>Ga0075154_10001669_pt1 | contig 15505 bp, 9 predicted proteins | sample JI71714BDNA_FD_70965 | JGI IMG/M metagenome (GOLD analysis project Ga0075154, IMG submission 70965) | Wastewater effluent complex algal communities from Wisconsin, to seasonally profile nutrient transformation and Carbon sequestration -... | ecosystem: Engineered > WWTP > Effluent > Algae... | reverse complement strand
CCTTCTACTATAAAATTATTATTTTGATTGTCTACAAAACCACCAGTTGATTGAATTGAAATGGCATTAGAACTAAAGCTACTAGCTTGTAAAAACACACCAGAATCAAAATCGCCATCAATTACATCTTGAATGGCCAATTTAATGTGATAGGTTTGGCAAGGTTGTACTTTTAATTCAGCTTTTAAAACACTTGTTAATCCATTATAGGTTACATAAACGTTGCCAGAATTGCTTCTATATAAATTGGTGAATGGAGAACCGAGTCCCATGTTTTTACAAGTACTAATATTGCCTGTACTTCCAGGAATTCCATTGTTAATGCTATTAATGGCAACAGGAATATTTGTGCCTGGCACTAAAGCAATATTTTTTGTACCAACAATTCCAGGCCCAGAAATTAAAAAACCAAAAACATCATTGTACTGTGTACAGTTGTACAATGAGTATTCATCTGAAGCAAAAACAAAATTAACATTGATAGAATCGCCTTGAGGTATAAAATCAAACTCTAACACACAAGCATCTTGCCGAATGCCAGATCCAGTTAATAAAGCATTTAAATCTGCATCGCTAGCAGCACCATTGGCATAACCTGCTTTTAGTCCAGCAGATCCATTAACACCAATGCCATTGCCTGTTGTTCCAATACTAACCACTCTGCCTGTAGTTAATACAATGCCACTATCAATACCAATTGTTCCAGTTCTATCATTAAAAAATCCAGCAGAAACTGCTGTACCCTTATACACAGGGTTTAAAATTGTAACGCCTTGTCCTACAATTTTCTGAGCCAACTCTGTAGCATTGTTACTACTACTTACAGTTAATTGTGCATGTAAAAGTGAAGTTAAAAACAAGCAAAAAATTAAATACCAAAATTTCACAAAATCTGTTTTAAATAGGGCATAAAAGTAAAAACATTTCAATTGTAAAATATATTTTAACAATTAAAGCCAAAACACAAAAACTTCGTTTAAAAGCAAAATGCAAATAACCCTTGTATTTTACTACTTTTGCACACCTAAAGTAAAGAATTACATGTTGGAGTTATTGGAGCAAATTGATAAAACCCGTTTACCCAAACACATTGCTATTATAATGGATGGTAATGGACGATGGGCTGAAGAAAAAGGTGAAGACCGTTTATTTGGCCATTTTCATGGAGTAGAAAGTGTACGAGATATTGTAGAGGGCAGTGCAGAACTGGGCATTGAATACCTTACTTTATATGCATTTAGCACCGAAAACTGGGATAGACCACAAAATGAAGTTGACGGATTAATGGCTTTATTGGTTGATACCATACATAAAGAAGTGGCCATTTTAAACAAAAACAACATTAAGCTACACGTAATTGGCGATATGCAAATGTTGCCAGATTTTGCTCAAGCCGAATTGGCAGAAGCTTTGGCAATGACTAGCCACAATACTGGTTTAAATTTAATAATGGCTTTAAGTTATAGCTCTAGATGGGAATTATTAAATGCAGTAAAAAATATTGGATTAGATGTAAAAGCTGGCAAAATAAATCCAGAAGAAATTAGCCAAACTACTATACAACAATATTTAACCACCAGTAATTTTCCTGATCCTGAATTAATGATTAGAACAAGTGGAGAATACAGAATTAGCAATTTTCTATTGTACCAATTGGCGTATGCCGAATTGTACTTTACCAATACACGCTGGCCCGATTTTAGAAAACAAAATTTATACGATGCAATTATTGATTTTCAAAACCGAGAAAGAAGATTTGGCAAAACAGGCAAACAAATACAAGAAATTGCCCCTTTAAATAGTTAAACAATTGCATCAAAATTCTTATTTAACAAACACTTTTGAGAAATCCCTTTAATTTGCCCACCTAAACCAAATAACAACTGCTGAAACTGCAATACTGCTACTTCAGTCACCAATAATATTATATGTTGATACGTAACATGAATAAAGTTTTATTACTGCTTATTTTAGTACTCGGTTCAATTACAACTTTTTCGCAAGAAACTGAAAACGATACTACCATTACTTCAATTAATGTTGATTTAATAAATATCTACAACCAAAAGAAACCCATTAAATATAAAATTGCTGGGGTTAAAGTAACTGGCAACAATTATTTTGATGAAAGTTTATTGCTCTCTATTGCCAATATTAATGTTGGAGATGAAGTAACTATACCGGGTGGCGATAATTTTTCAAAAGCCATTACAAAACTTTGGGGACAAAACTATTTTAGCGATGTAGCTATTTTTATTACCAAATTAGAAGCAAAAAATATTTGGTTAGAAATTAGTGTAACCGAAAGACCTCGTTTAGCTAGATACGATTTTATTGGTATAAAGAAAAGTGAGAAAGAAGATTTAATGGGCAAAACTGGTTTGGTACCCAATAGAATTGTTACAGAAAATATGAAACGTAGTGCTCAAGAAGCCATTGAAAAATTTTATGCCGAGAAAGCCTACAAAAATGTACATGTAAGAATTGAAGAAAAACCAGATTCTACTTTTGGAGATGCTATTATATTGTTGTTTTATGTTACTAAAGGACAAAAAGTAAAAGTAAACAATATAGATTTTGTTGGCAATACGTTAGATGGTTTAAAGTTGAAAAAGCAACTCAAAGAAACCAAAGAAATGAGCCGTTTAACACTTAGAAAAACGGACGATAAAAGTGCATTTGGCGAAGTAAGAAAATATACATTTAGCGATTACATTAAAGAAAAAGGTTTCTTAACTTACAGTAAAACTAAAAAAGTTTTAGACCCTTATGTTCGTTTTAAATTCTTTGCATCGGCAAAATACAACGAACAAAAACATGAAGAAGATTTAGAAAAATTGCTAGAATATTACAATGCTGAAGGATATAGAGATGCTGTTATTATTGAATCGAGAAAAGTACCCAATGCAAAAGGCAATTTAAATATTAGCATTAAAGTAAATGAAGGCAAAAGATATTATTTTGGCAATATTGCTTGGAGAGGAAACACAAAGTATTCCGATTCTATTTTAACTACCATTTTAGGTATTAATAAAGGCGATGTGTACAATATTGATATCTTAAATAAAGGATTGGGCAAACAATTATCTCCAGAAGGAGGCGATATTAGTGGATTGTATATGGATGATGGTTATTTATTCTTTAGAACAGAAGCCATTGAAACTGCTGTTTACAACGATACCATTGACTATGAAATTAGAGTAATTGAAGGTCCACAAGCTACCATTAAAAATGTACATATTACTGGTAACGATAAAACAAAAGAACACGTTATTAGGCGTGAAATTAGAACCATTCCTGGAGAAAAATTTAGAAGAAGTGATTTAATTCGTTCTCAACGTGAGATTGCTCAATTAAACTATTTCAATCAAGAAAAAATTGGTATCAATCCTCGTCCAAATCAAGAAGATGGAACAGTAGATATTGATTATTCTTTAGAAGAAAAAAGTAGCGATCAGTTAGAATTGAGTGCTGGCTGGGGTGGAGGAATTGGTTTAACAGGTACAGTAGGTATTACGTTTAACAACTTCTCAATAAAAAATATCTTTAAAAAACAAGCTTGGGATCCATTACCCATGGGCGATGGCCAAAAATTAAGTTTGCGTATTCAAAGTAATGGTAGAGCATTTAGATCGTACAACTTTTCGTTTACAGAACCTTGGTTGGGCGGTAAGAAAAGAAATGCATTTACCTTCTCTATTTTCGATACAAAATTTGCCAATGCTTACGATCCTGTAACTGGTACTTATACAAGCGATGCTGCAAACAATTCATACATTAAAACAACAGGTGCATCTGTAAACTTTGCAAAACAATTAAAGTGGCCCGATGACTATTTTTCTCTAAGCATGGGTTTAAGTTTTTCTCGTTATAAATTGAAAAATTATTATATCGATCAGGTGAATTTGCCAGGTTTTAACAATGGTTTTTCTAACAACTTAAACTTTAAAATTTCTTTACAACGTTCTTCAGTAGATCAGCCATTGTTTCCACGTAGTGGTTCAAACTTTATGGCCAGTTTAGCAATTACGCCACCTTACTCTTTAATAGATAAGAATATTGTTACTTCTTCAAATCCATACCAATGGATTGAATACCACAAATGGCGTTTAAATACTGAATGGTATGTGCCATTGGGTAAACCTGCAGGACCAGAAAAAAACAAACAATTTGTATTAAAAGTTGCTGCTAAGTTTGGTTTCTTAGGCAAGTACAACGATCAGTTAAGAATATCTCCATTTGAGCGTTTTCAAGTGGGCGATGCAGGTTTAACCAACCAATTTGCATTGTTGGGTTACGATATTATTGCACACAGAGGTTTTCCTGTTTATCAAACATCAAACCCTAAAGTAAATCCTGACCAACAAGGAGCTTCTGAATATTTTACAATGTTTAACAAATATGTGTTAGAGCTGCGTTATCCTTTAAGTTTAAATCCAAGCAGTACTATTTATGCACTAACCTTTTTTGAAGCAGCCAATGGCTGGTATAGCTTTAAAGATTACAATCCATTTCAACTACGTCGTTCAGTGGGTGTAGGTATGCGTTTCTTTTTACCTATGTTTGGATTGCTTGGATTTGATTATGGCATAGGATTGGATAGAGTAACGCCAAATGGAAAATTAAAAGACGCATCTAGATTTACCTTTATGTTAGGTTTTGAACCAGAATAATGGTTGAACTATGTTAACTACAATCTAAAAACAATTATTATGAAGCAAATTTTTATTGCTATTGCATGTATTTTTTGTTTTGCTACTGTTGCATCAGCACAACGTTATGCTATTATAGATACAAAATATATTTTGGATAAAATACCAGAATATAAAGATGCCGATAGAAAATTACAAGCTGTAGCCGAACAATGGCAAAGAGAAATAGATAACAAACAAGCAGAGCTTGATAAAATGTATAAAAGCTTTGATGCAGAACAATACATGTTAAGTGCCGAATTGAAGAAGAAAAGAGAAGATGAGTTGTTTAACAAAGAAAAAGAAATAAGAGACTTACAAAAGAAACGCTTTGGTTACGAAGGCGATTTATTTAAAGAACGCCAGAAATTAGTGAAGCCAATTCAAGATAGAGTTTATACCGCCATTCAAAAAATTGCAGTAGGCCGTGGATACGATTTTGTGCTAGATAAAAGTGAAGGAATTACTGTTATATTTGCCGACCCCAAAATAGATAAAAGCGAAGACGTTTTAAAAGAATTGGGAATTAAATAATTTAGTTAACTAAACATTTCAAATAAATAAAAAAAACAATGAAGAAAGTTTTATTGGTAGCCGTTGCCGTGATTGTTGGTCTTTTTACTACAACAAAAACAAATGCCCAAATGAAAATTGGCACATTTGATGAAGAAGCAATTTTATCTTTTATGCCAGGTATACAAAATGTAGATTCACTTTTACAAAAATATGTTACCGATTCTTTACAACCAGAGTATGATTATGAGTTGTATCAATTTCAAACAAAAGATAGTACGTTTAAAATTGATTCTAATAAATTAAATGCATCTGTTAAGCAAATTATGAAAAAAGAAATTGCTCAGCATTTTCTTAAAATTCAAAATTGGCAACAATACCAACAACAAAAATTACAAGCCAAACAACAAGAGTTTTTAAGACCTTACTTAGAAAAAATTTATGGTGTTTTACAAGTTGTAATTACAGAACAGAAATATACTCACGTATTTAAAAAAGATGTGTTTATTTATGCTGATAAATCTGAAGAATTAATGTTAAGAGTGTTGTTGAAATTAAAAGTTCCATTACCTAAAGAAATTGAAGAACAAGCTAAAGCATTGGGTATTATTGGAGGTTCTCCTGCAACAAAACCTGCTCCTAAGAAAAATTAATTATTTCTAATAACTTAAAAAGTGCCAACTAATTTAAATTAGTTGGCACTTTTTAATGAGCAATTTTAAGTTGGTACCAACCAAAAAAAATTGCTCTAAATCAGTTTACTAGATTCTTTTAATATCAAATTCTAGAGTAGATATTTTCTGCTCAACAAAAAAAAAGTCCATCATTTAGTAAGTAAACTTCATTGCCAATTACTCAGCATAAGTACAATCTGTTTAATGCGTTTCTTGTACTATTAAAATGATTTAGTCATCAATTCAATAGTATTCTTACACGAAAAAATACAAGCACAAAAAAGCCCTGCAGTTTGTAATGCAGGGCTTTGAACTATTGCACTATCTAGTGTTAATCTTTAATAAACTTAGTGTACACTACATTTTTGTCGGCATCAATGGTTTTAATAACATAAACTCCTTTTGCTAAATTGCTCACATTCATTGTATGAACATTTCTGCCCAATACTACTGTTTGTGTTTGTTGTTTTACAATTGCACCTTTAGCATCAATAATGTTCAACTCAATTTTACCACCTTTAATAGCAGTATATTCTACATTTAAAGTGTTTTTTACAGGGTTAGGATAAACCACCAATAAGCTAGCTATTTTATCAAAATTAATAGCAGCAACATTGCTGTAAGTGTATCGTCCATCTAAATCATATTGTTTAACTCTGTAATAACCCAATCCTTTAATTGGTGTAACATCGTTTAAAGTATAATTCTTCTCTGCATTGCTATTTCCTGCAGCATTTACTCTACCAATAGTTGTGGTAAAGTTGGTACCATTTGTAGAACGTTCAATAACAAAGTGACTACTATTTGTTTCTGTTAGTGTACCCCATTCTAATGCAACAGTACTGTTTAATTTTCTAGCTTTTAATGCTGTAAATGTAACTGGCACAACAGCAGAACTAATAGAAACATCAACTGCATTTTTACTCAAATTACCACAAGTAGTATTTGGTTGTGTAGCCAATGAAGATGTTAAAGCTCCAAAATTGTTACCAATATAAGCATTGATAGCTGCAGCATTCGCAGTTAAATAACTAATTCCATAAACTGTATATGAACCTGTAGGATAGTTAGCTGAATTGCTTAAATCGGCAGTTGATGAAATTGCCTTAATAGTATTGGTTGCATTGTCAATAATTACATAACCATAACTAAAGTTTGCACCAGGGTTAGCAAAAATACCAGTACCTACAAATGCACTTCCACCGGGGTTTGATGTAATTGTAATATTGTAGTTAAAGGGTAATGCTGGTTGTGTAGCACTAAAACTACCTACTGCCAATACATAAGTTGTATTGGGTACTAAAACAGCTGAAACCGTTGCATTGATAATTGCAGAACCAGAAACCTGCGTATTTGATGCAATAAAGTTAGCACATGGACTAGCAGGATTATAACTTCCTGTATAAAGCGTCATAACAGTACCATTATTTGCAGATAAAGTAAAAGTATAAAAAGCCGCTTGATTAACTACAAATGTGTGTGTGGCATATCTAAATACATTTGAATATACTTGGCAACTTGAAATGTTAGAATTCAATACAGCTAAACTAGCTTGAGGGCTACCTGAAGTAATTGTACCACTTGGTGCTAAAGGCGTACTATATAAAGGCGTTAAATTTAAGTTTAGTGCTGGGTTACCTACCGTTGAGTTTACACTACTTGCTGGTGATATTGAAGCACCTTCAGCACTACAAACAGAATTAATAATGCTAATTATTCCACCATTAATATTAAAGAAAATATTATTTGCACCTTTTACCATAATTTTTCCTGAAGTAGTTGCAATTGCAGGAATTGTAATGGTATGTGAACCATCATTTGGAGTAGATTGAACCAACGTATAAGGATATGTTTGACCACCATCTACAGAAAACAAAATACTTACATTGGTAGCATTAATTGGTGCTGATGCTGTATTGCCAGCATTCCAAGTAATATCAGCAGTATTGCTGCCATTTGCAGTCCAACTAGTTGCACTTGTTTGAGAAGTTACAGTAAATGCAGTTCCAGCAACTACACTAACAACAGCTTCATCTGAACATACACCAGAACCACCATTTCTATTGTCTCTTGCAGTTAAACGAAAATTTAAAGTTTGACTGTTGGTTGGTAAAAATTCTCCAATAGTTTGCGTTCCACTTAATATATCACTCATACGTGGAAAATATCTTGTAGGAGAAGCTGTTGGTGCAAATGATCTGAAAAATGGAGAATTTCCTGAATTCCAATTGGCTCCACTTGGTCCATTGTCAATTTGTTCCCAAGAGTAGGTTAATGCATCTCCATTAGCATCTGTAGCACTTCCAGTTAACATAAAAGGTGTTCCTGCAGGAATTGTATAATCAGATCCAGCATTTACAACTGGAGCCGAATTGCCAGTAGCTGTTATTTGTGCACAGCTACCACCAGTGCCACCATTGTTAGAAAAACTTCCAATTTGACCTTGACTTACTGTATGAAAATAAGGAATACTATTGTTGGCTAAATCATTTATGCTACCACAAATACCAGCATAGCCCATAATTGTTATACCACTACCTGGCTCAACAGATGTACTACCTGTTCTATTGCCACTGCAATTATCTGTAGTTGCATTGAAAGTATGATTTCCACCAAACTGATGACCAACTTCATGAGCAACAAAATCAATATCATAAGCATCACCAGTTGGTTGTGGGCTTCCTGTAATACCTCTTGCTTTGTTACTAGCATTACAAACCACACCCAAACCAGCTAAACCACCACCACCAGTACTAAACGTATGACCAATATCGAAATTGGCTGTTCCTATTCTGCTGGTAATTACACTTTGGCTTTCTGAAATTAAAGTGTTAGCATCATTATTCCCTGTAAATAGATCTGAAGCAGCACTTAAGTATTCAATCAAATTGTTGTTGGCAACAAGTACCAATCTTATGGCTACTTCTTTTTCATAAACACCGTTTACTCTATTTACTGTTGTTACAATAGCAGAATGCAATTGTGTAGCATTTGTAGCACCAACAGCAACTGCATATTCACCTGTACAAGCAACGGCCAAACGGTAAGTTCTTAATTGAGTTCCTAAACAAAAACCTGCTGTTGTTCTAGCACCTAAATCTGGAATATTTGTTCCATCGGTAACATCAATACCCAACTCACTAAACTGGTTTTTAGGCTTTAAATCTTTTTTAGCATAAGACATATAATTTTCAACATTTCCTCTTTCATAAGGATCAATATAGATTGAACCATTGATGGGCGATAATATTTGAGCATGAAAACCAAAATCTGTCCAATCTAATTTTATTGTTGCAGTTCTATCATCAATGCCTTGTCCACTATAGGTTTTAATGTCTTGAAACTTATTCATTAAACCCGGTTCTTGAATAGGCGATTCAACAACACTAAATCTGCTAATACTACCATCGGGCATTGGTATTGATAAAATTACTGGCTTGCTTACCGCATCTGCTGTAAACTCCATGGGTACTTGCTTCAGCAATTGTTTTAAGGATACAACATCTAACGTAACAGCCCTAAATTTTTCTGGAATAATAGGACGAACTTGCGTGGAAGATGTTTTAAAAGACGATGCATTTTTATCAGCAAAAAAATTATTTTGTGCCATTACTCCGAGTGGAGCAATGAATGCAAAGAGGAATACAATTTTGTAGAAAACCTTCATAAATTAATTTTTAGAACAAGCAAGTTAAATAAATTGAACTAATTGTAATTATTGTTATCAATAAATGTTGTTTTAAGCGGGTACTTTGAAGTAAATAAATCATTACTGACCCAATATTGCTAACATTTTTATTCTCACAACTTCTTTGCAATCAAAAAAATTGCAAAAAAGTTTGTTTTACAACAGCAAGGTTTATACCTTGTTAGCCTTAAACAAAACTACCTCATTATGAAAAAAGCCCTCATTGGATCGCTTGTAGGCGGTTTACTAATTTTTATTTGGCAAACATTAAGCTGGACTGTAATGGATTTACATAGACCAGCTCAGGATTATACCCCCAAACAAGATACTATTATGGCATTTTTAAACGCTACACTCGAAAAAGAGGGTGGTTATTATATTCCAAATACGCCAGTTGGCACATCCATGGAAGAATCAACAAAACAAGCCGAAAAAATGCAAGGCAAACCTTGGGCTACAATTCAATACCACAAATCTTTACAAATGGATAGTAGCACCATGTTTATGAATATGGGCAGAGGCTTTGTTGTAAATGTTATTATTGCATGGATGGTTTGTTGGATGATTTCTAAAATGAAAACACCAAGCTTTATTACTGTATTACTTGTAAATATTTTTATTGGTTGTATTGTGTTTTTGAATGTTCCCTATACAGGCTTTATTTGGTACAAAACCTTTGATTTAACAGCACATTTAACCGATGCTTTGGTAAGTTGGGCTTTATGTGGAGCTTGGCTTGGCTGGTGGTTAAGAAGATAACTTTTTCATCTTTATATTTATAAAAATAGGCAACTAAATTAGTTGCCTATTTTTATAATCATTATACCTATTGTACATATGAAAAAGCTTTAAATCAACTTCTCTAAAACAAAATATACTGCAGGGCAAAATGTTGCATTTTTTAGCGTAATTGCTGGGCGTTTCAATAAAACGTCCTCATCTGTATATGGGAAACGATGGCAATCTGATGGGCGATGCTCATAAATGTCGCAATAATTATCTGCTCCTAAAAATGGGCAAGGAGAAAGCTTGGTAACATAATCGCCTTCTTTATCAAGTTTTAAATATGTTTCAATAAAATCGCCTTCCTTCATTCTTAGATATTTACTAATTCGTTTAATATCAGGCGTTTTAAAACGTGGAGAATAATTTTTACAACATGCAGCACAACTTAAACAATCAATTTGCTCAAAAGCTGCTTCATGCAAATCTGGCAATTGCTTCAACACTTTACTTTTGTTGGCTCTTTGTAAAAAATTTTTATACAGCTTAGTGTGCTCGTCACTTTTCTTTTGCCAATTGTCTAAATTCATTTCTGCCATAATACAAAGATATAGATTTGATTAGGGATTACTGAATGGGGAATAGTGAATGGCGACTGGGAAATAGTGAGTTTGGGAAATGGTGAATTGCTTTTTTGTTACAATTAAAACTCATTTTAAACAATACAAAAAAACATTTTTCTTTGTACCTCTGCAGCTTAGCGGTTTAACTAAAAATGGAAACAACAAAAGAAACTTTACTTATACTTTTTTCAACCCCTTACTATTTTATAATAATTGGTATAGAAATTTTTTTATCAAATTATCGGCATAAAAAATTGTACACTCTAAAAAATACAGTTACCAATATTTATTTAATGCTGCTCAATGGAGGGTTAGATTTATTGTTTCGATCAATTTATGTTGGTTTTATCTTCACTTTTTTATACAACCATCGATTGATAGATAGTTGGCAAAATGCTTTTGCATATTGGGCTATTTTATTAATTGCTGAAGATTTTTTATACTATTGGCTTCATAGATTCGATCATGAAATTCGTTTTTTTTGGGCAACGCATGTAACGCATCATTCATCAAAAAAAATGAACTTTACAGTGGGCTTTAGGTCGTCTGTTTTTCAGCCATTGTACAGATTTATTTATTTTTCTCCACTCCCTTTATTGGGTTTTAAGCCATTAGATATTTTGTTTGTTTATGCTGCTACCCAAATTTGGGGAATTTTTGTACATACTGAACTCATTAAAAAAATGGGTTGGTTAGAATATATTTTAGTTACTCCCTCTCATCATAGAGTACACCATGCTAGCAACCCAAAATATTTAGATAAAAACATGGGCATGTTTTTAATTGTTTGGGATAAACTGTTTGGTACTTTTCAAAAAGAGCTCAACGAAAAAGAATATCAACCCATTAATTATGGGTTAACCAAAAATTTAGAAAACCCCAACGCTATTACTGTTGTATTGCATGAATGGGCACAAATTTTTAAAGATATTACACAACCCAATATTTCTTTAAAAGCTCGTTGGTTGTACCTTTTTGGCCCTCCTGGTTATAGCCATGATGGTAGTAGAAAAACCAGTAAGCAAATGAGAACTAGTGAGCTAGCCGAAGAAACCACCAACATATAAAAAACCCAATCCTGCTGATATTACAGCCCAAAAAATTGAAACTAATAATGAGTAACTAAATGTTTTAAAAGCATTCTTTTTTGAATTATAACCCAATAATTGGTAATAACCCCAAGCTTTATAAGAAGTTTCAAATAGCATGTATATGCCAGTTAAAATTAAATATGCTTTTTGGCTGCCTAAAAAATAACTGATAGGTGCAAATACAAATGAATAAGTTAATGTAGTTAACGCTGTAAAAAACATTAACGCCACCACATGCTCTGCAAAATTCAGCCTTGCTTTTATAAAAAACAACCAAAAAAGTAGTGCTATTAAAGGCACTGCTACCATCGTAACAAATTTGCTATAATTCGAAAAAAAATTATTTAACTTAATTGCTCTTTCATAGGTTACTGTATACAATTGTTTTTGATGCTCAGTTTTAAAAGCAAAAGTTTCGGGTTTAGCTAAATTGCTGGTATTAATTTCCGAAAGGTTAAATACATGAAATGCAACATATAAAATACCTGCACTAATTAACAACAATGTTACAGGACTTATATATTTTTTTCTTTTACCAGATATATATTCTTTAACTACAATACCTGGCTGTTTAATCAATTGTTTTAGTACAAAAAAAATCCCTGTATCGGCATGTGTAAAATAGTGCAATAAATCGTGCAAAATTTCATGTAAGGAAATTCGGTGAATATTTACTTTTTGACCACAATTGGCACAAAAATTATTTTTTTGACTAAGGTTAGCTTGGCAGTTTAAACACAAACTAGATTGCATAAGTAAAATAGGTTTAGGTGTAAAATAGTACATTTTACATTAACAGCCCATCACCATATTAAACAAAAGACATTTTATGGTTGTTTATACATGTAACTTTGCCGCAAATTTTTAAATCTTACTCTATTTATATGAACTTATTCCATCTACAAAACACAGAATTTCAACGTCGCCACAATGGGCCAAATGCAGCCGACACAAAAACTATGTTGCAAGGCATTGGTGTTAATAGTTTAGATGACTTAGTTGATAAAACTGTACCATCTGGTATTCGTTTAGCTGAAGAATTAACTACCCCAGCAGCAATTAGTGAATTTGAATATTTGAACGAACTAAAAGCAGTTGCTGCAAAAAATAAAGTTTTTAAAACTTATATTGGTCAAGGTTATTACAACACCATTACACCAAGTGTTATTTTACGCAATGTTTTCGAAAATCCAGGATGGTACACACAGTACACACCTTATCAAGCAGAAATTTCTCAAGGTCGTTTAGAAAGTTTATTAAACTTTCAAACCATGGTAACCGATTTAACAGGTTTGCCTTTGGCAAATGCTTCTTTGTTAGACGAATCTACTGCTGCTGCAGAAGCCATGAGCATGTTATTTCACAATGGCGATACTGCTAAAAAAACCAAATTTTTTGTTGACGTAAATGTGTTTCCTCAAACAAAAGATTTATTAAAAACTAGAGCAACTCCAATAAAAATTGAATTGGTTTTTGGCGATTATAAAACTGCTTTATTAGATGATCATTTTTTTGGTGCATTAATTCAATACCCCAATAACTTAGGTAGTGTAGAAGATTATAAAGACTTTATTTCCAACGTACATGCAGTTGGTGGTTATGTAGTAATGGCTACAGATTTGTTGGCGTTGACACTACTTACGTCTCCTGGAGATTTAGGTGCAGATGTTGCAGTTGGTAGTGCACAACGTTTTGGTGTACCAATGGGTTATGGTGGACCACATGCTGCTTTTTTTGCAACAAAAGAAGAATTTAAACGTGGTATACCTGGACGTATTATTGGTGTAAGTATAGATGCACAGGGCAATAGAGCTTTGCGTATGGCTTTACAAACAAGAGAGCAACACATTAAACGTGAAAAAGCAACTTCGAATATTTGTACTGCACAAGCATTGTTAAGCAATATGGCTGCAATGTATGCTGTTTACCATGGTGCAGAAGGCTTGAAAAATATTGCTACAAGAGTTGCTACTTTAACACAGGTATTAAGTAGTACATTAACAACAATGGGCTTTAGCAATTTAAACACTGCTTACTTTGATACCATTACTGTTAAAGCAAATAGCACAGCAATACAACCAATTGCAGAAAAATACAACATCAACTTTAGATATATTGACACTGAAAATATTGGTATTAGTTTAGATGAAACAACTAGCCAAAAAGATGTGTTAGATATTGTGTATGTATTTGCAGAAAGTTTAGGAAAAGATGAAGCAGAAATTGAATTTGATAGCGATGATGCACTTACGTCAATACCAGAATTTGCTGCAAGAACCTCAGCTTATTTAACGCATCCTGTTTTTAACACACACCACAGCGAAAGCCAAATGATGCGTTATATTAAACAGTTAGAAAATAAAGATTTAAGTTTAAATACCAGTATGATTTCGTTGGGAAGTTGTACCATGAAATTAAATGCAGCAACAGAAATGATACCTGTAAGTTGGCCAGAGTTTGGTGGATTGCATCCTTTTGTACCAACCAATCAAGCAGAGGGTTACAAACAAATTATTGATGAGTTAGAAGCATATTTGTGTAACATCACAGGTTTTGATGCTTGTAGTTTACAACCCAATAGTGGTGCACAAGGTGAGTATGCTGGTTTGTTAACCATCATGTCATACCATATTGCCAATGGCAATGCTCATAGAAATGTGGTATTAATTCCAACATCGGCACATGGTACAAATCCTGCAAGTGCAGTAATGGCAGGTATGAAAGTTGTTGTTGTAAAAAACAATGAAGATGGAAGCATTAACATGGAAGATTTAAAAACTAAAGCTGAACAATATAAAGACACTTTAGGTGGCTTAATGGTTACCTACCCAAGTACCTATGGTTTGTTTGATGAAGACATTAAAGAAATTTGTGAGCTGATTCATGCTTTAGGTGGACAAGTTTACATGGATGGTGCAAATATGAATGCTCAAGTTGGCTTAACATCGCCAGCAAATATTGGTGCCGATGTTTGCCATTTAAACTTGCATAAAACATTCTCCATTCCACATGGTGGTGGTGGTCCTGGCATGGGTCCAATTTGTGTAAAAGCACATTTAGCCAATCATTTACCAGGGCATATTGCATTGGGAAAAACTGGTGCAGTTTCTGCAGCTCAATATGGCAGTGCTTCTATTTTATTAATTAGTTATGCTTACATAAAAATGCTAGGCAATGATGGTATTAAAATGGCTACAGAATATGCTATTTTAAATGCCAATTATATGATGGCAAGATTAAAAACACATTATCCAATTTTATTTACAGGCAAAAATGGAACTTGTGCTCATGAGTTTATTATAGACTTACGTCCTTTTAAACAAACTGCTGGTATAGAAGCTGAAGATGTAGCCAAGCGTTTAATTGATTATGGTTTTCATGCACCAACCATGAGTTTTCCTGTTGCAGGAACAATTATGATAGAACCAACAGAAAGTGAAGACAAAGCTGAGTTAGATCGTTTTTGCGATGCCATGATTTCTATTCGTGAAGAAATTGCAGC
>Ga0075154_10001668_pt1 | contig 15507 bp, 10 predicted proteins | sample JI71714BDNA_FD_70965 | JGI IMG/M metagenome (GOLD analysis project Ga0075154, IMG submission 70965) | Wastewater effluent complex algal communities from Wisconsin, to seasonally profile nutrient transformation and Carbon sequestration -... | ecosystem: Engineered > WWTP > Effluent > Algae... | reverse complement strand
GCTTAGCTTAGCTTAGCTTAAATTGTGCAACCGTAACATTCATTCTCTCAGCAAGCTCGGCCAACTGTTCACTATTTTCTGCGTTTTGCTGTGCAGCCTCACTAGTGTCCTCGGCAACTGTATTAATACTGATAATTTTTCTGTTAATATCTTCAGCAACCACCGCTTGCTGCTCTGCTGCCGAAGCTATCTGAGTATTCTTATCGTTAATCGCTTGAATGTTCTGTAGGACTGCAGACAAAGTTTGGCCAACAGTTTCAATCCGCTCGTTACCCTCGATGGCCTTATGTTGACTTTGCAAAATTGCAATCGAAGCTTGCTGAGTACCCTGTTGAAAATCAGAAATCATTTGTTGAATATCTTTCGTTGATGCGGCTGTTCGACTTGCCAAAGCCCGAACCTCGTCAGCCACTACCGCAAAGCCACGGCCCTGCTCTCCAGCTCTTGCAGCTTCAATTGCTGCATTTAACGCCAATAGATTGGTTTGTTCTGCAATGCTATTGATGACATCAAGCACAGCGGTAATTTCTGAACTTTTACTCTTGAGAGATTCAATAACACATGCGGTCGCGCGCACTTCACCAGTAAGCTGACCAATCAATGCTATCGTCTGCTGTAACTGATGCTGTCCTTGAGCCGCATTTTTGCGTACCTGTTCAGATAATTCTGCAGCTTCAGTAGTGGTTAAAGCAACATCCCGAACTGTCGTGCTCATCTCGTGCATCGCCGTCGCAGCAAGTTCTGTATCTTGTTGTTGTCGTTGTATACCTTTAAAGGTTTGCGCGGTCACAACCGAAGACTCTTCAGCGGCAGCAGCTAACTGTGCAGATGCACTGCTTAGACCACCGATGACTTTTTGAAGTTGCCTGATTAAAGAAGCTGTTGCACGAGCAATGTTACCGAACTCGTCATTTCCTGATCCGATAGCTACTTGATTAGGATCCATCGTTAAATCACCTGCAGCCACAGCACTAAGCGCTTGCTCAATACTGTTGACAGCACTGGACATTGAGTGAATCATTTTCAGGGCAATGTATATTGTCACAATCCCCAATAAAATCAGTACAGACGCGAGCCACATCAATTTATAAAGTGCCGCTTGTTTGACATTTTTTGCAGCATGTAAAAGTTCATCTGATAACGACTTTTCGAATTCGGCAAGTCTGTTAATTCGTGCTGTAGCAAGATCAAACCAAGCCGCATCATCGATGCTGAACTTGGTTGCTGTCGCATTCGAAATAGCCTGCTGATGAATGTTCTGTACCTGTTGGAACTCGGTTTGCGTTTGTAATTCCTGCCAACGAAGCTGCTGGGGCTCGGTCAATAAACCAGCCATACTTTCCGCATAAGCATGATAAGCGCCTAAATTATTGGTAAAGGTTGTTAAGGTTTGTTCGGTAAAGCGTCCTTGGCTAAATACAATGCCTAAAATTGCACGCTCGCGACCTGCCCGTTCTTTTGTCTCAATTAACTTATTGAGCGTGGCAAGACGCCGACTCAGTGCAAGATGCTCAAGTGCGAGTTCTGCTTTGCGGTCTACTGCAATTAAATCGGCAATGAGTTTGGTATATCGAGCCGCTGAAACAGTACTTTCAAAAGATAAGTTGTCGACATTTATCCGTAAATCGTCGATTTCAGCATTAATTGCTGAAAATCTGGTCAAATCGATGCTCTGGATCTTACTCAAAGAGTCGTTAGTTTTTGACCGCAAGCTGGCAAGACGCTCCTTAAATCGAGCGCCTTTACTCGCCAACACAACACCACTTGCGCCACGTTCAGCCTGCAAAGCACCAATCAGCTCACTGACTATGACCGAATGATTGACCGTTGTTTCGACGTCTTTTGCAATTGTTAAACGATCGACATCAGCCACAATTTGCATAAGGGCTAAGCCAAACAATGCCAATATTGGCAGCGCTAACAAACATAGTAATTTGGTTCTTACCGTTAAATTACGAATTTCCATCGTGACTATCTCTTTTTTTTCCTAGATAGAAACAAAATAGGCAACAAAATAGAAAAGGCAAATAACTACCCATTCAAGTATGGCAAATATAAACAATACCTAACTTGGCTAACCTTGTGAGTAGTTTGCTGAGGAGAGTTGCCAATTTCTGTGGCACCACCGGAGGTTATAAGATAAATACTGTTAAAAAAATGCCTGTTAATTGCAAGAGTTAGAGTGGCTTGCGAATTAAGTTGTTGCGCAGCAAAGCTCTGCGCACGCTTAAACACAACTTCCCAAAGCGGCGGATTTCATCAAATTTTGGGATCACACCACGTTTCATTGCACTCTCCCAGTAACAAATCTCACTATCAACCATTTCAAGCAACTTTTTTGGGCAACCAGCGCAATCCGTATTAGCACCACAGATAAAGGTACGTGGTTCATAAAGAGGAAATTCAGCTTTAACTTGAGTAATTATTTCTCGCATCGCTGTCAGTCGATCAGGTTTCATCATACTATTCCGAGTGCAAGAGCAGACGCGTTTAAGAAAAATCACAACATCTGATCTGTCACCTTATTTATGTTCAGAATGGAGCACGTATGATAAGGGCATACTTATATGTAAGCTATTTGCCGAAAGAGGTAATTCTATGGCGTTAAGCCGGCACTTTTTCTGACAAATATCCAGGATAGAACTTGAAGTAAACTCCGGTTCCGCCTTCGTCACGCCGCTCAATTCGCAGCTCCCCCTGTAACTGGCGACTTCGCTCCTGCATGATCGCAAGACCATAATGATTTAGTTTTTCGGCTTTGTCAGGAATACCCACGCCATTATCTTCAACACAAAGCTCGATCCATTTATCCGTGTGCTGTTTCAAACAGACATGAACCTCCGTGCCTTTACTATGATGAACGGCGTTTTGGCTGGCCTCCCGTACAATTTGCAGCAAATGGATTTCTTCCTGCGGCGAAAGCGGGATATTTGAGAGTTGATAATCAACCCGAAAACGCATACCGGATTGTTCAGCTAACACCGCAACGGCTTGTTGTAATGCGACTTCAATTCCGCCGCCATCGACTTTCAGCCTAAATGTGGTCAATAATTCACGAAGCTGGCGATAGGCACTATCAAGTCCTTGTTTCAGTTCATCGGTAATTTCCTGTAACATATCAGGCCGCTGTTTTTCGATGGCTTTATTGAGCCTAGTGACTTGAATTTTCAGATAAGACAAAGCCTGCGCCAATGAATCATGTAACTCTCGTGCAATCACAGTACGCTCCTGCATCAACACTAAACGCCGACTCTGCTCCTGCTCTTGTTTCAAGCTAAGCGCGATTGCGATATGCCCAGCCACACTTCGGAACAGCTGTAATTGCCATTCACTCAGCTTCTCTGTGTTGTAAGTGCGTACCACTAACACACCATGATGCTGCGGCTCCCGTTGTACCTGAAAACGGTAGACCCAGCCAGTATCATCAAACTGCCCCTTATCCGTCGCGCTGTTGCAATCATCACAACTGGCACGGCTGCATTCATCATGATTAACGTCCGCCAAGATTTGTAAATACGGACGGCTCCCTTGTTCTGTGAGTAAACAAAGCTCAATATCCTGAACCGCTACGACCTGCTGCAGTTGTTGCACAATTGAATCGAGTCTTGAACGGTCAACAGTTTCAATAGACAAATCGCGAACCATGTCATAGAGAAATTGCAGTTTTGTGTTAGATGCCTGCAGGGCTTGTGTTTGCGCATCTACACGTTTTTGCAAAGAACCATACATAGAAGCTATTGCATCTGACATTTTGTTTAATGTTTGAGCAAGCACGCCTAGCTCGTCCTGCGCTTGCGGCTCGACCCTGCAAGTAAAATCCCCCTGTCCGATTCGATGCGCAGCTCGAGTCAATTCAGTAAGCGGTTGTTCAACTCTACTGCGTAACCAATAAAGTACGATTGCCGCAAGAAAAACCGTGGTAAACAAAGCGAAAATTTGGACGACACGGAGCAGACGAACCTTCTGTTCGGCATCCTGTTGAATGGTGCTAACCAATACTTCGATATCATTAACCTGGCTCTGCGCTCGCGACCAGCGCTCTGTTGGAGACAAATTGGGTAAATCTTGCTCTAGTTGCAACCAGTTTTGTCGTGCTTTGACAAATTTTGAATTCAAAGCCGAGTTTACAATCTTCATATGGCTAAATACCGGATGCTGCCAACTCGAGAACAATTTTTCACGTGTCGCGACAAACTCCGGCGATGTTGGCTGTTCACTGAGCATTACCACCTTAAAAGTTTGCATCCGAAGTGAGCCCGCAATATTTAGCGCTAAAGCATCACTATCGGCGCGCTCTGACAGCCAATATGAAATGATCATGGTGCCAAGCGCCAAAGTGACAATAATTGCCAGCGCGATCCCAATACGACTTACAATCGAAGATTGATGCTTTAGTAGCGGTTTAGATTTTGACATGTCAGCCCCATTTGTTTCTGCACCAATCATACCCCCTTTGCCTGCTAGTTTCAGGGGCTACTCCTTTTTCGCCAGAAGGTAAAACCCACAATGTCTGGCATCGTAAAAAACCTAATAATAACCATTAAATTCAATAATTTGAAATAAAAACAAACTACCCACAAGGTGGTAGTTTCACTCAGTTTATCCCTTTTTTAGGCCATGGATTGATAAAGCGAAATCAATCATGCTTCGGTCTGCGCATTCCAAACTACTGACAAGTTCAGCATCGCACTCTGGTCAACCTCGCAAAACCAGATTAGCAAGCAGGAGTAACACAATGAGTCACTTGCTCGATAAATTGCGTTTTTTTAAAACGCGCAGCACCCCCTTCGCAGAAGGCCATGGCATCACCACCGATCAGGATCGTACCTGGGAACAGGGGTATCGCCAACGTTGGCAACACGATAAGATCGTTCGTTCAACCCATGGTGTCAACTGTACCGGCTCCTGTAGCTGGAAAATCTATGTCAAAGATGGTCTGGTGACCTGGGAAACCCAACAAACCGATTATCCGCGCACCCGACCCGATTTACCCAATCATGAACCACGCGGCTGCCCAAGGGGCGCCAGTTATTCCTGGTATATTTATAGCGCCAATCGCCTGAAATATCCGAAAGTCCGTCAACACCTGATGAAACTCTGGCGTGAGGCAAAAGCCATTCACAAAGACCCGGTTCTGGCCTGGCAATCGATTGTCTCAGATCCGGTTAAAGCCAAAAGTTACAAAGAACGTCGCGGTCTGGGTGGTTTTATCCGTGCGAGCTGGGATGAAGTGAATGAACTGATTGCCGCGTCCAATATTTATACGACCAAACAATATGGCCCTGATCGTGTGACGGGTTTCTCACCTATACCGGCGATGTCGATGGTGTCTTATGCTGCCGGTGCACGCTATTTATCGTTGATCGGCGGTAACTGTTTAAGTTTCTACGACTGGTACTGTGACTTACCGCCATCCTCTCCACAAGTCTGGGGGGAGCAAACTGACGTGCCGGAATCGGCTGACTGGTACAACTCCAACTACATCATTGTCTGGGGCTCAAACGTGCCGCAAACACGAACGCCAGATGCCCATTTCCTGTCTGAAGTGCGTTACAAAGGCACTAAAACCTGTGTCATCACCTCAGACTATTCAGAGGCTTCTAAGTTTGGTGATACCTGGCTGGCTCCAAAACAAGGCACAGACGCGGCGTTGGCGATGGCATTTGGTCATGTCATTTTAAAAGAATTTCATGTCGATAACCCCAGCAACTATTTTACTGACTATGTACGTCGTTATACCGACATGCCAATGCTGGTGCTCCTTGAAAAAAATGAAGGAAAACTAACTCAAGGCCGCTTCCTGCGCGCTGCTGATTTAGTTGATAACCTGGGTGAAGCCAACAACCCCGACTGGAAAACCATTGGTATCAAACAAGATGGAAACCTGACCAGTCCAAACGGCGCTATTGGTTATCGTTGGGGGCAAAATACCGATCAAATTGGCAAGTGGAACTTAGAGCAAAAAGACAAAGATGGCGATATTGCCCTAAAACTGTCATTAATTGACGCGCATGATGAAATCGCTGAAGTTGCTTTCCCATATTTTGGCGGGGCACCACACGAATATAAATACTTCCAGCATACAGAGCACGACGAAGTGCAGATCCGCCGTATTCCGGTGCGTAAAGTTCAACTTAAAGATGGTACACAAGCTTTAGTCGCAACAGTGTTTGATTTAACACTTGCGCATTATGGTGTCGACAACGGTGCTGCCTTTGGACTTGCCGATCCAAATCGTGCTACTTCCTTTAGCGACAACGTGCCTTACACGCCGGCATGGCAACAACCCATCACCGGTGTTGAACCTGAAGCTGTGATCCGTGTTGCCCGTGAATTTGCCCGCAATGCTGATAAAACCCGTGGTCGCTCGATGGTCATCGTCGGTGCTGCACTCAATCACTGGTATCACATGGACATGAACTACCGTGGTCTCATCAATATGTTGATGATGTGTGGTTGTATTGGCCAAAGCGGCGGTGGCTGGGCGCATTATGTTGGCCAGGAAAAACTACGCCCGCAAACCGGCTGGGCACCGCTGGCTTTTGCCACTGACTGGCAGAAACCACCTCGCCATATGAACGGTACATCGTTCTTTTATAACCACTCCAGTCAATGGCGCTATGAAAAATTGGACATGGCCGAAGTGGTATCGCCATTAGCGAATAAGCACAAATGGACCGGATCCATCATTGATTTTAATACTCGAGCCGAGCGGATGGGCTGGTTGCCATCAGCGCCACAGCTTGGCACTAACCCACTACATTTAACTGCCAAAGCCCAAGCGGCAGGTTTGGACGTGAAAGATTATGTGGTGCAACAGCTGAAATCTGGCAGCCTGAAATTTGCCTGTCAGGAGCCAGAAAATCCACAGAACTTCCCACGCAATATGTTTATTTGGCGATCTAACCTGTTGGGTTCAAGTGGTAAAGGCCATGAATATATGCTGCGCCATTTGCTTGGCACAAAGCATGGTCTGCTTGGTAAAGATCTGGGTGGTTTTGGCGGCAAAAAACCTGAAGATGTGAAATGGACTGAGGATGCTGCTGAAGGCAAAGTCGATTTGTGGGTGACACTGGATTTTCGGATGTCGACCACTTGTCTCTATTCCGACATCGTGCTACCAACGGCCACTTGGTATGAAAAAGACGATATGAATACCTCGGATATGCATCCGTTTATTCATCCGTTATCGGCAGCGATTGACCCGGTGTGGGAGGCGCGCAGCGACTGGGAGATTTTTAAAGGCATCGCCAAAGAATTCTCCCGTCTTTGCCCGGGGCATTTAGGGGTTGAAACCGATCTGGTAACGACACCGATGCACCACGACACCCCGGCTGAGCTGGCCCAACCTTATGGCGTCAAAGCTTGGTGGAAAGGTGAATGCGAGGCCATTCCTGGTATCACCATGCCGCATCTGAATCTGGTCGAGCGCGATTATCCGAATACTTATCAGCGGTTTACGTCCTTGGGGCCATTGCTGGATAAGTCCGGCAACGGTGGTAAAGGCATCAGCTGGGATACTAAAAATGAAGTGCATTTCCTAAAAGAGTTAAACCGCACCCATACCGCAGAAGGTACGAACAAAGGTCTGGCACGGATTGAAAGTGCGATTGATGCCTGTGAAGTGATTTTAAGCCTGGCGCCGGAAACCAATGGTCAAGTTGCGGTGAAAGCTTGGGCTGCTTTATCGAAAATCACCGGTCGTGACCATCGTCATCTCGCACTGAACAAAGAAGATGAAAAAATCCGTTGGCGCGATATCGTGGCGCAGCCACGCAAAATCATCTCCTCACCGACCTGGTCAGGTCTGGAAGACGAGCATGTATCTTATAACGCTGGCTATACCAACGTGCATGAACTTATTCCATGGCGCACCATCACCGGCCGCCAGCAGTTCTATCAGGATCACGAGTGGATGCGCGATTTTGGTGAACAGCAATGCTCTTACAAACCACCGATCAATTTAAAAACGGTGGAACCAGTACTGCATAAAAAACCGAATGGCAATAAAGAAATCGTATTGAACTGGATCACACCACATCAAAAATGGGGCATCCACAGTACCTATTCTGACAATTTGCTGATGCTGACGTTATCCCGTGGTGGCCCGATAGTTTGGCTGAGCGAACTGGATGCCAAAGCGGCCGGCATTGAAGATAACGACTGGATTGAAATATTTAACGTCAACGGCGCTATTGCAGCTCGTGCTGTGGTGTCGCAGCGCGTGCCGGAAGGCATGAGCATGATGTACCACGCACAAGAACGGATTGTTAACGTGCCGGGTGCAGAAACCACCGGTACCCGAGGCGGGATCCATAACTCAGTGACCCGTGCCGTGATGAAGCCAACGCACATGATCGGCGGATATGCCCAACAGTCCTACGGCTTTAACTATTACGGCACTGTCGGTTGTAACCGTGACGAATTCGTTATCGTGCGCAAGATGAACAATGTCGACTGGTTAGACACCCAATAAGGTTGGAGTAAGCATTTATGAAAGTCAGAGCCCAAATCGGCATGGTGTTAAACCTCGACAAATGTATCGGTTGTCACACCTGCTCTATCACTTGTAAAAACGTCTGGACCTCGCGTGAAGGCGTTGAATATGCATGGTTTAATAACGTCGAAACGAAACCAGGTATTGGTTTTCCGAAAGAGTGGGAAAACCAAGAAAAATGGCACGGCGGCTGGACTAAAAATGCCAGCGGCGAGCTTGAATTAAAAATTGGCGGCAAACGCCGGGTATTGGCGAATATTTTCGCCAACCCGGATTTACCCGAAATCGACGACTACTACGAGCCGTTTGATTTTGATTATCAATATTTACACAACGCGCCGGATAGCAAGCATCAACCGGTGGCACGCCCGCGCTCACTGATCAGTGGTCAGCGGATGGAAAAAATCGAATGGGGTCCGAACTGGGAAGAAATTCTCGGTACTGAATTTGAAAAGCGCAAAAAAGACCAAAACTTCAATGACGTCGTGCAAAAAGACATTTATGGCCAGTTTGAAAAAACTTTCATGATGTATTTGCCGCGCCTTTGCGAACACTGTCTAAACCCGGCCTGTGTTGCAGCCTGCCCCAGCGGCGCAGTCTACAAGCGTGAAGAAGACGGTATTGTATTGATTGATCAAGACAAATGCCGCGGCTGGCGGATGTGTGTCTCGGCTTGCCCGTACAAAAAAATCTATTACAACTGGAAAACCGGCAAATCTGAAAAATGTACTTTTTGCTTCCCGCGGATTGAAGCTGGACAGCCAACTGTTTGTTCAGAAACCTGCGTTGGTCGTATTCGCTATTTAGGCGTGCTGCTGTATGACGCCGACAAAATTGCAGCCGCGGCCAGTGTTGCCAATGAACAGGATCTGTATCAGGCGCAACTTGATATTTTCTTAGACCCACATGATCCCAAAGTGATTGCTGCAGCCCGTGCCGAAGGTATCACTGATAATTGGATCACTGCAGCCCAGAATAGCCCAGTGTATATGATGGCAATGGACTGGAAAGTGGCGTTACCGCTGCACCCGGAATACCGCACGCTACCGATGGTTTGGTATGTGCCACCACTGTCGCCCATTCAAAGCGCAGTACAGGCTGGCCATGTCGGCGTAAATGGCGAAATTCCTGATTTGAAATCACTGCGTATTCCGTTGAAATATTTAGCGAATTTACTGACTGCTGGTGATGAAAAACCTGTCGTCAGAGCCTTAGAGCGGATGATTGCCATGCGCGCCTTTAAACGGGCGCAGCAAGTAGACGGTGTTGAAGATTTGGCGGTGCTCAAACAAGTTGGCCTCAGCGCCCATCAGGTCGAGGAAATGTACCGTTACATGGCACTCGCCAACTATGAAGACCGGTTTGTGATCCCGACCAGCCACCGAGCTTATGCCGAAAATGCTTATGACCTGAAGAGTTCATGTGGCTTTAGTTTTGGCAATGGTTGTGGTGATGGCAACAACGGCGTCAACCTGTTTGGCGCTAAGGCCAAGGGTGTCCGTCAGGTGATCCCAGTGGAATTGAAGGATTAACATTATGCAAATACTTCAGGTAATTTCGTTACTGCTCGACTACCCGACTGAACTGTTACATGACAGTCAATCCGAACTTGAGCAGATTGTTGAGGCGTCAGTGTTGTCTGACGCCGCTAAAAACGCCTTATTAGCTTTTCTGAAAAATCGGCTGGCCAAGGATCTCATGGACTGGCAAGCCGAATACGACAGCCAATTTGAGCGTGGCCGCAGTTTAAGTTTGCTACTGTTTGAACATTTACACGGTGAATCGCGCGATCGTGGTCAGGCGATGGTAAATCTGCAAGCGCAATACCGCGAAGCAGGTTTGGATATCTCGCAAAAAGAGCTGCCGGATTATATACCGCTCTATCTTGAGTTTTTATCAACTCAAGGCAACGACAACGCCCGCTTTGGCCTGCAGGAAGTCGCGCCAATTTTGGGTTTGTTAGCGGCTCGTCTGGCCCAACGGGATTCCGATTATCAAATTCTGCTGCATAGTTTGCTGGAACTGTCAGAGGCTGAGATTGATTTGGCTGATCTTGCCAAACAAATCAGCAGCGAACAACGGGATGATACGCCTAAAGCCTTAGATAAAGTGTGGGAAGAGGAAATGGTTAGCTTTATGTCTGCCGGCAACAATGGCGGCGGCGAAAGCAGCTGCCCAAGCAGCCAACTACGCCCATCTGAACAACAACGCCGTGACCAGATGGTGCCGGTACAGTTTTTCAATGGCGGCACCTCGAGTGTTGCAGCGACAGGAGTTTCATCATGAGTTACTTTGATTATCTGGCCTTTGGCATCTACCCCTACATCGCGATAGCAGTGATGTTCCTTGGAAGTTGGGTTCGCTACGACCGCGAACAGTACACCTGGAAAACCAGCTCCAGCCAGCTGCTGGAGAATAAACAGCTGCGTCGCGGCAGTATTCCTTTTCATATCGGTATTCTTGCCATTTTGGGCGGTCATGCGGTTGGTTTATTGACTCCCCATCAGGTCTGGGATTTCCTCGGGATCAGTGCATCATTCAAACAAATGATTGCGATGGGCGTCGGTGGTTTCTTTGGTTTGATTTGCTTGTACGGTCTGCTGATCCTACTCAAACGCCGGATGACCAACCCAAGGGTTCGTGCCAGCAGCAATCCGATGGATATCGCTATCCTTTGGCTATTGCTAGCGCAGCTTCTGCTTGGACTCAGCTCAATTTTTGTTTCAGCCGGCCACATGGATGGTAGTGAAATGTTGAAATTAATGGCCTGGGCACAAAATACCGTAACACTGGATATTTCTGAAGCCGTTGCGGCAATGGATGGCGTGCACTGGATTTTTAAAGCGCACATTGTGCTGGGCATGACTTTATTTGTGGTGTTTCCGTTTAGCCGCTTGGTCCATATGCTGAGTGTACCGCTGCAGTATATCGGCCGGCCGCACCAGATTGTCCGGCAGCGTTTTGGCCGCTAACTGATCAACCATACCAAGGCCAGTTTCCGCTGGCCTTTTTGGGAGTTTTCCATGATTGAAGTCAATCAACAGCAAATTTTAGAAGCAGATATCTTTGCAGAGATGCAATACCACCCGGCTACAGACAAACGGGCGGCGATGGTCGCTGCAGCACAAAGTCTCATTATAGAAAAACTGCTTTGCCAACGGGCAAATGCGCTTGGTTTATCGAGCCAGGCTGAAGCAATCACAAATACCACTGATGAAAACGTGCGCCAGGCTGCCTTCGATCGACTGATCCAGCAGGTCATCGATGCAGAAGTCACTACGCCCAAAGCCAAGGACGACGACTGCCAGCTGTATTACCAGCAGAATCCAGATAAATTTGTCAGCTCGCCATTGTTGGAAGTGCGGCATATTTTGTTGGCCTGTGCACCAGATGACCATCAAGGCCGAGCCACGGCCAGTCAACAAGCTGAGACTTTGATTCTACAGCTTCAGCAAGGCGCGACATTTTCGGGTTTAGCCAGCCAGTTTTCAGCCTGTTCGACCAAAGACAGCGGTGGCTTGCTGGGGCAGATTTCAAAAGGACAAACTGTGCCGGAACTGGAGCGACCGCTGTTTCGTTTACAACCAGGATTATTGCCCTATCCATTAGAAAGTCGCTACGGTTTGCATGTCGTCGAAGTATTGCATCGGGTTGACGGTCAGCTGCTGCCTTATCAGGCTGTTGCACAGCGGATTGCCGATTTTCTGAATGAAAAAGTCCGGCGTAAAGCCATCAGCCAGTACCTTACCCAGTTAATTGCCAATGCCGAAATTAGCGGATTTGACTTTGCGGTGCAGCCTTCACCGCTGATGCAATAATTATCGACGTTCAACCAAAGTCCGCTGCCATGGCGGGCTTTGGCTTGATCCATACAATACTGCTGTACGCACCAGCATGGCGCAACTTATCATGAGTTCAATCGGGTAAGAGCACCGAGCAGTTTAAAAAGCGGCAGCTCTACTGTTCGGTGCTCTAGGTAACTTTATAATGTTAAAAAACTATAGCGGCGGGTTGCTCCAGATCATGGGCCTGAAAAAGCCGCATGAACAGCGCATTTCTGCAATTTCATTCCGACAGCGGCTAAAAGTGGCCAGCGCCGCATTTCTCGCCTTATGGCTGGTGGCAAACATCTCTGAATTCTTTTTGTCCGGAACGAGCCATATGTTGTTATTGGCCTCAATGGGCGCTTCAGCCGTTCTGCTGTTCGGACTTCCGGGAAGCCCGTTGGCAAAACCTGCAGTATTTTTCTGGGGACATTTGCTATCGGCCGCTATTGGCTTGACGTTCAGTCATCTTTTGAATAATTTTGCACTAATGACGGCATGCACAGTCGCGATGGTCATATTTGTGATGTACCTGTTTGAAGCAATGCATCCACCGGGTGGCGCCACAGCATTGGTTCCTGTGATTGCCACCACAACTGGCCCGGCGCCAGCGCTCGATTTTTTACTCTTTCCAGTTACGCTCAATCTGCTGCTGATGCTTACGGTAAGCTTTTTAATTCAGCGCTACTTTTTACAGCCGACTCAAGTCAATCCGGGGCCAGGCACGCCAGGAACCCGCGACTTGCCGCCGCTTAGCCGCAGCCAATTGCAAAAACAGGATATCCAAACTGCGATACGGGACTTTTCATCAGTGCTGGATATCAGTGAAGCGGATCTAGTGCAGTTATTTAGTCTTGCGCAGCAGCAAGCGATGAACCGTCAATCTAGTCCCTTACAATGTGCTGACATTATGGCACGGGACCTGGTTACGGTCTCGCCAGAAACGCCATTGCAACAGGCATGGCAGCTGCTGCGACAGCATAAAATCAGTATGTTACCCGTTGTCGATGCTGATTACTGTCTGGTTGGTGTCATTTCTGTTCCGGACTTTCTAAAAGATTTGGCAATGCCTGAACTTACCGGTATTCGTCAGCATCTGCGCAGTCTCTGGTTGCACTTAAAGCTGAAATGGCTGAATCGCCAAACTGAGCAGAAGAACATGGTTGCTCAAAAAATGAGTACGCGGTTGATTGTTGCCGCACCGCAGGATCCAATTTCGATACTGGTGCCACTGCTGGCAAATAACGGATTGCACCAAGTCCCGATTATCACTGCTAATAACCAACTTTGTGGCGTTGTTTCCCAATCCGATTTAATGGCTGCTTTAGCGCAGAACGCTGCGACACTAAGCGTATAACCTTTAAGTCCACACAATACCACCTTGTAGTTACCTGATTGTTTATATTGGTATTTTTCCACTTCAACTTGCGATTTCCACCTACAATACGTGCAGCGAACCGCAAGAGGAAAACAATGATGAAACGTGCGTTATTGCTGGCCACTCTGGCCTTGTCTCAATCCGCTGTTGCCAATGAGATGAATCAATTCTGGCAAGACTCAACTTACAAATGGAATTTTCGTTATCGCTTGGAGAATGTCCAACCCGAAGGACCGTTAAAAGACGCGCTGGCATCCACTTTACGTAGCAGGTTGACAGTAAATACCGGCAAATGGACGTTGGGCAATCATCGGCAGATCAGTGCCCTAATCGAAGCCGATCACGTCGCCCTGCTCGGTGGTGAAAACTATAACAACACAGTTAATGGTCTAACACAGTATGGAACTATTGCTGATCCGGATGGATTGGATCTGAATCAGGCTGCATTTTTGATAAATGCCACCGACTCCAGTCTGATCACCTTAGGTCGGCAACGCCTCAACCTGGATAATCAGCGGTTTATCGGCAGTGTCGGTTGGCGGCAGAATGAACAAACTTTTGATGGCTTTCGTCTCAATCAGCAGTTTGGCAGCAACATTCAGCTCGATGTTGCGAGTCTGCACAACGCGAACCGAGTGTTTGGACCCGACGGCCCAAATGCAGATTTACATGGACGCTTTAATCTGGCACAAGCGCAGTGGACGGTAAAGCCGGAACACGTGCTGCAGGCATACTTATATGACCTTAATTTCGACACCCTCTCAGCACGTTCCAGCGCTACCAAAGGTATTGATTACAAGGGGGCTTTGCAAAATCTGAAATGGCAATTCGCCTATGCAAATCAGCAGGATGCACATCGAGCACCATCAAATTACCAGATTGACTATCATCGTGTTGAACTCAGTTACCAGATGAGTCCAATTACAATTAAAGGCACGATAGAACGTTTGGGCTCTGACGGGAAAGTAGCTTTTCAGACACCTTTTGCAACTCTGCACGCCTACAATGGCTTTGCCGATATGTTCTTGACCACACCAACCAATGGTTTACGTGAACAGGCCGTTCAAATCGCGTTTCCGCTGCTAAAAGCCAAAGGCGCAGTATCATGGCATCGCTTTCAGAGTGATGTTACCAGGATACATTATGGCAACGAAATCGATGCCAGCCTTGCTTATGAGCTGAACTCAGAATGGCAAATCCTTAGTAAAATCGCTTTTTATAGTGCCGACAAACTGCATACTGATACCCGTAAATACTGGTTAATGCTGACATACCAACCATAAACGCGAGACTGATTTACTCTCTCAGACCGGCCTCTCCACGTCGGTTTTTTGCAGCGCCACCTCCCATTGATTTGGCGCTTTTTTTATTGTTTCCGCTCATCAGTTGCACCACCTGAGTTGCCATCTCTGCCAGTGTTTGCTGTCTGTCCATCGCTAATTTTTGTAACTGATGATGTGCCTGCTGCTCCGTAAGTTTGTGTTGTTCAATGAGCAGAAGTTTTGCTCTTTGGATCACTTTAAGTTCCTGCACCGCGGCTCTGGCATGCCCGAGTTCCACTTCAATGTTTGAAATGTAGAGTGATTGTTCATGTAACAGATGCATCAAGGACGCTTGACCGGGATGCTTTAACACTGCCGGTACTGGCAAAAGCGCATCCACAATTGGCAGAACCTTTGTTATTTCCTGCTGATTTAAGCTGGTTTTCTCCTGTTCGTACTGCTGTTTTGAACAGACCAATTGTTGCTCCAGAGCTGCATTCACCGGTCCAAATAACGCCTGTAATACATCAATTCGTCGGCTGGCAC
>Ga0075154_10001663_pt1 | contig 15538 bp, 16 predicted proteins | sample JI71714BDNA_FD_70965 | JGI IMG/M metagenome (GOLD analysis project Ga0075154, IMG submission 70965) | Wastewater effluent complex algal communities from Wisconsin, to seasonally profile nutrient transformation and Carbon sequestration -... | ecosystem: Engineered > WWTP > Effluent > Algae... | reverse complement strand
TCAGAACGGTAAAGGGATGTTTTTTGATTCGGTTGCTTCGTGGGCGCGTTTCGCAGTCTTTGGAGTGACTGTACCGTTAGTTGACGTGCTAAAGTTGTGGATGCTGTTCTCGTAGTCAGGTGGTGTATCTTTGCCAAAGTTTTGAGCGAGAAGAGTTTCTACCTTCTCCGTCGCTGCCATGCGCTTTGCTCTTGATACGTTGTCACTTGGCACTATCACATTTCCGACACTCATTCCGACATTGTTGTCGCTTGTCGGAATTGTCGGTTTTGTCGTATTTGTCGTATTTATTTGATTCGTTCCGACATTTCCGACAATTCCGACATTTCCGACACTGACGGAATTTGTCGGAAAAGCCTTCCGATATTTCCCGTTGGTAATTTTGGACAAAGAAGCGCCTTCGGTGAGTTGCTTCAAATATCGCTCAATAGTACGGCGTTCTTTGATTCCCAAACCTTCTCCAATACTTACAGCGTCCCGTGTTTCAAATTCTTCCGGCAATGCGTCCAAAAAGCGCATAACGCTTGCTTTGGTACTACTGACGGCTTTTGTCGTTCGTGGCAATAGACTAGAGAGTTTGTGCGCATGGTGGGTAAACGTCTTGGCAAGCATGACGGCACACTCTACATCCGCGTCGGACGCTCCGATTACCGCGCTTTCCTCTTTGCACAGCGCTGCAAAGCCCTGTAATCCGTTCCCTTCTATCCACCTAAACACCGCAAACTGAATAGCCAAACGAAATGCCACGATTGCGCCGCGCCGTGCTGACGGTAGCAAGTCAGGGCGCTGTTCTTCGTGGAAAAATTCATCTTGCATCACGGAAAACGCCAAATCTATATCGTTCCATTGTTCATAGCTCAATTCCACGTACAACGGTGGAAACGCTGCGTTGCGTCCCGTAAGGAGTTCGTACACGGTTTTGAGTATTTCGGCTTCCGTTTGGATAGCATCTTTACGCCCTGTGCTTTTGGCGGTCGGACGGTGTGAACGCCACGTGAGCGGTGGACTGTGGTAATAGACTGCAAAGCGAGAGAACAAGCCGTTTTCCGTGCTGTGCATTAGCTCTTGAAATTGCGACGGTGTGCCGGAAAGAAAGACCGATAAACAGGGGTGTTTGATTGATAGCGTAGTTTTGCCACGATACGCCGTTTTCCGTTTGACGCTCACGGCTTCATGGTGAAATGCACCGCGCAAGATGCTTGAAACGTTGCCCCATTCAGCGTTTTTGTCCGCCGCAAGCATACTGTCTATCTCTGTTTCCGCCAAGAACGCCCGTCCGTCGTTATCATGTAAGGACTGAATAAGAGCGATAGCAGAAGCGTTTGCCGGAACAATGTGGCATTTCTCTGGTGGTTGTGCTTCCTTCATGCTTTCGTGCCTCTCTAGCGCTTTCTCACGGGCTTCGTATTCAAGACGTTCCGCCTCGCTTTGGTATCGCAGCATTTCATCTACGGGGAAAGCAAGGTCAAACGCCTTTGCAGCCGTGCCTTTGCCTTGTCCCGCCGTTGCTACAAGTGCAAGAAATACGTCAGGGGAATAAAACCCGTCTGCGTGAGCGCCTTGCACGTTTGGAAGCAAACTTGCGATAGTAGGCAGCATACCGCACAAAAACACGTGTTTTTCGAGCATAGTGTCGTATAGGTCGCATAAATAGCGGTATTGCGTTGGAAGCAAGTCATACACTTGTGGTGGTATCTCGACACATTCGTCTAAAGGATTCTCTTTCGGTTCGTCAGCGTCATTGCCGGAAAGAAGTGCGTCAGCAATAACCTTCGGTGCTTCGTTTGGGCGATAAAATTGGTCTTGTCCAACGGAATCCGTGTACACAAGTTGTTTGTACGGCGTAGAACGGTCAACGCGCCAATGGATTACATCGTGAAAGCGTTGGTTTGCAGCGTCATTCGTCATTTGATTATTCCTTTCGTCCGTAGCTCACTTTCTGAAAACCACGCATAGAACTGTTTCGCACGGGACGGCGTGTATTTGGGGCTTTGCAGGGGCTTTCGGAGTTGCGCCCGAAATTTGTTCCCGTCTTGGCTAGGATGTATGTAAATGATATTCGACGGCTCAATAAAACAGCCGTCAACGGTTTGCAACAATGGAGTTTTTTGCATATTTTTACCCTCAGAAATTCTTATGGTTTGTTTGCCCGAATATGGAAGCTCGTCCCGTATTCGGGCTTTTTAATTATGCCTGTGTTTGCAGGCCGCGTTGCTCTAACGCTGTGAAAAACGATTCGGGAATCAAGATACGCCGTCCGATACGCTCAAAAGGTATCGTACCATCGTGCAGTCTGGTGTTGATAGTGCCAAGCGAAAGACCAAGCGCTTTAGCAGCTTCCTTGCGGGTGCGAAAGGCTGCTTTTGGTGGGTGTGGTGCTTGGTGCTGTTGGGTGTTTGATTGGGATGTGCGAAGATGCTTTGCGAAAAGCCCATCAATAAGTTCGGATAGCTCATTCACGGGAATAACCACAAGCGAAGCGCCGGAAGCGGCGTTTTGGGAAGGGTGCGTATTGGCTGCCATAATGCAAAAAAGACAAGGGTGTAACATACTGTCTTTGCAGCACACGCGAATTTTGTGTTTGGTGGGAATCTATTTGGCAGGTAAATTAAAAGTCTCTAGGTCTTAATTTACCTTGTTCCTTTTTCACGTTATTCGCGTGTCTTTGGGACAGGGTTTTTTTTATTTGTACTGGCTTGCGCTTTGTACTATGCAATTTTACAAGAAAAACATGGAATTTATATGCCTACATATAGGAATGGGCTATATGTAGGCATATATTTTTTCAAAAAATGACTTTCATTTAACTTTATCCTATGGTAATGGACTTGCTTTTTAAGCCTACGGTACAATTTTACGATATATCTGTGCAATAAGGTGTGCCACTAATGGCATTGTGCTATATGTAGCATTGTTTTTTTACAGCCCTTGCCTCGCTTCCAACACGATAGGCAGGGGTTTTGTGTGTTTGGGCTTTTAATTGCTGACAAGTAGGTTACGCATACGGTCTTTCGGAATATGAAACGTGGTATTCACTCCGTTTGGGCATGAATAATTACGGCTGTATTTCGTTCCAAGTGTTTGCCATTTCTTGCGCTACAACGTTTTCAGTGAGACGGATGTATTTTTTCATCATTTTGAAGTCGCTGTGTCCTGTGATTTTCATCACGGATTCAGGTCTCATGCCACGTTCTAAGGAAAGCGTTACGAATGTTCTCCGTGCTGTGTGTGTGGAAATCATTGCATATTTGGCTTCTCGCTCTTCAATGCGTTCATTTCCGCGATAGGTTACACGTTGCACCAGTTCATCTATTCCCGCCGTTTGACAGGCTTGTTTAAGGTATTGATTTGTTTTCTGTGCCGAAATGATAGGTAGTTTGCCGCTTTCGCGGTACTTTTCCACGATAGCAAGCGCCGAAGTAGTGAGTGGTATTTTGAGAATAGACTTGGTTTTGCGTGTTCTCAGAAGCCAAAACCATTTGCCTTGCTCTTGCTTTATATCGTTGAAATTACACGCAGCCACGTCGCTAAAACGTTGTCCCGTGAAGCATTGAAAGCAGAACACATCACGAACTTTTTCCAATGACGGCGCTGTACTGAAATCGTATCGGTACAAACTCATAAGTTCGGGTTCGGTAAGATAGACAGTATCAACATCTTCGTATTTAATCTTGAAAGTACGAAAATCGTCACTATTATTGTACTTACGCTGTGTTGCCCAATGAAGAAAGGTTTTAATCATGGAAAAAACCTTGTTGATAGAATTATTGAGCAAGCCAACATCTTTGATAAGATATTGCCGGAAAGCATCTTGGAAGGAAAAATCTATGGTATCAAAGGTAAGGTCAAAGCGTTTGGTTTCTTGGAAGGATTGAAGGTAATTCCGCACGGTAACATATTTCTGCACAGTATTTTTTGCACTGGTAAGGCGCTGCGATTCGATAAACTCATCGAATACCGTCATAAAGTCTTTGCTGGTTTCTTGTTCGTCAGGGGTAAAGAGCCGCAAGACTTCGGGCTTGAAATTGGATTCACGCACATTCGCAGCGCCCAAGTTTGCACACATTTCGTCATACTTACGCTGTACAGCGACGCGCAAGGTATTAAGGAATCTATTTAATTCAGGGCTTCCGATGTAGCTTGTTTTGACGCGCTGTTTGACAGCATCCCAATCTTTTTTCTTGATACGCCGTCCTACTGTAATCGTGATAGGCTTGCGATTGCCACGCGGAACAGCCGTGATATACATTCGGATTGTATATTCGCCGCGCTTGGTAGGTGTTCCGGCAAGATAGAAATTACACGTCATGGCAGACAAATATTAGGTATATGCGAGACGAAAAGATATACCACAAAGATAAGAGAAATATCCAAAAAATAGACAAACTATTGTTTTTTAATGGATTTTTTTATTTCTTATCAAACGACAGGCAAGGAGAAACGCAAGTATTTAAGAGGCTTGTATGTACTTTTGGACGTAAGGAGACTTAACAATATACAGTAGGTTCAATTTCCGCTCTCCGCACAAAATAAAGAACTTAAACCCTTGTAAAATAACACTTTACAAGGGTTTTTTCTTTTTTGCCATCATCGTATCATAAGCTCGGCAGTTCCTTTACTATCGCCACCGTCCGCAGACTAACCGTGACGACCTGCCCCAAAAGCCTCATCAATCCTGACGTATCAGCAACTTCGTTGCTGCCGTATTGATCCACCACCCACTCCACCGCACTGCGATTGCCCAAACGATATTCCCACACTTCCGACGGAAAGCCGCTTATCCTGACGCGCTTGTCGGTGTCGGTGATGTATGGCGCGAATGCGTCTTCCGTGCGAGGCTTGACGACGCGCAGACGGCGGTAAGGCTGTGTGGTCGGGCTTTCCCAGATGCTGTTGTCCGTTTCTTGCCACTCAAGACCGCCATACTCTGCTTGCTCTTCGTACTTCGTGTGCAGTTCCGCCAGTTCCCGTCCCGCCTGTACCAATGCCCAAAACCGCTCCGTTGCTTTCGCGCCCGCTTGCTCCCCCGCCACAAGCGGTACACGTGGCAGGGCAACTTTCAAGTTTGCCGCGTACTTTGCGCGGTAGGCGGGGTGGTGCAGCACCGCATAGACGTAATGAAAAATATCCTCACGGCTCACCTTTTGCCCATACTCCCCCCGAAACCGCTCTAACGCCCATTCTGTGATGTTCTCCCGCCATTCCCCCGCCTTCGCGTCGTAGGTGCGGAGCGGGAAGCATTGGGAATCGCCCGTAAAATGAAGGTCGGGAATGGTGTCAGTGACAAGGCAATGAAAAGGCTTTGGGTTTGTAAAATTCTGAACGCTTAACACAACATTCCCCGTACTGCCGCTTCTTTGCTTGCTTGGGAAGAATTCATCAAACTGCCCCGGACGGTCAATAGCTGCCGCGTCGTAGTAAAGCCATTGCTTTGCAAAGGGGCGATACAGGCTTTGTTGAATAGCATTTTTGCTAAACGTCATTGTAATACCTGATTTTAAGCGGCGTTTCAGCGTTTCACTCCATGCCAGCGCGTCGTAGTTCACAAAATCATCAATGTCACTTGTTTGTCCCGAAGCTGTCCAGCGTTCACGTTCGGCGTTGTAGGCGGCGGCGAACTTCTGCATTTTTCGGATGAGATTTTGGCGGTCGAAATCATAGACCGTCGCATCGCGGTTGGTGGACACGCCGAGCGAAAAGGTCTTGAAAATACACGACTCCGCACCGTTCACGCCCGTTTTGAAGTCCTTGCTGCCAAGCGGGAGCAACGTGTCGAAATCGTTATCCAAGCCGTCGGTGAGCCATCGGTGATGCGTGTCGGGCATGAGGGTGCGCCATTCCACACCAGCGAGGTTTTTTGCTTCCTCCAGAAATTTCAGTTTTTGGTCGCGTGTCCACATCTCGTCGGTTTCGGCATAGTGCAGGGCGAACGGGGACTGCTTTTTGGCGTTTTTGCGTTGTTTGTGTTTGATAAAAATGTTGATGCTCACGCCCACCTGAATCCCGAAGGCGTTATGTTTGGTGCCGGAGAGTTTCGGATTTTTGCGGACGTTGCCGCCCAAATTGAGGATGTAGATTTCGCTAAAGTCTTCCGCGAGGCGTTTGCGCATCATGTCGAAGCCGATTTGCTCGACAAAACTGTTGTTGGTAACAAAGGCAACAATGCCCTCGCCGTTCGCTTTGACGCGCTCTGCGGCAAGAAAGAGAGCTTTGACGTATGGGTCGTGAATTTTGAGTTTTTGCGCCTGCGAGCCTTTTGCGTAGGCGTTCGACACAAGGTCGTCCAGCACGGGGTATTTGCGGTTTTTGTTATTATCGTTTTCGTTCACTTGATTAGCATTGTAGGGTGGATTGCCGATAACGACGAACATTTTTTGCCGTGCCTGACGGCGGGCACGCTCGGTGTTCTCTTTGATAAACATTTCGTGGCTCACGCCCTTCATTTCGGCAAGTTCAAAGGTGTCGGCAAGGCAGATGCCTTCAAAGGCGCGTTGTTCCTGCATTCGCTCAAAGTAGAGATATTCGACGTTCAGACAGGAAATGTAGTAGGGCATAAGCAGGACTTCGTTGCAATGGAGTTCGTGCGCGTATTTGTGCGGCAGTCGGTCGGGGGTGATGGCGTTCATCACGCCCAGCAGAAATGTTCCCGTGCCGACGAAAGGGTCGAAAATATGCACGTCGTCGCCCGAAAGCGACGTATTGAAGCGGCTTTGGAGGAGTTCCTGCACCGAATCAACCATAAAGGAAACAATCTCGTGGGGCGTATAAACGATGCCATGCGTGTCGGCAGTATCGGGCGAGAAATGTTTGAAGAAGAGTTCGTACACGTCTTGCAAGAAATACTGCTTTTGGTGAAAATCGTAGAAGAGATTTCTGGTGATGGATTCCAAGGTTTCATAAAAATACTCCAGCCCGCGCAGGAACTCTTCTCGTCGAAAATTGCGCGAAGCCAGCGCGTCCACGACGGTTTCGAGTTCGCGGGCAATGATATTGCGCTTTGTAAATTCGGGATAGTCGAAGACGGTGCGGAAAATACGCTCCATGAGAATATGCTGCACAATCATCGTATAGGTTGCTTCGCGGGAGAGATTCGGATTAAGTGCCTCGCGCACTTGGTCATAAAAGCCTTCAAAGGTAGTCTGAAAGCGTTTATTGGAGCGGCTTTCGGCAGTAATGCGGTCACGGATTTCGCGGGCAAGTTCGGGAATGCGCTCTTTGAATTGTTGCTGCGCAAGCTGCCAGCGTTCGTATTCTTCGGATTGGGCATCAAAAAATTTGTTGAGAATAGTCGCCACTGCATGGGGCGTTTGCATATCGCTTTCGGCAATTTCTTTGCCATCGCGGATAAGAATTGCGCCGTTGGGCTGGTAGAAAAGGATATTGCTTTCAGGATAACCTTTGTCAAACTTTTTCTTGATTTCGCGGCGTAGATTGTCGTGAATATCTTTCGCCTCAAAATAACCTTGTGGGATTTTGTCAAGAAAAATTGCGCCGTCAGTTGAGCCTTTTGTACCGCTTCGCAGTGGAATAGTCCATTCGGTATCGAATTCCATACTTATCATTTGTGCAGCATCGCCCAGAAGCCGTATCATTGCTTGGCGGATAGTGGTTTCTTTGGTGATACCGCGCTCGGCAAAGTATGCCATTTTGCGGAAATATTCGGCGATAAAAGGGCTATCAGGAGAAAGATTAAGTTTGGGCATGGCGCAAATTATTGCAAGAAGATGAGAATAGGAATAGGTAAGCACAACGCTCTGTGCGGCATTGAAATGGTGCAAACAAATATGCAACAAACTTTGATAAATTACTAAAACATCATCAGCCTCGCTTCCAACACGAAAGGTAGGGGCTTTGTGTGTTTATACTTGGCTGTACGCTTCCAAAAAATCTTCTCGTGCTATTTCCGCTTGTGTGCAGATAGAACGCAGTGTAGAGCCTTTGACGTGAGCATGATTTGGCAGTACAAGCGGTGTAACCGTTCCGTCTGCGTTTTTGCGTTCCATGATAACGTGATTTCCTTCCCGTACAACAACAAAGCCTAAACGCTCTAATGTACGCCTTGCCTTCGCTTGCGGAACATCTACGGGGAACTTCATGCAGCAACCGCCGTTTCCGTGAGAAAGGCGTTCACAAGCGGGCTTTCGTGGTCGAATCCGTCCCAAAACTTCGCCGTGCCGTAATGCTCAATAAAGAAATCAATAGCAGAACGAGTATCGGTAAGGGCTTCCTCATACGTTTCGCCTTGTCCAACGATTGCACCCGCTTTGAAGCCAAGGGGATAGCCTACAAAGCCGTCTTCGTGCTGCTCAATAATGATTTTGATAGGGTTCATTGTTGTATCTCTTAGAATGTTGATAAGTCGTTTGTTACGGGCTTGTAAATTTAACAGGTCTGTACTGAAGCAAGCTCAAATTCACCATTGCGAAGTTCCTCTAGGATTGTACGTGTTTCGGTGCGGCTTTGCTCGTATGCAAGCCATTCGATGTAGTCATCCCACGCCGTCATATCTTCTTCCGGCGCTGTGTTTACACGCTCTTCAAAGGTTGCAAAAGTCGTATTGTAGCGCCGTTCATACAATGCAATAGCCTCGTTCAGTTGGTGCAATCGTGCAAGATGTTCCAAAACAAGTAGGTTTTGCACACGGTCTTTCGGAATATGAAGCATAATAGTTGCCTTAAAGTAAAGTGCTGGTAAATAGTTTGTTACAGGCTGTGTGCCTCTATGGGCTGTGTATCTTCCACAAGCGCGTCAGGGTTTTTCGTATAGAGTTCCGATGCACGGGCAAACTGTTCTGCGATAATGCGTTTGCGCTCGTTTGGCGGTAAACGTCGTAGCTCGCTTGCTGTTATCGTACTTGCAGCAATGGTACTTGTCGCTTCCAACGGTTGCATCAAACCTTGCAAATACTCATTCACTTGTGCCAGAAGCGCCGTATTCAGGGCGTTGCGTTCAATGGTAATGTGAATAATATCTGCTTCTGTGCTAAATTCGACGGCTTGCATAGTATTTCCTTCGTTTGAGCATGAATAATTTTAGAGCTTGAGTAGGTATAAGTGAGACTCGAAAGATACACCACAAAGATAAGAGAAATTATATTTCGACACAGAATATCACAAAAGAAAATTACTCGCTTGTGCATCAACAGTTGAAATATCAATGGTTGATATGTCAACTTTCTGAATTGATAATGAAATAATTTTCATTATTGCTTTTTTTCGCTTGTGCATCGGCTTGATTTCGTAGATTTGCATTTGAAAAACAACTCAAATTTTGTCCAACATTTTCCTTTCCCTACGGAGTTTTCCATGGCTACTACAAGCGGCAATATCTTTACCGACCTCCTCAACATGCAAATGGAAGTCGTCAAAAAAGCTGCAGATGCAGCAGGCGAAGTGCTACCAAACAACATTACGAATAATATCTCTACGATGCTTGGCGACCTTGCGGGCACCGTGGCAACCACGCTTAGCAATACCGGCAGCTCCTTTACCGGATTTGCGAATATCGGTGGTATGGGCGATGATGCAAAGCAGTCCTCATCATTCCCATTCAATATGATTCCGAATATCGGCAATCTCGGTAGCATTGGTAATCTTGCCAGTATGCCTGCCTTCATGGGCAATATTACCTCGCTTTATGATACATGGAAAAATCTGTACAGCTCATGGATGGGTGCCATGGGTCGGGTTCCGGCTGCAATGTCGGATATGGTCAATAACGGGAGCGTGGTCGTCGGTGCGGTGAATAACCTTACCACCATGGCACAAACTTATTTCAAACTTTCCGAGCTGATGTCGCCTGTTATCAAAATGGCTCAGGATACGGGCTTGACCGCGGAAATGCTTCAGAAATATCTCAGCCTTGATGAATACAACAAAATCATCTCGCAAACCTTCAGCTTTCCTGCTGAGGAGACCATGAAAAAATTTACTGACCAGATTAACACCCTTGTCAAGTATTTGGGTGATGTCGGTCAGATTGCCGGTACAAGCGTTGGTGACATTACCCAAATGTCCACCAAAGCTATGTCCGCCTTCGCTTCGGGTAATGTGGATGAAGCTGCAAAATTGTATGTGAAGATGATTGACAATATGCAAAAGCCTGTCAACCCGCTTACCAACATGGTTTTCTTCGGACGTGACCGCGTTGCGATTGAACTGCTTCAAGAAATGCTTAAATCCTACGTTCTCTTTGCTGCTCATTACAGTAAAATGCAACAAATGGTCTTTTCGACCGGTAAAGATGCTTTGACGAACATGACCACCTATATCATTGAGCAAGCAAAAGCAGAAAAAGCACCGCGCACCTTCGATGAATTCTTCCACATCTTTGTTGGTTCCAGCGAAAAAGCATTCGATATCCTCTTCAATAAAGATGAATATGCCAAATTGCAAGGCGAACTCTCGGTTTCCGGCGCTCGCGTGAAAGAGCAGACCGATAAGTTTATTGAATTGATGATTAGCGAACTCCCGATTGCGACACGCTCCGAATTGGATGAAGCATACCAATCCATTCACTTCCTCAAAACGCAAGTACGCCGCTTGGAGCGCAAACTTGCCGAGCAAGAAGAAGCAATCGAAACGCTTGGTGGCAAACCCGCACCGAAAGCAGCCGCCGCCAAAGCCGCCGCTCCGAAAGCCGCTACTGCTACGATTGCACCAAAAACAGTTGCTTCCAAAGCACCTGCAGCAAAAGCAGCGCCCGCTAAAAAAGCTCCCGCAAAGAAACCCGCAGCTAAAAAATAAGACATAAAGCGCACGTATTGAAGCGCTTTGCAGGTTTTAAGCAAAGAAAAACATTTTTCACCTGACAATTGTAACGAATTGTCAGGTTTTTTTTTATATTGGTAGCTGAGACCTGTGTTTAGCAAAACGCCTTCCATAATCGTACCCGGTTTATCAACAATATGCCCGTTTCTTTTTTAACTACATATTCCACATCATCTCTAACCTCTCTACTCGCCATGACTGAAGAACAAGGGCAACGAATACTAACGCTGCTGGAAAGGATTCTTTCCGGGCAGGAGCAGGCAAATGCCATGCTGCAAGAAATCAACACTCGTTTAGAGCACGTAGAGCGCCGATTTGAGCGCATAAAGCGCCGCACCGATGCTACATCGCCTCAGACGACCGTACATACCGTCAGAGGCATAACAGGAACGTGGCAGTCCTTAAATTGAATCCCAATAACTCACCATCATTTTAACTCAATTTCCCAATGGAGCCACACTATGGCACAAACAGCAGAAAAGAACGGTAGCGCCAAAACGACGGACAAGCGCTCAATCCCGTTTCTCGAACCCGGACAGTTTATGAAAGATATGACCGAGATGAGTAGCAAGGTCGTCCGCGGCTTGCAGCATCTGAAAGAAATGACCGAAGATGATTTGTCCGTTGGGCAAACTCCCCGCGTGAAGGTGCTGGATGTGGATGGTGGTAAAATTAAACTCTATCACTATCCGAACCCCAAAGCCACCTGCAAAGTGCCGCTCCTGCTCAATTTTGCGGTCGTGAACAAAGAATATATTTTGGATTTGCAGCCGGACAAAAGCTTTGTCAAAAAAATGATGGATGCCGGACTAGATGTCTATACGATAGATTGGGGCTACCCGACACGCGCCGACCGCTACCGTGAAGTCGGCGATTATGTGGATTATCTTGATTCTTGCATTGACTATATGCGCAAAACGTCGGGTCAGCCAAGTGTGAATTTGCTTGGTATTTGCCAAGGCGGCACAAGCGCACTCATCTATTCTGCACTCTTCCCCGAAAAAATACGCAATCTTGTTACGGTCGTAACGCCGTTTGAGTTCAATTTGCCGGACAGCCTCATTTTCAAATGGGCACAGCACGTGAACCCCGACCCCATTGCCGATGCCGTTGGTACTATCTCCGGCGAAGTGATGAATGCTGGCTTCCTCATGGTGAAGCCAATGCAGCGCCTCCAAAAATTCCACACCTTTGTCAATATCATGGACAGCAAAGAAAAAGTGGCAAACTTTCTCCGCATGGAGCGTTGGTTGTTCGATAGCCCCGGTCAACCGGGCGAGGCGTACCGCGAATACACCAAGCGTGTCTTTATCGGCAACGAACTCTCGAAAAATGAGTATGACATTGACGGACGCAAAGTAGATTTCAAGAAAGTAACAATGCCTATTCTCTCAATTTATGCCGCACAAGACCACCTTGTTCCGCCGGAATGTGCAAAGCCTCTTTATGATGCTGTTGGCTCGAAAGACAAGCAAATGGTAGAGTTTCCGGGCGGGCACGTGGGCGTGTTCATGAGCGGTCAGTCGCAGAAATACGTTGCGCCGGCTATCTCCAGCTGGATTTTAGAGCGCTCGAAGGTCTAAATTTTGTTTCTTCATTTTGAGTGTTGAGCCTTGAGAAAAGCGAACGTTTCTACGTTTTGTCTATCAAGACTCAGCACTCAAAGTGTTTTTTACCGCTTCCTAGTTTTTTCCTCACCATTCCCTTTATGTATCATGCCAAAACAAGTTAAAATCGGCGACAAAGCCAGCGTTACCAAAGCCTTTACGGAAGAGGACGTACAACAATTTGCCGCAATCTCTCTTGACAAGAATCCGATTCATCTCGATGCTGAATATGCAAAAAATACTATTTTCAAGCAGCGCGTTGTCCATGGAGCACTCGTGGCTAGTCTCTTTTCAGGTGTTATCGGCATGGATTTGCCGGGTGAGGGCACTATTGCTATGGGGCAAACAGTGAAGTTTCTGCGCCCGGTCTTTATTGGCGACGAAGTAACAGCAAGTGTAGAAGTGGCTTCAATCGTAGAAGGGAAGCCGATTGTAACGCTAAAAATCACCGGAACAAATAGCAGGGGCGAAGTTGTTATCGAAGGCGAAGCGACAGTGCGCGTCTGACGTGAAAATCTAAGCAAAAAAGCGCCGAAGAATGTTTGGTATCGTGATAGATACAGCACGCTTCGGCGCTTTTTTGATTTTTGCACTTCTAGTTCGTGCCGAGCGGCTGCACTTGGCTTGCAGCCTTTGTTGTTGCTTCTAGGGCGCTAGTATCAAGCGAGGTGGTTGTCCGAAGCGCTGGGATCTGACCGCCACGCTCGCGGCGTTCGCGCTGTTTTAGCTCCTTGAGGCTACTTATGCCATCATCGGTGTTGCCTACTTCCGGTGTAGTCATGGGCGTGTGTGGTTCGGTAGGCGTACTCTCATCGTCTGAGGCGGGTTTGCAGAGAATGATTTCTTCAAATTGCTCGTGTTGGCGTATTGTGAGATTGTGGCTGCGCATCATCTCAAGGAGCGCAAGGAAGGTAACAACAAGTGTAGAGCGGTCTGTACCAGTTACTAATTCCGAAAATGGTACTTCGTCACGGTAGGCGAAGAGTGCCATAATGAGCGCGGCTTGCTCTTCTATCGTCACGGGTTCACGCTCAATAGTGTGCGGCGTGGGAGCTTTGGGGGCTTTCTGCAATGCCCGCGAAAATGCTGCCAACAGGTCGAACAGCGTCAAGTGTGCAAGTTCGTCGTTTGTCGCGGGGTCATCTTTGCTGTCTGCCTCAAAAAATTGTCGATAATAAATGTAACGCTGCGATTCCGACATTGTTTGAAGCTCTTCTGCGGCTTCTTTGTACCGTTTGTATTCCAGCAAGCGCCGCACCAGTTCAGCACGTGGGTCTTCTTCGGCTTGCCCGTCCTCGCCTTCTTTTTTTTCTTCGGGCAAAAGGAGTTTCGCTTTAATCTGCATCAGCGTCGAAGCCATGACGAGAAATTCTCCGGCAAGCTCTAAATCAAGTAACTCGATAATCCGTGTGTATTCCAAAAACTCATTCGCAATCCGAGCAATAGGAATATCGTGAATATTGAGTTCGTCCCGCTTAATAAAAAAAAGCAGAAGGTCGAAAGGACCATGAAAATTAGGAAGCTGAATGGTGTACATGGCAAGGAATAAAAGTAGAAATGGCTCAGTCGCTTAATGTGGAGGTATTGTCAGAATTAAAGTGCGGCTAACATTGTTGTATTATTTGTCTTAGTTTCGCCGCATGAACTGCTTTCCGGCTAACTGCCGCACAAGCCCCTTAAATTCCAGTTCGAGCAATATCACGAGCAAATCCTGTACCGCCAGCCCTGTTCTGGCAGAAAGAGCTTCGATATGTATGGGATCGCCGTCAAGTTCCTTGTAGATACTGTTTTCCAGTGCGCTGAGTTCGGGAGGAGTTTCGGCACTTGCCGCATGGGAAGTTTCTTTCCCCACAAACCCCAGCGTTTGAAGCATATCGTGGGGCGTGAGCGTGAGTTGGGCTTGGGAGCGCTGAAGTAATAGATTTGTCCCCTTGCTACGCTCAGAATAGATGCGCCCCGGAATGGCAAAAAGCTCTCGGTTCTGGTCAATTGCAAATTGTGCTGTAATAAGCGAGCCGCCCCGTTCACCGCTCTCCACTACAAGCGTCGCTTGTGCAATACCACTAATGATGCGATTTCGGCGCGGGAAGTAGGCAGGCTGCGCAACAGTTCCGCAGGGATACTCACTAATGACAGCGCCGCTCTCTGCGATTTCTTGTGCCCGTTGTGCTGAAATATTGGGGCTGATTTTATCAATACCACTGGCAATCACAGCATAGGTGACGCCACCCTTTGCTAAGGTTGCTTTATGAGCAAAGGTGTCAACACCAGTTGCCAAGCCACTGACAACGACTACCCTCGAAGCCGCACAGTATTCGGCATATTGCTCTGTGACCATTTTGCCATAATCGGTACAGCGCCTTGTGCCGACAATCGCCACTGCCGCAGCGTCAGGCGCTTGCAAACGACCGCGCACATAGAGGAGTGTTGGCGGGTAAAAAATTTCTTTGAGCAACTGAGGATAGTCCTCATCCCAAAACGAAACTACCCGCACAGTATGGTTGTTGCAAAGTTCCTGTTGCTTATTCGCTGCCTCAAGCAAGGAAGCACTTGTAGTGCTGGTGAAAAGCGTGTCGGATGTGATACGAGCTTTCTGAATTTCGCTCGGAGCCGCCTGAAGCAATGCCTCCAACGAGACGTAGCGTTCCACGAGATTCCGCAAATCAACTGATTTTATGCGTGGTACAAGCGAAAGAGCCAGCACTTCATTCAATGTCCAATTGTGAGGAAGGGGCATACGATCTCGTTGGTTATTGTTTAGTCGTGGCTTCTATCCGATATGGTTTTCTATCCGATTTCGATGAAGCTGTCGGAAATGGCTACATACAACGGGTTTACGGGCGGATGGCAGAATGATTATGGGTCATCTCACCGCTTTTACGAGGAATACTCTTGGGGACACTGTTCTGTTCGGTGCGTTCAATATCAAAAATTCCTGCGGGGCAGAAACTTACCACCAGTACCAATGCTGCCAGAAAACCAACTGCCATGCGTTTTGTGTCTAGTGGCTCATCGTCATCCACGTAGGGATGCTCAATGCGAATGAGGAATCGCAGAATAAGTGCCCACAAAACCCATCCGCTCCATGCTTGGTAGTACGAGGGAGCAATGCTATGGAGTGTGTTCAGAGGCGGCAGCAGCAGCGATTGGAAGAACATATAG
>Ga0075154_10001659_pt1 | contig 15557 bp, 13 predicted proteins | sample JI71714BDNA_FD_70965 | JGI IMG/M metagenome (GOLD analysis project Ga0075154, IMG submission 70965) | Wastewater effluent complex algal communities from Wisconsin, to seasonally profile nutrient transformation and Carbon sequestration -... | ecosystem: Engineered > WWTP > Effluent > Algae... | reverse complement strand
CGATTTTTCGTGATTCGCTACACCTATTGTCGCACCCCCTGATCCGGCTGCAATCCGGCTACCAGCGAACGGCCGCTGCGCCCCAGGTGAAGCCGCCGCCCATTGCTTCCAGCAACAACAGGTCGCCGGGTTGGATGCGGCCATCGCGTACGGCTGTGTCCAGCGCCAGCGGTACCGAAGCGGCCGACGTGTTGGCGTGGCTGTCCACCGTCACCACCACCTGCGCGGGCGAGATGTTCAGTTTCTTCGCGGTGGCTTCCAGGATGCGCAGATTGGCCTGGTGCGGCACCACCCAGGCGACATCCTTGGCCTCCAGAGATGCAGCGGCAAGAACTTCGCCCATCACATTGGAAAGATTGGTCACGGCGTGGCGGAAAACCTCTTTGCCCTTCATGCGCAAATGGCCGGTGGTGCCGGTGGAACCCGGCCCGCCATCGACATAGAGCAGATCATTGTAGCGGCCATCGCTGTGCAGCCGGCTGGCCAGCATGCCGCGATCTTCATTGGTGCCCGGTTGCGCTTGCGCTTCCAGCACCACTGCGCCGGCACCGTCGCCAAACAGCACGGCCGTGGTGCGATCTTCCCAATCCAGCAGGCGGGAGAAGGTTTCGGCACCAATCACCAGCGCGCGCTGGTGGGCGCCAGTGCAAAGCAAGGCATCGGCGACGGTGAGGGCGTAGAGAAAGCCCGAACAGACCGCAGCCACATCAAAGGCGACTCCGTGGGCCATGCCCAGCTTGTGCTGGATCACCGTGGCCACGGCCGGGAAGGTTTGATCGGGGGTGGCGGTTGCCACCACGATCAGATCGATATCATCCGGGCTGATGCCGGCCGCCGCCAGGGCCTGGCGTGCAGCCGCCGTGCCAAGATCGGAGGTATATTCGCCGGGGGCGGCGATATGGCGGCGGCGGATGCCGGTGCGTTCGACGATCCATTCATCGGACGTGTCGAGCCGGGCCGCCAGATCGACGTTGCTCAGCACGGTTTGCGGCAGATAGCTGCCGGTGCCGATGATCACGGAACGGCGACGGGCGGCGGGAGTGGTCATGCAGCGTCTGGTTCCGGGGCTCTGGCCGGCGCCATGGTGACGCCAGCCAGATCGGCGCTGATGCGGCGGCCGACATCATCGCGAATGAGATCATGCGCCACGCCGATGGCATTGGCCAGCCCGCGGGCATTGGCACTACCGTGGCTTTTCACCACGATCCCGTTCAGGCCCAGGAATACCGCGCCATTGTGGGCATTGGGATCAAGATGGTTGCGCAGGGATTGCAGGGCGCTGCGGGCAATGAAATAGCCCATCTTGCCCCAGATCGAGGAACGGAAGGCATTGCCCAGCAGGCCGGTGACCAGCCGGCTGGTGCCTTCGGCGGTTTTCAGCGCGATATTGCCGGAAAAGCCGTCGGTGACGACCACATCCACATCGCCGGTGCCGATCTTGTCACCTTCGACGAAGCCGATGAATTGCATCGGCAGGTGGGCGGCTTTCAGGATGGCGGCGGCATTGCGAATCTCGTCGGTGCCCTTCAATTCCTCTTCGCCGATGTTGAGCAAGCCCACACGCGGCCGCTCCAAACCGAGCACCGTGCGCGCAAAGGCCGCACCCATCACCGCGAACTGCACCAGATTGGTGGCATCGCATTCGGTGTTGGCGCCCAGATCGAGCATGACCGATTCGGATTTCAGCGTGGGCAGGATCGCCGCCAGAGCCGGGCGATCAATGCCTTTCATCGTGCGCAGGCCAAACAGCGCCATGGCCATCAGGGCACCAGTGTTGCCGGCCGATACGGCGGCGTGGGCCTCGCCCTGTTTCACGGCATCGATCGCCATGCCCATCGATGTGGTGCGGGCGCGGCGCAGCGCCTGGCTGGGCTTGTCGGCCATGGCCACCACATCGGGGCTGTGCACGATGCGGGCGCGGCCGGCGAGCCGGGGCCAGCGTGCCAGTTCAGGTGCAATGGCGGTTTCGTTGCCGAACAGCAGGAAGCTGCACCGGGGATAGCGTTCAGCGGCGATATCGACGGACGAAATTGCCTCAGCCACGCCGGACTCGCCGCTCATCACGTCAAGGGCGATGACCGGGGCCATGGTGGGCGTGGCTGTCATGACTGGCGGGCCAGACCGGCGTTCGCCAGAGTTCAGGCTTGGGCGGCGACGACTTCGCGGCCGTTATAAAAACCGCACGCCCCGCACACATTGTGCGGCAGCTTCAGTTCGCCACAGTTCGGGCATTCCTGAAACGCCGTCGCGGTGAGCGCATGGTGGCTGCGACGCATGTTGCGGCGGGAAGGCGAAGTCTTGCGCTTTGGAACGGCCATGGGGCACCTGTGTCAAATCGGTCTGGTTCGGTCGATCCGGGTTCCATTACGGTGCGGGCTGCCTGTGCAGCAGCCATGCGGCATGGCCCAGCCCGTTTCGTCCCGGAACGTCGGAAGAAGCACGCGGCTATATTCGATTTTCGCGCCAGTGCAAGTCTCAATGGCATTTTCCGCCCGCTTTTGCCGGATTGGCGGCCCGGTGAAAATGTCTCTCGCCCGCATGCTGGCCGATCGGCTAACAGTGACGGGTGCTCACCGGGCTTGCCATACAGAATATCGTGCTGATCGAGGCATTGGCGCTGGAGCTCGTGCCCGGCCTTGGCGTGCTGACCGGGGAAACCGGGGCGGGCAAGTCCATCCTGCTCGATGCGCTGGGGCTGGTGCTGGGCAATCGCGCCGATGCCGGGCTGGTGCGGGCCGGCGCCGATGCGGCGCGGGTGGTGGCCGAATTTGAGGTGGGGACGGATCACCCGGCCCGCCGCCTGCTGGCCGACAATGATCTGGACGCTGATGGTCCGATCATTCTTCGCCGCCAGTTGAAGGCCGATGGCGGCAGCCGGGCCTTTGTGAATGACCAGCCCGTCTCGGCCGCACTGCTGAAGGACGTAGGCGCCTTGTTGGTGGAGATCCACGGCCAGCATGACGAGCGCGGCCTGCTCAGCCCGAAAGGCCATCGCGCCTTGCTGGATCTGTTTGGCGGCCTGGCCGGCGACGTCGCGGCCTGCCGCGCGGCCTGGGCCGGCTGGCAACAGGCGGTGGCGGCAGCGGAGGCGGCGCGCCAGCGGCTTGCTGCCGACCAGCGCGACCGGGAATGGCTGGATCATGCAGTGGCCGAACTGGCGGGCGTGAATGCCCAGCCCGGTGAAGAGGCGGAGCTGGCGCTGGCCCGGGCCGCGATGCAGAAAGGCGCGCGCCTGGCCGATGATCTGGCCAGCATCACCTCGCTGTTGGCCAGCGGCAGCGACAGCCTGGCCCAGGCGGCGCGCCGGCTGGACCGTATTGCCGGTGAGCATCCGCTGTTGGCCGAGGCGTTGGCCGCGCTGGACCGGGCGCTGGTGGAAGCCGGCGAAACCGACACGAAACTGGCCGACGCCACCAACGCCCTTGATGCCGATCCGGCCCGGCTGGATCAGGTGGAGCAGCGGCTGTTTGAACTGCGGGCCCTGGCCCGCAAGCACAAGGTGGAGGCCGATGCGCTGCCGGCGCTGGCGGCCAGCCTGCAGGCGCGGGCTGCGGCGCTGGTTGAAGGGGAGGATGGCCTGGTTCGGCTGGACGCCGCCGTGGCCCGGGCGCAGGCCGGCTATGCCCACGCGGCGGCGGCGCTGAGCCAGGCGCGGGCGGCAGCGGCGGCGCGGCTGGATGCGGCGGTGGCGGCGGAACTGGCGCCGTTGAAGCTGGATGCCGCGCGCTTTCGCACTGCCTGCCAGGCCCTGCCGCCGGCCGAGTGGGGCCCGGAGGGACAGGAGCGGGTGGAATTTGAGATCGCCACCAACCCCGGCGCTGATTTTGCCCCGCTGATGAAGATCGCATCTGGCGGGGAATTGTCCCGCTTCATTCTGGCCCTGAAGGTGGCGCTGGCCAGCACCGGCAGTGCCGGCACGATGATTTTTGACGAGATTGATCGCGGTGTGGGCGGCGCGGTGGCATCGGCCATCGGCGAACGGCTGGCGCGGTTGGCGGCGGCGGCGCAGGTGCTGGTGGTGACCCACAGTCCGCAGGTGGCGGCACGCGGCCACAGCCATTGGCGCATCGCAAAGACCAGCGACGCCGGCATGGCACGCACGTCGCTGGCCCGGCTTGACCCGGCGGCGCGGCAGGAAGAAATTGCCCGTATGCTTTCGGGCGCGGATGTGACACCAGAAGCCCGCGCGCAGGCGCGGCGGCTGCTTGAGGGGGATTGAATGATGCAGGCTGTTGATCGTCGTCAGATGTTGCAGGCCGTGGCGCTGGCGGCGGCTGGCGTTGGGGCCGGGTCTGCCTCGGCGCAATTGCCGCTGCGCCGGTTGGCGCCGCTGCGCCATGATGCCGTGCAATCGCTGATCGATGGATATGTTGCGGCCGGGCGGGTGCCGGGCGCGGTGGTGGCGCTGGTGGAACCGGGCAAGCACAAGCCGGTGTTTGTCTCTTCCGGGGTGACGGCCTTTGGCGGCAGCACCAAGGCGACGCCTGACACGCTGTGGCGCGTCTATTCCATGTCGAAGCCGATCACCGCCATGGCGATCATGCAGCGCATCGCCACTGGCGAACTGAAGCTGGACCAGCCGATTGGCGAGATCATGCCGGAATTTCGCGACATGAAGGTGTTGATCGATCCGGCCAAGGGCCTGGAATCGCGGGCGGCAACCCGGCAGATCACCGTGCGCCACCTGCTCACCCACACGGCCGGTTTCTCCTATTCGATCAACGGCAACGGCCCGCTGGAACGTGAGTATAAGCGCATCGGCATTCAGCCGGGCAGCGTGCCGGCTTTCCTGCAGCCGGGCGAAGGCCCGCTGCCCGATCTGCAGGTGATGGCGACCGCCCTGGCCGGCTTGCCGCTGGCATTGGATCCGGGCACGGCGTGGAAATATTCGGTCAGCCTCGATGTCGCCGGGGCCCTGCTCGAACGACTGACCAGCATGAGCTTTGACAAGGTCTTGCAGCAGCAGTTGTTTGGCCCGTTGGGCATGGCCGACACCGGCTTCTGGGCGCAGGACAAGGCGCGGCTGGCCGCCAATTATCTGTGGACGGCGCCGGGCACGACCAAGGTGCTGGAAAAGCCGATCCCGATTTCGGTGCTGGAAAAGGATGGTTTCACCACCCGGCCCAAGCTGCTTTCGGGCGGCGGCGGGCTGGTGAGTTCGGCGCGCGATTATGCGAAGTTCGCCCAGATGGTGTTGAATGAAGGCGAATTTGAAGGGCGCACCATCCTGCCGCGCGGCACCGCCCGGCTGGCGACCAGCAATTTGATGCCAGCCGGCGTGTTTTTCGATGGCAGCAACGGCTTTGGCGCCGGCGGCCGCGTCACCTTGTTTGACACGCGCGGCAAGGCGGAGGTTGGATCATCGTGGGGCGGCGGCACGGCCGATGCCTATGGCTGGGGCGGCGCGGCCGGCACCTTGTTCATGACCGATCGGGTGCGGCAGTTTGGCGTGGTGCTGATGCTGCAGACCATGGGCGATTCCAACCTGAAGCGGGACGTCGATCTGGCTGCGGCACTGTCCCGGGATGCGGATGGGCGCTGAGGCGCGCAGCCGCCGCCTGGCCCGATTGCTGCTGGCGCTGGCCTATGCGGCGGTGGGCATTGTCCACCTGAAAAGCCCGGACGGCTTCTTGCCGATCATGCCGGATTTTGTGCCATTCCCGCGCGAGGTGGTGCTGGCGACAGGTGTGGCGGAACTTGCCGGGGCGATTGGCCTGATGATCCCGCGCTTGCGGATTGCAGCGGCCTGGGGCCTGGCCGCCTATGCGGTGTGCGTGTTCCCGGCCAATATCAAGCATGCGGTGGAAGCCGTTGCCATCAATGGCCAAGTTTTGGGGTGGGGGTATCACGGCCCACGCTTGTTGGCGCAGCCGTTGATTGCCTGGTGGGCGCTGTGGGGGGGCGGTGTGACAGACTGGCCGTTTGGAAAGCGGGCCTGATGGTCTGCAATCATTCTGCCGTGCAGGCGGGTTGATCGGCTGGCGGAATGACGGTGAACCCCGGCCGGAGGGGGAAGCGGCCGGGGTTCCCGCCATCAGCGCCGAGCCAGCATCGGGTGGGGCGGCACGCCAGTGGCCGAGGTTGCCACCGCCGTGATCGAGGCACCGATGATGATGGCCAGCGCCAGGGACAGGATACGCATGATCTACTCCAGACATGATCCCGGCTGCCGCGGGGCCGAACGGTGGGTTTGAGCCCCGCGGCCCGGTTGCGCCAGAACAGGGGGGAACAGCGCGACCGGTGCCGGTTGACACTGATATAATTACGAAGCTGTAATGTTCAAGCCGGGTGAGACAGTCTGTCCCGGCTCAGCCGCGCGGCGCCAGCCCATCGGCCAGCAAGGCGTGTGCCGCTGCCGCGATATCGGCCGTGCTGCGGCTTTCATCCCACACGCCATATTTCAGGCCCAGGAACACGTTCATGCCCATGATCGCCCAGGCCCGCACCTGCCAGTCACCATCGGCCACTTCGCCCTTGCCAAAGGCTTGCTCCAATGAGGCGGCATAGCCATCGGCGACGCTGACATAATGGGCGCGATAGGCGTCTTCAGCAACGAAGGCGCTTTCATCGATGATGCGATACAGCGCCTTGTGGGTGCGCACGAAGTCCAGAAAGGCGGCCAGACCGGCGCGTTCGCCGGCCAGCCGATCGGGCGCAGCCAATATGTGCGGCACGACATGGTCGCGCACCTGGCGGCTCATGTCAGCGACCAGGGCGCGGAATACCGCCTCCTTGGAATCGAAATAGGTGTAGAAACTGCCGATGGCGACGCCGGCGCGCTGGGCGATGCGGGCGATGCTGCCTTCGTGATAGCCGCGCGCGCCAAATTCCTCGGCCGCTGCATCCAGGATCAGGCGCAGCGTGCGGCGCCCGCGCGCGGTGCGCGGTGTCTTGTCGGCCGGCTGTGGCAGCGCAGTCACATTGGCGTCCAAATCACATCCCCATCGGCCCATGCAGCCAGCCCGGTTCCGATCCGCAGTTGAAACATGGTTCAGGTTTCAGTATTGCAAGCGGCAAGCAGAAACAAGCCCGGCCAAAGCAAACCGGCTGGGCCCTGGTGGGGAGACCGAGATGATCCTGAACATGCGCACACGACTGGCCCTGTTGGCCGGCGTCAGCCTCTTTTCAGCCCTGCCGGCTTTTGCCCAGGCCGATCAGGCCGCTGCCGCCGTGGCCGAAAATGACGCCGTGGAATCGGCCGAGATCGTGGTCTCCGCCCGCCGCCGGGATGAGCGGTTGATCGATGTTCCGGTTGCCGTCACCGCCTTCAGCCAGGCCGATCTGCAGAAATTTCAGGCGGTTGACCTGTCGGGCCTGCAGGCCGCCGCGCCAAACTTGAATCTGGTGCAGGGGCGCGGCTCGGCGGCCAGCGCCAATATCTTCATTCGCGGTATCGGCCAGCCTGATGCGCTGCAAACCTTTGATCCGGCCGTTGGCATCTATGTTGATGGTGTCTATCTCAGCCGCATCCAGGGCGCGCTGCTCAATCTGTTCGATGTGGAGCGGATCGAGGTGCTGCGCGGGCCGCAGGGCACGCTGTATGGCAAGAACACCACCGGCGGCGCGCTCTCCATCGTCAGCCGCAAGCCCAGCTTCACCACGACCAAGGCCGAAGGGTCGGCCCTGTACGGCAGCTACAACCAGATCGTGCTCAACGGCTATGTCTCCACGCCGATTGCGGGTGACAAGGTGGCGATCAGCCTGGCCGGCCAGTGGGACAAGCGCGACGGGCTGGTGACCGATCCGCGCACGGGCCGGGAGTATAATGACCGCGACAGCCTGACCTTCCGCGGCATCGTGCGCGCCCAGCCGGCCGAAGCGCTCGAAATCCTGCTGTCGGGCGATTACAACCGGCAGCGTAATGCGCTCACCCTGGGCTATCCCACCGCGCCGCTGTTGCAGACCAGCCTGTTCCCGGCCGGCGTGCGCACGCTGGTGCAGCCCGAACCATATGGCCGTTATGATTTCCGTGCTTCGGCCAGCTTTCGCGGCAATGAAGGCCAGAAGCTGGACCATTGGGGCCTGAATGCCACGCTGAACTGGACGCTGTCGGACACGCTGACGCTGTCCAGCATCACCAGCTGGCGCAAGCTTGATCCGGATCTGTTCATTGATATCGACGCCTCCGAAGCCGAATTGGGCGATGTGTTTGTGGGCATTGACCAGCGCCAGTTCAGCCAGGAAGTGCAGTTGAAATTCGGCGGGGAGAAATTCTCCGGCGTGGTTGGCTTGTTCTATCTGAACGAGCGGGTGCGATCGCACCAGGAAGCCTATGCCGATGATCTGTTCACCTTCCTCGGTGGCCCGGTCAGCTTCACCCGCCTGATCGACGATAGCCAGACCACCAAGAGCTATGCCGCATTTGGTCAGGGCACCTACAAGTTCACCGATCAGCTGAGCTTCACCGCCGGCCTGCGCTACACGCGGGAAGAGCGGACCTATGACCGCTTCACCATCACCCAATCGTCGTTCGCCGGCCTCAACAACCTGTCGTTCCGCTTCCCCGGCAATCTGCCGGCGCCGCTGAACCTTGATAACAAGGCAGAATATGGCGCTTGGACGCCCAGCTTCACCCTGTCGTACAAGCCTGATGGCGACAGCCTGATTTATGCTTCGGCCAGCCGGGGTTTCAAGTCGGGCGGGTTCAACGGTCGTGCCAACAGCGCCGGTGATCTGACCCTGGTGGTGAACGGCGCGCCGACGCTGGTGACGCGCTTTGATCCGGAAACCGTGTGGACCTATGAAACCGGTGCCAAGGGCAGCTTTGCCGATGGCAAATTGTTCCTGTCGGGCACGGTTTTCTACAGCGATTACCGTGATTTCCAGGCCCGTGTGGGCGGCGGCACGGTGGGTGCCACCGGCGTGTTCCCGGTGCTCAATGCCGGCCAGCTTTCGATCTGGGGCATCGAACTGGAAGCCACGGCCAAGCCGACCAAATATTGGACCCTGCGCGGCAGCCTGGGCTATCTGGATGCCAAATATGATGTGTTCAATGATGGCCGCCGGGTGCCGCCGCAAAGCTTCAGCTGCAACCCGACTGGCAATGCGGTCACCTGCGAGCCGGCGTTCGCGCCGCCGATCACGCTGACCCTGGCCACCGATTATCGCATCCCGGTGGGCGATGGCGCCATCACGCTGGGCGGCGATGTGCGCCATGTTGGCAAGCATTTTCTGAGTGTTGACAACCGTCCGGGTCTGACCGAGCCGGGTTATTGGCTGGCCAATGCGCTGGTGCGTTATGATGCCGGCAGCGGCCGCTGGTATGGCCAGGCCGGCGTGAAGAACATGTTTGACCGGCTGTATCGCACCGACGGACAGGAGTTCAGCTCGGTGGGGAATATCCAGACGGTTTATTATGGCGATCCGCGCACGTTCAGCGTGATGGTGGGTTTCCGGTTCTGACGCGCGGTCCACTGACACGGCAGCAAGGGGCGGGGCCAAATCCCGCCCCTTTTTGCTGTGTCGCTTCGCTGGTAAGGCTGCGGACATGACCGCTGATCTGCCCGTTGCTGCCTTGACCATCGCCCAGGCTGAGGCCGAACTGGCGCGGTTGGCGGACCTGATCGCTCACCATAGTGCAGCCTATTATCAAGAGGATGCGCCAAAGATTTCAGACGCGGACTATGATGCGCTGGTGCAGCGCAACGCCGCGATCGAGGCGGCATTTCCGCAGGCGGTGCGCAGCGATTCGACGAGTTTCCGGGTGGGCGCCAAGCCCGCCGATGGCTTTGGCAAGATCATCCACAGCCGGCCGATGCTGAGCCTCGACAATGTGTTCAGCGATGAAGAAGCACTGGAATTTGCCGCCCGGGTGCGGCGGTTTCTGAACCTGCCTGATGACGCCGATTTGCGCTTCAGGGCCGAGGCCAAGATTGATGGGTTGAGTTGCGCGCTGCGGTTTGAGGATGGCCGGCTGGTGCATGGCGCAACGCGCGGCGATGGCGCAGTGGGGGAAGAGGTGACCGCCAATCTGGCGGCGGTGACCGGATTGGTGCACCGCGTGCCCGCAAACGCGCCGCCGGTGACCGAAATCCGCGGTGAGGTGTATATGTCCAAGGCCGGCTTTGCGGCGTTGAACGCGCGGCAGGCCGAAATGGGGGGCAAGATCTTTGCCAACCCGCGAAATGCAGCGGCGGGCAGCTTGCGCCAGCTTGATCCGGCGGTGTCGGCGGCGCGGCCGCTGGCCTTCATCGTGCACGGCTGGGGCGAGATGAGCTCGCTGCCCGCCGACACGCAGAGTGCGGTGATGGCCACCATTGCCGGCTGGGGGTTCGATATCGGCGTCCACGCGCTGGGCGATGCCAGCATGGAAGACTGCCTCGCCTTCACCGCCGATCTGGAGCGGCGGCGGGCCGAATTGCCGTTCGATATCGACGGCGTGGTGTACAAGGTGGAGCGGCTGGACTGGCAGGAGCGGCTGGGGCAGGTGGCGCGATCGCCGCGCTGGGCCGTGGCGCACAAATTTCCGGCCGAACAGGCGGAGACGCTGCTGGAGGCCATCGACATCCAGGTGGGCCGCACCGGCGCGCTGACCCCGGTGGCACGGCTGGCGCCAGTGACGGTGGGCGGCGTGGTGGTGACCAATGCCACGTTGCACAATGAGGACGAGATTGCCCGGCTGGATGTGCGGGTGGGGGACCGGGTGCTGGTGCAGCGCGCTGGCGATGTGATCCCGCAGGTGCTGGGGGTGGTGCCGGGTGCCGGGGAGCGGGGGCCGGCCTTTGTGTTCCCCGATCATTGCCCGGCCTGCGGGTCAACCGCGGTGCGGGAAGAGGGGGAGGTTGTGCGGCGCTGCACCGGCGGGCTGACCTGCCCGGCGCAGCGGCATGAGCGGTTGAAGCACTTTGTCAGCCGCAACGCCTTTGACATTGAAGGGCTGGGGACGGAGCGGTTGGAGCTGTTTGCCGGTCAGGGCTTGCTGGCCGGGCCAGTGGATATTTTCCGCCTGCACGAAAAGCGAGATGCGCTGCTGGCGCTTCCGGGCTTCAAGGAAAAGTCGGTCGATAAATTGCTGGCGGCGATTGCCGAGCGGCGCGCGGTGAGCCTGGATCGCTTCCTGTTTGCGCTGGGCATCCGCCATGTTGGTGAGGTGACGGCGCGTGATCTGGCCCGCGCTTTCAAGTCGGCGGAAGCGGTGCAGGCGGCGGCTGCAGCGGACGATGCGGTGAACCGGTTAACGGCGGTGAACGGCATTGGCGCGGTCGTGGCCGAGGCGCTGATTGATTTCTTTGCCGAGCCGCACAACCGGGCGACTCTGGCCGATCTGCTGGCCAAGGTGACGCCGCAGCCCCTGCCCGAGATCAAGCAGACCGGTCTTTCCGGCCAGACCATCGTGTTCACCGGCGCGCTGGAGAAATTCACCCGCGAGGCGGCCGAGGCCCAGGCCGAACTGTTGGGCGCCAAGGTTTCGGGCAGTGTCTCTGCCAAGACCAGCCTGCTGGTGGCCGGGCCGGGGGCGGGATCGAAACTGGCCAAGGCGCAGGCATTGGGCGTTCGGATCGTGGACGAGGATGGCTGGTTGGCGCTGGTGGCCGAAGCTGAAGCCTGACGCGCTGTAATCCATGCACTCAGCGCATGGCTGATGCGAATAATGCTGCACTGCAAAACAGATGGGCGTGGTCGTATATGGCTCTTGTCGGTTGGGAATGGTCCCAGCCCATAAACAGGAGCGTACCAATGAAAGTCGTATCGACTGAATTTGAACCGCAGGTGCGCGCTGTTCCGGTTGCCGAAGTTTCGGCCCCGGTCCGCCCCCTGCCCATCCGCAAGCGTCGCATCATGCTGACGCCGGCTGTGGTGGAATCCCGCCTGTTCCACGCGCTGTAATCAGCGCCGGAACGGCGGAAGCCACGGGCATTACACCCGTTTTTTCGTGAGTACCACGCACGGCCATTCGGCCTGCATGTCCATCGCGCCGGCCGGTACCAAACCGTGCCGGCGATAGGCATTGGCAACAGCGCGCTGCTGGAAATCCAGCAACCCGGCCAGCACCAGCACGCCGCCCGGCGCAACGACGCCTGAGAGATCGCGTGCCAGCGCAATCAGGGGCGCGGCCAATATATTGGCCAGCACCAGATCATAGGGTGCGCGCGACCGCAGCGCCGGGGCCTTCAGCCCTGGCGCTGTGGCCGTTGCCATGCGCCCTGCACATACACCTGCGACAAAATGGTTCAGCGCCATATTCTCGCGCGTGACGTCGATGGCGATGGGATCAATATCGCTGGCGATGGCACGGGCGCTGCGCCATTGGCGCTGGGCGGCCATGGCCAGCACGCCGGTGCCGGTGCCGATATCGGCGATGTTGGTGAATCGCCGCGATTTTCCCAACCGCGCCAGTGCCTTCAGGCAACCGTGGGTGGTGGCATGCTGGCCGGTGCCAAAGGCCAGGCCGGCATCGATGCGCAGGCCCCAATCGCTGGTGCGAACCGCGTCGGCATGTTCGGCGGTGTGCACGACGAAGCGCCCGGCGCGCACCGGTTCCAGCCCGCGCTGGGACATCACGGTCCAATCCGCCTCTGCCAGTTCCGCCAGCATGATGTCGCTGGCCGAGGGGAACAGGGCAGCAATGGCATTGGCTGTCGCCGCTTCGGGTTGGGCATTGAAATAGGCGGTGAGCAGCCAATCATCGGGCTGTGACGGATCGGGTTCTTCCACGTTCAACGTCGGCGGATCGTCCATGACGTCGAACAGGTCGGGCAGATTTTCGGCGTCGGCGCGGTTGACGCGGAAACTAAGGGTCCAGCTCATGCCGGCACCGCGCGGCCGGCCTGCCAGACATGGCCGCAGCCCAGCGCAGCGGCGCTGGCACCGCCGTCGAGCGCCGCCACCGTGATCCATCCCTCGGCGCGCAGGGCCGCAGCCTCGGCCGCCGGCGTGCCAAGCGGCAACAGGATGCGGCGCTGCGGCTCCACCCCCAGGCCCAGATCGACCAGCCCATCGACATAGAGCGAGAAACCGATGGCCGGTTCCTGGCTGCCATCGGGGCGGGCGACCGCATAAGCCCCGCCGCGCCCAAGTTCGGCAGCGAGGCCGGAACCGAACAGCGAAAAGCCCAACCAGGTCTGATATTCAAAGCCGTGGCGTTCGGTGGGGTCGAGCGTGACGTTCACCCCATGCAACCCGGCCGCCAGGCCGGCGATATTGTCCAGCCGATCCAGCACGTTATCGGGCAGATCCAGCTGCTTGAGCGCGGCAATCGCCGCCTGCACCGGGCCGGCGGCGGCGATCAGCGGCACATAGGCATCGGCGCCCAGGGCCTTCAGCGCGCCGATATCCTTGCCGTCCAGCAGCGCCTGCACTTCGGCCAGGGAGGCCCGGCCCAGCGGCCAGCCGGCGGCGGCGAGATCGGCCACCAGCGTGGGCATGGTGAGATCAACGCTGAGCCCGGTGACGCCGGCCGTGGCCAGCGCCGATATCGCCAGTTGCAGCAGTTCGGCGGCGGCGGCCGGGCCATCGCTGCCGATCAGTTCGGCCCCGGCCTGGGTGCGTTCGCGTTCGGGCGACAATTGATCGCCGCGCACGCGCAGCACCTGGCCGGCATACATCAGTCGCAATGGCCGCGCCTGGCCGGCGAGACGGGTGACGGCGATGCGGCCGATCTGGCCAGTGATGTCGGAACGCAGCGCCAGCGTGTGCTGGGAGACCGGATCGGTGAAGCGCAGCCGTTCGCGGCTGCTGCCGCTGGCCAGGCTGGCTTCATATTCGATCAGCGGCGGCGACACCCGTTCATAACCATGGGCGCCGCACACATCGGTGAGGGTGCGCACCAGGCTGGCCAGCGCCTGCGCCTGCGGCGGTAGCCGGTCGCGCAGGCCTTCGGGGAGGAGACCGTGGATGTTCATGCGCAGGCGGTTAGCCGGTTGGGGGAGGGGCGGCAAGTGACTCCCCTCCCCTTGAGGGGAGGGGCTGGGGGTGGGGACGTTGGAAATTGAATCTTGCCCTTGTCGCACGGCCCCACCCCCGACCCCTCCCCTGAAGGGGAGGGGAGAGGAAGGTCACACGAAGTGCAGGGCGCTGGCCACCTTCACGCCGGGCAGGGCGCGGATTTCGCCGAGCAGCGCATCGGGGATGGCGCTGTCAACCGACAGCAGCAGCACGGCCTCACCGCCGGAATCGCGGCGGCCGAGGTGGAAGGTGCCGATGTTGACGGCGGCACCGCCCAGCGCCGAGCCCAGCCGGCCGATGAAGCCCGGTTTGTCTTCATTGACGATATACAACATGTCGCCGGCCAGATCGGCTTCCACCGTGATGCCGAAAATCTCGGTCAGGCGCGGCTTTGACATGCCGAACAGGGTGCCGGCCACCGTGCGCGGGCCATTGGCGGTTTGCACCGTCACGCGCAGCAGCGTGTTGTAATCGGTGTCGCGCTCGTGGCGCACTTCGGCGATCTCGATCTCGCGTTCGCGCGCCAGATAGGGGGCGTTGACCATGTTCACCGTATCGCTGTGCACGCGCATCAGGCCGGCCAGCACAGCCGCCGTGATCGGCTTGATGTTCAGCTGTGCGGCTGCGCCTTCCACTTCGACGCGGACGGACCTGATGCCATCGGCGTCCAGCTGGCCCACGAGGCTGCCCAGCCGTTCGGCCAGCACCATATAGGGCCGCAGGCGCGGGGCTTCTTCAGCGCTGAGCGACGGCATGTTGAGCGCGTTGGTGACGCCGCCGGTGAGCAGGAAATCGCTGAGCTGTTCGGCCACCTGGATGGCGACATTGACCTGGGCTTCATCGGTGCTGGCGCCAAGGTGCGGGGTGGAGACGAAATTGGGCGTGCCAAACAGCGGGCTGGACTTGGCCGGTTCCTCGGCGAACACGTCGAGTGCGGCCCCCGCAATGTGCCCGCTGTCGAGCAGTTCCTTCAAGGCCACTTCATCGATCAGGCCGCCGCGGGCGCAATTGACGATGCGGATGCCCGGCTTGCACTTCAGCAGATTTTCGCGGCTCAGGATGTTGCGGGTGCTGTCGGTCAAGGGCGTGTGCAGGCTGATGAAATCGGCGCCGGCCAGCAGTTCGTCCAGCGTCACCTTGGTCACGCCCATATGTTCGGCGCGCTCGGGCGTGAGGAAGGGATCATAGGCGATCACCTTCATCTTAAGGCCGAGCGCGCGATCGGCGACGATGCTGCCGATATTGCCGGCGCCGATCAGGCCCAGCGTCTTGGCGGTGACTTCCACGCCCATGAAGCGGTTCTTTTCCCACTTGCCGGCCTGGGTGGAGGCATCGGCTTCGGGCAACTGGCGGGCCAGCGCGAACATCAGGGCGATGGCATGTTCGGCGGTGGTGATCGAATTGCCGAACGGCGTGTTCATCACGACCACACCGCGCGAGGAGGCGGCGGGGATATCGACATTGTCCACCCCGATGCCGGCGCGGCCGACGACCTTCAGATTGGTGGCAGCGGCCAGCACATCCTTGGTCACCTTGGTCGAGGAGCGGATGGCGAGGCCGTCATATTGGCCGATGATCTTGATCAGCTCGTCTTTCGACAGGCCGGTGATTTCGTCCACCTCGATGCCGCGGGCGCGGAAGATTTCGGCGGCCTTGGGGGACATTTGGTCGGA
>Ga0075154_10001658_pt1 | contig 15573 bp, 10 predicted proteins | sample JI71714BDNA_FD_70965 | JGI IMG/M metagenome (GOLD analysis project Ga0075154, IMG submission 70965) | Wastewater effluent complex algal communities from Wisconsin, to seasonally profile nutrient transformation and Carbon sequestration -... | ecosystem: Engineered > WWTP > Effluent > Algae... | reverse complement strand
GACCAGTTGGTGTTATCGACCGTTTTACCGCCACCGCCAAAGCCCAAGTCACGGTTAATCAAGTTGCCATCTGGATCGATAGCAGGGGCATATTCTGGATCGGAAGCGTCACGATCATACAAGTTACCCCGCAAAGCCAAACCTAAAGTGCCTGGCAGAAGCGGCGTCAGTAAACTGAAATCGGTGGTGGTGTCGTCACCAAACATCGAATCTGACTGGATGGTGCGGCTATGGGAAAATGCACCGACCGCTTTGTCTGTGATCTTTTTGGTGATGATATTGATCACACCACCCAGAGCATCGGCGCCATACAAGGTTGACGCAGGGCCACGGATCACTTCAACCCGCTCTACCGCAGACATCGGCGGAATATGATTAAACTGGTTGCCACCAAAGCTATTTGGGTAAATATCGCCATTGTTATTCTGCCGACGCCCATCAATCAGGATCAGCGTGTAATCTGAACCCATACCACGCATCGAGACAGTACCCTGTCCAGTTTTGTCACGGGTTTCGCCAATATCGACCCCTTCCAGCTCGCGAACTACATCCAGTAAAGTGGTATAGGGGCGGGTTTGCAGTTCTGTCCCGCTAATGACTGAAATACTGGCCGGCGCATCTACCACTTTTTGTTCAAAACCTGCAGCAGTGACCACTATCCGCTCCATTGCAGCTTCTGCATTTATTTCAGGTTGCACTTCTGCATAAGCGCTAGGCAATCCCCATAAAGCACACTGCAAGGCGATGGCGATCTGGGCGGGTTTAGACTTGAACATGACAAACTCCTGTACTGCGATTTGAAACAACAATAAATTGCTGAAAAAACGATAAGTGGGAATAAATTTTCGCTAATGATAACCATTCTTAATCGTGTTTCCAATATATATTGCGAACTATTTGCATTACCGTTTGTCATGAGGATTTAAATCAGCACAGCCAGTGCTGACTGACTTTGATAAAAAATAATTTAACTTGATAAATTTTAGATAGTTAAGCTGCAAGACAGTCTATGAAAGTCATAGACTGTGTGGTGAGAGCAGAACATTTAGGTGCCTAAAGCAGTATTGAGCACACTGCAGGCAATCATTCTATGATTGGCGCCGGTTTAACGCAGAACAGTGCAAACCTTAATGCCGGATTATTTCAGCAGTGGATGCTCAAGTTTGACAATATCTGCTCGTGGGAAGGCAGCAAGTTCCAGCAGTAAACGTTGTTGCTGCGGATCGTAACTAATCGTATTGAACGGAAAAAGCTGCTCTGCAGGCAACAACTGTAATGGTTGCACTTTGTTGGTTTTCACTTCAAAACGGCTTAGCACTAATTGATTCGGAATTTGCTGCAAGAAGTACACATCCTCGCCGACCAGCGTCCAGGCATATTTTGGCGAAAACTGTTCACCGGAAATCACTTGCTGTTCTGAGCCGTCTGGCATTAATAACCACAAGCCTTGATTCGTGCCTTTGGTAAAGTAAAAACGACCCTCTGCCGAAATTCGTGAAAAAATGCCTCCTTCACTGGTTAAACGGCTAATCTGGCCAGTTGCAAGTTCCAACCGGTGTAAATTGTTATCACTGGTGTAAATCACCGATTGGTCGTCTGTCCACCAACCAGGACGACGATGCGAGTTGGCGCCGGTAACCAGAGTTGTCAGCTTACCCGTATTGGTATCGAGTACCGTGAGTCGATCATTTTCCTCACCGGCAAATCTGGCGACAAAGACTACTTTTTGGCCATCATTAGACCAACGCGGAGACTTCACAATACCGTGTAATTCGGTCAGTTGCCGCGGATTGGACATGTCTGGATCGGCCATCCAAATTTCCATATAACCTGAGCCATTACTGACGTACACAATTGCTTTTCGCGCCGGACTGTAATCGGGTCCCTCGTACCGTTCATCTGAAGCCGTCAGTGGAAACAAAGCGCCGGCGATTCCGGGCTGCAGCGGCAAATAAGCCAATTGCGAAGCGCTATTTAACCGATGGAAATATAACTCCCCTTGCGGGGTGATCCGGCTATGACCGGCAAAATCAGCGACCCCTAAATTTTCTTTTTGGCCGCTTTCAATATCCAGCAAAAACGCCTGACGTGTCCCTTGTCGCAAGGCGCCATAGACTAAGCGGCGACCATCCGGATGCCATTCCATCCCAATAATATCTTGTTCATTTTGGGTCAGTTGCGTCTCTTCGCCCGTGGCAAGCTCATGCAGATAAATTTGCTCCGACAAGGTATTCCCTCGTCTGGTCATGGCTAAAAATTTGCCATCCGGTGAAAACGCCACATCCCGCACCCGATGCTGGCAATTACGCTTACATGGCAACGCGACAGGCTCACTTTCACTATTTTGCAAATCAAGCTGATATAAACTGCGGCCATCTTCGGTGACACTGCCGTTAAACAACAAAAAACGCCCATCGGGCGATACATCCAGATACACGGTGCTGTGTCTGCTGCAGCCGGCTAGTTTTTTGCTTGTTAAGGTCCGAAGGTCAAGTTGCATGATTTGACAACGACCATACACTGCAGTGGTGGTTGAATAGTATAAAAAGCGATTGTCCCGACCCCAGACTGGCCGGCTTTCATTGTCATTACTGAATGTCAGTTGTTTAAACTGCTGCTCAGGACTTTGCAAATCCATTAAATATAAATCACTGGCTTGTTCAAACTTACGCCAGCTAAATGCTAAATATCGACCATCATCCGACAACGACGGAAATAATGCTCGACCACTCCCCTGCGTCAGCTTTTGCTCTTTGGCTGGCGAGGCTTGTGGCTGCGACCACCACCAACTTGCAATAGCAAGAAGCGTCAACAGACCAAACAGCCAGATCCAAACACTGGGATACCAAAATCGCTGCACTTTCAAAGGGGTGAGAGTCAAGGGGGCCGCTGGCTGGATATTGGACACTTGAGATTGAGTCTGCGCTATCACAGCTCCGGAGTCTGCCACAAACACCTGAGATTCGGACGCAGAGGTGACATCAAGCCACTGGGCCTGCTGATGGAGTCGATAGCCTTTTTTGCGGACAGTGGAAATTAACTCAGTCGGAACCAGCTGCTGCAACTGGTGACGTAATTGCCAGATGGCATTGGTCAGCGCTTTTTCCCCGACATAATAATTTCCAGCCCACACCGCATCGATTAACTGCTCGCGACTGACCAACTTAGGATATTGTTGTACCAGATACTGCAACACTTCCATCGGTTTTTGCTGAATAGTCAGCACCCGTTGATCGGGGGCCGTAAAAGTCAGCGCCATCGGGTCTACATGGATGCCCGCCAGCATAAAACAAGATGTAAGGGTTGGTTGTGGCTCTGCCATAATGGTATCTATCACTAAACTCAAGGCTAATGTACCAATTTCAACGCGTTACAACAACAGATCCAGCTTGGCGTTGCGGCTTGCTTACATGCTGTTGCAGCCATTGATATTGTTCAGCCAACAACTGCCGTACTGACTCCTTCGCCTGATAATGGTGACCTTCATATGGCAATAACACCAATCGACTTTGCTTACCAAGACCACGCAATGCTGCAAACATTTGTTCAGACTGCAGTGGCCTGGTTCCTGAATTGTGATCGGCTTCGCCATGGATCAGCAGTAACGGCGCTCGGATCTGATCAGCCTGCAAAAAAGGTGACATCGCCAGATAAAGCTGTTGTTCTTGCCATAAATGGCGCTGCTCAGATTGAAAACCAAAAGGTGTTAAAGTGCGGTTGTAAGCACCACTTCGGGCGATACCTGCGGCAAACAGATCAGTATGCGCCAGTAAATTTGCGACCATAAAAGCGCCATAAGAATGCCCACCAATGGCGATTTCTCCACGCTTTGCCACCCCCAATCTTTCTAAGACAGCCACCGCGGCTTCAGCATTGGCCTTGAGCTGCGGCAGATAATCATCGTTGGCGCGCTTTTTATCATTCGCTAAAATCGGCATCGTGACTTTGTCGAACACGGCAAATCCTGCTGCGGCCATGACCGCCGCATTATTGGCGGACAACACCGGATAATTCAGCGGATGCGGAATGGCAGCTTGCAGATCTTGCTGACTTTCATATTCCCGCGGATATGCCCAAATCAGCGTGGGTAGCGGCCCTGCCGAACGTACAAAGTTTTTCGGAAGGTACAATGTACCCGACAGCGCGGTGCCATCCGCACGTTGAAAACTGACTTGCTGCTGGGTTACTTGAGTCCAAATATCAGGTAATGGACTGGCATGACTCAGTTGAAGTTCGGAGTTTATTGCAGGTGTTGTTGCAGGATCGAGCGGCAACAATGATGAATAGTTGCGCCATATCGCCGGCGCCTCTGTCGGAGATTGTCGCTCCAGTAACAAACTACGATCAGCCAATACCGCGATCACCTGTTCGCGATAATGTGGCTGACTTTGCCAAACTAACTCTGGCGTTTGCCCAGACACCGGCTGTCGCCAGTCATAGGCCCACAATTGTTGCTGTCTACTGGTCGACTCTCGCTTTAACAACACCTTTTGATCGAACATCCGCATGGTTGCAGGATGCTGGTTCTTAGGGCCAATTACCGCCGTTCCGGGATAAGCGGCACTGGTTTTATGCTGCTGATACCAAAGCGTGATTTGCCCTGTTTGACGATCAAACCAACTCGCCCGCTCTACCCCAGCTTTTTCTTCCAATAACAATAATGATTGGGCTGGCCCACTGCGGATCTGCTCCAATGGCCAGGCCAAACTTAACAATAATGTTGGTTTCGGTTGCCCTGGTTGCCACTGCCATAACGTATCGGCGGCGCCCTTTTTCGAACCCAACTCTTGCCATAACAAGGTTGCAGGTTCGCTAGCCAACCAATCCACCTGACGGGGTCCTTTGCGGGTTTTTCGACCTTCATCCAGCGGTTGTGCATCGAGTTGTGTCTGCTTACCGCTGTCTAAATGCAGTACCTGACGACGAATGGTAAAACGATCAACTCTAGATTGATACGAATATGGCAAAGGCATAAACGCCAGCAATAAATGCTGTTGATCCGGAGATAAAGAAAAATGTTCAAGGGGTAACGGCCCTGCCAGCTTTTGAGGTTTGAGCTTTAAATCGAATCTTTGCACCGTGGCACTCAGTAACGCAGCAAATAGCTGCTGTTGCTGCTTGGTTTTTAGCAACAACTGCAGAGTTCGTTGTGGCTGGCGCTGACCATCACTGTGCAAAATAATCGGCGCAATCGTTTGCTGTAACAGTTCATTCGGGAGTGGCTCTGCCACCGGCGCGAGCAGGCTCTGACTATCGCTCGCCCATTGATACCACACGCCGGTCACCGCATTGATGGGTAAGGCTTGCTGTGGTGATGTTTCATCCGGCAAGCGCTGTCCGGTATGTAAATCAAGCAGTTGCAGTTGTAGCCGTTCGGCATCGGCCAGTAAAAAACTTAAATAACGGCTGTCTGGCGAGAACTTTGCGGCCAGTAAAAAGCTATTGGCCGGAGCAATAATTTGATATTTCTGTGTACTGCTGTGAGTCGATTGCAAACTAAAACTGGCAAAACGTGGCTCGGTACTTTGCAATCGTCGTTGCACATCCACAGAAATCCCTGCCAGCCCCTGCTGTAACGCTAGCTCTGCTTGTAGTTGCGCAATCGTAGGCCGAGGCTGCGGTTGGGCCAAAAGTAACCATTGTTGATCCGGCGACAACTGACTTTTTGCTGGCTTGGGCAAATCAATCAAGGCATCCAAAGCGGCAACAGGCCGTGCATAAGGCTCAGCCATCACAGACGTGATTAGCGCAGCGCTCAGCCCCAATATCCAGCAAAGGCTGATCCCACAAAAACCAAGCATACCAAGGCTGTTGTCACTTAACCCAAACTTATAAAGCCTCAGCACAACGATTCACTCCTTTAAAAACCAAGTTAACAAATGGGGTCAGAGTAAATTGTTAACAGATTCTGTTAACAATTTACTCTGACCCCATTTGTTAACTAACACCATCTTTGATGAGGCACATAGGCTCTATAGATGAACGAACTTTCTGAGTCTATGCGCCTTTTAAAAAATTAAGCCCCGCGCTGACCTGCGGGGCATTTAGTCGCTATTGATTAGAAACTATATTGATAGGACGCGTAGAACGTGCGGCCAACGATGTTATAGCCACTGTTTTCAAGGAAATACGGGTGTTCATTCCGATCTGGGTGACCCGGATCAAACAATGGCGGCATACTATCGGTCAGATTGTTCACACCAAGGGTGATTTTGTTCTGTTTATTAATCCGATAGCTACTATTGAGATTCACCCGTTCGAAGGGGCTTAACTTACTCCAGACGGCTTGCTGATAATCTTTACCCGCAGCATCTTTTAACACCCAGGTATTCCAGCCTTCACCTGTCCCTAAGTAATACCAACTTAAGTTAACGCTGAGGTCTTCTTTGTTCCAGCGAACAGCAAACTCGCTTTTCCACGTCGGTAAATAATCATCTTTTGTTTCTTCAACCCGAGGGTTCTCAGCAAAAGCCTGATATTCCTTTTTCGCGGTATAAGAAAGTTTTGGCGTCAGTTTCAGACTACCGTAATCACCCAGATTAATTTTATAGGTCAGCTCAGCATCAATCCCCTGCGATGCCTCATAAGCACTATTAATGGTGCCACTGCGCACACAAAAGACGTCTTGATATTCCTGTCCAACCTGACGTTGCAGGATATAACCGATACTATCCAGTTCGTTACAATTGTTGGCTTTACCGGTCATGTTATAGATTGGATTGGCTAAAATGCGCGAACTGCTCTGGCTATAGACCGCGCCCTCCAGTGATACCCGCCAAAAGTCGATACTCGCGCTAAGATCCTCAGTCAGCTGGGTCACGACCCCCAAATTGGCAAATTTGCCTTTTTCTTCAACAAGCGCAATATTGCCAGCACTGATCGATTCAAAACTATCCGCCAGTCCAACCGGATGTGCCGGATCTAACCGCAGCGTGGTTTCTGAAAATGAACGGCTGACCCCGGCATACATGCGGTGCATATCCGGAGCACGGAAACTGCGCCCAACATTTAACCGCACCAACACATCATCCGTTGGCTGATATTTAAAACCAACTTGAGGCGTGGCCGCACCACCGACATCTGATTTATCGTCATAATAGTCATATCGAAGTGCTGCACTCATTTCAAGCGTGCCCACCGTACTATCCTGACCAAGAATAGGCACTGAAAACTCTGTAGCCGCGGCATAACGTTTGCGTTCACCACGACCTTGCGTTCCGCCTTGACCTAACAGATTGCCACTGGTGGTATTAATATCTTTTAAATCAAAATACCATTCACGAGCCCACTCCACAGAATTGGCAAACTGTACGGTACCTGCCGGCAGTTCGAACAAATCCCCCGTCAATACTGCCGAAAGTTGATTTAAGCCAGAGCCTGCATCGGTCAAGGTTTCAGCATAAAGCTTGTCCTGCTGCGCCTGAGTCATTTTATCCATTGGATACCATTTATCCGGATTGGCAGAATCAGCAGGATTAAAACTAATCACTTCCAATAGTTTATCCGCCAGCATCTGATTGCGGCCTTGACGAGTAAAGGTACTTTTGCCGTAAGCCCAACCAAGTTCCAACTGATAATCGCCAATCTCGCCTTGCAGGGCGATCGAACTGGTGAGACTCTGTTGCTCGCCGGTATAGTCGCGGGTCTGACCATAATCGTCTAACCGACGATAGACTCGGAACTCGCGACGGCTAGCAAAATCGGCTGCGTTATAGCTGTATTTACCTGGGTTATTACGATCCATATAAATGGTCGGGCTGATGCTCTTTTGGGCATTGCCGCGATTGGTCGTTTTGTCGCTGGCCTGTAATAAAGTGCTTAAGGTCCAGTCATCCGCAAGCTCAGCTTGGTGATTCAGCACCATGTTGTATTCTTCTTTTGCCGTTTGCATCCCTTCTTCGGCAAAACTGTTGTAGCGGCACTTAAAACGGCTTTCCGCTGCATTCCAACTCCCAAATTCACCAAATAAATCAGCGCATTGTTGCTCGGTAGCCATCACATATTCATCTTTATGAAAGGCTCTATTCCGATCGCGGATGTAGGCTGAAGTCGAACTGAAGGTACCAACACCATCAGGCCCAAATCCAGCAGTGAGTTCCCGCTGGCCAGCCCGCAGCATTTCTTCATCCGCATATTCCAGCACCAGCACAGTTTCACCTAAAGAAGAACTGAAGCCTGTGGTGTAAGAAAGTTTGCTTTTATCACGGCCGCCATGTTGAGGATTTTCATGACGCGCTTCGAGCACCGAACCATCATATTGTTTTTTAAGAATAATATTGACCACACCACCAATCGCGTCAGAACCATAGATGGCTGATGCCCCTCCGGTCAAAATCTCAATCCGCTCAACAGCACTGGATGGAAAAGTGGAGGTATCTACAAAGTTGGTCGAACCACCCGTTGCGGTTGGATATTGCGGAATACGTTTGCCATTGACCAACACGAGGGTACGGTTAGCGCCCATGCCCCGCAAGTTGATGGTGCTAGCCCCTTGCGTCCAACTCGATTCATTGCCTTCAATCGTCCGGCCGGCATTCCCAATACTGGCTTGCAGAATTTCTTCGACGTTGGAAAAACCACTCATCTCAATATCAAGAGCCGTAATCACCGTGACTGGCGCCACGCCTTCCAGATCGGTTCTTTTAATTCTGGAACCAGTCACTTCAATCCGCTCTGGAGTTTTTTCCGCAGCGGCTTCAGGCGCAACTTGAGCCATGACCGGGAGCCAACAACTGCCCAATAAAGCAGTACCAATAATTTGCGCGATCAGGGTTTTATTATTCATCTTCATGTTCCTGTTTTAATTTTATTTCCGCGATAATCTTTATCAGTCACCAGAACTACTTCGAGGTATTACCTTGCCTTATCCTTGGTTTGTAAAACCTCCGTATAACGCTGATTGCAAGGTGTATCAATTTGAAATGACAACTCAACCACCTGCAGCTCCATTTGTTACCTATTTCTCTCTATTTAATATCTTTTGCTTAAATAACAATATATTACACCACAAGCACTAGCGAAACATCCGATATGGAGCGCTCATTCCAACCCTCTAATTCTCTGCCGCAGCATCATAATTGGAAAGTGGTAAACGCTCCCCTTTGAGGGTGCCGCGCATAAATTGCCCTGCCGGCATCCCAGGCAATTGCCACAACAACAATTCGCCACTTTCACCCTTTTTAATGCTGCTATCGAGAGAAAGCACTTTTCCGTCGTGATGGGCATAAATGCTATCCATACTGGTATGCCCAACAATAATTCGATTGGCTTTTAACTGCAGTAAAAGCTGTGATAATTCTGCCTGAGTCACGGCATTCTTGTCCCGAAAATAACCTCGGTACCAAATAGGTCCAAGTGAACTGTATAAAAAATCCAGCACCGGTTGTTGTTTGAGCGTCGCTTTGTCTAACCCTAGCGAGGCGCGATAATGCTCATTGACTTCGGTCATCGAAAGGCCAAGCGCCAGATAATCCGGATGTAACCCCGCATGCACAAACACGCTATCATTCACCTGCACCAGCACCGGGCGACTGCGTAGCCAATCCCCTAGCACAGTATCTGCACCATATAACTGCTGATAACTGCGACCTAACACCTGTTCGACCTGATAATATTTTTGATGCAGGTACCTTAAATCGCCCGCCAACACCATGGCTTCATGATTTCCGATCAATAAATGGATCTGGCCACCAGCAGCTTGGGCCTGCTGCTCAAGCGTATATAAAAACCATAGAATTTCGGTCACCGCCGGCCCTCGATCCATCACATCGCCCGCGATCACTAAGTGCCCCTCACCAAACTGCCAATGGTGAGCCTCGTCAATGATGCCATGCTGTTGTAACAGTGTTTGCATCAACTGAAATTGGCCATGAATATCACTTAATGCGGCCAATTTTGGTGCGGTAAATTTGACCTTGGGTAAAGCTGCGGCCCTGTCCCTGATCTGCAAAGTTTTCTGGTAGCCACATCGCGCGGGCAATTCAAGCTGTTGTGCTTGATGCAACTGCTGTTTTTGACCATCGCAAACCCAATAAGCATCGATCTGTTGGTTGTCCTTAAAAAACACATAAGGACCGTCTTGCAGCTGCAATTGCCGAAATTGCACTGGCCAATCTAAAAACCAGCTCAGTCCAAGCACCGCCTGCAATAACAGCGCGAGCATCAGCCACCCTTTTTTCTTCATACCTGATCCTGTAAAACTTAGGTGTTTTGGCACATCTACCACAACTGTAATCTTCCAGAGCATCAGATAACTGCTTTTGCTTTACAACCGTAGTCGCTTTTTTGGGGCTCCATTAGGCGCCGATTTGCTATCTATTAATATCTATTGATTAAAAATCAATTAGTTAGATAGCAGCATGCTGAACTGCCAAACGAAGTATTGATAAGCTCATGGCCACATCACAGCTGACAATAGTGTGGATGCAGCGTAGACTCGCCCGTTTTTGCTATCAGCCGGAGTGTCTCGATGTCTAAGAAAGTGTATTGTCTGGCGCAGTTTTTACCTAAACCAGGTCAGGAACTGGCGTTATTTAAAGTGCTGCAACAACTGGAACCCAATACCCTGCGTGAAGATGGTTGCCTGCAATATCGCGTGACCCGGCACATTCAAAGTCCATTTGCCGAAGGGGTCAGTTTTCCAATTGTGTTTAATGAGATATGGGCGGATTTGGCTAGTTTTGAAGCTCATTGTCAACGTGCTGAAATCAAAGCTTTCTTTGAGAAATATTGTTTAGCAGAGGATGGACTTGCGCAGCAATGGAATGTCTGTGTCTATTCAGATGAAAGCACTGATTTTGATGCGCCTAAACTAGGCTAAAAAGCAAAGGCCTGAAGTGTCAATTTAGGGGCGAAGCAGCAAAGTGTCGCCCCGAATCGAACCTAAAGGTTTTATCCAGAATAAAACCAACCCAACCAATGTTGGTACATCGGGATCCCCAACAGCACATTGACCGGAAAGGTAATCCCCAATGCTGCCAATAACGCTAACCCAATGTTGGCACTTGGAATCGCGGCACGGATAGCCGCAGGCGCTGCAATATAAGATGCACTCGCTGCAAGAGTCGTCAGCACCAGTGCACTGCCATAGGGCAGCGCCAACCACAGTGACAGACTAATTCCCAGCCAAGCCAACACAAAAGGCGCGACGGCGGCGAAAACCATCAAGCGCCACTGTGCTAGCGGCAATGGCGAGCAGGCGCGTGCAGTGCACAATCCCATCTCCAGCAGAAATAACGCCAACATTGTTTTAAAGCCACCAAACAACACTGGTGTTAACGGCGCTAAACCATCAGGACCATAAAGCACCCCGATCAGCACCCCGCCCCCCAGCAACAATACGCCACGACTGGTCAGTGACTCACGCAAAATACTCCAGGTACTGCCTTCACCGCTCAATTTTTGATGTAACCACAACATCACGACAATTGCCGGTAATTCCAGCACCACCAAGTACAAAGTTGTTTCAGGATTGAGCGGTAACTTTTCGAATTCAACGAGCGCCAGCACCACGGCAAAAGTGCCGGCACTGACCGAACCATAATGAGCTGCGATACTGACCGAATCGGCCTGATTCAAGCCGATCAGTCGCTTTAAGATTGGATAACACAACAGCGGGATCAGTAACCCCATTAACGCGATGGGGATCAACTGCCCGAGCATGGCATGCGAATATTGACCATGTAATGCCATCCCGCCTTTTAAACCAAGGACCAGCATCAGTAAAATTGATAAGGTTTCATAAATCGACTGTGGCACTCTTAAATCGGACTTCAGCAATCCGGCAATCAGCCCCAACACAAAAAAAGCAATGACAATATCCGGCATTCGATGACTCCTTAAACTCTTAGTAGACGCACAGTTGCCGTCGATTCAACACGAGCTTTGGCGTTTCGGCTGGCGATTGTGCCGATAAATCGCTATATTGGATAATTAATTGTTTAAGAGTCATGTATAGATAATTATCTATGGATATCCGACAACTGAGTTTTCGATTGCTCCAAGTGTATGTGCAAGTCGTCAGGCTTGGCTCTGTGACGGCCGCAGCAAAAGCACTGCACTTAACCCAACCGACCGTGTCATTACAACTTAAAAAACTCACCGAAGCCGTAGGTGCGCCGCTGTTGGAATATCAGGCGCAAACGCTACAGCCAACCTTGATTGGGTTGGAACTGTATCAGGCGGCTTGTGACGTTCTTGGACGTTTTGCCGATTTCAGTAGTTTTCTCAGTGAAGAGCGTGATGGTCAACTTGGCCAAATTAGTCTGGGGATAGTTACCACCGCTAAGTATGTGATCCCACAAATACTCGGCGGCTTTTACCGAAAATTTCCAAAGGTAACCGTCACGGTCAATGTGGGTAACCGGGCGCATATTTTGTCGCGTTATGAACGCCAGCAGGATGATTTATATCTGTTCAGTCATCCGCCTGCTGGCCAACATATGCTGGCAGCCCGCATTTTAAAAAATCCGTTGCAACTGATCGCCCCCCCGGACCATTGGGCACTGGATGTTGCTGATCTAACATTTTCACAGTTACAACAAGAACGGTTTTTAATCCGTGAACCTGGTTCAGCCACTCGGTTGATGTTTGAATCTTGGCTGAGTAGCCAAGGGCTTGGTGTGGTGCAAACCATGCAAATTGAAAGTAATGAGGCGATCCGGCTTTGTGTTGCCGCAGGACTTGGTTTATCAGTCATTTCCGCACACACTCTTGGACAACAACCTCAGCCTTGCGCTGTGCTACAAATCCCCGGGTTTCCACTGGAAAGTCATTGGTATCTGGTCCGTCGCAAAGACCGTCGATTAGAAGCCGGTTCGCGTCAACTGATCCGATTTATCGGCGAACATCTAGCCGATTGTATTGATGCACAGTGGTTGGTGCCGGATCTGGCAGATTTAAGTCAAAGATTTGAATCAAAAAATTAAAAAAGTCGAAGGGTGCAGCAAATCAAGCTCAGCATTGTGCTTCGCAATTAAGGATGATTCACTGACGTAGGAAGTTTCATTCGCCCCTCTGCCATCATCTGCTTCAGTGCATTCTCGATGGCCGGCAACAGCTCGGGGTAAGCACTTTGTTTGGAAAATCCAAGATGGGCATACAAGGCCGTCACTAATTCATTATTCAGCGGTACTTTGAGAAACTGCCCCTGATATTTTGCATGATTGGCAATCACAAAAGAGGCTTGTTGCTGCGGCGCAACCACTGCATCCACTCGAGAGCGCAGCAACAACCCAAAAGCATTATCCAGTGTGTCAGCATGGTGCACAATCAACTGTTGTTGCTCAATACTGGTGAGTAATCGGTCGGCATACACATAACCGCGCACTAAAGCCACTGGTTGCTGCTTTAATTGCGAGAAAGTAAGGGCATTCTGTTGATTTGCGCGCACATAAAGCACTTCTGGCAAGCCTTTAGTATATGGCAATAAATGCATATAACTGGCACGTTGTTCACTGTAATTAAGGTTGATCATCAGATCTGTTTTGCCCATGGCCATCTGTTTCAGGCAACGAGCGAACGGCGTATCAGGACTAAATTTCAAGATAAAACCGGCTCGCATTGCCAGTTCTTGCATCAGATCGACGGTAGGCCCATAGGGTTCACCATTTTTTGGATAATGATGACGTTGTGGATAGTCGTCTAAACACCACTCCAACACCGGCGTTTGCGCCCGAGCATGCGACATCACTAAAAACAGTAAAAGACCCAACAGTCCTTTAAACCATTTATAGTTCAGATGTTTTATTGCAAAAAATCCACCTGCCAAAATCTGCAACCGCCAGCATATCGGTGTTCAAAACATAACATGTTGCCAGCATGACCGCAAATCATGCCTCCGCAAAACCTCTCAGCAAAACCTTTCAGCAAAGACAATGGTTACAGATCAGAAAAATCATTTAGTTAGCCGCAGAGTTCTTTAGCCTACAACATAATTCAGGCACACTCTTCTCACCATTTTTTTGTTGTTTTGAGAGCTCCAATGATCGATTTGCGCAGCGATACCGTCACGCGTCCAGTCCCAGCGATGCAACAAGCTATGCTTGCCGCACCTTTAGGGGATGATGTGTTTGGCGACGATCCCAGTATCAATTTGCTGCAACAACAAGCCTGCGAGATGCTGGGGTTTGAAGCAGCGTTATTTGCACCCAGCGGCACCATGACCAATTTAATTGCATTAATGAGTCATTGCCAACGGGGTGACGAAGCGATCGTTGGCCAACAATGGCATACCTATAAATGGGAAGCTGGTGGCATGGCAGTGCTTGGCTCAATCCAACCACAACCTTTGGCGCACCAAGCAGATGGCTCGTTAGCACTGTCGGACATTCATGCTGCGATTAAACCGGATGACCCGCATTTTGCCAGAACCCGCTTGGTGGTGATTGAAAACACCACTGGCGGTCAGGTACTGTCGCTGAATTATATGCAGCAGGTGCAACAACTGTGTAAATCGCATGGCCTCGCTTGTCATATCGACGGTGCCCGGATTTTTAATGCCGCCGTGGCTATCGCCACATCTGAGCAACAAGATCCCTATCAGGTCGCACGCCAGCTCGTTGCTGGATTTGACTCAATTTCAGTCTGTTTATCTAAAGGTCTTGGCGCTCCTGTGGGTTCATTATTGTTAGGCTCTGCCGAAATGATTGCTCGCGCTCGGCGGATCCGAAAAATGCTCGGCGGCGGCATGCGTCAGGCGGGTTTACTCGCAGCGGCCGGCAGTTACGCTCTGCAACACCATGTGCGACGATTGGCCGAGGATCATCAGCACGCCAAGTTATTAGCTACTGGACTTCAAGCAGCGGTTATCCAGCATCAACTGCAGTCTGAGTTTTATTGCCATCCGGTGCAAACCAATATTTTATTTTGCGATCTTGCCCCCAAACTTGCTGAATTTTACCAACAGCAACTTCGTGAACAAGGTATCCTATGCACCGCAGGGACTTATCAAAGTATCGATGGTCAGCGTTGCCGAATCAGGTTTGTCACCCATCTTGATGTAAGCCTGGCGCAAATCCATCAGGTCTTGAACCTCAGTGAGCAAGTGCTGGCAGGTTATGCCCAGACCTAACCTACCCTAGAGTCCATAGAATTTTTTGTTTATCAGTGAGATCAGGCGTTTATGCTGCGTTTTTTTGAAAAGTTGACCAATCCTTTCCCAGAGGCCGAACCTCAACAACCTCCCAGTGGATTATTGGCGTTTTGCCTGCATTACAGCAAAGGCATGGGTTGGCCGCTGATCGTGATGGCTACATTAACCGCGCTCATCGCCATGCTCGAAGTGTCATTGTTTGGTTTTATGGGGCAATTAGTCGATTGGCTGATTGAAAAAGATCCCAAAACACTGTGGGAAACCGAAGGGAAAACGCTGTTAACCATGGGTCTGTTAACTGCCGTTGGGATCCCGGCGCTGATTTTATTGCACGCAGCGGTCATTCATCAAACCATTCTCGGTAATTATCCGATGGCGATCCGTTGGTCCGCGCATCGCTATTTACTCAAACAAAGTATCAGTTTTTATCAAAATGATTTTGCAGGGCGAATTGCCACCAAAGTGATGCAAACAGCGCTTGC
>Ga0075154_10001657_pt1 | contig 15576 bp, 16 predicted proteins | sample JI71714BDNA_FD_70965 | JGI IMG/M metagenome (GOLD analysis project Ga0075154, IMG submission 70965) | Wastewater effluent complex algal communities from Wisconsin, to seasonally profile nutrient transformation and Carbon sequestration -... | ecosystem: Engineered > WWTP > Effluent > Algae... | reverse complement strand
GACCAGATCATCAACAAGCCCTACAGCCGCGAAGACGGCAGCGCGACCAAAGGTTGGTTCGATCTGATCGGGGACGGTCAGGGCACTTCCGCCTCGGTTATTTTCTCGGACAGCTCTACGGATGCCGAGGTTGCCAAATACATCGACTGGTTGATGGGTCCGCCCCAGACCAGTCAGGGCAGCGCTGCCGGGGCCGTGTCCGATGTCGCGCGTCTCCAAGGCGATGCGTTGAGGTCAGTCACGCAATATCTGCTGATGAAGGCGGCGGTAAGCCGCAAGGAGGGGAGCGTCGATCAGGCGATCTCCGATTTGTCGGCAACATGGACGGGCACCGGGGGCGGTGCTGACTGGGCAGCCAAGCTGGCGACCTCTCCGCTCAGGGCAGTGCTCCTGGATATGAGCCGGGCGGAGGCCGCGAACCTGGTCGCAGAGGTCCGCGCGCTTGAGCAACAGCTCGATCTGGAGCTCGGCCTCGCAGCGCTGTCCTTGGCGCGGTCGACCAAGATGGTCGAGGCGATGACCGCAACGAAGGAGGTCCAGTGATGGCGAAATTTCTATGCAGCGCCGCCTTGGCACTTCTGTCCTTTGGAGCGGCGGCACCGGCATTTGCGGGTGGGCCGGTCTGTGCGGTGGTCGATCCTACTTGGAGGAACCAGCACAGCCGGACGCAGGACGCGATCCGCAGGGCGATTGACGATTATTCGGCCTCGGTCGCACGAGAGAACCAGACGACCGCGATGCAGATCATGAGCGCGGTCGCGGTGCTGACGAAGCAGCGCGCCGTTGTCGACAACCAGATCGCGGCGACGGACCTGAAAGCGAACGAGGCCAACGCCGAAGCGGTGTCGGCCAGCATGGCCAGGCTCGCAGTCGTCAAGGCCTATGAGACCTACGGTGAAGCCGGGCAGCCGCCAGACTCCTGCGCCGTTGTCGCCAAGCTGTCTGACTTTTCCCAGTCGATCACCACGGCGGAGTCGGCTGCGCGGGCTTTCGCGACTGACGCCGGTATCGATGTTCGCGCTGGCGGGACGCCCCAGCTCGACGAGGTGATCAAGCGCCGGATCGCCACGGCGAGCGAGGAGACGGTTGATGTCCGTCTGTCGTTGCTTGATCCTGCAGCGAGCGAAGAGACGGTCAACGCTTTCATCAACAACCTGACGGGCCTGCCTATCCAGAAGGTCTCTCTGGGCGACGGAGGTGTGGCCGGCCAAGCGGGCAGCGCTGGGCAGTCACTGCAGAACCTGGTCGCAGCGCGGCTCGAAGCATTCCGTTCTCCGGCGCTGTTCTCGCTGGGCTACATCCGCACGATCCTGACGAACAGCCCGTCCGGCCACACAGGCTCGGCTGTTGGGGTGCGCGACCATCTCGACTGGATCATTTCCCGCTATGGCGGAGGTGCAGAATATGAGCGCTGGGCAGCCCAGATGGTCACGAAGTCCGAACCGGGCATCCTGAAAGAGATTGCCCGAATTCGGTCTCTAGCCATGGCAGTTCGGCAGTTGCGGGAAGAATCGACAGAGCGGATGACCGTCATTGTCGGCACGATGGTTGCCGGGGAGAGTTCGCAATGATCGAGCTGCCCGCCCTGGCGCCCTTCGATATGGAAACCGACTTCGAGGGCCTTTCTGCGACAGCGATGCTGGGGCGGAGCGACGAGATCTATGCGGACGGTATGCCGGGGTGGAAGCACAATCCGGGCGAGATGGGTGTCGGCTTGCAGGCCTTCGTCAGGGCCATCCGGCCTGTCGCCCTGGATACGCCGAAGATCGATGGGCCGACCTTCATCGCGAGACTGATGGCGTTGGGTGTTGACGCGAGCGGCGTCGTCATCGTGCCGAACGCTATCCCGTATGACACCTCCGTTGGTGACGAGGCTGCTTATGGCGAATGACCTCAGCAGGCTCGAACAGGTCGGGGAGGAGACGGCCGGTGTCGTCACCAAAGGCGCTCAGGCCATCCTGTCCGAGATCACTTTCGTCAACGTGCTGCGAGAGCTTGATCTTTTGCCAGCTATGGGCTGGAGGCATCTGGTGTTGAACCTCTCGTCCGAGAAGGGGCAGGACAAGATCGACGATGGAGCCCGCTGGATCTATGCGGAGCGTCTGACCGGCAGCGTGGCCGGTGGTGAACCCATCGAGCTGATCCTCGTGGCCTTCGGCTCGTATCAGGCGGCGAAGGAAGATCGGGTCGCGCCCCGCATTGAAGGTTGCGGTGCGTTGGAAGGAGGCAGCGTCGAGCTGCTGAAAGCTGTGGGGTTCATGAAGGGCAACGTCGCGGCGCCGACCACCATGGAAAATTTCGAGTTCACCTCGAAGCTGCGCCATGCGCGCAGCGAGATTGGAAACCCTGTCATTTACCGCAAAGCGCGGAAGACCAATGAGAAGGAAGTGGCAGCATGAGCAGCATCAAGCGCTGGTTTGATTTGCAGGACGAAGGCGCCAAGCTTGACCGCAGGGTGGGGCCCAACGGCTCCGGCTACCTTGAGCTTACCTTCGCGAACGAACAGGTGATGAGCGAGACCCTGGCGGCCGGTCGCGTTGAGGCGATGGCGCAGACTGGCTGGGTCAAGCCCAGCGAGGGCACATCGATCCGAAACTACGGGGACTTTCGGGACTTCACCGAAATCGCCCGAGCGCTGGCGGTTGTGTTCGGAGATGAGGCAGTGGATCGTTCTATCGCGTCGCGAGAGGATCTGCGGCAGGGTGAAGTGCTCGAAGGCGTTGATCGGCCGGTCTACGTTGGCCGCGAGTATATCGACCTCTCCTTGAAGTTCCTGCCGGATGCGATCCGTTCTCGTGCTTTCGACATGATTGAGAAGGCGCGTGAGCGGCATTCGACTTTCCGCGGTGCAAGCCTGGGCGCGACTGGTGGAAAGCTCTGGGAGGTGGCGCAACAGGTCAGCACCAGCACCGGCACCGCACTGTCAACGAGCCTGGCGAAGGTCATGGCCGTTCGTTACGACGACGAGACTTTCGAGCAGATCGAGGCGCTCTCGACGGTCTCCACCGACACCGCAAAGAACCAGATCGAGGATATTCTCCGGCGGATCGAGGTGGATGACGCTGGCCTGCGGTCACTTCGCAAGAAGGCGATTGCGCTGGGCCGAGAAGGCGACGAGATCGAGGTGGTTGCGGCGACCGAGTATGTCCTCAATCAGGCCGATGCTCGCAACCTCGTCCTGGATCTTGATGCTCCGCAGGCTGCCGCAGCACCGATGGCGGAAGGCTTCAGGCGTGACGTGCACGGCTTCAAGTTCGAGGTCTCCGCAGACACCACGACGCTCGCGGCGCGCGAATACCAGGCCCGCCTCACCTCCGCGATCTCCTATGTCGCGGAGACTTTCGGGATGGAACCCGCCGAGGCCTTTGAGCCCAACACCCGCATTCGCGTCGTGCAGGGACACTCAGACGCCGCCAGGCAGGGAGTTCAGATCCAGACGCGGCGGTCTGGGACTGACGCGAATGGAGATGCTTTCGTCGATGAGGCTGGCGCAATCGTGTTCTCCCAAGCGACCCTCGGCGTGGCCCTTCACGAGATCTGCCACGCCATTTCCCGGCGCCTGGGAGATGAGCCCGAAAAGTTTGAGGAGATCCTTCAGGGCTCGGGCTTGATGGCAGCCTACGAGGGAGTTCTCTCCGAGGGGCGTCTCAGTGGCGTCCGCGAGCTGACGCATAACCCCGATTACGTCGAGTATCTCCGCGACCCCGAGGAGGTCTTTGCGCGGCTGCTCGAAAACGCCCTGAAAACGCAGTGCATCGAGCAGCATGGCAACCTCGACCCGCTCGGAGGCCACGCCATCGCGGGGCATCACGAGAACTATGCTCCGCTTGCCTCCCAGATCATGGACCGGACGATCCAGATCGTTCGGAACTATGGGGCGTCGCGGGGCGTGATGATCGAAATCGGCCAGGAAGTGGCCGATCAGCCCACGCCGCCGCCGCAACCTGCCAGCCGCAACCCTATGAGAGGTCGATAGTCCCCGATGGAAGCCGATAGCTTTTCCGATCTCTATAGCGTTCCTGAGAACGACTATGCGCTCTCTGCCCTCGAAAACATTTTCGGGGGCATCATCAATTTCATCGCCGGACGTGACGAGGCCTACAACGAGGTAGGGACGTTCCTCTCCCCGTTGATCGGCATGATGAACATGGTCATTCTCGGACTGGCCGTCATCGTCGGAACCTATACGCTCTTCTCGCTGACGGCCGACACTGCCGCCGATGGCCAAGTGCTCGGTCGCTCGACCGATACGAAAAACACCTTCCTGCGCATGGGGCTTGCAGGGCTCGCCTTCCTCCCGGTCAGCGGAGGTTTTAGCGTCATCCAGCTGCTCGCTTTCGGGGTTGCGATTGGGGGCTCTGGGATGGCGAACCAGTCCTGGAATTGGTTCTCCTCCAACTATCTCGATGGGGGCGCCTATGCCTCGATGGCTTCCATGTCCTCAGAGGGCAGCTGGCAGATGCGCGGCAAGATGGCGGACGCCACCTACACGATGGTCATGGGCAAGCTGTGTCAGCTTCACCTGGACAGATTGGCAGACACCTACAATGTAGATGCTGGCACGACAGCAGTGGCCTCGCCATCCACGACACGAATCGAGTCCGGCTGGATCTGGGCAGAGACGACGGAAACGCGCACTTACGAGTGGCATTACCGGACGGGAGGGGGAGCTGACGCATCGAACGACATCTGCGGGTCGGTGAAATACTCGATCAGCTACCAGGTGCCTTCGGAGGATGATTCCGGTGCGGTCAACTCCTTTACGGAAAATCTCTCAACGCTGGCGAAGGAACAGGTTTTCAACAGCGTTGTCACGACGATGAGAACGATTGTGCGCCCTCGCGCCGACGCTCTTGCCATGCGTATTTACTCGGGAAATCCAGGTGACACCGCAGCCGCGCTGCGCAACGATGCCGTGGTGCAGGCCGAGATCAAGGCGATTGCCGAACAGGCGGCTGCGAGCGTCTTCAACAGTCGAAACAACGTGACGGCCGACAACGAGACATTCGAGCAGATCCAGCAGGAGTTGATGGAGACAGTCACGTCCAACGGTTGGATCATGGCGCCTCTTTGGCAGCGCGGCATGGCCACTCTGCACGTCAGCATTCGTGATCTTCAGACCAAGCTCGACCTGTCTGTGTCACCTGAGCACACCATCGGGAAGATCTTCGGCGAAGGCACCTGGGGTTGGTGGGGCGCGGATAACGAGGTGAGCCGCGCCAGCTTCGCACCCGTCGAGCGTGACTTCGAGTATCTAGAGAGCCAGGTCGCTTTCCTGACCAAACTGGGCCAGCCAGACACCGGAAGTAGCACGAATACGCTCGGAAGTGATGCTGGGGCTGAAATGGGCGGGCAGGCGATGCAAGCGCTCTATTCCATGCTCATCGGAACTTTGGGGGCGACCTCCGAGGATGGCGGCTTCAAAGACCCGTTCTTGGTCTATACCGACATCGGAGCGAACCTGTTCTGGGTTGGGACGCCGATGGTTGCAGGCTCGTCGGTTGTCGAGGGTGTCGCGGGCACTGTAGGCGCTGATGGGCTCGTCTCGGTAGTCACAGGTCCGATTAAGGCAGTCGGCTACTTTATCCTCGCTTTGGCTGTGGCCTACATGCTCGTCATTCCGACGATCCCGATGCTCTACTTTTTTTCCGGGGTTGTCAGTTGGCTTGCATTGGTCATCGAGGCTGTCTTCGCGCTCCCTCTGGCGCTGCTGATGTGGTTAGTGCCAGCCCGCGAGCCCTCCATGATCGGGCCGTGGAACAAGGTCATGGTTACATTGCTCGGCCTTCTTCTACGTCCGATCTTCATCATTGTTGGTCTAATCGCCTGCGTCCTTTTGCTTTGGGTTGGCAATGAGCTTTTAGCGATCTTCTTCCTCAACATGCTCACGGTGATGACGCCGGGGTGGACTGTCATGGCGGTGGTCATGATGTGCGGACTGATCGGCCTATATTGCTATGCTTCGGTGCTGTTGGCTCTGCACTGCTCGTCTCTCATCAACTTTTTTGGCGACGCCGTGATGAACTGGATCGGCGGATACTTTGCCTCGCCGTTGAGCAGAGATGCAGTTGGCGAAAATCTCGCAAGCCAAGCGCGCAGCGGTGTCCCGATGCCTGGGATTGGTGGGTTCAATAATGGTTTGAACTCTGCGGGCAAGGGCGCTGTTCAGGGCCATACCAAGATCACAGAATGGCAAGCTCGCAGAAATCAACCTCGTCTTGGGAGTGGTGGCTGATGGCTGAGGGAAGGTCAAACTTCAAGGGTGTTACCCGCAGGGATGAGGTAAAAGTCGATAACCGGCGCGTGGACACGCGCCGGTTCGGCCAGAAGCTCGCAGATGAAGCAAATAGTCCCAGCGGAACCCTAACGATCTTCATATTTCTGACGCTGGGCTGTGCGGTCTTCGCCTGGATGCCATTCGTGCCCGAGCTGATATTACTTGGTGCTTTTCTCTTCTACAGGAAGCACTACAACTACAAAAACAAGGTTTGGTCCGCGCCAGCTCGTGTCCCCCTCTACTTGAACAAGTTGGCCGGGCGTGACTACCTGGACGAAATGTCCAACGCGCCGGGGGAGGGGGACATTTACATGGGCTTCTGCCTCGAAACCAACCGCGAGGTCTGGGCAGGTCTGGGTGACGCGAGAACGCACAGGATCGTCATCGGCACCACTGGGTCAGGCAAGACGGAAGAACTGCTGGCAGAGACGTGCAACGCACTGGTTCATGACTCCGGCGTCATGATGATCGACGGCAAAGGGGAAATGAAGGGATCGCTTAAGGGCGTGGTTTCTCTTGCGAGGTTGTTCTGGCGGGATGAGGATGTCTATAGCTTGAATTACGTCATGGGCGGGCTCGATGCTCAGCTCTTCCGCAACGAGAAGCGCTCGAACACCTTTAACCCTCTCCAAAACATGGGGTCGAGCCAAATGACGGAGATCCTGATCTCCTTGCTCGCCGCGCCTGGCTCCGACCCCATGTGGAACGACCGAGCAATCGCACTGATTCAGGGCCTGATCCCGCCGCTCAACTATCTGAGCGGTCGCGGCTATATCATCCTGAATGCCGAGATGCTTTCCCGATTCCTCCCGCTCAATGCCATTGAGGATCTATACTGGCATTGCTCGTTTGTTGATCACGATGGCCGTCAGATCACCTTGCCAAAGGATGATCCCGATTTTCTGCTTCTGAAGCAAGAGTATCTGGGGGGGCTTCGGGTCTACCTTGAGAACATCCCCGGCTACACCGGGGGGCCACCCAAGCCGTTCATGGGCCGTGGCAACGGGCCTCCGCCGCAGGCAGATGAAGGGCGCGCGGAGGTGAACAAGCAGCACGGGTTCCTGACCATGCAGATCGTAAAGCCGATCACCGATCTGAGCTTCAACTACGGGCACATCTACAACACGACAATCGGGGAGATCGACTTCCTCGACATGGCGCGGAATCGTCGGTTGCTTGTGGGGTTGCTTCCAGCGCTGGAGCGCTCGAAGCAAAATATGCAGCCTTTGGGCAAGATGGCTGTCGCGGCCATCAAGAACACTTTGGCCACCGGCTTGGCAGGGCCGGTCAGCGGAGAGTGGCGACAAGTGATGGCAAACCAGGAGGTTGCTCGGGGGCCAGCGCCATACTTCATCCTTTGCGACGAATACGGCTACTTCGTTGTTGAGGGCTTTGCGGTGGCGCCTGCCCAGGCTCGATCCCTCGGCTACTCGATCACATTTGGTGTGCAGAACATCGACAACTTGATGGAAGCATCCGAGAACGAAGGCAACGCCACCCAAGAGAACACCAACATCGCACTGGTCGGCCGGATCACGGGTGGCGCGGAGAGCAAGACCTTCAAGTTTGCGGAGAGCCGGGCGGGTCAAGCCTATGTGCAGATGATCGAGAGCGTCGACATGCGGCAGACGGGCATCGGCACCACCCGGCTTGACGAGACATCCAGCCGCCTCCAGACGGTCTCACGCCTGAACTACGACGACATGAACGCCCAGAAGGACGGCAAGTTCACGTTCATCCTCGGAACGCCGATCTTCTCGCGGAAGGGCAAGAAAGTGATCACCGATCAGTCGGTCAAAGTGGTCAGAATGCTCTCGCTCTATTGTGGCGGCGAATACAACCCGGATTACGTCAGTCCGGTCAACTCTGCCTACGTCCTGCCGCTCTCGCCCGACGAAAAGTCGCGGATGCGCGCTGAGCTGCAGCTCTCCGGGAATCCTGAACTTGCGCGTCAGATTGGCCGGACCGCCCAAGCGATCCTTGAGGCCCAGGTGGGCCGGATGGCCTACGGCCTCGATGCTGAGGGGCAAGGTTGGGTCATGGGGCCGGAAGACTGTTTGTCCTACCTCACCTATCAGGCAGGCAAGAGCCAGGCGCGGCTGGGGACACTTGCAGATGAGGATGCACGAGCCATCTTCGACGGCTACTGGCAGTTGGTCACTCGGCTGGAACAGGCCGACAAAGAGAGTGAAACTATGCTGGCGATTCAGAAGCATCTGGCCAAGACCATCGCGCAGACTGAATACCGGGCTGTGCTGAATGATGTCGTTGTGGATCTAGGCCGTGAACGCATGAAGAAGATGCGGAAGCGGATGGCTCAGGCTGGTGGCGCCTTCGACGAAGTTGGCAGCGAGGTAGAAAAGGCGGTAGAGCTTGTCCAGGTGAAACGGGTTAGGCGAGAGAGACTTGAAATCTTGCCCTAGACGACCTATATTTAGATAGAGTTCCGGTTGGGAGGTTGCCATGAAATTCGCTCAGAAGATGATGGAAGTCAGCGGCGACGTGGCCTTTGCCGTGCTGAAAGTAGTGTTCTTCGTGGGACCGAATTCGAAGCCCAAGGTCTGGAATGAACCTGCTGGAAGCGGTTCGGAACAGTTCTGTCCGCACCGCGAGCACATGCGGCAGGCCGCGAAGCTTCAGAGAGACGATGAGGATCGTCGTCGTCGGAACTGGGGCGTGGCGGCGTTCAGCCACAGCCGGAGCTGATCCAAGCCCCACTGATAGGATAGCGAGAAGAGCCGGTTACACCGGCTCTTTTTTCATTCGCGATTCGGGTATCCTTCAGGCTGCCCAGAGCTGTTCGACCCGCTCCAGCCAGACCTTCGCATCTTGCTCCATTCGGCGGATCAGGATGAACTCCGGCAGGGTCATGACCTTCATGCCTGGTGGTCTCTTTGTCAGTTCCAGGCGCCGGGCCGTGCAGAAGACGGCATAATCACCAACCCTGAAGAAGGCCGCGATGTCGGCCGCTCTTACGCGCCCCTCCCATAGTTGCCGGAACAGGTCGTGGTCGTGGATCGTATAGGACCGGCCCTGCTTTCTGGGTGGCAGATTAAGGGCTACGGCGCGTAGCCAGAGGTTCGACCGCGCCAGGCCGACTTTCCGGGCAGCCTCTGTCGTCGAGAGGCGTGGATCAAGCCAGACCCTGCGGATGGCTGCGTCGGGAATGCGCTTGTCGGCCATGGTCGGTCCTCGGGTGATATGCAGAATATGGTGGCTTTCATATGGATGCCCCGACCTGTCTAGTCTTGCGCGTCTCGCGAAATCCGCAGCTGCGCCGCATCCGTGCCGTCCGAGAACTCGTGGCGTAGCCAATCACCCATAGGGGCCTTGCTTTCGTAGAGCCGCTTGTGCACGAGCTGCCAGACCCGATACCTGAATGTCAGGGCATTCAAGAGCATGATCGTCGCGATCAATATCGCCCCGATCAGGGTGAACAAGTATCCCGTCACGAAGTAGTAGACAAAACCGAAGACGGCGGCCAAAGCGGCCGCGAGCAGAAAACGCCGCTCTCCAACACGCAGATCGTCGATGGATTTGGAGATCCCCTCTAAGGTCATCTCGACGTTTTCAACATAGTCGCAGGACTTGCATCCGAGCACATAGGTGGTGCTCCCTGTCTCCCCGGCGATAGCCTCCAGAAGAGAAACGCTATGATCGGCGCCGCACTGGGGACAGGTGCTGGTCTTGCGCTTCTTCAGGGCGGAAAGCGCAAAGCCATAGCTGCTTCCAATGTCTTTCTGACCGCCGATGCGAGATCTTACGACACTGCGCGGATCGAGCCCCTTGACCTGTCGCCAGGGGAAGAAGAACGCACCCAGCGCGCCCCGTGATGCCTTCTGCTCGTCTCGATCTTTTGCCATGTCCGCTGCCTCACTGAAGCTCGATGTGGATCTGTTCCGCCGAGACCTCGGCCGGGAGCCCGCCGCCTTCAACCAGCTCCGCCAGGATGTCACGAATGCCGCCCAGCGCAGAGAACATCGAGGCTGGCCTCCGGGTGTCTTCGTCTACATCCCCGATGCGGGTGCTGAGCGTCATGCCGGTGACATCGAGGGTGAGACGATGTTTGGCCTCCCCCCGGCCGAGATCGATCTCAGCGACGGCCGAAAAGCTGTCGTCTTTGGCGAGCCCGGCCGCAGCGGCCTCGACCAGTTCGTTGAGGTAGTCGGGTAGGGGCCGCTCGAAAGCGAAGCCTTGCCGATAGTCGTATTCGCCTTGGTAAACGGTGGTGGAATTATTCATGGCTATAGCCCTCAGTTGCATCTAAATACATAATGGATTTAGAGTTGGATTTCCAGAACTCATCGGAGATGACGTTGAAACGCTTCACAGGACAGATCATGGTCGCGCTCGCCCTGGCCGCAATGCCGTTGTCGGGTTTTGCGCAGGAAAGCGTTCCCGGCAAAGACGTGCTGGATCTCGACGGTAAGCTCCCGCCAGAGCATCTGCAGGACTGGAACGGTGGCAAACGGGTGCTGTTCTGGTCGGTGCCGGATGGACTTTGGATCGAGATCTTCCGCGCGAACTCCGTGACCGGCCTGGTCGACGATGATCGCTCCTTCTTCAAGCGCATCGTGGCTGACGGCCGCCAGTGGCAGTGGCGAAATGTCGGCTTCGTTCCTCTCGTCGCAGAGCCAGCGGTTGCCTCTGGTTCCACAACCGATGCGGACTTCGCCGCCGCGCTTGCTGCCTTCGAGGCAGATCTTGGCGAGCAGCCGGACAACAGCTCTGCCAATCAGACGTTTCTCTACACGACAGCCGCAGGCGAGACCGTTAGGGCCGTGCGCCTGGTCACGACCAGCATTTGTGCGGTCGGCGGCAGCACTTGCCCGCTTGTGTTGCTTCGCGATGCACAACCGCCGAAGCCGGTCTTCTTCAGCCTCGAAGGCGCATGGGGGTTCATCGAGGAGGAGGGCAACCTTCTCGTCGAGCACCAGGAAGAGCTCGGGGTCGTGCAGATCGACGTGGAAACCGGAACGGTCAATCGCTTGGAGGCGCATGTCCCGATGGCGGCAGAAGCACCTCCGAAAAACCCTCGGCATGTGGAGTAGATGATGCGGCAACTTCTGGTGGTTCTTGCTCTCGCTTTTGCGATCTTGGCTTCCGCTGCGCCGAGCCGCGCCCAGGACATCACGGGAGACTTCAACTTCGAGGCCTACCGTGAGGCGGTCATGGGGCCAGAGTCCGGGCGGCGGTATCACGTCCTGAACGACATCACCGGCATCGCGGCAGGCGCCTACCAGTTTATGCCCAAAACCCTGGCAGATCTCGGGTATGTTGCGAGCTCGAACGGGAACTGGGACTGGGACAACGTATATTTTACAGCGAAGTCCCAAGCCATGGGCGTCAGCACTCTGAACGACTTTCTGACCACCGAGGCCGGACGGAGGCTGCAGGATCAGGCGTTCGACGATTTCACGGCGAAGAACTGGCGCACATTCACTGCAACCACCAAGAGCACCATCGGCCAAACGGTGAACGGTGTGCTGGTGACGGAAGGGGGCCTTCTGTCGGCCGCTCACTTTCTGGGAGCCGGTGGACTGAACAACTTCGTTCGGTCGGGGTTTACCGGCGCGAACCTCGGCAACTTGAGCAACATCCTGCTTCAGAACTTCCCGTCTGATCAGACGGTCGCCCGCCTTGATCGCTACGTCATGGGCCGTATCGCCAGCGGCGCAGCAGCCCACGGCGGCATTGGGGGCACATCAGGATATGGTGGCACCGCTACAGCTGGAAATGGCAGCTTCTACACAGCCGGTTCGGTTGCGGGGGATTCGGTATCCGTTGCCGGTGTCTGTATGTCGCAGCTCATGTCTGCCTCTGGTTTGCGCGTCTCCTCACCCTACGGGGTCGACAGGACCGGCCGCGCGTCACCTGGCTGGCATCAAGGCCTCGACCTGGTGAACAGCGTCGGTCGCGGCGATCCGGTCTATGCGGGTGTCAACGGTAAGGTCGTTGTTGTCGGATCGGGCAGCGGCGGCAATCGGGTGGTGGTTGAGACGAATGATGGGTCGCAGCGCTTTGTCTTCATGCACCTGGATTCGATCCATCGTGATGTTCGAGCAGTTGGGACGGCGGTTACGCCCGATACGCAGATTGGCACGATGGGGGACACGGGCTCTCCCGGCGCGGTCCATCTTCACCTTGGGGCGCTGATCGAGGGCAGCAAGCTCCAAGGTGTCGGGATGGAGTCTCGCATCTGGGAGAGCCCAGGCGGCTGGACGGGCTCGAAGAGCGCCAAACCGTTGACGGCTGACCAGGTGGCGGCGGCACTGCCGAGCAGCTTCTACTTCATCAACCCGGAGCCATTTTTGCCGAGCCGGGTGGAATTTCCGGCCAGCCTCGCGGCTTCATACGCCTCGCAAGGTATCTCTCGGCCGGACGGGCTGACCCTGCCCAACAACTGCTCTGTGAGCGGGCTGAGCGGCCAACCCATGGCGAGCAGTGGCGGAGGTGTGTCAGCCGCGGAATTTGGGTCAGACCCAATCGGCCACTTGGCTGATGTCGGATATGCGGCCGATCTGGCAATGGGCGAGTTCCGCGATGCGCTGCTCGATCTCACCAAGATTGCCGCCGATGACTTCACGCGGTCACAGCTCTACGCCTCTGGGCGCAAGCGGCCGCAGGCCGCATGGGGAACGCTGATTTCGGTAACGCAAGGAGAGTGATGTCATGATGAAGGGTTTAGCGGTGGCGCTGCTTGCAGTGGTGCCCGGCGTTCTGGGGGCCGAGGACTATCCCGAGGCGCTGGACTGGCGCGGCGTTTCCACGCAGGGCTGGGACAGCTGCGCTCAACCTTGCCTGCTGGAGACGATCAAAGCGGCGCGCTCGGCGGTGATCTTCCACAGCAAGGGCGAGTTGCAGAGGGATGAGGCGAAGGCCCTCGTCGCGGCGATCCGCCGAGGCATCCGTGTTGAGGTCTATGTCGGCAAGGCGAACGCGCTGTCCGATGAGGTGATCTGGTTCGCCGATGACATCTACGCGAAATGGGCAGCGACGGCCGATGACCAGGACACGTCGATGCTTGGCATGGGCGGGTGTGTGATGGGCCGGACAAGCGCCCCTACCTTCCTTGTGACCGACCCCTTCACCAATGGCGCGGGCGGATCGCCAGCGCTGGTCTACGACGAAAAGAAAACCGACGAGATCGCCGTGGTTGTTGCCGCGTCGGTGGTCGCTGAGACAGAGGACTTTATCGAATGCAAGCTGCAAAAAAACTGATCTTCATCGTTGTTCTCGGGAGCGTCCTCGCGGGGGGCCTCGTCCATGCTCAGGAGGGGCCCGGACAGAAGCCGGTCGATCCAAAAGCTGTTGAGGTGGATAGCTATGTTCCGAACGACTATCTCGATCCCAACCTGCTCGCCATTCAGGTGCGGCGGGCGGAAGATCGAATTCTCGCTCTGGAGCAGACCAACGAGCGCCTGATCAAGGGCTACAATGACCTGGCCGAGAAGTATAATGCCCTGCTCCAGTATCTGGACGCGGGCAAAGCCCCGCAGAACTGATCGGCGGCACAGCCATGGAAATCCCTACGCTCGACACAGCCCTCGTCAGACTGACCAACGTCTTCCCCTACTACCTTGAGTTCATCCTCGCGCTGATGGCGCTGGGAGGCCTGCTCTGCGTCGCCAGCGGCCTGATTATGGGCTATCGGCAAGCCAGTGCAGGGGGGCGCGGGCAATCCTATGGCGATGGCACCCCAACGCCGTGGAAATCTATCGGCCTCATCCTGCTCGGCGGCGCGCTTTCGGTTCCTTTGGTGCTGATGTGGGACGTGGCCGGCACTTTTGTCTTGGGCGGGTCAGAGACCTACAACGTCCTCTCCTACCTGCCGCCGCCGAACACGAGCCCGTGGTGTGATCGGGTCAAAGCGGCTGTCATCCTTTTCTTCATGTGCATGGGCATCACCGCAATCGGGTGGGCCGGTGTTCTGGCGAACGAGCGGATTCGCAGCTCCAATTCGCAAGGCATCACGCTCAAAATTATCGGCTTCGGACTTGGCGGGCTCGCCTGTTTCTTCGTGACCGATGTTGCCACCCTCCTGTCGAACACCTTCGGCATGAACGTCTCGCTCGACAATGTGTGCTCAATTATGGGGTCTGGAAATGAACCTTGATCTGAAAGCGGTGATCCTGGCAGGGGCGATGGCCATTGCCATTCCAGCCTCGGCCGAGGCGGACGCCAAGATCGTTCTGACGGAAGAGCCGACAGGCTCGGAGGCCGGGGCTGGCGCCGCAGATGACCGAGCGGTGGATCTGGTCTCAGCGGTCGGGGCAGAAGCGCTCCGAGCGCTGCAGCAGCCGCCAGAAGCCCGCCAGACCGCCATGGCGCAGATCATCGAGCGCTATGTGGATCTGGGCTTCGTGCTACGCTCCAGCTTGCCTCCTGATCTTCTGGCGGCACTCGACGATGGCGAGAGGGTCGCAGTCGTGAAAGCCTATCAGAGCTTCGCGGCGGCGGACTATGCGCGCGTGTTCGAGGCTTATGGCGGTGAGCAGATCGACATCCTGAGTGTCACGATGATGAGTTCGGATGTCGCGAGGGTCGAGACGCGGCTGCGCAGCTCGCAGATCGAGGGCGGTGGCGTGATGCTGAGCTTGATCGTGGCGGGGCTGGACACCGGCCGTCCAGGGCTTCGCGATTTGATCGTTGATGGAGCGTCGACTCTTGCGACTCAACAAGCGCTGATCGCGGACCTCTGGGCAGCGGTGGGCCAAGACAAGAAGGCGTTCCTGCAGCAAATTTCGGCTTCTGATCCTTGGGCGGGGGAATAGTGGGCCAGGGTAAACTGCAACAGGGGTAAAGCATGACTAGTCACGAGACTGGGCGCTCTGCTTCATGAGCTCGCAGAGCGGCGGAATCTTCTATTTGATGACGTCGGCTGCGATCCAGTAAGTTACCGCAATAAGATCTGGCAGTCCGTTTCTAACCACTTCTGTCTGAAACAATGGGCCTGATGTATTCCCAATTTCCTCCCAGAAGAAACCAATACCTCGGTGAAGTATCACAAATTCCCGCACTGGCGCCCCTTTATCCGCGAACATTTTTGCTGTCGCTTGTTCAAGCCATTTTCTATGGCTCGATGTCTCAGCGGTGTGCTTTATTGTCGCCATATAACGGCCTGCCCCGCTGAAATTTTCAGGATCGTAGGAAATTTTCAATGTATTAGCCTCCGGTGGTTTTGGAAATGTGCGGCAAGCGGTCCAGCCGCTTTCCCTAGGGTCAGGACCCATTGATTACGCAGTGATTTCATGATTCAGGCTTCCTGTAGGAGGCCTGTTTTATGAGTGATCTGTTTT
>Ga0075154_10001650_pt1 | contig 15641 bp, 13 predicted proteins | sample JI71714BDNA_FD_70965 | JGI IMG/M metagenome (GOLD analysis project Ga0075154, IMG submission 70965) | Wastewater effluent complex algal communities from Wisconsin, to seasonally profile nutrient transformation and Carbon sequestration -... | ecosystem: Engineered > WWTP > Effluent > Algae... | reverse complement strand
CATCAAGTGAGCCTTGCCGGTAGGCATCAAAGACTGCCGGACTTTTCAACGGCGCCAACAGTGGCAAACTGACCTGAAGAGCAGCCAGCGCGACTAGTTCATCCGCCATTTGTTGCACTGCCGGTTCAGTCGCGGCGAAATAACGCTGCAGACTATCCGCGCTTTGCTGAATGGCGGCAGCATACACAGCCTGGTTGTGCTGCATCGCCGCCAGTTCCGCCAGCAACAGTTGCTGCGTCAGCGTGTTGCGTACAGAAATTTGCTGCTCAGCCGTCAGACTGACGCCATCTTCCGGCAAGCTGGCACGCACCTGCACCAGACCGCGCCAGAAATTGCGCCAGTACAGTGCCAGGTTGGCTTGCCAGTCTGCGCTGTCTTCCGTAATTTCTTCTTCAGTCCCGTTATCCATCGGACGTTCGGACTGACGCAATGGCAATACCAAACTTTGCTGGCGCAGGCTGGATAACGTCAGATGCAGCTGATTCAGATCGGGCGCATTCAGCTCGCTCAGCATGCGTTTATCCTGATCAATCGCCTCACGCACCGGGGTCAGGCTGGCATCATTGGCTTGTTTTAGGCGTTGCTCTGCCAGCTCCAACACTTGATGCACACCGGAGATATTTTGTTCGAGGAACAATTTTTGTTCCGCCAGACGCAGGAAATAGTCGATTTCCAGCAGCTGCCAGCCTTTGATGTTGCCGGACTGCCGGTCCAGTTGTGTTTGTAGTTTCTGCAGCTCTGTTTGTGCGGTCAGCGTTTGCTGTTCGAGTTTACCGTTCACATCGGCAGCGACCACAGTCAGCTGTTGCTGCAGATTCTGCTGCATTTCGTCCAGCTTGCTCTGGAAAAAACTGATTTGACTTTGCTGCTGATTGGTCAGGCTCTGTTGCTGTTCAGACATCGAATTCAGCTGAGGTTGCAGGCTATAAATGGCCCAACCCGCTGCACCGGCAGCGCCAAGCGCAATCAACAACGCCAGGCTACCCAGCGTCAGGGCCAGTTTACCACCAGTTGCCACCGCTGGTTTCGGTGCAGCAGGCGTGCCGTCAGTCGGCAGCACCGGACTCTGTTCGCTCATGGAATTTCCTTCTTAACTGACAAATGGCATCCAGTAACGCCTGATCATGCGCACTGTCGGCCTGGACGATCTGCGTCGGTGCAATACCAAAACTGATAGCGGTTTCCTGCATCCGCGGGCTGATCAATACCCAGAAACGTTGACGCAGCCAGTCGTGGGTGGCGTCCGGCAGGGATTGAAACAGCAGGGATAAAATTTCGTTACTGGTCACTACGATACATTGTATTTGCTGCTGACGCCACTGGTCAGACAAGCGCTGACCATCCAGCGGTAGCGGGACTCGTTTGTAACTTTGCACATAACTGACTTTAGCACCGCGGGCCAACAAACCTTGTTTAATCAGCTCACGTCCGGCATTACCGCGCACTATCACAATATGTTTGCCGGCTACGTTCTGTAATTCCGGCAGCGCCAGCAACCCCTCACTGCGCTGGTCGTCCGGTGCGGTCACCGCCCGGGTCGTCGCGCGCTGCAACGCTGCCGCTGTGGTTCGGCCAACGGCAAACAGCGGTGCCTGCAGTTTGGTCAGGTCGCATTGAGTTTCCAGACAAGTCACCGCCGCAATACTGACAAACACCACCAAATCTGCGTCCAGCAATAGTTGTTGCTCACGCGGCTTCACGGCAACCTGCTGCGTCGTGATCAGCGGCTGATAAGCGTGCGGGATGCTCAGTTGTTCCAAACCGTCCAGCAGGCTATCAGCCCGCCCGGCCGGCCGGGTGATCAGTACGCTAAATGGATCCGGCGGCAGCTGCAGCATAATCAGCGCGATTCGCCGTACACAGCTGCCAGAATGGCACCGGCACCTTGCGCCAGTAACATGGCCGCCAGCTGCTGGCCTAAAGCTTCACCATCAGTGGCAGCGCCACGGACTTCGGCCTGCAAAATCTGCTGCCCGTCCAGCTGACCGACCAGACCCCGCAGATACAGCTGGTCACCGTCGATTTCAGCAAAAGCACCAATCGGCACCTGACAACCGCCCTGCAACGCGCGGTTCATCGCGCGTTCTGCCAGCACCGCCTGCCGGGTCGCGTTATGTTCCAGTGGTGCTAATAAAGCCTGCACTGCGGCGTCGTCACTGCGACATTCAATGCCTACCGCGCCCTGACCATTTGCTGGCAGGCTCTGGCTAACCGGCAGATAAGCGGCGATACGCTGGTGGAAACCTAAACGAATTAAACCCGCCGCTGCCAGAATAATGGCGTCAAATTCACCGGCATCGAGTTTCGCCAGTCGGGTATTCACATTACCGCGTAAATCGCGGATTTGCAGATCAGGCCGTAACGCCTTGATCTGGCACTGCCGGCGCAAACTAGAGGTGCCAACCACGGCGCCCTGCGGCAGCTGGTCCAGACTAGAAAAATGATTAGAAACAAAAGCATCGCGCGGATCTTCGCGTTCGCAGATGGTGCATAACATCAGGCCATCAGGGAACTCGACCGGCACGTCTTTCATACTGTGTACTGCGATATCGGCGCGGTCTTCCAGCATGGCGGTTTCCAGTTCTTTGACAAACAAGCCTTTGCCACCAATTTTGGCCAGCGGGGTATCCAGAATTTTGTCGCCTTGAGTCGACATCGGTACCAGTTCCACTACTAAACCAGGGTGAAAAAATTCCAGCCTGGCTTTGACATATTCAGCTTGCCACAGCGCCAGAGCACTTTTGCGTGTAGCGATACGTACGCGTTGAGTCATCAGAAAACCTGTGAATATCAGACCAGTCACCACCCGTTCCGGCGAAGCAGTCGGGCGGCAAAAAAAGTGGCGCTATTATAGCCGTTATTGATAGGTGAAACTGTACTGAAAGATCACTTTTTGCGTCTGATCAACAATCTCGACCCGCCAAGGGCCGCGCTGATCATCCAGCAACCAGTTCTCGCTATAGGTACGCCATGGCGAATCTTCAATGGTCAGCAACGCATCAGTATGCAGGGTGTCGCCGAAATACCAGCGATGGCGCAATATTTGGCCGGCATAGCCTTTTAACTCGGTAAACAGATAGAGCCGGGTGATTCGCGGGTACGGGATTTGCTGACCTACCGCTTTGCCTGGCTGCAGGTTATTCATCTGATCGGTCAGCACAATGCGACTAAATCCGTCCGGTAATGCGGGCTCCGGCGTGCCGGTTTCCGCTGTCACTTTGTCAGGCGTTGCGCTCATCGCTGCAGTTTGTTCAGGCTGAGCACCATTATTTTGCTCGGCAGGCGTCTCAGCGACAGTGGTTTGCGTTGCAACTGTGGCTGGTTTGGACTGCGCGCTCTCTTCTGGCACGGATAGGGACGCAGCCGGCGCAGTGTCGACTTCGCGTTGCGCCTCAGCTGTCACTGGCGGTGATATGGCAGTGTCGACCTGTTCAGCACCGGTTGACAGCGATGGTGATCCCACCGCAGCGCCTTGTAACGCAGCCCGCTCCGGTTCAGCTGCGATCGCAGGCTTCGTCGGGGCCACCGGACGCAGCAGGAATTGATAGCCGGCAACCCCAGCCCCGACTAACACCAGCGATGCCAGCGCAATCCGGGTTTTTGACCAGGGTGCAGGCTGCACAGCAGGCGTATCAGTCTCCGGAGGCAAAGCCGCCGGATGTAATTTCACTTTGACTGTCAGTCTGGATGCTGCTTCGGACACTATCTATTCCTGTTGGCTCGCTTTTATTTATAAAGACTCAGGGGCTTGCAGCAAGCGCTGCTGAATGAAACGGCTTAAGTCAGCCACTTCCTGCGCGCAGACACTATGTGCCATGCGGTATTCCAGCCAACTGACCTGAAAACCGGCATATTTTAAGCTGTCAAACGCCGCCTTACCAGCACTGAGCGGTACGACATCGTCCATAGTGCCATGCGCCACCAGCACCGGCGTGCTTTTATTGTGACTATTCATTTCGGCTTTGAGCTTATCCGGCATGCCCATGTAAGTCGACAACGCCATCACACCAGCGATTTTGTAAGGCAGACGCGGTAATAAATGCAGCGCTATCACACCGCCCTGCGAAAAACCGGCCAGCAGAATTTTTTCCGCCGGAACGCCGGATGCAATCACCTTGTCGATCAGTGCCTGCACTTGGGCGGCAGACTGGCGCACCCCTTCTTCGTCGGCGCGATTTTGTAGGTCCATGGTTTTCAAATCGTACCAGGCGCGCATCACAAAACCGTTATTGATTGTGACCGGGCGCTCCGGTGCGTGCGGAAACAAAAACCGGATACCGTGACCGGCCGGCAAACGCAGCTCCGGCACAATCGGGGCAAAACCATGGCCGGAATCACCGAGGCCATGCAGCCAAATCACCGCCGCTTGAACCGGGCCCTGCGCTGCAACATCTACATAAGAAAGATTATTCATCGGTTGATTATCCGAAACTGATTGCCACGCCAGCCTGTTTGCTGGCTGCGTCTGCCAATAATTGCCAGAACTCGGTGCCGGTTCTGTTATCAATCCACTGACCGTCACGCCATTCAAAGTGATGGCCGTTAAATTTGGTCGCCACCCACAACTGGTGCAAAGGTGCTTGTTTGTTAATCACAATTTTACTACGGTCCGGGAAGATCACGTTGACTAATCCGCCATGATTTTCCGAATCGATGTCGAGGTCCAGCTGCTCAAAGGCTTCTTCCACCGCCAGCAGGACGGCATCGGTTAACTCATCATATTCTACGTCATTCATCCGCTTCACCTGTTTGCTTTTGCTGTTAAGGATGCGATTATAGAGCGCTCAAGCTTCAAAGAAATAAAAATCATGCACGCTGCGTCTTTATCGGTTGGAATTCTGGGTTTATCGCTGTTGCTGCTGACCGGTTGTGGTCAGAAAGGCCCGTTAACTTTACCCAAAGATCCACCGCCAGCGGCAGAACCTGCGCCGGCCAAGCCTGCTACGTCTCAACCCGTTCAATCCGATCAGCAAGGGTAATTTCAGGTGGATTATTTTCAGTATCAGAACCAGCAACTGCTGGCCGAACAAGTCCCGCTCGCCGACATCGCTGCGCGTTTCGGCACGCCAACTTATGTGTATTCGCGCGCGACCATTGAACGGCATTATCGCGCATTTACCGACGCGGCAGGTTCCCGTGCGCATTTGGTGTGTTATGCGGTCAAAGCGAACAGCAATATTGCCTTGCTGAATATCCTAGCCCGGCTGGGCAGTGGTTTTGATATTGTGTCAGAAGGCGAACTGCGCCGGGTCCTGCAGGCCGGTGGCGATCCAGCCAAAGTGGTGTTTTCCGGCGTTGGCAAAACTGAAACAGAAATTGAATTTGCACTAGGTCTTGGCATCAAATGTTTTAATGTCGAATCGGAACCTGAACTGGACCGCATTCAAAGCGTGGCAGCGCGTTTGGGGAAAATCGCGCCGATTTCAATTCGGGTCAATCCCGATATCGACGCCAAAACCCATCCTTATATCTCTACCGGCCTGAAAGCCAACAAATTTGGCATCGATATTCTGCGCGCCCCGCAGATGTATCAATATGCCGCCAGCCTGAGCCATCTGAAAGTCTGTGGTGTCGATTGCCATATCGGTTCACAGCTGACTGAAACCCAACCCTTTCTGGATGCATTGGATAAACTGCTGGTGCTGGTCGATACGTTGGCCGCAGCAGGCATTAAACTGTCGCACCTGGATATCGGCGGCGGCCTTGGCGTGACTTATCTGGACGAAACGCCACCGCACCCAAGTGAATACGCCGCAGAAGTGTTAAAACGCCTCGAGGCCTACCCGGATTTAACCCTGGTGTTTGAACCTGGCCGCGCGATCATGGCCAATGCCGGTGTGCTGTTAACCAAAGTAGAATTTTTAAAGCCGGGGCAGGAAAAGAATTTTGCTATTGTCGATGCGGCAATGAATGACCTGATCCGGCCGGCCTTGTACAGCGCCTGGATGAACATTATCCCGGTCCGGTTGAAACCAGAGCTTAAAGCCCAGACTTATGATGTCGTAGGTCCGGTGTGCGAAACCGGTGATTTCCTCGGCAAAGACCGCGACCTGGCGATAGAACCGGGTGATTATCTGGTGGTGCGTTCGGCCGGCGCTTATGGTTTTACCATGAGCTCAAACTACAACAGCAGGCCACGCGCCGCTGAAATCCTGGTCGACGGCGATCAGGTCCATCTGGTGCGGCAACGCGAACAGTGGGCAGATTTGTGGCGCGGCGAGCAGCTGCTGCCAACCTGATACAAGGCGGTACTTGACGGCATGTTATTACAGTTCTCAAAAATGCATGGTCTGGGCAACGATTTTATGGTGGTGGATGCCGTCAGCCAGAATGTGTTCCTGACCAAAGAGCAAATCAAACAACTGGCCGACCGCAATTTCGGTATTGGTTTTGACCAGTTGCTGATGGTTGAGCCGCCGTATGACCCGGATCTGGATTTTCACTACCGTATTTTTAATGCCGATGGCTCTGAAGTGGAACAATGTGGCAACGGTGCCCGCTGTTTTGCCAAGTTTGTCCGCAATAAAGGCCTGACCAATAAATACAAAATTGCCGTCAGCACCAAATCCGGCAAGATTGTGCTTTATGTCGAGCAAGATGGCCAGGTCACCGTCAATATGGGCATCCCGCAATTTGAACCAGCTAAAGTGCCGTTTAAAGCGCAAAAACAGGAACTCAATTACATTCTGCATGGCGACGACGGCAACGACAGCGCAACTGCCTTATGCGGCGTCGTCTCGATGGGCAATCCACACGCCGTGATCACGGTTGAAGACGTGCAGACTGCCCCAGTCAAGCTGTGGGGGCCGATTTTCGAAAACCACGAGCGCTTCCCGGAACGGGCCAATATCGGCTTTATGCAGGTGGTGAATCCCGGCCATATCAAACTGCGCGTCTGGGAACGCGGCGCCGGCGAAACGCTGGCATGCGGCACCGGCGCCTGTGCTGCCGCTGTCATCGGACAAATGCAAAAAACCTTGCAGGCGCAGGTTCGGGTTGACTTACCGGGCGGAAGTCTGCAAATTCGTTGGAACGGCCCAGGCCAGCCGGTCAAAATGACCGGACCGGCAGAACATGTGTTTGACGGACAATTGGTGTTATGACGGACGTCACAGACGTAAAAGATATCAGCAACGCTTACCTGCACGACCAACTGGTGTATCAGTACCTGTTGGAGCACCCGGCTTTTTTCCAGCATCACCCTGAATTGCTGTCACGCCTACGCTTACCTCATGCGCAGCGCGGAGCGGTATCGCTGGTTGAACGCCAAATGGAATTACAACGCGAGCGGGTTCGTGGCCTGGAAGAAGACATCACCCGGCTGATGAGTATTGCAAGGCAGAACGAACATATCTTCTTTGCGCTGAACCAGTTACACCTCGATTTATTAGCGGCCCGGCAAAAAACCGACATCAGGCTTGCGCTCAGTGCCTTTGCCAATAAAATGCCGCACGTGCACGCCTGTAACTTGCTGGAGTTTAATCACGAGGCGATGGGCGACAATTTTACTGCGATCCAAATGGTGCTGGAGCACCGGTTGCAAGGCCGTCATTATTACTTCGGCCGGCTGAACCGCGATGAAATGGCGACCTTGTTCCAGCCTGGCATTCATTCGGTAGCGTTATTGCTGATTAGCCATGCCGATCAGCCGCTGGCCCTGCTGGCATTTGGCTCGCAACTGGATGATCACTTCCAGCCCAGCATGGATACGTTGTTTATCGACCACATCGCCAAAGTACTGGCCTTGGTGCTGCCGCGTTATGGCCAGCAAGGCTGCTGATCCCGCACCGCCAGGTGCTGCGTCACCGGATCCGTTGTTGCAACAATTCCTGCATTATCTGCAATTTGAACGCGCTTACAGCAAACAAACCTTAAGCACTTATCAGCAACAGCTACAGGCGGTCTGGCTCAGCATTCCTGCGGCAGACTGGCTACAACTCAGTGAGCGTCAGTTACAGCAGCATATTCTGGGCTGCCGTGACAGCCTGAAACCAAAAAGTCTGGCTCTGCGTCTGGCGGCGTTACGCAGTTTTTATCGTTATCTGCAGCAGAGCGGCTTACGGCCAGATCAACCAGCGCAATATCTGAAAGTGCCGAAAACCAGCAAACCTCTACCGAAAAACCTTGATGTCGATGAAATGGCACGACTGCTGGATATTGATGAACCGGACGATGATTTGGCCGTACGCGACGCGGCGATCCTGGAGTTGTTTTACTCTTCCGGCCTGCGGCTGGACGAACTGGTTAGCGCCAATCTGGCGGACATTCACTGGAGTGAACAGCAAATCCGCGTCCAGGGAAAAGGCAATAAAACCCGCATTCTGCCAATAGGTTCGCTGGCACAACAGGCGCTGCAACGCTGGTTACAACGCCGACCGGCCTTTCTTGGCGACGAACAGGACGCGCTGTTTCTGAGTAAACAAAAACGGCGCATCTCAGCGCGGCATGTCAGGCAACGTGTCGAACTGTGGGCCCGGCGTCAGGGTTTGTCTCAGCATGTGCACCCGCATATGCTGCGCCATTCGTTTGCCAGTCACTTGCTCGAATCCAGCGGAGACCTGCGCGCCGTACAGGAATTGCTGGGCCACGCCAACCTCAGTACCACTCAGGTTTATACCCACCTCGACTTTCAGCATCTGACCAAAGTTTACGACGCGGCGCATCCAAGGGCGAAGAAAAAGACCCCGGACGCAAGCTGATCGAGCCGGCCATTCCGACCAGACTTTTGCCCAACTCCGATGCATAATGATGGTGGTTTTCCTATCTGGGTATTTTATGCGTATTTACAAGAATCTGTTCGAAGTCAAAGCCTTGTCTTTTGACCTCGACGATACCCTCTACCCCAACAATGATGTCATTGCCGCAGCCGAACGGGCCATGCAGCAACGTCTGCAGCAACTAAAACCTGACTTGCCACACAATGACCCCCAATACTGGTGGCAACAACGTAAATTGTTGGCCGCACAGGATGCGGAGATCCGCCATGACGTCAGCCGCTGGCGTTTGCTCGCGGTGGAACAAGGTCTGGTGGCGCAAGGGTTATCGTCCTGTGAAGCCGGTGAAGTGGCAGAACTCGCATTGGGTGCGTTTTTACAGGAACGCACCAATATCAGCGTCAGTGCAGAGATCAAACAACTACTGGCAACCCTTGCCAGCCGTTTTCCGTTGGTAGCCATCACCAATGGCAATGCGGATGTTCAGCGGATGGGGCTAGCTTCTTCTTTCCAATTTGCCCTGCGGGCAGGTCCCGATGGACGAATGAAACCTTATCCGGATTTATTCCAACATGCCGCAGACCGGCTCAATCTAAAGCCTTCGCAGATTCTGCATATCGGCGACCATGTCCGGTCAGATGTGTTGGGCGCACTGAATGCCGGCTGTCAGGCGGCCTGGCTGAATCCAGCCAACAGTCCACAGCCGCAGTCGGCAAAACCACCGCTGGTACTGCCGCATCTGGAACTCAGCGACTTGCAGCAATTGCTGCTGTTACCGCCGGGTTGAAAAGCAATTTGAAAACTGCGCGGTATCGTGCGTACCGCGTCATATGGCCCTCTTCCAAGGCGCTGAAACTCGCATCTCGCGGGTGCTTGGGTATATAATGCCTGTAAATTTATCCATAGGTTTGAGTTGATGGACGTTTCGCTGCTGCTTGATGGTTTAAACGATAAACAACGCGACGCCGTCGCTGCACCGCCACAACATATGCTGGTGCTCGCGGGTGCCGGTTCGGGCAAAACCCGGGTATTAGTGCACCGGATGGCCTGGCTGATGCAAGTCGAGCGGGTGGCACCGTATTCTTTGTTGGCCGTGACCTTTACCAACAAAGCCGCGCAGGAAATGCGCTCACGCATCGAACAAACGGTCGGCGTCAGCCTCAATAACCTGTGGATGGGCACTTTCCATGGTTTGTCACACCGGCTGCTGCGCGCGCACTATCAGGAAGCCAATTTACCGCAAGGTTTTCAAATCATCGATTCAGACGACCAATACCGCTTGGTGCGGCGTGTACTCAAAGCGCTGAATTTGGACGAAAAACACTGGGCGCCCAAACAAGTGCAGTGGTTTATCAATGGCCGCAAAGATGAAGGTGAACGTCCGGGCACTATGGCCCATGGCGGCGATTTTAATCTGCAGACGCTGATTAAAATCTACAGTGCCTATCAGGAGATGTGCGACCGTGCCGGCCTCGTTGATTTTGCCGAGATCTTGCTGCGCAGTTTCGAACTGCTGAAAAACAATGAGCAGGTGCGCAGTCATTATCAGCAGCGCTTCCGCCATATTCTGGTCGACGAGTTCCAGGACACCAACGCCATTCAATACCAATGGTTACGGCTCTTAGCCGGGAACCATGCCCGCGTGATGATCGTCGGTGACGACGACCAGTCGATCTACGGCTGGCGCGGCGCGAAGGTGGAGAATATTCAGCAATTCCTCAAAGACTTCCCGTCACCGGAAACCATCCGGCTGGAACAAAACTACCGCTCCACCGGTATTATTCTCAAAGCTGCCAACGCGGTGATCAGCAACAATCAGGGCCGGCTTGGCAAAGATTTGTGGACCGACGGTGACGATGGCGAACCCATTTCGCTCTATAGCGCTTTTAACGAGCTGGACGAAGCGCGGTTTATTGTCAGCCGCATTCGCGAGTGGCGTCGTCAGGGCGGTAAACTGACCGAAGCGGCGGTGCTGTACCGCAACAACGCCCAGTCGCGTGTGTTGGAAGAAGCCCTGATCCAGGATGGTATCCATTACCGGATTTACGGCGGACTGCGCTTTTATGAGCGTCAGGAGATTAAAGACGCTTTGTCTTACCTGCGGCTGATTAACAACCGGCAGGACGACGCGGCGTTAGAGCGCATCATCAATACGCCAACCCGCGGCATTGGTGATTCCAGCATGGATAAAGTGCGCGAATTTGCCCGTACCAGTTCGCAAACGCTGTGGCAAAGCCTGCAGCAAATGCTGCATCAAAAAGAATTGAGTGGCCGCGCTGCCAATGCCATTTCCGCCTTCATGGAACTGATTAACCGGCTCGATGATGAGATCCGCGATTTGTCGCTGGATGAACAGGCCGACCACGTGATCCATCAGTCGGGTCTTTATGCGATGTATCAGGCAGAAAAAGGCGAAAAAGCTCAAACCCGTATCGAAAACTTAAACGAACTGGTGAACGCCTGCGCCAACCTCAACTTCAGCAACAACGAAGAAATGAGCCCATTGTCGGCCTTTTTGTCGCAGGCGGCACTGGAAGCCGGCGAGTATCAGGCAGAAGAGCACTCAGACGCGGTACAGCTGATGACCCTGCATACCGCCAAAGGCCTGGAATTCCCATTGGTGTTTGTTTGTGGCCTCGAAGAAGGGATGTTTCCAAGTCAGCAAAGTGGTGACGACCCAACACGGCTGGAAGAAGAGCGCCGCCTCTGTTATGTCGGCATGACGCGCGCCATGCAGAAACTCTATCTGTGTCACGCTGAAAGCCGGCGTTTGTATGGCCAGGAGCAGTACAACAAACCGTCGCGCTTTTTGCGTGAAATCCCGGCTGAATATGTCGAGGAAATCCGTCTGACCACCACCGTCAGCCGGCCGACGCAGTTTAACCGTTTTGGCAGCGCAGCCAGCCACAGCGCTTTTGAAAATACCGGCTTCAAACTGGGTCAGCGCGTCCATCACGAAAAATTCGGTGAAGGGACAGTACTGAATTACGAAGGGACTGGCAGCCAATCGCGGATCCAGATTAACTTCGACCAACTCGGCAGCAAGTGGCTGGTCACTTCTTATGCCCGTCTCACCCCACTCTGAGTTACAAGAGCTGTGGCGTCAGTGCCAGACAAGGCGCTGGCGTCTGCCTGTCTGGGCGCAGGGCGATCAGGATTTTCTGCAAAGCTGCTGGCAGTGGCTGCAAAGCCGGCTCCAACCGCATGACCAGATATTCTGGCTCGGTGAACGCTGGGCAACGAACGCTGATACGGCAAATATTCGCCAGATCGACGGGCAAGCGAGGCAACAACTGTTAGGCCAGGAGTGTGACTATCTGGTGATCCAGGCCACAGAGGGCATGGATTGGGATTTAGTCGCAGCCAGCATGGGTTGTTTAAAAGCTGGGGGCATCTGGTTGTTGCTGACGCCAGAGCCTGAGGTGTTTATCCGGCAGCCGAACCCGGCCGCGCGCCGCTTGTTGTCATTTCCGACCGATGCAAAGCAGCATCAAGGCCAATTCAATCGCTGGCTGGCGATGCAATGGCAGCAGCAAGCGCTCATACAATGGACACCGGCTGGCCTGCAAGGCACATTGCCTTTCGCCGTCGAATCCAGCAATCAACCAGCACCAGTAGCGCCTTATGCCAGTCACTGCCAACAACAGGCGGTTAGTGCCATTCACCGCGTGGTCAGCGGACATCGTCACCGCCCTTTGATCCTTAGCGCCCACCGCGGCAGAGGCAAATCAGCCGCACTTGGCATTGCGGCAGCGCAGCTGCAACAGGCCGGTAAATCCCGCCTAATCATCACAGCTCCACAACCCGCCGCAGCGCAGGTCGCATTAGAAACCTGCGGCCGGTTACTCGGCGCCGATACGCCATCACAGCTACAATTTTGGCCAGTGGACCGCCTGCTGGCTGAACAACCTGCGGCAGATTTGTTGCTCATTGATGAAGCAGCCGCTATCCCGGCTCCGCAATTACAGGCGTTGCTGCAGACTTATAGTAGAACTGTGCTGGCCACCACAGAACATGGCTACGAAGGAACAGGCCGCAGCTTCCAGTTACGTTTTCAGCAATACCTGCACTTACATAAGCCCGGCTGGCGCAAGCTCAACATGCAACAAGCGATACGGTATGGTGACCGGGACCCGCTGGAACAGTTGATATTTCAAAGCTTCTTACTGGCGGAACATGAGGTAAACTTACAGGCTGAATCTTTGGAAGCCTGCCAATGTCACAGCTACCACGCGGCTGATTTAGTAAAGCAACCGGCATTATTGCAGCAGATTTTCCGTCTGGCTTGCTTGGCCCATTATCAAACTTCAGTACGAGATCTGTGGGCGTTACTGGATGACCCAGCCTTACAGGTAGTGACGCTGCAGCAACAGAGTCAGGTGCTTGCCGTTGCTGTGATGAGCGCGGAAGGTCAACTACCGACCACTTTGATACCGGCGATCTATCAGGGCGACAGACGAGTGCAAGGCCATTTGGCAGCACAAAGCTTGGTATACCATTGCCTGACACCTGAAGCTGGGACTTTGTCGATCTGGCGGGTACAAAGAATCATGGTACAACCTGAAGCACAAAGACGAGGTTTGGGCCTGGCATTGCTGAGCCAAATTGCTGATTTGGCACGGGCGCAACAAGTTGCGTTACTAGCGACCAGCTTCGGTGCCACTGCTGCTTTGGTGTCTTTTTGGCAGCAAGCTGGTTTTCAGGCGGTCAGGCTCAGCACGCAGTCAGACCAAAGCAGTAATGAATATTCAGTGCTCATGCTAAAAGCGTTACAGCCGGATTTACCTATTGATATCAGTTCGATGCAGGCCTGGTTTGGTCAATCCCTCCACCTGAGGTCCCGTACTGTCTGGCATGCACTAGACCCGCAAATTTTGTGGCAGTGGGCACGACCCTCGCAAGCTGTATGGAGTGAATGGCACCAAAAAGAGTTGCTGCTGTTTTTGCATGGCAAGCGTGAATGGCATCAGGCTGTAACAACGCTGAGAATCTGGCTTGATCTGAACTATCTGCAACTTAGCGCAACGGAGGCACAGCTTTGGCTTCCGTTGTGTTGGCAGGGGAAAGATGAACATCTTCATCCTAGTCAGCTGAAACAATTGTCCCTCACGCTGCGACAAACAGCAGCCTTCGCTGATTTACATCAATTTCCCTGAAACTAGCTTCAGCTAAGCTATAGTTGGTTTAATTCTAAGGCGGAGTTGCGGTCGCATGCTCTTAAGATTGATTGGCATTTCAGTGCTAAACCTTTGGGTTGCGTTGTGGCTGCCCTGCCAGGTGCTAGCCGAAGAAACGATTAAACTCGGCATGTCTGCCCCATTTAGCGGCCCAGCAACACAACTCGGCCAACAGTTCAGTCAGGGTGCAAATCTGGTATTTACTGCACAGAATGCACAGGGCGGGATTGCCGGTAAATCTATTCAGCTCATCACGGCCGACGACGGATATGAACCACTGAGAGCAGTAGAAAACACCCGTAATTTCATTTTAAAGCATCAGGTTTTTGCGCTATTTGGCTATGTCGGCACGCCAACCTTCAACGCTATATTACCTTTGCTAAGGAAGCATCAATTACCGTATCTGACACCTTTTAGTGGTGCAGACATATTACGGCAAACGGAAGACGCATTTATTTTTAACTTTCGCGCGAGCTATCGGGAGGAAGCTGCGGCTCAAGTCCGATATCTTGTGGATAAAAGGCAATATCGTCGGATTGCGTTACTGATCCAGGCTGATGAATTTGGTGCCAGTGTCGAGCAGTGGTTCAAAGCAGAGTTAGCAAGGCGCCAACTTGAACCCGTCATTACAGTGCGCTTTCAGCGTAATAGTGCTGACATGCAAGGTGCAGTTAGCCAATTAAAGCAAGCCGAACCGGATGCCGTGTTTACGGTGGGCACATATATGCCACTGGCAAGAGCCATTCATTTAGGTCAACAGCAAAAGTTTAACCCGGTTTATTCGGTAGTGTCGTTCACCGGGATCCGCCAATTACAACAATTACTCAAACCACCCTATCAAGTCTTTGCCACAATGGTAGTTCCGGACCCGGCGGATCTGAGTTCAGAATTAGCGCGCGCCTACCGCAATGCTTTGAATGGACAAAACACTATAGCGAGCGAAATAGGCCTGGAAGGATTTGCTGCTGCCACCCTCCTGGTATCCGCTCTGAAGAAATGTACTGCAGATCTGAACCAAAGCTGCTTGATGCGACAATTACCCCTGCAACCTCTGTTTGATTTTCCACTGATCTATCTACCGGAAGCGCATCAAGCTTCGCAGCAGGTCTTTTTGTACCAAATCAGCCCGCAGCAAATGCAAAAAATTTGAACCCTTGAGCAGCATTTAGTCGCTATATGACACAAACAGCCAAGCCTCTTTGTTGGTCGAAGAGCCTTAAGACAATGTCGCCGAACAAAAAAGCATAGCTCGTTGTGTGAAACAAGCCATGCTGGACTACCGCCGGCAATAGCAGAACAACCTAAGTTAGTGTCCGGAAATAGTTGACCACTACATACTCCGTCAGGATGCCATAAAGCAAAAGGCCCACTCGAATGAGTGGGCCCTTTGGCTTTATTGGGAGCCTTCATATCCCTCGCAGAGCTCGGGATTGCTCAATCCCTGTGTGACAGCCAGCAACGCAAAACTGTTTGCGTCCTGCGATTCAACACCGCGGCTTCGTGTGAGTCTGCACCCTCGCAGAGCTTCGGGTGTGCTCAGCCGGAAGAACGCAACATTGGTTGCGTTCTTAAACACCGGCTTCGCTGTACTACTCTCCAAGTACTTCACCGCCGGAATGCCATAAACGACAAAGCCCCAGTCTCTCGACTGGGGCTTTCTCATTTATTGGGAGCCTGGCGGTGTACTACTCTCGCATGGCAACTGCCACACTACCATCGTCGCAGCTGCGTTTCACTTCTGAGTTCGGAA
>Ga0075154_10001649_pt1 | contig 15649 bp, 13 predicted proteins | sample JI71714BDNA_FD_70965 | JGI IMG/M metagenome (GOLD analysis project Ga0075154, IMG submission 70965) | Wastewater effluent complex algal communities from Wisconsin, to seasonally profile nutrient transformation and Carbon sequestration -... | ecosystem: Engineered > WWTP > Effluent > Algae... | reverse complement strand
TCATAAGAAGAAGACATTGGTCATTATTTCATCATCAAAATTTATTTTATGAGACTTTTAATGAGCTCCCTGCTATGCATTTCCATTTTCCTATTGAGCGGATGTAGCAAAGACGAAACAAATCAAGCGGCTACCAATGGTTGGAAAGTTACCAACTATATGGATGACAGTAAAAACTTAACCTCATCATTTGATGGTTATATTTTTGATTTTCAAAGCACAGGAGTGGTTACAGCCTCCAAAGGAAGCGAAATCGTCACAGGTATATGGAAAGAATATACGGATAGCGGCAGGACAAAGTTTGTTTTACAATTTGCCAAATCAGGCGTTTTTGAAGAGATATCTGAAGATTGGACCTTGGTGACCAAAACAGATAAACTCATGCAATTAAATCACAATAGTGGCAATGTAGTCAACAATGCCGGTGACACACTTCAGTTTGAAAAGTAGTGTTTTGTTCATGATATGGTTTCAAAGCACCACTTCCATACCTGAAACGACTAGTTAAATACTATAGTATCGTAATCAGAATCCTTTTGTTTACTCTTTCTTAAGTAAGTAAGTTGTACACCATTCAAAATTAAATGCTGCAAGCTTAAGAATCTCCTGCATATATTTTGAATTTTATTTATTAACTATTTTAAATATAGTTTTTACAGCAAATAAGTACTTTTGCAGATGATAAGTTTTTCATAGTAGAAAGCTTATGTTTTTAGACTTTTATTTAAAATAATATAAATGTATTCAAATGAGACAAGTATGGCTTTTAGGTATCTTTTTAATGCTTTTTTACAGTCGTGGCATTGCCCAATGTGCGAATAACGAAGTAGAAATAAAAGTCGAAATCATCACTGATGAATACGGAGAAGAGACCTATTGGACACTGACAGACTTGGTGGGCAAAGTCATCTTACAAGGTGGTCAAGGTGGTGCATATACAGGTCGCACTTTATATATGGATAGTATATGTGTACCTGCAGATGCATGTTTTTTCTTTGACATTTATGATGGTTATGGAGACGGTATTTTTGTCCCCGGAGGATTTAAACTTTTTGTAAATGAGATAAAGGTTTCCAATGGTGTCAACGAATTTGGTTCGAAGGCATCGGATATACTTAACTGTCCAAATCCTTGTAGCCAAACGCCAAAAGCACTAGATGATCTCCAAAAACACGTCAATGGTACCGTTGCACTGACAAGCAATCAATTTACAGTCATTAGAAATACTTTTACCCGATTTCCTGAATGTCTGGCTGAAAACGAATCTGTAGTTTTAAAGGCAAAAAAAATAGTGGATGATTATGATAAAGTAGCCGGACCGATATTTATAAATGCTAAAACGAAAGGCGGGTTTTCTAAAAATCCTAATGATGCACCAGGTTTAGATCTGGAACGGACAATATTAGCGCTTCAGCAAGGTTTATTTGATCATTTATTTACACCTACAGGTTACGCTTCTTTTCCTGATATCATTACTGGTTGGAAGTATCTTTCATGCGCAAATTTTCCTGGAGATGTATCTGCACCTTCAGATCCGTCATCGAGTAAGTCCGTTCTTATCAAAGCTAATTTTCAGGATCCCAAAGGAATGAATCCTTATTATGACATTAACTTTGAAAGAATGGAACATGCCTTGCGACCAACCGGGTTGTATTTATCTCCGGGTAGTGTGGCCAAAGTGACCGTCCCCGACAGTCTGGTGGGGAAAAACTATTGGGTTAGGGTAGGGTCGCATGATTGGGATTTGACTGAAAGACCCCAATTCTATCGTATGGATCGTATTTCAAAAAGATTTCCCATTGATTCCACAACCATTAATGTATTTAATCCCATGGGAGGCGCCATATCCATACTCATACCTTATGGTGCAAATCAAAGTATAGTCTCTATTAGTGTTGCCAATGGCGTAGAAGCTCCTTATTTCTCGTTAACCTCGTTTAATGAAATTGTAGATTTTGATGCGGAGCTTAGTAAGCCCGGCCCTTGGGCAGTTTTTGAATCGGACAATGTGATGTATACCATACCTAAGCATTCCATTGTTCCTGGGGAATATGATCTGAAGAAAACCTTACAAGATTGGGAGTCTGCACTTAGGGGCGTCAATTCTATTTTGGCCAGACAAATCATTCCTGATAAACACAACATGTATATGATTGCCGACCTCGATATCCGTACAGGTGTATATTCTATCGGTTATCCAATGTCCAATACACCACTCAATTATACTGATGTACCTGGACCAGCTTATTTTATCAATGGCCCCGGACCCGACGATGAAGTCAATTTTCATGAATCAGGTCATGCTTGGAGAATTTCTAAATTCCCGGGTGAAGAAGAAGCTTTTGTAAATTTTCCATACATCATGGCGCTGAATTATGGACTTAATGAAGATTTAAATGAAGCGGTAAAATATAGTTTTGTGCCTAATACTTTCAATATTGATCGTACGGCAACGCACAGGATGGTCTCCAATACGTTTGGAACTGAAAGAAATCTTTCCAATACAGAAAGAGATGAAGTGAGATATCAACACCGCGGGTACGGCCATTATTTCGAGATCGTAAACATTTTGGGTTGGTGTGCGCTTAGAAATTTTTGGACTAAAGAATATTTAGATTTTCAAAAAGGAATTAACTCTGGTTTCGATGGAAATGTGGACGATAGAATCGTTAGGATGTCTGAAGCTGCCCAAGCAGACTTGCGTCCATTGTTTCATGTTTTTGGTATTGTTGCCAAGGACTCCTTAAAAGTGCAAGATACTTTAGCGCAATTGGGTGTGTTTCCTTCTATGGAAGTTTACCAGAGATTGCAAGCATACTTCAAATTAATACCTGCTAACAACAAAGCTTTTGTCGATTATGCATTATCAGTTTATCCCAATCTTTATACAGACGGTCCAAATGATGATCCCAATTATGGCGTGGGTTGGCATTATTTAAAGTCATTGACGTATAATGAAGCAGAAGCGAAACAAAGGACGGATATTTTACAGTCCATTATACAATTATATTATCCCAATGGTGCACCAGAAACCCAAGGACCCAAAGACCTATGTTGTATACTCGATACCATAAATATTTCCTGGCTCAACGATGCGGTGATCGTTAAAGGTGGTGTAGAACCGTATCAAATTACGGTGGATTCTATGGATAACGTTAGAACCGTAAAAGTAGTTGATTTTGATGGATGTGAGTCTACGGCACAATTTACCTTATCAAGTATTCATTCTGATGAGCAAATCCAAGGATTAAAAATATATCCCAATCCGTCTGCAACAGCCATCAACATTGAATGGTCAGCGCAGGATAGGGCGATTAATCAAATGAGATTAGTTGCTGTCAATGGACAAGTCGTTCAAACGTATCTAGGTAACGAACGTATCATTGATGTTTCTGCGCTAAATGAAGGGATGTATATTCTGAATATAATTTTGGATGATGGGACATTCGTTAGCAGGCGAATGGTAATTCTTTAAAAAAGGAAAGCGATTTTCTACATTTTTATGATCTGTATTAGTTTTTTCTTGGAGAATACATGATCGCAAAGCTTAATGAAACATATGTCGGCGTACTTTCATTTTTTTCCATGATGTGAAAATATTTGTGCGGCTATTTTTTATTCATTTCCATATTTCTAACTATCTTTGTCACCCGATATGGAACAAGGTAGACTTATAGTTTCGGAAGAGCGTTTTGCATTGACCATCAAAAGATTGTGTCATCATGTGCTCGAAAATCATCTTCATCCTGAAGACCTTTGCATCATTGGTATACAGGAACGTGGCGTCTATTTGGCAGAGAGACTGCAAGCCCAGCTCACAGATATGCTTCATGGTAAGCCTTTTCATTATGGTAAATTAGATATCACTTTTTACCGAGATGATTTCAGACGTAGAGATACGCCACTCAAGGCGAGCAGTACGGAGATAGATTTTCTAATAGAAAATAAAAATGTGCTGTTGGTTGATGACGTCTTATATACCGGCAGAACTGTTCATGCAGCTATGGCAGCTATACAGGATTTTGGTCGTCCCAATAAGATAGAATTGCTTTGCATGGTAGATCGGAGATTCAATCGACATTTTCCCATTAAAGCAGATTATGCAGGTATTGCCGTGGATGCCTTGGACGAAGCATATGTCAGAGTAAGATGGAAAGAACTCACCGGCACGGACGAAGTTTTACTTTTTTCAGGCAAAACAGATTAATTTCAATCCCAAATACTTAAATATACAAATGTCAGCATCACAACTCAGTACTAAACATCTCCTTGGTATTAAATATATTACCAAAGAAGATATTGAGTTGATATTTAAAACAGCCACCGAATTTAAGGATGTCATCAACCGACCTATTAAAAAGGTTCCTTCTTTAAGAGATGTCACCGTTGCCAATGTCTTTTTTGAAAATAGTACCCGCACGCGTATTTCCTTCGAATTGGCAGAAAGGCGTTTGTCAGCTGATGTCGTTAACTTTGCGGCGTCATCGTCTTCTGTAAGCAAAGGAGAAACGCTATTGGATACCGTTAATAATATTTTGGCCATGAAGGTGGATATGGTGGTCATGAGACATCCAGCACCTGGGGCACATCACTTTTTGTCAAAACATATAGATGCCAACATCATCAATGCAGGTGACGGTACCCATGAACACCCAACACAAGCTTTGCTCGACGCTTTTTCTATTCAGGAAAAGCTAGGAACGGTAGCCGGTAAAAATGTGGTAATCGTTGGTGATATTTTGCACAGTAGGGTAGCCCTCAGTAATATATTTTGCCTTCAGAAATTGGGTGCAAACGTGATGGTCTGTGGTCCTTCTACCTTGATTCCCAAACATATAGCATCCTTGGGCGTAATGGTAGAGCACGATATCCGTAAAGCCTTGGAATGGTGTGATGTAGCTAATGTATTAAGAATCCAACTCGAACGACAAGACATTAAATATATCCCTTCATTGAGAGAATACGCCATGTATTTTGGGGTAAATAAAAAACTTTTGGACTCCTTGAATAAGGTCATTGTTATCATGCATCCGGGCCCAATCAATAGAGGTGTGGAAATCACCAGTGATGTGGCAGATTCCAGTCAATCTATTATTCTCGATCAGGTAGAGAATGGTGTTGCTATCAGAATGGCTGTATTATATCTTCTTGCAGGTAAAAAGGTTTAATTAGCTTTAATTCTATATATTTATTTTTAAAGGTACTTCACATAGCTTATGATTTCTCCCGTAGGCTTGATTATGATTTCTCTATAACCAATTTTACCGAAAACAGGAGTAAAAGAGGGTTGGCTTGGATCTATCTGCACATAAGTTGAAGGTGTAATATGGATGGAAGCATTCTTGTATGCTATTGTTCTTTCTGTATGGAAGTGCCCCGTAAATACATTGAAATTCTTATCAGGATATTTGCGGATCAGACCTTTAAATTTTTCTATTTCTTTAAATTGATACTTAGGTTCCATAGCGATGACGTCGCAAACCAAAGGTGGGTGATGCATAAAAATGAGTATCTCTTGAGCTGCACCTGCACATTGATTTTCCAAGAACGACCACTGTTCAGCACCTAACTTACCGGTAGAACTATCCAGAAATATAGCTTCAAAAGGTGCTATAGTATGTGTGAAGTATAAATAATTGTCTTTAAGATGTGGTTCCACCTTAAAATATTTGGCCAACATCACAGAATCATCATGATTGCCACTAATGGCTAATACCGGTATATCTATTTCTTGTAGTTGGTCGCATATCCATTGATAGATATCTGCTTCACCTTCAGTATTACACAGATCTCCACCTAAAATGATCAGGTCATAATTGGATATCTTTACTTGGTCGAGTATCCGCTTAAAGTGAAGACGGGTATCTAAATTCAGAATTAAAATTCCATCTTTTTCGATATGTATATCCGTAATGAAAGCTATTTTCATATCTGTCTAGTCACTTTTTTAATTGATTTTAAAATCTATCCTTACACCCATGTTTCTGGGCGCTTCTATAAGCGCAGGTCTTAAGGTATATTCGCTATTGAGGATATTATTGACCAAAAAAGAAAATTTGAGCTTCCATGTTTCGTAAGAGATTCGGGTGTCCACTAAGTGATAACCTTGATTATTCAAATCCCTATATCCGCCTATACCAAAAAGGTCAGGATTCTCCACCGGTAAAGGAATGACATAAAATGGGGCTTCGAACGCCCGGTCAATATTGATAAAATGACTGGCATACTGATGGGAGATACCCCATTTAAATTTGCCCAAGGTAGCTTCTATATCCATTTTGAATTGATGTCTAGAGCGATATTTCAGAACATTAGTTTTGTTTTCGTGCTCTGAAATGCTGGATTTTATTTGATCGGACTCATCAAAGTTTTTATAAATAGGATGTATGTAAGTGTAACCACCAAATATATTGAATGGAATGTTGCCTAGTTTAAGTTGACCACTGATACCGATTTCAGAGCCTGATATACTAACGTTACCTACATTTAAAGGTTTGAAACCTATCCGGGGCAATCCTAAAAAAGTAAATTCGATCATATCTTTGTATTCAGAAATAAAACCTGCCACGTCTATAAATCCTTTAAATGCACCCACTGAAAATCCCTGTTTGTAACCGATTTCGCCTGACCATCCCGTTTCCGGTTTGAGTTTAGGGTTTGAAAAAATGGAAAAGATTCCAAATGTGGTCGTCACAAATCGTTCTGTAAGGGTTGGATATCGATATCCTTGACCTATAGAAGCTCTCAGAGAGGAATACTCATGCAATTGATAATTGGCAGAAAGTCGGCCTATCATTTGTCCATCTTGGGCAATACCATTGGGAATGGTGTCTTTATCAAAAACTTCTGGGCTTTGCTGCTTTATATACTCATATCTCAAACCACCGGCAATAGTAAGTTTATCGCCAAACTTTTTATCCATTTGTATATATGCGGCATGATTCTGCCCCTTAAAGGTAGTGTCTCCCAATATCTGTGAATTGGTACTACTCCAAGCACCTACTATTCCACTAGTCACCATCAAATCCAAGTCTTTGAAGTTTTTTTGAAATTGATATTCTATATATTGATTAGTAGAGCTATTGGATTGATTGGTGTCGTTGGTATTATTGATCCATGTGGTTCGACCCATAAGTTTATGTTTGTTGTTGTATTGGTCAAAAAACGTAACAGAAGGGTCTAGGTAAATTCGTTTGGCAGATCTTTCAGACACCGTACCTGCGAAAGGTTGCATGGCTCCATTAGTGCCATTTTTCCATATAAAGAAGCTACTACTTGTACCAGCGTTGATGAGAGAACCCAACTGAAAGATGAGCTTTTCGGTAACTCTATACCTGAGTTGAGTATATACTCTACCACGGCTTTCATTCGTAAATTGATTGTGGCCTTCTAGTTTATTGTAAAATGCGCTTCCTATAAAATCCAACTTTCCAAATTTCTGCTTATGTACAAAAGAGAAATTGGTTTCATATCGGGTAGTATCTCCCCACCATTTTTTGGCGGGATCTTTGGGCGACAAGAAGAGCGTGGCTCCTATAGCAAAATTGGTTTCTGGTTCAGACTTTGCGTACGACGATCTATAATTAATGATACCATTCAATGCTGCTGATCCGTAAAGTGTAGATGCAGCGCCCTTTAAGATTTCGATCTGTGAAAGGTTTTCTATCGGTATGTCATTCCAGTTTGGAAATCCAGCATCAGGCTGTAGGGCAGGAATATCATCAATCAACAACATAACTCTACTTCCCGCACCATATGAATAGCCGGAACCTCCACGGATATTGGCCTGGCCATCCAAAATCTGAACACCAGGGACTTTATTTAGTATGTCATCAGCGCCGGTAGCATTGACACTACGAAGCAAATCTACTTTGATGATATCAACAGATACCGTTGCTTTGGTAATGTTTTGTTCATATTTTGATCCAGTCACCGTCACAACATCGAGTTCGGTGATGGCTTCTTTTAAGATGATTTCAGTCGGCACATCATTGGCATAAAGTATTTCCAGTTTTAGGGTTTGGTAGCCTACATAAGTCAACACAAGATTGATAGGAAACCGATCTGTTGGTAGGTCAAAGTTTCCATCCACATCCGTCATATATCCTGATGCTCCATGCAGGATATTAACGCCAATCAAAGGGTCACCATTTTCACTTTTTACGGTGACTTGTTGGGACTGACCAATGGCGAAAAAATGAAATAGTATTGCGATAAAACCAATAAAAACTTTAGCCATCATTTTTGTTTTGATGGCTAAAGTTAATGCTTTTTTGTATTGTGAAATCTATTTTTAAGAAAATATACGATAGATTTTTTCAGGAGCTTGGACTAGGGTAAGGTCTAAGTATTAAAATAGTCTAATCGGACTTGGTTTTAAGGTATTATTCTTCTTCGTCACCTTCGAAAACGATAGGCTGTATCATAGGAAGACCTATCCATTTTGCTTCTTCTGCATTGACACTAAAGAATCCCATCATACCACCTGATGCTTTGGCCACATGGTCAGCAAAGCTTAAGAATCCTTGGTATAATTTTGAACCTACAGCAGGCTCTAATTTAGCCAGTATAGGGTTTAGGTCAGAAAGTCTTTCAGATATTTGTGCTGACCTTTCACCTACATTTGATGGCATTTGGTCTATGAAATATTGTATTTTTTCCATCAATTGGTCTTCAACTGATTCATAGTAAGACTTTAACTCTCCTTTGAGTTTGTAACTTCTGATATGAGTGACTTTTTCAGCCCATTCAAGCTCTTCTTGTTCAAAAGATCCATCCGCTCCAGCTATCAATACCGTAATCAAAGCTAAGGCGTCAGATAATGCGGTTTTTTCGTCTTGATTTAAATTTGTGAAATATTCAGACATTCGATTTCATTTTGTTTGATGCTGCAAAGATAAAAAATACTTTTTGATTGGACAATTTTGAAAACTTGAAATCAAAATTATAATTTCAACCGATGATGTTTGGTCAGTTTATCTATACATCTCCATCTCCACTTTGATGTGCTCGTACAAATCTTTGATCCATGGTTTTTCATAAGTGCTTGGCATTGGTTGTATTCTTAGGTCGTTGGGACTGATGATGATTTTAATATGCTCTTTCCCTACCAAGGTCGCCAAATAAAATAGCTCTTCTATAGCTTCATCACCTATGGCTATACAACCTACCGATGAAGACTTGCCATGAATAAAGATGTCGCCACCTAAATTTTGTCTTCCTTCTTTTTCTGCTTGTAAGACGTCAAAAGCATTAGGGTAGGTAACTTTCATAGATAAATAAAACAAACTATTGGGATTGAAATAAGCTATACCATAGATTCCTTCGGGTACTTGCAAGTCACCTTCTTTTAGCTTGGGCCCACGCTTCCCACTCGCTGCCAAAATGGGGTAGGACTTTATCTTAGCTAGGGTGTCACCTGATTCAAACCACAATTCCAATAGCTTTTCTTCTTTCAATGCTATCAATGTGATCTGAGACGGAAGCGCATGGAAACCATACTTTTTGACGTAAGCATTTATGATTGGATCATAAACCGGTGCTAATTTTTCCTGAACATCTGCTATACTTTGTTTTTCCATCATGGTATATCGTAACCAATAGTATACTTTACGTGTATTGAGAAGTAATACAATGAAGATAATAGCTGAAAAAATAAGGACTAGCTTTCTTCTCAATTATCCAAATCATTGAGCATATCCGATAGTGGGTCACCAAACTCCAAACTATTTTCCAAAATATTTTTACCTAAAACCTCACATTCTGCCAATCCAAATAGTATCAAATCCATAAGTGGTGTGATATCATCATCATGCTTCATGTAGTTTTCTGCTATTTTTCTGAGACCCGCCACATTTTCAAGTTTCTTTTCAAAGGTTTTATTGGCATCATCATTCAGTAATTCTAAGTTATTACCTCCTGAAAAGTAAGCTTTGATGACTCCGTATTCGTCTTTGAGTTCTCGTTTGATTTTTTGATTGGGATTGGGAAACTGTTCCAAAAACAAGCTTTTTATACCTTTAAATATTAAATGCAAGGCTACATTGTAAGGGCCTTCTTGTTCTCCTTCATACACAAGCTCTACTTTACCGGTGATCGCAGGGATGACACCCCAAAAATCAGTGATTCTGGTAGTGGTGCTTTCTTCACCATTGATCAGCATTCTGCGCTCTGCGGTACTATAAAGATTTTCTAAAGCTGAAATACTAAGTCTGGCAGAGACACCACTTTTAATGTCTACAAATTCACTTTCCCGTGCATTAAAGTTAATGAGTTCGATGAGCTTTCTGTGTAGAAACGGAACATTGATTTTAGCATACAACTCTTTGGATATTTTGGCTTCATTGGCCGTAATCGACATAGATGTCTCTATACTTCGTGGATAGTGCGTCAATATTTGGCTTTCAATTCTGTCTTTTAATGGAGTGATGATGCTTCCTCTATTGGTATAATCTTCAGGATTGGCGGTAAACACAAAGCTGACATCTAAAGGAAGTCTCAATTTAAAACCCCGAATTTGAAGGTCTCCTTCTTGCAAGATGTTGAATAATGATACTTGGATACGAGCTTGTAAATCTGGTAATTCATTGATTACAAAGATACAACGATGAGATCTTGGGATCAATCCAAAATGGATCACCCGTTCGTCTGAATAAGGCAACTTCAAGTTGGCCGCCTTAATTGGGTCTACATCACCTATAAGATCTGAAATACTTACATCTGGCGTGGCAAGCTTCTCTACATATCTTTCTGATCGGTGTATCCAGGTGATCGGCGTGTCATCACCATGAGTCATCACCATATCTATTCCATATTTGGAAATCGGTTGTATTGGGTCATCATTGATTTCTGATCCGGATATGATCGGGATATATTCATCCAATAGATGGATCATCATTCTGGCTATTCTGGTTTTGGCCTGTCCGCGAAGTCCCAAAAGTAAAATATTGTGGCCAGAAAGCATGGCGCGTTCTACATCTGGCAATACAGTATCATCATAACCCATGATGCCTTCAAACAATTTTTCTTTGTTTTTGATCTTGGAGATTAGATTGTCTCTCATTTCCTTTTTGATCGACTTCGGTAAGTAACCAGAACTTCGAAGCTGGCCTAGAGTGGTAATTTCCGATGGACTTATTTTCATTATATGTATATGAGTGGGTTATTTTTGTGTCTTAGTACAAACACAATTTATATGAGATAGTTTAGCAAAAAAAATACCACTAGGTAAATCCAAAGCCCATCTAAAAAATGCCAATAGATATTTAGTATTTTTAATGACCTGCTTTTATCCGGGTCGGTAAAATAGATTAATACCGTGACCGGGTCTTTCATTCTCTTGTGTGCTTCATAAATAAAATATCCCAAAAAAGGTATGCCTGCAACCAAGTGTAAAAAGTGCAAACCCGATATGAGATACATATAAGATGACATGGTAGATGAAGTAAGTCCTTGGTTCATGTCTTGCATTTGATTCCAAGCAAAAATTTGCATGATCAAAAAAATGATCGTCATGATAAGTGTAATCCAAAGACTGATTTTAAATCGATGGGTTTGATCTTCCTGATACATTTTTTTGGCATATATCAGTGTCAGGCTTGACGCAATAATCCACAAACTGTTGAAATAAAACAAACCCGGAACTTGGATGGGTGTGCCTCCATGCTCAAATCGAGTATACAAGTAAGAACCTGTAAAACCTAGAAATAATGCGGTAATACCTGCAATAATCAAGGTGATAATGATGTATTGGGGATGTATTAAATAATTCCGATTGGTGATCATTTCTTTTTTTTGGTAAGGAAACCATTAAACCATCATATTGTTGAAAAAGAAAAGTAAAATTATAATATGAAATTGCAGTAATCAGCACTAAACTTTAAAGTGATTTCGACTTCGCTTAATTTTTAATCATGCTTTAGCATGACACTACTAAACCTTAATCTTAAACTTAGCCTTAATCTTAATGTGATTTCGACTCCGCTTAATTTTTAATCATGCTTTAGCATGACACCGCTAAACCTTAATCTTAATCTTAACCTTAATCTAAATCTAAATCTTAGCCTTAATCTAAATCTTAACCTTAATCTAAACCTTCACCTCCAATCACCTCATCTTATCCATAAACTGTCGGTCGGTCAAACTTCTTAGAAAAGCCTCCAAATCTGATTTTTCTTGTTGCGTAAATTGGATGGGCTTTATCAGGGTGGAGTCCATATTAATAGGTTGGCTTACAAATGAGTAAGGATTGCTGTAATATTCGATCACATCTTTTAGTGTTTTGAAACTGCCATCGTGCATATACGGACCTGTGACAGCTACATTTCTCAATCCGGGAACTTTAAATTTACCCAAATCTCGAACATCTTTGGTGACTTCATATCTTCCTTTATCACGGTACTTTTTCTCGTCATAAAGTCCTATATTTTTAAACTCATCACCGGTGAAGTCAGGACTGAAATGACAATCAAAACATTTGGCTTTGTCACTCATAAATAATTCCCTGCCGCGTATAGCTTCTTCGCTCATTTTATGTGGTCGATCAGCCATCCATGCATCAAATTCAGTATTGGCAGTTTCTAAGGATTCTTCAAATGAAGCGATAGCATCTGCGACATTTTCCGGTGTAGGTTCTTCAAAGTAAACCGTTTTGAAGGCCTTTACATAATAGGGATTTTTCTTAAGTCTCTGAACCGCTTCACTATATTGTAAATCCATCTCCAAGGGGTCTTCTATTGGGAAATGTATTTGATCTCTCAAGGATTTGGCTCTGCCGTCATAAAAAAACTCACTTCTTGATGCCATATTCATCACAGAAGGAGCATTTCTTTTTCCTATTCTTCCAAAAACGCCCGGACTAATAGCCGTAGTATCTGCAAAAGCAAATGACGGTTTGTGGCAGCTAGCACAACTCAAAGTACTGTCTTTAGACAAAATGGGATCAAAAAATAACTTCTCTCCCAGTTGTTCAGCTGTGTTTGGGATCGACTCAGGATGGCTAAGTCCAAACCATATTGAAAAAGGGATGATAAATAATAAGATTTTCAATTTAAATTTCTATTTATTCGATGCAAAAGTACGTCATTAGTCCCTAAAATAGGTAACCTGTGTTACCTTTAACTTTGATTTAAGAAATTTTCTAAACACTCTTTCATGGATAATGGTTAATCATAGTAAATGCATGGATCATATATTACGGAGATGAGTAAACTTTTGCGTTATATGGTGTAATGAATTGTAAATCAGTGGATTAATTTATATTCCTTTTATTTTTAATGTTACTTATTTCGAAAAATGCATGTTGTTTTATAAATATTCTTTAATTTTGCTTAAATTTTTAAAAAATGTCAGAAAAAAGTGTGGAAAGAATCAAGTGTATCATCATTGGTTCAGGTCCTGCAGGATATACTGCAGCCATTTATGCATCGAGAGCAAATCTTAATCCGGTACTATACACAGGAAAAGAACCGGGCGGACAGTTGACCATTACCAACGATGTGGAAAATTATCCAGGTTATCCTCAAGGTATCATGGGACCTCAAATGATGGAAGATTTCAAAAATCAAGCACTGAGATTCGGAACAGATATTCGTTATGAATTGATTGATAAAGTAGACTTTACCGGTCCGGTACATAAGATATGGTCAGAAACAGGACATGAGATACAAGCAGATGCCGTAATTATAGCTACGGGTGCGAGTGCCAAATGGTTGGGTTTAGAGTCCGAACAAAGATTGATGAATCATGGTGTATCTGCTTGTGCCGTGTGTGATGGATTTTTCTTTAGAGGACAAGAAGTAGCGATAGTGGGTGCGGGAGATACCGCAGCAGAAGAAGCCACTTATCTAGCCAAATTATGTAGTAAAGTACACCTTTTAGTAAGAAGGGACGAAATGCGTGCATCTAAAATCATGCAGGAAAGAGTGTTTAAGACCGCCAATCTGCAAGTGCATTGGAATACCGAGACGGAAGAGATTTTAGGAGATGATAGCGTGACCGGTGTCAGAATACTCAATAATAAAACAGGGGAAAAATCCGTATTGCCTGTAACAGGTTTTTTTGTTGCCATTGGTCACAAGCCCAATACTGAAATTTTTGAAGGATGGTTGGATATGGATGAGAATAAATATCTCAAAGCTGTACCAGGCAGAACACTCACCAATATAGAAGGTGTCTTTGTTAGTGGTGACGCCCAAGACCATATCTACAGACAGGCTGTGACTGCAGCAGGTAGTGGTTGTATGGCCGCATTAGATGCAGAAAGATACCTTGCAGAAAAAGAAATCATTTAAATACCAATTTTTAAATCAAAACAAACAAAAATGTCCAACAGTAGATTCAGACCAGGGGTTTTATTTGGTGATGAAGTAACAGAGTTACTCAATTATGCCAATGAAAACGATTTTGCATTACCCGCCGTAAATGTGATTGGCACCAACTCGATCAATGCAGCTCTAGAAACAGCAAAAGCGGTCAATTCTCCGATCATCATTCAATTTAGTAATGGAGGTGCATCTTTTTATGCAGGTAAAGCCTTGAGTAATGATGGGCAGAAAGCGGCTATTTTAGGTGGTATTTCAGGGGCTATGCATGTACACCAAGTGGCAGAAGCTTATGGAGTACCTGTAATCCTTCACACAGACCACTGTGCCAAAAATCTTTTACCTTGGGTAGATGGTTTGTTGGATGCCAGCGAAAAACATTATGAAACGCATGGTCATCCTTTGTACTCCAGCCATATGTTGGACCTTTCTGAAGAGCCATTACACGAAAATATAGAAATTTGCGCCGATTATCTTGCGAGAATGCATGAATTGGGTATGACCTTGGAAATAGAATTAGGTGTTACCGGTGGAGAAGAAGATGGTGTAGATAATTCTGATGTAGATAGCAGCAAATTATACACACAACCTGAAGAAGTCTCTTATTCTTATGAATCTTTGATGAAAATCAGTGATAAATTTACGATAGCAGCAGCATTCGGTAATGTACATGGTGTATACAAGCCCGGTAATGTAAAATTACAGCCTATCATTCTTAAAAATAGCCAAGAATTTATCCAGAAGAAATTTGGTACCGGCCCTAATCCTGTAAACTTTGTATTTCATGGCGGTTCAGGTAGTAGCAGAGAAGAAATCAGAGAAGCTATTCATTACGGTGCCGTAAAAATGAACATTGATACAGATATGCAGTGGGCTTTTTGGGATGGAATTAGAGATTTTTATGAAAGTAAAAAAGGGTATCTTCAATCACAAATAGGTAATCCTGACGGTGCGGACAAACCCAATAAGAAGTTTTATGACCCTAGAGTATGGCTTAGAAGTGGCGAAGCTTCATTTGTCAATAGAATGAAACTGGCTTTTGAAGATCTGAACTGTATTAATAGAAATATCTGACCCATAAGGGTTTGTTAGCTTTAAAAGGCGAAATTACTTTAAGGGTGATTTCGCCTTTTTTTATTGATATTCGCGTTTAATGCAAGGGTTTTGTTAAGTGATTTTATATATTTTACTACCATTAGTACATACATCACCTGTTTCTACCCATTGCCTTCCTGCTTTTTTAATCTTTGATTGTCTTTGGCCACAAGCACTGTGTACACTGCCCATATCGCCCCTAAGATAATGCAGATAGATTCTTTCTTCTCTAA
>Ga0075154_10001647_pt1 | contig 15657 bp, 8 predicted proteins | sample JI71714BDNA_FD_70965 | JGI IMG/M metagenome (GOLD analysis project Ga0075154, IMG submission 70965) | Wastewater effluent complex algal communities from Wisconsin, to seasonally profile nutrient transformation and Carbon sequestration -... | ecosystem: Engineered > WWTP > Effluent > Algae... | reverse complement strand
TTAGATTATGTCTCAAGATCAAACCATTCAACAATTGGTCGATTATCCAGTTGTACCAGTTTTTTATAATGCCGATCCTGCTTTATGTAAAAGTATTTTCGATGCCTGTTATAAAGGCGGAATTAGGGTTTTTGAATTCACCAATCGTGGTGCAAATGCATTAGACACTTTTAAAGAGTTGGTAGCTTTATTACCACAATATCCAGGTTACTCTATTGGTGCAGGTACAGTGTTAAAAGCCAAAGATGCAGAAGCATTTATTGCTGCTGGTGCAAGTTTTATCGTTTCTCCTTGTTATACAAGTGAAGTATTTGATGTATGTTATCAGCACAAAATACCTTATATGCCAGGATGTATGACTGTAAAAGAAATTTACGATGCAGCAAGTGCAGGTTGTGAAGTGATTAAGATTTTCCCTGGCGATGTAGTGGGTGCCAAATTTGTGAAAGGAGTAAAAGCAGTATTCCCTAAACAAAAATTAATGGTTACCGGTGGGGTAGAACCCAATAAAGATAGTTTTGCTAGCTGGTTTGGTGCTGGTGTAACTGCTGTAGGTATGGGAAGTCAATTATTTAAAAAAGAATGGTTAGATAGTGGCAATTTTGAAGAAGTAACTAAAATATGTGCAGAGTGTATGGGCTTATTGAAGAAAGATTAACATCATTTTCTTTCTAATACATTTGAAAGCAGTTGTTTTTACAACTGCTTTTTTATATACCCAATTCTTGGTATTGAGAATCTGTTGAATGCAAGTATTTTTACAATCATGAAATCACTTGTATTATTTGTATTTTTATTAATATGCTTTGTACAAACAAATGCACAAACTGGTACCGAATTTTGGTTTGCGGCTCCAGAAGTTACACAAAACCATGGCGATAGGCCTATCTTTTTACGTTTTACTGCTTTAGATCAAGCAACCATTGTAAATGTTTATCAACCTGCTATAAGTAGTACTGCATTATTCACTATCAATATTGCAGCAAATTCAAGTCAGTCAATAAATTTAACTAGTAGTATTGCGTCCATTGAAAATGATCAACCCAATCAAATATCTACTAAAGGATTATTTATCAAGTCAACATCAAAAGTGAGTGTTTACTATGAGGTAGCCAGCTCTATCAATACAGATATTTTTGTATTAAAAGGCTCTAATGCACTAGGTACTAATTTTCTTGTGCCTAGCCAGAACAATATGAATAATGCTAATTATGGTATTCCAGCTGCCAAAAATGGGTTTGATATAGTAGCAACAGAAGATAATACACAAGTAACCATTACACCTACGGCTAATTTGGTTGGCAGAAATGCTGGAGTACCATTTACCATTAACCTTAATAAAGGAGAGGTTTATAGTGCTGTTGCATTAGATGTGACTGCAGTTGGGCATTTAGGTGGTAGTGTTGTTGTTGCTAATAAACCTGTAGCAATAACTTTAAAAGACGATTCTATTAATAGTCCTAATTCGTCTTGTGCTGATATTTCAGGCGATCAAATTATACCCACTTCTTTAGCTGGTAATAAATTTATTACTTTACCAGGTTATCTTAATAACCCTTCTGGAACTCCAACAGATTGGGTTTATATCATGGCTGTAGAAAATAATACTCAAATAACTATTAATGGTGTAAATGCTGGTTTATTAAATAGAGCTCAAATATTACGAAGAGAGTCCAATAACAATGTATTTTATATTGAAACTTCAAAGCCAGTTTTAGTCTGGCATTTATCTGGTTTTGGTTGTGAATTAGGTGGAGCTATTTTACCTCAAATAGAATGTACAGGGAGTAGAACTGTAGGTGTTGTAAGGGGAGGGGCTAGCAATGAAGCTTTTTATATGAATATTCTTGTGCAAACGGGTGGAGAAGGTAGTTTTACATTTAATGGAAACACAGGAATAATTAATGCTAATCAATTTTTAGACGTACCATTTAGTAATGGAACTTGGAAGTATGCAAGAATACAATTAACCACAACTCAACTAGCTACAGGTGCAGCAGGCATTATAAGAAACAGCACAAAAGATTTTCATTTAGGGGTAATAAATGGAGGTAGTTCAAGTGGTTGTAGGTATGGATATTTTTCTGATTTTAATAAGTTTAGTGATGTTATTGTTACCAGTAACAGCCCTTTATGTGAAGGCACTGCTTTACAACTAAATACGTCTGTTGCTTCTAGTAGTTCTGATTATACTTTTCAGTGGAGTGGACCAAATGGTTTTACTAATAATACTCAAAATGCTTCTATTAGTAATATTCAACAAGGTCAGGCAGGCATGTATAATTTATTAGTTACAAAACCCGGTTGCAGTTCTCAGTCGTTTCCAATAAATGTATTGGTTAATGCAAGTCCATTAAATGATGCTAGTAGTAACAGCCCTTTATGTGCACCCAATACATTACAACTTACCTCAACTAATATTACTGGTGCAACCTTTCAATGGAGTGGTCCAAATGGTTTTACCTCAACTTCTCCTTCGGCAACAATAAACAATACTAGTGTAAACGATGGTGGTAGTTATCAATTGTCTGTAACTAAAGATGGCTGTTCAACAACAAAAACTATTCCTGTAATTATTAATACACCTATTACAGCAACTGCTAGCAATAATGGACCGTATTGCGAGGGGCAAACATTATTGCTTACAGCAACTTCAAATAATACAAATGCTACTTTTAGTTGGTCCGGTCCTAATGGTTTTACAAGTAATAATGCTAATGTTGCTATACCTAACTCAACTATTTTAAATGGAGGTGGGTACACGCTAACTGCTAGCCTTCTTGGTTGTACCAATGCAGTAACTTCAACAATTGTAGTGGTTAATTCAGGACCTGGTTCTTTAGCTGGTATTTCTGTAACACCAGCTTGTTCGGGTACAAATGTTAATTTCACAGGAAGCTCTCCATCTAGTGGAGTTACACAACAATGGCAGGGGCCTAGTGGATATACCAATAATCAATTTAATTTCTCATTAAATAATATTCAAATCAATCAATCGGGTAAATATTATTTATTGGTTTCAAAAGATGGATGTACATCAAAAGATTCAGTAGAGTTAATAGTACACCCTTATCCAAATGCTCAAATTAATGGCAATACTGCAATTTGCGATGGTAGTAGTTTGACGCTTAGCAACAATAATAATATTGCTGGTAGTATTTATAATTGGACAGGGCCTAATGGTTCTAGCAGTAGCAATCAAAATTTAAATATTTCATCTGTTAACAATTCTCAAGCTGGTAAATATAAATTAACAGTTACCAATATAATATGCACTAGACAAGATAGTGTAGAAGTTGTTGTTAAACCAATACCTCAACTAAACTTTAATAATTTGCCATCTGTTTGTGCAAATGCTAGTGCTGTGCAGCTCAATCAAGCATCAGAAATAAGTGGGTTGCTTGGTAGTGGTGTTTATAGTGGAAATGGGGTAAGTAATGGCGTTTTCCAGCCTACATTGGCAGGTGTAGGCAATCATACAATAAAATACACTTTCACCGCAAACAATGGATGTTTAAAAGATACCAGTAAATCAATTTCTGTTTATCCTGTGCCGATTGTAGATGCAGGTCAAAGCAAAACAATTATTGAAGGCAGTTCAACTATCATAAACGGAAGTACTACTGTTGCAGGTGTAGTTCAATGGAGTCCCACAGCTTTTTTAAGTCCATTAAATTCATTAACACCTATTGCTTCTCCCAAACAAACAACATTATACACATTAAAAGTGATTAGCCCTCAAAACTGTATAGGAACAGATACAGTTTTGATTAAAGTATTGAAAAAAATATCTATCCCTAATTGTTTTACACCTAATGGAGACGGAATAAATGACACTTGGGAAATTTTAGGTTTAGAAAATTATGTTAATGCTGATATTAGGATATTTAACAGAAATGGTGTAGAAGTGTTTTACAGCAAAGGCTATAGGCAGCCATGGAATGGCAGTATTGCAGGCAAACCATTACCAATTGCAACTTACTATTATGTTATATTAACGAACGATGGGGTTATCACACAGCCATTTACTGGATGGCTGCAAATTTTACGTTAATCATCTAATGGTATAAAATTTTCCACATTTTTCATTTCGGCTTAAAATTTGTTTTTGGCTTTCATCTACATTCCTTACTTTTGCCATCCTTTAATTTTCGGTAAGCTAGCTAAGTTTGTTATGTTCATGGCCGTGATTGCGTAACACTCTGTAAATCAGTTATAAAGAAAAGTCAGCTTTTCTGCCGAAACAATATTGCAATAAACCGGTTTTACAAAATAATTATGTCAACAACACAATTGAACAACAGGATCAACTTTGGTAAAACAAAAAACCTTGCTGCAACTCCTGACCTCCTAGACATTCAGTTAGAATCTTTCAAAGAATTTTTCCAGTTAGAAACTACGCCAGATAAGCGTAATGTTGAGGGTTTATTCCGTGTGTTTAAGGATAACTTTCCTATCACCGATACCCGAAACATCTTCGTATTGGAATTCTTGGATTATTTCATTGATCCGCCCCGTTACTCTATTGACGAGTGTATGGAACGTGGATTAACCTACGCTGTTCCATTAAAAGCTAAACTTCGTTTAAGCTGTAATGATGAAGAGCATGTGGATTTTCAAACCATTGTACAGGACGTATTCTTAGGTAATATTCCTTACATGACCCCTCGTGGTACATTTGTAGTAAATGGTGCCGAACGTGTAGTTGTTTCTCAGTTACATCGTTCTCCAGGCGTTTTCTTTGGTCAATCAACACATCCCAATGGTACAAAAATTTACTCTGCAAGAGTAATTCCTTTCAAAGGTGCTTGGATGGAGTTTGCTACAGACATTAACAATGTGATGTATGCTTACATTGATCGTAAGAAAAAATTCCCTGTAACTACTTTATTGCGTTCTATTGGCTTCGAAACAGATAAAGACATTCTTACTTTATTTGGAATGGCTGATGAAATAGTTGCCGATAAAAAAGAATTACTTAAACATATTGGTAAAAAATTAGCTGCTCGTGTATTACGTACTTGGGTAGAAGATTTTGTTGATGAAGATACTGGTGAAGTAGTTTCTATTGAGCGTAACGAAATTGTAATGGAACGTGATGTTGTATTAGATGAAGATGCAATTGATACCATTATTGAAATGGAAATTAAAAGCATTTTCATACAAAGAGAAGACGTTGGTGGCGATTACGCAATCATTTACAATACATTAAATAAAGATACTTCAAACAGTGAGTTAGAAGCGGTTCAGCACATTTATCGTCAATTACGTGGTGCCGATGCTCCTGATAATGAAACTGCTCGTGGTATTATCGATAAATTATTCTTCTCTGATAAACGTTATGATTTAGGAGAAGTTGGACGTTATAAAATCAATGGAAAATTAGGTTTAGATTATCCTTTAACTAAAAAGGTATTAACTAAACAAGATATCATTGAAATTATTAAATATTTAGTTCGTTTAACCAACGCTAAAGCTGATATTGATGATATTGATCATTTGTCAAATCGTCGTGTACGTACAGTTGGCGAACAATTGTATGCACAATTTGGTGTAGGCTTAGCTCGTATGGCTCGTACCATTCGTGAAAGAATGAACGTAAGAGACAATGAAGTATTTACACCTGTAGATTTGATTAATGCAAGAACATTGAGTTCTGTAATTAATTCTTTCTTTGGTACATCTCAATTGTCTCAGTTCTTAGATCAAACCAATCCTTTATCTGAAATTACACACAAACGTCGTATTTCAGCTTTAGGCCCAGGAGGTTTAAGTAGAGAGAGGGCAGGATTTGAGGTACGTGACGTACACTATTCTCACTACGGTCGTTTATGTACAATTGAAACACCAGAAGGACCAAACATTGGTTTGATTTCTACTTTGTGTGTACATGCTGCTATTAACGAAATGGGCTTTATTGAAACTCCATATCGTACTGTAGAAAATGGAAAGGTGAACTTGAATGACTTGAAATACTTGAGTGCAGAAGAAGAAGAAGAAAAGAAAATTGCACAAAGTAATACACCAATGGATGCTGAAGGTAATTTCTTAGAAGAAAAAATTGTAAGTAGAGATACTGGCGATTTTCCAATCTTAGATAAAGGCGAAGTTCAGTATATGGACGTTGCACCTAACCAAATTGTTGGTTTATCTGCATCATTAATTCCTTTCTTAGAACATGATGATGCCAACCGTGCTTTGATGGGATCGAACATGCAACGTCAAGCTGTTCCATTATTACGTCCAGAAGCACCAGTAGTTGGTACAGGTTTAGAAGGAAGAGCTGCACGTGATGCACGTATTCAATTACATGCTGAAGGTGAAGGTGTTGTTGAGTTTGTTGATGCCAATGAAATTCATGTTCGTTACGAAAGAAGCGAAGATGAAAGAGTAATTAGCTTTGATGATGATTTGAAAATATACAAACTAACTAAGTTCATTAAAACCAACCAAGCTACTTGTATTAACTTAAGTCCTGCTGTTAAAAAAGGACAAAAAGTTAGCAAAGGAGATTTCTTAACAGAAGGTTATGCAACCAAAAATGGTGAATTGGCTTTGGGTAGAAATTTACAAGTTGCGTTCATGCCTTGGAAGGGTTACAATTTTGAGGATGCGATTGTAATTAATGAAAAAGTAGTACGTGAAGATTGGTTTACATCTGTACACATTGATGAATATGAATTAGAAGTTCGTGATACCAAATTAGGAGAAGAAGAATTAACCCCAGACATTCCTAACGTTTCTGAAGAAGCTACTAAAGATTTAGATGAAAACGGTATTATTCGTATTGGAGCTACAATTAAAGAAGGCGATATTCTAATTGGTAAAATTACTCCTAAAGGTGAAAGTGATCCTACACCAGAAGAGAAATTATTAAGAGCCATTTTTGGTGATAAAGCCGGTGATGCAAAAGATGCTTCATTAAAAGCTCCAAATGGCACAGAAGGTGTTGTTATTGACAAAAAATTATTCCAACGTGCTAAGAAAGACAAGAACGCTAAAGTTCGTGAAAAAGCATTGTTAGATAAAGTTGAAAAAACACACCAAGAAAACGAAGAAGATTTAAAAGAACAATTGCTGAATAAATTACAAGCATTGTTAAAAGATAAATCATCTCAAAGTGTAACAAATAGTTTTGGTGAAATATTGATAGGTAAAGGTGCTAAGTTCAATCAAAAGAATTTGGCTGCAATTGAGTATGCAACTGTTAATCCATTGGGTTGGACAGGCGATACAAAAATTGATGACGCTATCAATACTTTATTGCACAACTACAGCATTAAGTTTAACGAAGAGTTGGGTAGATACAAACGTGAAAAATTCAATATCTCAATTGGTGATGAATTACCAGCAGGTGTATTGAAATTGGCTAAAGTTTACCTAGCTGTTAAACGTAAGTTGAAAGTGGGCGATAAAATGGCGGGTCGACATGGTAACAAAGGTATCGTTGCTAAAATTGTACGTGCCGAGGATATGCCATTTATGGAAGATGGAACTCCGGTTGATATTGTTCTTAATCCATTGGGTGTACCTTCTCGTATGAACTTAGGACAGATTTATGAAACAATTTTAGGATGGAGTGCTAAGAAATTAGGTGTTCGTTTTGCAACCCCAATTTTCGATGGTGCTTCAACTACAGAAATTGAACAATACTGTAACGATGCTCAAATTCCTTTAAACGGACATACCTATTTATACGATGGTGAAACTGGAGAACGTTTTCACCAAAAAGCAACTGTTGGCGTTATTTATGTAATTAAATTACACCACATGGTTGATGATAAAATGCATGCTCGTTCTATTGGGCCATACAGCTTAATTACACAACAACCTTTGGGTGGTAAAGCCCAGTTTGGTGGTCAGCGTTTTGGTGAAATGGAGGTTTGGGCATTGGAAGCTTATGGTGCTGCCAACATTTTACAAGAATTGTTAACCCTTAAATCTGATGATATTATTGGTCGTGCAAAAACTTATGAAGCAATTGTAAAAGGCGATAATATTCCTAAACCAGGTGTACCAGAATCATTCAATGTATTGGTACATGAGTTAAGAGGCTTAGGTTTAGATTTGAAGTTTGATTAATTAAAATATATCAATCTCATTATACAACTCCCATACTGCAAAGTGTGGGAGTTTTTTTATGTTACCAGCAGTTGTACATCAATTTAACTTTAGTGGTGTCACTCACTTCAAGGGTATAACTTTATTGAGCTTTTAACATCAAATAAAAAATTCTAGCTTACCTTGCAACCCGGATTGATCATATACACAATCAACATATAATTTGAAACACAAAGAACTCTTTTCATTACATCAACATACTAGCAGAACATTAGCAGATAGTCTTCAAGTAATTACTTATACTTCGTTTGGTAAAGAATATTCAATCAAAGGAATTATGGAAGAAGTAGAAAACTATATTTATCTATATGAGTATAGAGGCAAACAAATAGGAACTGAATTTTTTATTTCGTTTTCAAAAAATTCAACTACTTATAAATTGGTAGATGTACAAGAAATAAAATAGCAAGTTGGGTTATTAAATTAAATATCCAAACAAATTATTGTCCTTATTAATTTCAGAATAATCGATTTGGTAATCTTTCAATCTTTGTAATAAAGAGTCATAATCGTTTCTTGACGTAAGTTCGATGCCAACCAATGCAGGTCCAGTTTCTTTATTGGTTTTTTGCATGTATTCAAAACGAGTGATGTCATCAGTTGGACCCAATACATGATTTAAAAACTCCCTCAATGCTCCTGGGCGTTGTGCAAAGCGTACTAAGAAATAATGTTTCAATCCTTCGTATTGTAAAGAGCGTTCTTTAATCTCTGGCATACGATCTATATCGTTATTGCTACCACTTACAACACATACAATTGTTTTGCCTTTAATATCTTTGGCATAATCGTCTAAACAAGCAATACTCAATGCTCCTGCAGGTTCTACAACAATGGCATCTTCGTTGTATAGCTTTAAAATGGTTGTACAAACTTTACCTTCTGGCACAAGGTGCATATCATCAATCACATCTTTGCAAATTGAAAAAGTAATATCGCCAATACGTTTTACAGCAGCACCATCAACAAAACGGTCAATTGAGATTAACGTAACAGGATGTCCAGCTTTTAAAGCTTCAAACATACTAGGTGCACCTTCTGGTTCTAAACCCACTATTTTAGTTGAAGGCGAAAATGTTTTGAAATAACTACCAACTCCTGCACTCAGTCCACCACCACCAACAGGTACAAAAACATAATCAGCCTCACCTATCCTCTCCAAAGGAGATGGAAATGGAGGAGAATTTAGCGTAGATGGGCGTAGGTAAAATTCTTTAGTTTCTTGTAGTTGTTCTAAGATTTCTACACCAACAGTTGCTTGTCCTTCTATCACTTTATAATCATCGAATGGTGGAATGAAGACCATGTTGTTTTCTTGTGTAAACTGCTTTGCAGCAATGGCACAATCATCAAACGTATCGCCAATTAATTTAATTTCAATAAAGCTTTCACCAAACATTTTTGTTTGATTTACCTTTTGTTTGGGTGTAATAATGGGCATAAAAATTACACCTTTAGCTCCCAGCTTTTTACAACTGTATGCAAAACCCTGAGCATGATTGCCTGCACTTGCACACACAACTCCTCGTTGCAATTGATCTTGTGGTAAACTCCTCATCATATTATAAGCACCACGTAATTTATAAGAACGTACCACTTGTAAATCTTCACGTTTTAAAAAGACATTGGCCTGATATTTTTTACTCAAGCTATGACTTAAATGCAAAGGCGTTTTAATAGCAATGCCGGAAAGCCTTTCTGCTGCTGCTTTATAGTCGAGACACCAAACCCCTAAAGGAGAATTATTTAAATCTATACTAAGCTTTGATGCTTCTTCCATTTTTTTTTTGTAAGAAAATTAATATGATACCTCGTACTTAAAAAGATGCCCAATGATGTGAACCTTGAAAAGTGCGACGCCAGTAAAGTTGCCATGAAATACTGCAGCTCGTTTCCAAATAATGAATACTTCATCTTCTCCTTCCCCTTTTAAGGGTAGAGTTTATGCTACAGTATGAATTGCTTTCATAGCTGTCATTGCTTGTCTCAACACTTTACCAACAGCTTCAACTTGGTGTGAACGGATGGCTTCGTTTACTTCTATGATAGTTTTGTTATCTACGCCATTATCCTTACCAGCATTATAGTTTGTGCCAATTACATCAACATCAATTTTTTTCATGAAGTTGGTTAACATTGGTTTTGCTGCATGATCAAATAAATAGCAACCATATTCGGCAGTATCAGAAATTACACGATTCATTTCAAATAATTTTTTACGTGCAATGGTGTTTGCAATTAAAGGTGTTTCGTGTAAGCTTTCGTAATAAGCACTTTCTGCTTTAATACCAGATTGAACCATTGTTTCAAATGCCAATTCAACACCAGCTCTTACAAATGCAACCAACAATAAACCATTGTCAAAGTATTCTTGTTCTGCAATTTTATTGCTAGTTGGTGCTGTTTTTTCAAAAGCAGTTTCACCAGTTGCCGCTCTCCAAGTCAATAAATTTTTATCATCATTCGCCCAATCTTCCATCATGGTTTTTGAAAAGTGGCCACTCATAATATCATCTTGATGCTTTTGAAATAATGGACGCCAAATATTTTTCAATTCTTCACTTAATTCATACGCTTTTAATTTAGCAGGGTTCGAAAGTCGGTCCATCATTGCAGTAATTCCACCTTGTTTCAAAGCTTCTGTAATTACTTCCCAACCATATTGAATCAATTTTGCAGCATAAGCCGGCTCAATGCCTTTTTCTACCATTTTGTCAAATGAGACAATTGAACCAGTTTGTAACACACCACATAAAATGGTTTGTTCACCCATTAAATCGCTTTTTACTTCTGCTACAAACGATGATAATAATACACCAGCTCTATGACCACCAGTACCTGCTGCATAAGCTTTTGCTTGTGAAAGTCCTTTTCCGTCAGGGTCGTTTTCTGGATGTACAGCAATTAAAGTTGGTACACCAAAACCACGAACATATTCTGCACGAACTTCAGAACCTGGACATTTTGGAGCTACCATTATTACAGTAAGGTCTTTGCGAATTTGCATGCCTTCTTCAACAATATTAAAACCATGAGAGTAGGAGAGTGTTGCTCCTGTTTTCATTAATGGCATGATTGCATTTACTACTGACGTATGTTGCTTGTCGGGGGTTAAGTTTAAAACTAAATCGGCTTTAGGAATTAGTTCTTCATAAGTGCCAACAGTAAAGCCATTTTCTGTTGCATTTTTCCATGAAGCTCTTTTTTGTGTAATTGCATCTTGACGTAATGTGTATGATACATCTAAACCTGAGTCTCTCAAGTTTAAACCTTGATTCAAGCCTTGTGCACCACAGCCAACAATTACTATTTTTTTGCCCTTCAATACATTTACTCCATCAGCAAAGTTGCTGCCATCTAAAAATTCACAAACTCCCAATTGATTTAGTTTTTCTCTCAATGATAGTGTGTTAAAATAATTTGTCATTGTATCTTTTTTTAAATTTTAATATTTATTTTTAAGTTACCAACTGCTGAATAACTATTGAACAACTGTTGCGTCGCACCCTTCAACTGTATAACTTTACTCAGCAACTGATTAGTTTGGTATTGCCATATACCCCTTTAGGGGTTGGGGTTACATGCTAAACACTGCTTCACCTTCATTCAAATATTCGTTTTCTACTACTTCCTCACCTGGAGTAATGGCTTCAAAACTTTTTAGTTTTTCGTGAAACCCTTTGCTGTCTTTAATTATAGCCACTCTTGCACTGCGTACAAATTCTATTAAACCGTAAGGTTCTAAAACTTTTACTAAATTATCCGTTTCTTCTCTATGCCCTGTTACCTGAAATACAGTATAATCATTTCTGATTACAACAGTATTGGCACCATGCTGACGTAATAGCCTTTCCACTTTTACTTCTTCAGCAATTACATTTGTTGGCACTTTATACAATGCCATTTCTTGCCAAACAATTTCGTCGCTTGTATTGTAGTATGCCTTTAAAACTTCTACTTGTTTTTCAATTTGACGACATAATTTTTTAATTACATCTTCAGTTTCGTTTACTACAATTGTAAATCGATGCACACTCTCAACTTCTGTTGGTGAAGTATTTAAACTTTCGATATTAATTTTTCTACGAGAAAAAATAATGGCAATACGATTGAGTAAGCCAACTTGGTTTTCTGTGTAAACTGTTATGGTATATTCTTGTTTCATCTGTTCAATTTATATTCTTTAGTTCAAGTATGCCCTGCTAAAGCAGGATTTCCAACGACGCAACTGAAGTTGATGTTTGTGCTACAGTTCAGTACAATAGGGTTTTAAATTTCCTCTTTACTCAATACAATTTCAGCAACACCTCTTCCTTGTGGTACCATTGGAAATACATTGTCTTCTTTTCCAACTTCTACTTCCAATAAGTAAGAACCTTTGTGGTTAAGCATTGTAGCTAGAGCATTTTTTAAATCTTCTCGTTTTGAAATACTATTGCCAGGAATGTTGTAGCCTTTAGCAACTTGTACATAATTTGGACTAGCAATATCTACAAACGAATAACGCTTATCGTGAAATAGTTGCTGCCACTGACGAACCATTCCTAAGAAATGATTGTTGAGAATTAAAATTTTCACGTCAATTCCAGTTTGCATAATTGTTCCCAATTCTTGAATGGTCATTTGTATGCCACCATCTCCAATAACTGCTACAACTGCTCTTTCTGGAGCTCCATATTTTGCACCAATTGCTGCTGGCAAAGCAAATCCCATGGTACCTGCACCACCTGACGTAATGCTGCTTTTCGATTGATTGAACTTTGCATAACGACAAGCCACCATTTGGTGTTGACCAACATCTGTTACAATAATTACGTCTCCATTTGTAAGCTTATTTAAAGTATTGATTACTTCGCCCATTGTTAATACATCTGTGGTTGGGTGCAATTCTTTATTAATGCAAACTGTTTCTTCCTTTTGTTTATAATCGTTAAAACGTTGTAACCATTGTGGGTAACATTTTGAATCTATCAATGCAGTAAGCATAGGTAAAGTTTCTTTACAATCGCCCCAAACAGGAACAGTTGTTTGAACATTTTTATCAATTTCTGCAGGATCAATATCTAAGTGAATAATTTTTGCTTGCTTGGCATATTTGTCTAAACGACCAGTAACACGATCGTCAAAACGCATTCCAACCGCAATCAATACATCACACTCATTGGTTAAAACATTGGGTCCATAATTACCATGCATGCCCAACATACCAACGTTTAGAGGATGCTTGGTTTCTAATGCACTCAAACCTAAAATAGTCCAAGCTGACGGAATACCAGCTTTTTCAATAAATGCTTTAAACTCTTTTTCAGCTTTGCCTAAAATTACACCTTGACCAAAAATTACAAATGGTTGTTTGGCTTGATTAATCAATTTAGCAGCTTCTTCAAGATAAGATTTTCTGATAATTGGTTTTGGACGATAGCTACGAATATGTTCACATTTTGTATAACCTTGGTAATCGAATTTTTGTAGCTGTGCATTTTTAGTAATGTCAATTAGCACCGGTCCTGGTCTTCCTGTTCCAGCAATATAAAATGCTTTAGCTAAAACGGCTGGAATCTCATTTGCGTCAGTAACCTGATAATTCCATTTAGTAACTGGCGTTGTAATATTGATTACATCTACTTCTTGAAAAGCATCAGTACCCAATAAATGTGCAAATACTTGACCTGTAATACAAACAAGGGGGGTGGAATCAATCATGGCATCTGCTAAACCTGTAACTAAGTTTGTTGCACCAGGACCACTAGTTGCAAAAACAACACCTACTTTACCACTGCTTCTTGCATAACCTTGTCCAGCATGAATTCCTCCTTGTTCATGACGAACCAAAATATGTTTTAATTGCTCATGGTAATCGTACAATGCATCATAAATTGGCATAATTGCACCACCAGGATAACCAAAAATTGTATCAACACCTTCGGCAATTAATGCTTCAAGAACTGCTTTAGAACCGCTGAAAACCTCCCTAACTCCCTCCAAAAGAGTCACTTTTGAAGTCTTAGATTCTGCAGTTGTTAAAATATTATCGGTCTTTATTTTTTCTGTTGTTAATGTATCGCTCATAATTAAACTTTTTCAAATTCGGTGGTTTAAAATTTCCATTTCAGAGAATGGGGCTATTCATCTGTTACACAACCTTCAGCTGCAGTTTTTACATTTTTTGCATATTTATACAATACGCCTTTTGTTGCTTTTAAAACAGGTTGTTTCCAGTTGGCTTTTCTTACAGAAATAATCTCGTCACTAACTTTTAAATTGAGTGTATTATTTACTGCATCAATTTCAATGATGTCGTTATCTTCTACCAAGCAAATTAAACCACCATCAAAAGCCTCAGGTGTAATATGACCAACAACAAATCCATGTGTTCCACCACTAAATCTTCCATCAGTAATTAATGCAACAGATTTACCCAAACCTGCACCAATAATGGCTCCTGTAGGTTTTAGCATTTCAGGCATTCCAGGTGCACCACGTGGTCCAATGTATCTTATCACAACAACATCGCCTGCATGAACTTTGCCAGATTGAATGCCAGCAATTAAATCTTTCTCTCCATCAAATACTCTTGCTGTGCCTTCAAAACGTTCACCTTCTTTGCCAGATATTTTTGCAACACTTCCACCAGTAGCCAAATTGCCATACAATATTTGTAAGTGGCCAGTTAATTTTAATGGGTTTTCAAGTGGTTTAATAATATCTTGTTTCTCAAAATCTAAATCTTTTGCCTCAGCTAAATTTTCAGCTACCGTTTTTCCTGTTACTGTTAAGCAATCACCATGCAATAAGCCTTTACTCAATAAATATTTCATTACACTTGGCACACCACCATGCTTGTGTAAATCTTCCATTAAATATTTTCCACTTGGTTTAAAATCCGCAAGCACAGGAATGTTATTGCTAATTGTTTGAAAGTCGTCTTGCGTCAAGCTAACACCAACACTTTTAGCCATTGCTATTAAATGTAAAACTGCATTGGTGCTTCCGCCTAAAACCATGATAACAGTAATTGCATTATCAAATGCTTTACGTGTCATAATATCAGTTGGCTTAATGTCTTTTTCTAGCAATATTTTTATTGCTTTGCCAGCAGTTGCACATTCTATTTGTTTTTCTTCGCTGAGTGCAGGGTTAGAAGAAGAATAAGGCAAACTCATTCCCAACGCTTCAATAGCACTAGCCATTGTATTGGCTGTGTACATGCCACCACAAGCACCTGCACCTGGGCAGCTATGTTGAACAATTCCTTTAAAATCGGCTTCACTTAAATTACCAGCAATTTTTTGTCCCAATGCTTCAAATGCTGAAACAATATTTAAGTCTTCACCCTTATAATGACCAGGTGCAATAGTGCCTCCATAAATCATAATTGATGGACGATTCAAGCGTCCCATTGCCATAATAGTTCCAGGCATATTTTTATCGCAACCCGGTATTCCAATTAATCCATCATAATATTGTGCTCCAGCATTGGTTTCAATGCTATCTGCAATAACATCTCTACTTACTAAACTATATCGCATTCCGTCA
>Ga0075154_10001644_pt1 | contig 15669 bp, 12 predicted proteins | sample JI71714BDNA_FD_70965 | JGI IMG/M metagenome (GOLD analysis project Ga0075154, IMG submission 70965) | Wastewater effluent complex algal communities from Wisconsin, to seasonally profile nutrient transformation and Carbon sequestration -... | ecosystem: Engineered > WWTP > Effluent > Algae... | reverse complement strand
GTTTCGGCCATTTCGCCTTGTTCGAGAACGTAAATTCTATCTGCATGCATTATAGTACTTAACCTATGCGCAATTAATATTGTAATTTGAACACCATGCGTAGAAATATCTCTAATCGTATTCGAAATTTCTTCTTCCGTTAATGAATCAAGCGCAGAAGTAGCCTCATCAAAAATCAACAAACGCGGTCTCCTTAACAAGGCCCGCGCTATACTCAAACGTTGCTTCTCTCCTCCCGACAATTTTAATCCGCCCTCACCTATCATCGTTTCAATTCCTTTTTCTGCACGGCTCAACAAATTATTACAACTTGCTTTTTGTAACACATCCAATAAATCAGCATCTGTAGCTTCAGGATATACGAATAATAAATTCTCTTTTATTGTTCCTGCAAACAATTGCGTATCCTGCGTAACAAATCCAATTTGATTGCGCAAATCATTATAATCAATCGAATTTTCATCGATATTATTATATAATATTTTGCCTTCCTGTGGCCTGTACAATCCCACCAACAATTTCATCAAAGTACTTTTTCCACTGCCTGAAGGACCAACAAACGCTATAGTTTCACCCTGTTTAACTTCAAACGAAATGCCGTCGATAGCAGGGTTACTAGCAGTTTTATGCTGAAATTTAACTTGATCAAATTGAAGTGATTGAATTTCTCCTAAAGCAGCAGGTTTTTCAGGATGTGCTTCAGGAATTTTATTCATTAAAGTACTAAAATTATTTAATGAGGCTTCCGCTTCACGATAAGATAAAATGATATTACCAATATCTTGTAATGGACCAAATACAAAAAATGAAAATACCTGCATCGTAACTAACTGACCGGCATCCATTTCATCTTTAAATATTAACCACATTAAAATGTATAAAATTACCTGACGTAATGTGTTAACAAAAGTGCCCTGAATAAAACTGATACTTCTTATTCTTTTTACTTTCGTTAATTCCAGTCCTAAAATTTTGTACGTATTTTTATTTAATCGGTGTACTTCCTGTGTAGTTAATCCTAAACTTTTTACCAGTTCTATATTTCTTAATGATTCGGTAGTAGCACCTGCCAATGCGGTAGTTTGACCAACGATATTTTTCTGAATAATTTTTACTTTTTTACTCAGTATGTTAGAAATAAAGGTGAGTAAAATAATACCCACAAAATATACTGCCGGAATGTACCAGTGAATGAACAATGCCGCATACACAAACACAAAAACTACCCCCACTAAAATGCCCAATAGCACATTAATAAACATGTTCATAAATCGTTCAACATCGGTTCTTACTTTGGTCAAAATGGAGAGTGTTTCACCACTTCGTTGATCTTCAAAATCCTGATAAGGCAACTTCATGGCGTGCTGTAAACCATCGGTAAACACCTTTGCGCCAAACTTTTGTATGATAACATTTAGGAAATAATCCTGGAAATTTTTCGCTATCCTACTCACCATCGCTACCGATACCGACCCTAAAAGCAGCATCAACACACCCGGACTTTTCCAGGAAAACGAACTGAAAAAACGTCTGGCATCATATTGGTCGGCATGCTGACTATAATCGCTGGCCAAGTTTACCAAGCGCCCCAATATAATTGGGTCGAATAAAGAAAAGCCTGTATTGAGTGCTGCCAATAACAACACAAAAAACACCAACCACTTGTATGGTTTTAAATAGGATATTAATATTTTCATAATTTATTGCCCGAACACTTACAACTCAAATGTAACCTTCTGAGTTCGGAAAAAGAAATTTTAGTTATGTGCAAAAGCCAAGTCCATAATGGTTCAATGTAACTCAAGGATTTTCACTTCCGGTATATTGGTCATGATAAGTTGAATATGTTTATTATGGGCTTTCACCTTATACTCCTGAAATATCTCCAGCACATCCTGGTCAATATAAACACTGTCGGTGCCAATTATTTCAACAATGCTATAAGCAGGTATTTTATCCAATTCAACCTGAATACGTTTTTTGTTTAAAAAACTCACATTTAAGGCGAGCTCTATAACGAAATGTGTAATATGTCCTTCTGTTTTTTGTTTAATGGTATAACCGGCTTCGTAAGTATGTTTAATGAGAAAATAAATAGCGTATACTACACCTATCAAAACTCCAATTAATAAATCGGTAAATAATATGGCTAATAAGGTGACAATAAATGGAAAAAATTGTTCTTTGCCCTGATGATAAACAGCTTTTATCATTTTTGGTTTTGCCAAATTATAACCGGTGCTAATCAAAATAACGGCAAGTGCACAATAAGGTATTTTATTCATTATCCCAACCAAAAATAAAATAGCAACAAGTAACCACACACCATGTAAAATAGACGACCATCTGGTTTTAGCACCTGCTTCGGCATTCGCTGAACTGCGCACTATCACTGCTGTTATGGGCAGTCCCCCTACCCACCCACTCAAGAAATTTGCAGTGCCTTGTGCCATGAGTTCTCGATTTTGGGGTGTAATTCTATTATATGGGTCCAACTTATCAATAGCAGCGACACTAAGTAGTGTTTCCAATGAAGCGACAAAACAAATTACGATGGCATTTTTCCAAATTGCAGGATCATTAACAATAAGGTTTATGTTCGTGAAATGAAAATCACCAAAAACATTTTTGGGAATATTTACATATTGGCTTTCATTTAATGCAAATGCCGGAAAAAATTTACCGATAAAAAAAGCCACAAGGCTGCCGAATATTACAATAATAAATGAAGAAGGTAAATAAGGAATTTTTTTAGACAAATTGCGCTTCCAAAAAATCAACAACAATAAACTCGACACAGCTGTTATAATAGCCCCTCCGGAAGAATGTTGATATAAAGAACCCAGATGCTCAAAACCATGATTAAATGTGAGAATATTAAACAATTCGTTGGTCCAGAAATCAGGCTGATCATAACCTACCATAAATGGTATTTGTTTGGCAATTAACAAAATGCCGATTGCACCTAACATCCCTTTAATAACAGCTGATGGAATAAATTGTGTAAACCCACCTAATTTAAATACACCTAAAATAATTTGAAAAATTCCTGCAAGCATTACAGCAATAAAAAAGAGGTCTATCGATGCTGAGGCAAGTATTATTGCAGCACAAATTGTAGTTAAACCCGCAGCAGGTCCGCTCACACTTAGTGAAGATTTACTTATAACAGGAACTATTATGCCGCCAATAATACCTGCAATTAATCCGGCATACAAAGGAGCACCACAGCCTAATGATATGCCTAGACATAGTGGTAACGCAACAAAAAAAACAGTAATACTCGATTTTAAGTCGTGCCGAAGAAAAGAAAATACATACGTTTTAATCCTGCGTCGATACATATGCATAATGAAACCCCAAAGGTGAGGGTAATAAATAGCAATATGCCATTTACTTATGCATATAGTAATTGTGCATTGTTGAAAAACTTACAGTGCTGCGCCTGAACTTGCCCAATTGACAATGGTTTGAATAGTGGCATCATCCATTTTCGGGGCTTTTTTGGGCATAGGTTTTGCGCCATCGGCATGTTGTATTGCAATTATTAGTTTACCTGTTAGTGTTTGTTCTTTTACTTTTTCGTAGGTAGTTAGGTCGATTCCGGCTGCGGGTCTTCCGGCGTTGTGACAAGTGGACGCGCAATTGGCATCAATTATTGGTTTTACATTTGTGGTATAGGTTAATGCTGCTGAAGTAGCCTGTTTTCCTGCAGTACAGGAAACAAAACCTACTATTAATAGGATTAAAGCAACCGGGGTAATTTTATTGAGCATGTGAATTGAATTTCGCATAAAAATATACAACTCAGCCAATTTTAACAATTATAGCCTTTGAATGCCAATGTTTCAAAATTATTTTACTGGAGCACCTTTAGCTGAATTATTATCGTTAAGCACCATTTTATTAATCACAAACATCATAATCATGGTAATAATCATGGCTACAGTTACTACATACCCTAAAATTGGATAATGACTTAATTTTCCTGATTCCTCCTGCACTACAATTAAACCGGCCAAAGAAGCAGCCAAACCTCCCGCCAATTGCTGGATACTGGAATTTAATCCCATAAATGCACCTCTGTCCGCAGGATCCGGAACTCCCGACATAAGCGCTTGTGCAGATATAATACGTGCAGTTATGCCTATAAACAATATGATATTAACCACTATTGCAACCCAAAGCGGTGTTAAACCTAAATTACAATATATTAATACCAAAATCATGGATAATATAGAGCCAGCTACAAACATGTTATACTTGCCAACTCTGTCGGAAAATTTACCAATAATAGGCCCCGCAATTAAAGTAGCTGCTCCGGTGAACATATAGATCAATGGAATATGGTCGAGGTCTATACCTAAATTATTTACTGTGAATGCACTTCCAAATGGCATCAACATAAAGCCGCCCGTTGCTAATAATACCGTTGCTGCAAAACCGGTTAAGTATCGTTTTCTGGATAATGTCATCCATAAATGTCTAAAAGGAGAAACTTTGCGTTGAATGGCCAAATGTGCCGTAACGGGTTTCATTTTAATCAATATTATCACGAATACTGCAGCTCCTATTCCGGCTATCAGCATAAAAGGTGCATGCCAATTCATTGCATTTGCCAATTGTAATCCAATAGGTAATCCAAGTACCTGGCTGGCTGCAAATGCCATCTGAACAAAACCCATTACGCGTCCCCTAACTTGCATTTCAAATAAATCGGTAGTAATGGCAAAAACTACTGCACCCATAACACCACCAAATAATCCGGTAATAATACGTGCAGTAAGTAATGATTTATAGTCCGTTGCCAATCCGCAAAAAACAGTTCCGGCTAAAAACCCTGCATAAAAAAACAATAACATTTTTTTTCTGTCGAACTTATCGGCAAACCCTGAAGCTAAAATTCCGCTGATACAAGCCGAATAAGCATATGCCGAAACCAAATGACTAAACTGTCCGGGCGTGATAGATAATTCTGGCATCAAAATGGCACCTAAAGGTGAAAGCACCATAAAATCGAGCACAATGGTAAATTGTAAAAATGCAAGAACAGCAATGATAAACCATTGATATCCGGTAAATACAGGTGATTTGGTAGCCGTCATAATTGGAGTAAACCGTTTATAAGCTGTAAAAACCGTAAAAGGTTCCAAAGCATATAATTGGCGGCTGCAAGATTAGTCATATTAATAATAATTTCGAAATGGTTAACTGTGAAACACTATTTTATTTAGACGAGTGGAGGAAAAAAGAAAACAATAACTTGTCCATTATTACCTACAAATACAACCTTTTACGTTTAAATATCAGGCTGGAAACCTCATTCATCATAATAATTTTGTTCCTTGATAAATACCATAATTTTTTATTTGAACGTTTATTATAAAATTTATTAAATGCTGCTACAAACCTTATTACAAATACCGGGTGCATCACCTGTAACAACGCCGACTACACCAACAACACCGGCAGAAAGTTTATCATTAATTGATTTAACACTTGCAGGCGGTCCAGTAATGATACCAATCGGTATATTATTTATACTGGTGATTTTTTTATATTTCGAACGTTATTTAACTATTCGTAAAGCTGCGAAGGGTGACCCGAAATTTATGTTGAATATTCGAGATTATATTTCTGGCGGAAATTTAGATGCTGCAAAAATGTTATGTAAAAATACCGATACACCAATTGCACGTATGATTGAAAAAGGTATCATGCGTTTAGGCTCTCCACTTAAAAATATTGAAGTGGCAGTAGAAAACGTTGGTAAATTGGAATTATATAAAATGGAAAAAAATCTGGCTGCTATTGCCATGATTTCTGGTGTTGGACCAATGCTCGGATTTTTGGGAACAGTTACCGGTATGATTCAGGCATTTTATATCATGAGCCAAAGCGACCAAATTAGCCCGAAAGTATTGTCTGGCGGTATTTACGAAGCCATGGTAACTACAGTTGCCGGTTTAATTGTTGGTATTATTGCGAACGTTGCTTACAATAGTTTAATTGCTTTAGTAGAAAAAATGATATATAAAATGGAAGCCACTACTGTTGAATTTGTGGACTTATTGCAGGAACCTGCATAATTTAATTTCATCAGTAAATAACTTAAAATGGGATTACGATCAAGAAATAAACGATTAGCAGAATTTCAGTTGGCATCACTTACTGATATCGTATTTTTATTGTTGATATTTTTTGTATTAACATCAAGCATTGTTTCACCAAATGCACTAAATATATTATTGCCAAATTCCGATTCACAAACGCAGGCAACTCAAAGTGTGAGTATATCTATTGATAAAGATTTGAAATATTATTTAAACGGTGAAGAAATTGACCCTGCTTGGTTAGAAACCATGCTACCAGCAAAATTAGCTGGCCAAACTGACCCTACAGTAGTACTTTCAGCAGATAAATCAGTTCCTGTTGAATACGTAGTTGGAGTAATGAATATTGCCAGTAGCATGAAAATCAAAATGGTTTTGGCAACTACCCCAAAAAAATAGGAATGAGATTTGTGGAATAACCTGGTATTGGGCATCTAATTATAAAACCAATCATTATGAAAAATTGGGAAGAATTTGAAAAAGCAAATAAGCGCAGAAGTGGGTTCATAACTACGGGAATCGTTGCTGCCGTTGCATGTATTATGTTTTTGTTTGGCTTTAAACCACCTGATCCACCTTTAGAACCGGAAGGGTTATTAATTGACTTCGGAACAGACGCAACCGGCTCAGGTTCTTTTGAACCTAATACCACTGCTTCAACTCCTACATCTAGCAATCAGGCTGTAAAGGAAGAAATTGCTACACAGGATATTGAAGAATCGGTTAAAATGCCGGATGAGAAAAAGAATGACAAACCGAAAACGAATACCAATACCCAAAGTGAAACTAAGCCCACTATAGACCAAAGCCAGATTTTTACAGGCGATAAAGTGAATAACAATGGTCAATCCGGTAATAGTGAAGGTAACTCTACTTACGGTGGCAACCAGGGTTCAGTAAATGGTGACCCAAATGGATACCAAGGCCCTGGCGCAGGAAAGGGTGACGATGGTAAAATAGGTTGGGACTTAGATGGACGTAGTATGAAGGCAAAACCTTCATTACAGGTAGAACACAACGAAATTGGTGACGTACGTATTAAAATTTATGTAGATAAAAACGGGAAAGTTACCAGAGCCGAATATGAACGAAGTGGATCAACTATAACCGACTCATATTTGATTACACAGGCAAAAAATGCTGCTATGAAATCTACATTTAATGCCGATTCAAAAGCACCTGAAACTCAAATAGGATATATTACTTTCCACTTTAAGTTACAATAATATTTCCCGCCACGACCGGAAATATTATATGAAAAGAGCAGTGCCTTCAGTAAAATGAAGGCACTGTTTTTTTATACACATCCCTCCTTTTTATTTTAGCCAATTATTGTGTCTATTTGCTATGTTATTATGATGACATATAAGGAAACACTTGATTATTTGTTTACGCATTTGCCAATGTATCAGCGCATTGGTGCGGCTGCTTATAAAAAGGACCTGACGAATACACTGGCTTTATTACAAATTTTAGATAATCCACAGGATACATTCACCTCAATACATATTGGTGGCACTAACGGAAAAGGTTCGGTGAGCAATATGTTGGCTGCCGTTTGTGCAGAAGCAGGTTATACTACCGGATTATATACCTCTCCTCATTTAGTCGACTTTCGCGAACGTATTCGGGTAAATGGTGTTTTGTGTGAAGAAGAATTTGTAATAACATTTGTAGAAAAAATTAAACCACATATTGACAGTATTCAGCCATCGTTTTTTGAAATTACCGTAGCAATGGCATTTGATTATTTCAGGTATAAAAATGTGCAAATTGCTATTGTAGAAGTTGGATTGGGTGGTAGATTAGATTCTACGAATGTAATACTGCCATTGGTATCAGTTATAACGAATATCAGTTTTGACCATATGCAAATGTTGGGAAATACGCTGCCTTTAATCGCTAGTGAAAAAGCCGGTATTATTAAACCGAATATTCCTGTTGTTATTGGAGAAATACATAATGAAACAATTCCCGTTTTTGAACAAAAGACAATAGATAATAATGCAGCGTTATATCCTGCTCCGGAAAATGTGCAAGTGGAATTGTTGGAATATAATTTTAATAGTATGGAATTAAACGTGAGTTATTTGAACCAACTCACTTATCCGAATCTGATTTTGGACCTAACCGGTGAATATCAATTACAAAACGTTGGCACCGCCATTCAAACCATAGAAGTAATGCGATTACAGGGTATTGAAATACCTGACGAAGCTATTTATGAAGGATTACGTAATGTTCAATCACATACCGGTTTTGCCGGACGATGGCAGGTACTACAAGAAAATCCATTATTAGTCGCAGATTGTGCCCACAATACGGGTGGTCTTTCAATCTTATTCAAGCAGGTAAAGGAGCAGTCCTTCCAACAATTACATATAGTAACCGGAGCTGTTAATGATAAAGACCTGGATGCCGGGCTCAACCTCTTCCCTGCTCATGCCATTTATTACTTTTGTAAACCTGACATTCCACGTGGTCTCGATTCTGTTCACTTACAGGAACTTGCGTTATCAAAGGGTTTAAAAGGGTCTTCCTTCCCTTCAGTGTTTGCTGCTATGCAACAAGCCTTACAAAATGCCGGGAAAAATGATATGATTTTGATATGCGGCAGTATTTTTGTGGTAGCTGAGGCTTTACCGGCATACACGGCATTAACCAAACTAAATAGCTAAATCAATGAAAAGATTAGGTTTCCTCCTTATAAGTTGTCTTTTTCTCTCCAATGTTTACGGCCAAACCCTACACGGCTATGAATTCAAAATTCAAATCAAAGGATTGGCGGATACCACATTGTATTTAGGTCATCATTATGGTTCTGCTCAATATGTTATTGATACAGTTCCGGTAAACAGCAAAGGTGAAGCTATTTTTACAAGCACTGATACTTTACCTGGTGGCGTTTATTTGGTAGTTATTCCAACCTTGAAAAACAAGTACTTTGAGATGCTGGTAAGTGGAACGGAACCGAAAATTAGCATGGAAACCGATACAGTAGATTTTATTAAAAACATGCGAATAAGTGGCTCTTTGGAAAATACTATTTTTTATGAGGATTTAAATTTTATCGCTTCAAAAAAGGATAAAATGACACAGCTTAAAAAAGAGATGGATTTAGTTGGCGAAACAACCGAAGAAGGTAAAAAAATTAAGGCTGAAATGAAAGCCGTAAATGCAGAAGTGGAAGCTTATCGTGAGGACAATTTTAATAAATATCCAGACCTTTTATATACTAAATTTTTGAAAGCAGCTACCGATATTAAAATTCCGGAAGCCCCAATTAATCCTGATGGCACCAAAGATTCTACATTTGCTTTACGTTATGTTCGTCAACACTATTTCGACAATTTTGATTTTAGCGATGAGCGTTTATTGCGAAGCAATTTATACGATACCAGGATAAAAAAATACATCAAAGATTATATCGTAAAAATGCCTGATTCTATCATGGTTGCGGTAGATTTTATTATTGGTAAATCGTCAATTAAGCCCAAAACCTTTCAATATGTAACTGTTTTATTGCTTAATGAATATGCTACATCTAAAATCATGGGATTTGATGCGATATATGTGCATATCGTGGATAAATTTTATACTGGTGGAAAAGCGTTTTGGTTAGATGATGTAGGGTTATACCGTATACAGGCGCAGGCAGATAAGGTACGTCCTACCCTTTTAGGCAAAAAGGGACAACCATTGGTATTGCAGGATACTAGCGGTGTGGACATTCCTTTATATAGTTTGAATTCACGTTTCACAGTTATAGTTTTTTGGAGCCCTGATTGTGGTCATTGTAAAAAAGAAATGCCTAAAATAGAATCCTTTTATCCTGAATTGCAACAATTAGGTGCGGAAGTATATGCAGTATATTCGGAGGATGAATTTGATAAATGGAAAACATGGTTGCGTGGTCATAAATATCCATGGATTAATGTTTGTAATGCTAAAGGAACAGAACAATATCAGTTAAAATATAATGTTGATCAAACACCGATGATTTATTTACTTGATAAAAATAAAATCATTTTCGGCAAAAAAATTAACATCGAGCAAGTGCCCGGTATCATTAAGGACAGAATTAAGTATGAGGAAAGTAAATCTTAATTAAATATTTCTACCTCATGGTGTACCAATAATGTAATTAAACATAACAGTGACATAACGCCTGTAAACAGTATAATCATTAATACTATTTTACTATATCCTTTTTTGTTGTGCATAATTTCGGTGAACAACCAAAACCTGGTTTTGTTCAATAACAAATTGAACTTTTAAACAACACACTACGTTTACTCAAACATGAAAGAAAAGCGCCAATACACTGTAGTAAAATCAGAGGACGAATGGAAAACCTTGTTGACCGACGAACAATATCGTGTCTTGAGAAAAAAAGGCACTGAACGTCCTTTTACTGGTGAATACGACCATTTTTTTGAAGATGGTGTTTATGTGTGTGCAGGTTGCGGCCAGCAATTATTTACATCTACATCTAAATTTGACAGTGGTTGCGGATGGCCGGCTTTTGACAGGGAAATTGAAAAAGGAACTATCGACTACGAAACAGACCAGGGATTTGGCATGGTAAGGACTGAAATTTTATGCAGTAAATGTGGTGGTCATTTAGGCCATGTTTTTGACGATGGACCTACCGAAACCGGCAACAGGTTTTGTGTAAACTCTGCTTCGTTAAAATTTAAGCAGTAATTGATTAAGCTTTTTGCAGGGTAAAGCCAAATGTGGAGCCCTCACCTATTGTGCTGCGTACATTTACATTTTGATTATGTGCTTCAATAATGTGTTTCACTATAGATAAACCCAATCCGGTTCCACCCATATCGCGTGAGCGGCTTTTTTCGATGCGGAAGAAACGTTCAAATACACGATTGAGTTGCTCTTTTGCAATACCTAAACCATTATCGGCAATTTCTATCAGGATATTGTCGCCCATATTGTAAAACCCTGCATGAACAAATCCACCTTTGTTGCCATATTTAATGGCATTGGAAATTAAGTTGACAAGTACTTCGCGAATTAATTTTTCATCTGCATACACATTAAAAACATGGTCGCAGCCTTCTTTGATAGCTAGTTTTGTTTGTGCTGCAGAAGCTTGCATTTCAAGCGACTCGTACACTTCTTGCACCAATGCGTTAATGTCAAATTTTTTATAGTTTAAGGCCAATTCACCACTCTCTAACATCGATATGTTTACCAAATCGTCGATAATCATAATCATACGCTCGACATTTTTTAATGCCTTTTCGATGTAAATACTATTGATGGTAGGGTCTTCAATCCCGCCATCAGAGAGTGTTTCAAGGTATCCCTGAATACTCATGATGGGCGTTTTTAACTCATGACTTACATTACCTAAAAATTCTTTTCTGTAATCAGCTTGTTTTATGAGTAAATCAATTTCGCTGCTTCTTTCTTTTGCCCATTCTATTACTTCATTGTTCACTTCTGAAATTACGTCCGACGACATTTTCATTTTTTCATCGGCAATTTCTTTAGTGGATTTAAGTGCATGAATGTTTTTATAAATGAGTTTTATTTTGCGGTAAATGAATTTTTCTACCGCTAAGTAGAAGATTAAAAAAATACTAAGAAATGCAATAAGCGGAATAACTACCAGTTGATAGGCTTGAAATTGCAAAAATGGAAAGAGATACCACGCCAATTCCAGCACCAACAGAATTAATAAAATAATTCCAGATGAAGCCAACACTATTCGGCTCGGTGAAGCATTTTTCATCAACTAATTAATGGTCAAATTTATAACCAATTCCTTTGATTGTCTTAATAAAATCTTCACCAATTTTTTCTCTTATTTTACGAATATGGACATCTATTGTCCTGTCGCCTACAATTACATCCATTCCCCAAATGCGATTAAATATCTCCTGTCTGGTAAACACTTTACCTGGTTTGGAAGCTAATAATTGGATAAGTTCGAATTCTTTTTTCGCGAGCGAGATTGGGTCTCCTTTAACATATACCAGGAATTTTTCTTCATCGATGCTCAAATCGCCATACGTTACTGCTTCATTCACCGGTTCCATTACTGCAGTTCTGCGCAACAATGCCTTTATTCTTGATAACAGGATTCTCGGTTTAATTGGTTTAGTGATGTAATCGTCTGCTCCTACATCAAAACCCTGCACTTGAGTAAAATCTTCGTTTCTTGCGGTTAAAAACGCGATAATGGTATTATCGAACTCTCTTAAGCTGCGCAACTCTCTGCACACCTCTATCCCATCCATTTCCGGCATCATAATGTCCAATAAAATCAGGTTTGGTTTCTCTGCAATAGCTTTTTCTAAGGCTATTTTACCATTTGCCGCCCTAACTACCTGATAATCATCCTTTAAAAGGTTATATTCTATTACTTCCAGAATATCCGGCTCATCGTCCACAATCAAAATCTTTATCTTTTCGTTTTGCATATGCAATTTTGATGTAAAGCTAAATAGTGAGTATTAACTCAAACTCAAAATCGTGTTAAGTTAATGTTAAAGAAACATTTAATTTACGTATAAGTTCCGGATTTCACACATTTGAGCTAAATCATGTAACTTTAAACGCAGAACTATGAGTGAAAAGGCACCTTCAACGGGTTTAACGTGGAAACTGATAGCGGGGTTCATCTTGTCGACCGCACTAATTGGATTTGCAGCCTGGTTTGCTTATCAAAACTTCAACAAACTGCTTGGTTCTGTTGAAACCCTGTCAAACCCTAACAATTCAGCAGAAGAGCTTCAAAATCTCATTTACAGCATGCATGAGGCTGATGCCAATATGCGCAATTACATCATGACTGACGACCCTGGTGCTTTCCAGAGTTATATGACAATGATGGAAAACATGAGCGTAGAATTGGATGACCTTAAACAGGATAGGAATTTTGCTTCCAATGAAAAAAGCCTGGACTCTCTTGAGGACTACTTAAACGACAAAGCCGATTTGATGTATTCATTAGTGATTTTTAAAAAATCCAGTGAATATGAACGCTTAAACAGTAAAGCACTAGCAAAAATTTCATCCAATTTGGACGATGAAGGTGGGTTTACGAGCGCTAAATCAGATAATGTCACTACCAAAACGCCTACAATAAAACAACCTTCTATCAAACAGGCTGAAAGTACCACGGATAAATCCAAAAAGACAAAAAAGGAAAAAGACAAAGATGAAGGCTTTTTGAAGAACTTATTTTCAGGAAAAAATAAAAATAATAAAACCCAAACTTCCGACCCAACAATTGTCGCGCTAAAAGACAGTACAAATAATTCGAAATCAACAGCAGAATTACAGTTTGATATTTCCAATAATCCCTCAGTTGATGTTGAAGATGTCCGTCAAGTACTGAGAGAAATTGAAAATGAACAACGACAATATAATACGACATTAACCATCAAAGAACTTGAAATATTAGCCAGCGATAAAATCATTATCAAAAAAATAAATGAACTGATTGACCGTATAAAGTCAGAACAAATTACATTGCAACAAGCACAATTAATTGCTGCCAACAACAATGCAAAGCGCTCATCTCAAACCATGCTGATAATTGCATCAATAGCATTATTAAGTGGATTAGTTTTTATGGGAATTATTTTAGTTGATATTAATCGCAGCAACCGTTATAAAAAAGAACTCATAGTTGCTCGCAATCGTGCTGAATATCTGGCGCATGCCAAAGAGGAATTTTTAGCTAATATGAGCCATGAAATTCGTACTCCTTTGAACGCAATAATTGGCTTTAGCGAACAAATGGAGAGCACTCCCCTGCAACCATCACAGAAAAAATATATTAAAGCAGTTAGCAATGCCGGTGCTCACTTATTAAATACGGTAAACGACATACTCGATTTATCAAAAATAGAAGCCGGGAAATTAGCCATCGATGATCAACCCTTTAAACTTAAAGAAGCCATTGATGAAGTAGTTTCAATAATGGAAATTAAAGCCAAAGAAAAACAACTAACGTTAACTGTTTCGCCAATAGATTTTGCAAACGAATATGTGATTGGTGACGCATTCCGAATTAAACAAATACTTTACAATATTGCAGGTAACGCTATTAAATTTACTGACAAAGGCAAAATAGAAATTTCCGGAAGTGCCAAAAAACACAAATCAGAAATCGAGTATCATATTCATGTTACTGATACAGGAGTTGGCATAGCTCCAGACAAAATTGATAAAATATTTGAAAGCTTCGAACAAGCCGAAAATGCGATAACTCGAAAATTTGGTGGCACAGGACTAGGATTAAGTATTTCGAAAAAATTGGCTGCTTTAATTGGGGGCAATATTGCTGTAAAAAGCGAAATCAATAAAGGCAGTACTTTTACAATTACACTTCCTTTACCTGTTGCTGATGAAAAAACGATTAGCACCATATTGCACGAACCTACCACACATATTGATTTACATGGCATGGAAATATTAGTAGTTGACGATGAGCCATTTAATCTCATGTTGGCTGAAGTTATTTTGAAAAAGTATGGAGCAATTATAACGGTGGCTGTTAATGGCAAAGAGGCATTCGATAAAATTGAATTACAAAATTTTGACATTGTTTTAGCCGATTTACACATGCCTGAAGTGGATGGCTATATGTTGGCCAATAAAATTCGTGAAAAATACTTGCAAGTGCCATTAATTGCATTAACAGCTAATGTTATGCAAAACGATATGGTTAAAATCAAAAAAAGCGGGTTCAATGATATACTGCTAAAACCCTATAAAGAAAAAGCTTTGTTAGATATCATTGCAAAATATGCACCGGTTGTTATTGGAGAACATGATCCTGAAAATCCGCAAATGCAATTGGAAACAAACAGCGACCTCAAAGCTGTAGAAGAACCAAATTTGTATAGTCTTGATGAAATCCGAAAATTTGCGGATAATGACAATAGTATTTTAGTTGCTATTGTAGAGTCTTTTATTCAAAATAATTCGCTTAATTTATTTACACTAAAAGATGCATCTGAAAAAAACGATTTACATACAGTAAGAAATACGGCACATAAAATGTTACCTTCTTACAATCACTTTCACGTGCTTACCTTAATCAGTGATTTAAAAAAATTAGAAATTGTGGAAGAGATTTCCCCGGTAGATTTAATTAATTGTTATTATCAAATTGAAAAAGTAAGTAAAGAAGTATTTACACTGCTTGAACAGGATTGTCGAACCTTATCCTTCGTTAAATAACTTACTCGTCTTCATTGCCGGTTAGTATTTTGTATAATTTCATTTTATTATACAATGTTTTTCGGTCAATTTTCAACAAAGTAGCAGCTTTGCTTTTGTTATAATTTACTTTTACTAAAGTATTTATGATTAATTCACGTTCTGTTTTTTCTGCAAGTGATTTTAAATCACTTGGTTGTTCAACGTGATTTTGAGTATTAAATTGATTGGTATTATGCGCATTTGAATCGTCCCGTTTTTCAAAAACAATTTCATGCGGTAACGTTTCCTTTTTAACCAAATTCCCACTGGTAAGCAATACAGCCCTACGAACCACATTGCGCATTTCACGTAA
>Ga0075154_10001641_pt1 | contig 15673 bp, 13 predicted proteins | sample JI71714BDNA_FD_70965 | JGI IMG/M metagenome (GOLD analysis project Ga0075154, IMG submission 70965) | Wastewater effluent complex algal communities from Wisconsin, to seasonally profile nutrient transformation and Carbon sequestration -... | ecosystem: Engineered > WWTP > Effluent > Algae... | reverse complement strand
ACTCTTGTAGAACCAACAATGCCAAGAATAATAGCATTTTTTACAGCAGGAGCAATAGCAACTAAGGACCATAAAGACCCAGCAATCATCATACCAACTGCAATATATCTTAGATATTGCTTCTGCAGAGTTACCAATAACGGTATAGTGTCTGTTATTGCAGTAACTTCACCCTCATAAAAAATACCTAAATACGGCAAAACAATGAAATTCGCAACTAACGCACCTATCAACATTATTCCACTACTGCCTATGCCTATTATATAACCCGCTCCAATTGATAGCGGAGATAAAGAAACGCTTAGACCAAACACAGTTCCAAAAGCTTTCGTTCCATAAATTATAAAATCAGAACCAAGTTTAAAACCGCTTTGAGCAATAGTGACAAAGGCAGAAATAAATGAACCTTTTAACAGAAGCTTAGTAGCATTTCCTTTTTTCTCTCCTGAAATGAGAACTTCCGCCACCGCAATGCCCTCCGGATAAGGCATTTTTTCTTCTACAATCATTATCTTGCGCAAAGGAATAGAAATAAATACCCCAAGCGCTCCACCAAGCCCTAATATAAGCATCGTATCAAGATATCTGAATTCCTGCCAATAACCAGATAACAAAATAGCAGTAATACAAAATGCCGCCATAGCAGCCACGCTTTCACCAGCAGAGGCGATGGTTTGTACAATAACATTTTCTAATATGGTGCTTTTCTTAAAAGCCTTGAAAACCATCAATGAAATTAAAGCAGCTGGAATTGAAGCAGCAACGGTACGAGCAAATTTTAACCCCACATAAAGACTAGACATCGTAAAAATCACTGCCAAAATTATGCCAATTACTACCGCTCTTACTGTAACCTCCGGCAAAAATACTTTCGATTTTATGTAAGGAATATTTTGATCTTGTTTTGATAACTGTTCCATAAATTTAAATACGTATTTTTATATTTATCAATTAAATAAACCTAAAAATTAGATCTTTTTAGACATTCTTTTTCTTTCATTAGGATCAAGGTATAACTTACGCAACCTAATTGATTTTGGAGTTACTTCAACCCTTTCATCATCTTCGATATAAGCTATAGCTTGCTCTAAAGTCATTAACCTTGGAGGGGTTAAGCGTATTGCTTCGTCTTTACTAGTTGTCCTAATGTTAGTTAATTGCTTAGATTTTAGAGGATTAACTTCCAAATCATTATCGCGGTTATGCTCCCCAACAATCATGCCTTTATAGATAGGAACACCAGGTTTAATAAATATCTGCCCTCTATCCTCAAGACCCCATAATGCGTAAGCTACTGAATCTCCATCTTCAGTAGAAATCAGTACACCATTTCTCCTACCCTCTATCTTACCGCAATAAGGTCCATAAGAGTGATAGACCCTGCTCATAACACCAGTGCCCCTGGTTTCTGTTAAGAACTGACCATGGTATCCTATAAGCCCCCTTGATGGAGCAATAAACAATAGACGCGTCTTTCCAGCTCCAGTAGTTCGCATATCCGTCATCTGAGCTTTCCTAAGATTCATCGACTCAACAACCGAACCAACGAACTCAGAATCAACATCTATCTGCACTTCTTCCATAGGTTCCAAGCGTCCTCCTACTTCATCATTTTTATAAAGCACGGTCGGACGGCTAATAGATAATTCAAAACCTTCCCTACGCATTGTTTCAATTAAAACACCCAGTTGTAACTCTCCTCGGCCAGCTACCTCGAAAGAATCGGTTTGAGTAGTTTCGGAAATAGTTATAGCCACGTTTCCTTCTGCTTCACGCAGCAACCTTGCTCTTAAGACCCTAGAAGTTAACTTATCACCTTCTCTTCCAGCAAGCGGGGAGTCATTAATGGAAAATATCATCGAAAGAGTAGGGGGGTCTATAGCCTGGGCAGCTAACGGGACTTCAACCTCCAAAGCGCAAATAGTATCGGAAACGCTTGCGGTCTCAAGCCCGGCTATTGCAATAATATCTCCAGCTAAGGCAGTTTGTACAGGGATTCTTTCAAGACCTTTAAAAGTGAGCATTTTGGTTATTCTGCCAGTTTCAATCACTTTGCTATCGATATTCATCACTTTAATTGGCGCATTGATTTTCGCAGTGCCAGACTTGATTCTACCAGTTAATATTCTTCCTAAGTAATTGTCATACTCTCTTGTAGTTACCAGCATTGAAAAATGAGTATCAGGATCTGCTTCTGGTTTATGGACGTGTTCTAGAACAACATCAAAAAGAGCAGAGACATCCTCTCGTGGGTCGTTTAAGTTTCGCACAGCCCATCCGCTTCTTCCAGAAGCGTAAATGATTGGAAAATCAAGTTGATCGTTAGTTGCATCCAAAGCGATAAATAACTCAAATATTTCATCTAAAACTTCTTCTGTTCTGGCATCGCTGCGGTCAATTTTGTTAATCACTACGATTGGCTTTAGCCCAAGTTTCAAAGCTTTTCCGAGTACGAATTTTGTTTGAGGCATAGGTCCTTCGGCGGCGTCAACTAGTAGTGCTACCCCATCTACCATCGATAAAATACGTTCTACCTCTCCACCAAAGTCAGCATGACCTGGCGTATCTACTATATTGATTTTTGTATCTTTCCAAGTAATAGAAGTACATTTAGCTAAAATCGTTATTCCACGCTCTCTTTCAAGGTCGTTTGAATCCATAGCTCTTTCGGCTACTTCTTGGTTGTCCCTAAAAATACCGCTTTGTTTAAGCATTGTATCTATCAGGGTTGTTTTGCCGTGGTCTACGTGTGCAATTATTGCAATATTTCTTATAGAAGAGAGCATTACTTTACATTTTATTTGTTATATACTAGCTGAAGGATCATAATACATTATTGAATATATTAAAAGAAAAATATAAATTATAAGTAATAAACTCGTTTAGTTCGGATAAGGTGTAGATAGTTGATGGAAACATTTCATGAAACGGTAAATTTCCAGGACATTATTGATAGATACAAATCATATGGTATCACTTTAGATGAGGCAAAAGTCCAAAAAGCTATGGAAATTGCTGTCAAATACCACGGTGCTCAGCAAAGAGCTTCTGGAGATCCTTATTATTACCATCCACTAGAAGTAGCTGAAATAGTTGCTGAGATGAAGCTGGATACTGACTCAATAATAACAGCTATCTTGCATGACACTATTGAAGATACGGACCTTACTCTGGGAGATATAGAGAGACATTTTGGTAAGGAAATAGCAAAACTAGTTGATGGGGTTACTAAACTTACAAAAATAAAATTTAAAGTTGAAAATGTAAGACAAGCTGAAAATTTTCGTAAGTTTCTGATAGCAATAAGCGATGATATTAGAGTATTACTTGTAAAACTTGCCGATCGCCTGCACAACATGCGTACTATAGATTTTATCAGTAGCCCCGAAAAAAGAAAAAGAATAGCATTAGAAACCCTAGAAATATACGCTCCTTTAGCTGAAAGAATAGGGGTGCAGCAACTTAAAATAGAGTTGCAAGATATATGTTTCAGGGTTTTAAATCCAGAAATTAGGCAGTCGATACTTAATCGTTTTGAATCGATTGCAACTCGTCAGGATGATCAGCTCATTAACCGAGTTGCCGCTGAACTTACCAACACTCTAGAAAAAGGTGGTTTAAAAGCGGAAGTGTTGGGTAGAAAGAAGACGCCTTACTCCACCTGGATGAAGATGAAACAAAAGAATGTAAACATAGATCAATTATCAGACATAGTAGCTTTTCGAATAATTGTTGATAGCACTACTGACTGTTACAAAGCTCTGGGAATTATCCACACCACCTATAAAATGGTCCCAGAAAGTTTTCAAGATTTTATTAGCACTCCTAAAAATAACGGATATCAATCCCTCCATACCGTGATAATTGGCCCATCGCAACAAAAGGTTGAGGTGCAAATCAGAACCCAGAAAATGCATGATATAGCGGAACTTGGTATAGCTGCTCATTGGCGCTACAAACAAAATCGTAACATCGAAGATGATAGTTCAGATGTAATCAAATATACTTGGATTAGAGAATTACTTTCAATTTTAGAACAAAATAGCAATCCAGAAGAATTTTTGCAAAATACCAAAATGGCAATGTATTATGATCAGGTATTTTGTTTTACCCCTAACGGTAGTCTTGTGGCATTACCCAAAGGCGCAACACCTGTCGATTTTGCCTACATGGTTCACTCTAATTTAGGGAATTCATGTGTTGGAGCAAAAGTAAATGGTAAAGTAGTTCCTCTAAAAACTCAGCTTTCTAACGGTGATCAGGTAGAGATAGTTACTTCTAAAAATCAAACAGCTTCTCCATCGTGGGAAAAATTCGTTGTCACTGGCAAAGCAAGGGGAGAGATAAGAAAAGCTACTCAAACCCAGAAGCGTGGTCAGTATATAAAGCTTGGTCACGCCATTATCAGCAAAGCTCTAAAATCGGTTGGAGTAAAAGATGAAAAAAAGGCTCTAGAGTCAGCGTGTAGCTTTTTCAATAAAAATCTAGATGAGTTATATTTTTCCGTTGGCGAGGGGTCAATTACTAGGGAAGAAGTGCTAAAACAATCATTATTGAAGAAAAGCAGACTCGGAACTACTTTATCTATGCTAAAATTCGGATCATCGGTTGATCAAGCAGAATATGCCATCCCAATCAAAGGCTTGATACCTGGCATGGTTATGCATTTTGCAAGTTGTTGTTGCCCTCTACCTGGAGATAGAATTGTTGGCATACTTCATTCTGGCAATGGAGTGATGGTTCATACCTCGGACTGCGAAATGCTAAATAATTTTTCTAGTATGCCAGAAAAGATTTTAGATCTAACCTGGGACAGTGATAGAGCTAACATTCCTTTTGTATCAAGAATCAAAATTTTATTACTCAATGAAGTAGGCAGTCTTGCAGCGCTATCAGGAGAAATAGCCAAATCAGCAGGGAATATAATAAATTTCCAAATAATCAGCAGAAATACCGATTATTTTGAAATGGTATTTGACATAGAAGTAAAGTCAAGTGAACATTTAGACAAAATCATTAGTACACTTAGAACTCAGGACGTTGTTCAATATGTAGATAGGGATAAAGGGTCCAATATTAAATCCCACCATAGCTATAGCTTTTGAGGACTTAAGAAATTTAATGTTTTAAAAATGTATCTGCTTTGGAGTTTCGCCATAAATCAGCATAAACTCCTTCAGAATCGAGCTCTAAAAGTTCCATTGGTTCTAGCATTGGATAAATCTCTGCAAAACTTTTACTAGTACCAATGGCTGTGTATTTCCTAATATGCTCGGGCCCTAGCTCTTCTGGGTCCTCAAGCCCTAAAGCCCCTAATAGTTCAAGAAAAGATTCTAGAACTCTTTTGTGAAAATTCCTAACTCTTACAGATTTATCAGCCACATCAAGAGATTGCCAACGATGTTTATCTTGTGTAGCAACTCCGGTTGGACATTTGTCTGTATTGCATTTAAGGGATTGTATGCATCCAAGCGCAAACATCATAGCTCTTGCAGAGTTACAAGTATCAGCTCCAAGCGCTATTTTTACCAGCACATCATAACCGGTTGCAACCTTACCGCTAGCAATTAAACGCATTTTATCCCTAAGCCCAGCACCTACTAAACAATTATGCACAAAGGATAAAGCTTCATTAATTGGAGTACCAATTTTATTTGCAAAAGCAAGAGGAGCAGCGCCAGTTCCGCCTTCTGCCCCATCAATAGTGATGAAATCTGGGGTAATACCTGTTTCGATCATGGCTTTACATATAGCCATAAATTCTGTTCTATGACCTATGCAAAGCTTCATACCTACTGGTTTGCTACCACATAATTTCCTAAGTTTATCAATAAACTCTAGAAGCCCTATAGGGGTTGAGAATTCGGGGTGCATTGGAGGTGATATAGCATCTACTCCAGGCTCGAGCATTCTTATTTTGGCAATTTCTTCTGTTACTTTTACAGCTGGTAAAATACCTCCATGAGCTGGTTTTGCACCCTGAGATAGCTTTAATTCAATCATTTTAACTACGTCTAAATTGGCATTTTTAGCAAAAGCTTCAGGGTCAAATCTACCATTTTTATGCCTACAACCAAAATAGCCCGTACCAATTTGCCATATTATATCTCCTCCGCCCTCAAGATGGTAATGGCTTAATCCTCCTTCTCCTGTGCTTTGAGCAAAATCACCTAGTTTAGCTCCTTTGTTTAGGGCTCTTATAGCGTTAGGGCTAATTGCTCCAAAACTCATTCCTGAAATATTGAATCTTGATGCGTCATATTTTTTTAAACAATGTTCTCCGCCGAAAATTATCCTATTCTTATCTTCAGAGATATGTTTAGGAGATAGGGAATGATAGGAAAATTCATAGCCAATAGCAGTTATATCGTTTTGAGTACCAAAAGCTATAGTTTCTCTTTCACCTTTAGCTTTCTGATAGACAAGCGACCTTATTTCTCGGCTAAAAGGAGTGCCGTTTTTATCAGATTCAACAAAATATTGTTGAATTTCTGGCCTAATCGACTCAAGTATGTATCTTAAGTGACCAATTACTGGATAGTTACGCAAGATAGTATGTTTTTTGGAAAAAATATCAAATAATCCTATTGCAATATATGGTACTACTAGATACAGAATATATAAGTACAAAGATGATTCTGAAAATTGGTAAGCAATTGCTGCAAGAGCTAGTCCGCTTAATGATATTACATAATATAACCAACGCATATAATCTATAATAAAGCTATAATTGAAATGAATCTATAAAGATTATAACTCAAAACTACTCAAAAGTAGATTAATTATAGTTAATTTTATTAATTTTTATAGTTATGATATGTTATTTAAGGCCAAACTTTAGCTTAAGACCAATTATAAAAATTCCTGGCAAGCCCAAAAAATATGCTAGCGCAAGATAAAATCGAGCTTACTTCCTATAGTTATGTCTATGTTTTCGGTAGCTGGTGGCGCTGGAACAAACTCCGTATTAATACTAACATTTTGGGAAGGTGCAAGCTCAACTTTGCTATAATCGTCGATTCTTGATTTTATCACTCTGTTGCTTTTATCAAAAAGTCTAATCCTAACTAAAGGCATTTTTGCAACTTTATCCGATGCATTCAAAACCTTATAGGAAACAGTTATTTTATTTAACTCCTTGTTATTAGTAATCTGCAAATCACGAATACTTAGGTTTTGATCATTCAAAATCGAACTAATGCCAAAAATATTGGGGAATAAAGTAGCTAACATGAAAATGATGAGGCCTATAAGCAATATCGGCAAGCCGTATAAATATGACGGAATCCTAATTGGCAGCAATGCTGGCAAGTTTACTCCATTACCAAGAGGAATGATTTCCGGAACAGACTGAGCTAGAGTTGGCTCCATCTTTACTTGATTTTCAAGCCTCTGATGCCAAACATGTGCACATTTTGAACATTTAACTTTTCTACCGTGTTTACCTATCTGTTCTGAATTTACAACAAACTTGGCATCACATTCTGGACAAGCTATATACATCTTTTGTTATTCCTTTAAATTACCCAAAGTTATAATATAAATAAAACTCTCATTCTCATTTTTTGATAAAAGACAGTTTACTAAAGATACAAAATAAAGCTACTAAATTATTTTACTAAAACAATTTTTTAACACAAAGATATGCAGCATTACATTACAACAATTGAAGAAATTTGGCAAATAAGAGACTCTCTAATTGCTGGAAACAAAGATTACCTAAATGCACAAAATATTATTCAAGAAGTTTTAGAAAAGCTTGAAAAAGGAGAGATTTCTGTATGTAATAAAGCAAACGACCAATGGCAAGTTAACGAATGGATTAAAAAAGCAATTTTACTTCATTTTAAAACTTCAGAAATGAAGATTTATGATGGGCAGTGCATAAAATGGTACGATAAAATTGACCCACGTTTCCTAGATTCTTCAGAAGAAAATTTTAAAGAAAACGGATTCCGAGTGGTGCCAGGAGCTTTTATTCGTAGAGGTTCTTATATTGGTAAAAACGCTATAATAATGCCATCTTTTGTTAATATAGGAGCCCATATTGGCAGCAATACCATGATTGATAGCTGGGCAACTGTTGGTTCATGCGCTTATATAGGCAAAAATTGTCACATTTCTGGTGGGACAGGAATCGGAGGAGTGCTTGAACCTTTGCAAGCAAAACCAGTGATTATTGAAGATAATTGTTTTATAGGAGCAAGATCTGAAATTGTTGAAGGCGTTATAGTTGAAGAAGGCGCTGTAATTAGTATGGGAGTGTTTATTGGTGCTTCAACAAAAATTGTAGACCGATCTACTGGCGAAATAACATATGGCAAGGTTCCGGCATACTCGGTTGTAGTACCTGGATGCCTACCTTCTTCAGAGCCGCATTTGCCTGGTTTATACTGCGCTGTTATAATTAAGCAAGTTGATAAAAAAACTAGAGAAAAAACAGCTCTAAACGAGTTATTAAGGGTGTGAAGTGGCTTAGTGTTTAAGGGTGTGAAGTGGCTTAGTGTTTAGATTTGATAGTATTTTTTCAGACTCCAGTAATTTTTTCAGACTCCAGTAATTTTACAGAGTTTATCTTCAAAGGCTAAATTTTGTAAAAATTCATTTTTTTACGAATAGATAAACCGATATTTCTGGATCATCTTTAATAAAAATATTACAATAAAGTAAAGGATAGTGACGCTGACATATATATTAAAAAAAGTTATTTATGATGCGGGGAAATGATGTCAAGTTTATTTAATATTTTACTAGCGATTGTTGCAGTAGGTGGGTTGTTTTTCCTCTTAAAAAGAAGAGGGGGGTATCAAAAACCAAAACACGTAAGTGTTATAGATCCACAAGCTCAAGCTGCGTATAGCGTTCAAAAAACAGACAAAGACGAAAATCATAGCCTTTCAATTGAAGAAAAAATAAAATTATCATGGCAGTTTTTAGTTAACCTTAAAAAACAGATATTAGAAAAATTTTCAAAAACAGATCAAGAAAAATTGGCTCAAGCATCTAAAACTCTTGTTCAAAATGGCATGAATTACCAGCATGATGTGGATTTGGAAGTAAAACTGAGCTTACTAAAAGTTCAATCAGTTAGCAAATCTAAGAAACAAGATCATTCTCAGTCTCAATCAATTTCCATTTGACAGACTAAATTTACTGCTTAAAAATATTTGCTACAAGCCTGCAAGTAAGAATATCCAGTAAATAAGGTGAGTATGGCTGATATCCAAAGAAAAACATGACCTATCAGATCCAAATGTTTAATTCCAGATCCTACAGAGCCAATTATTAACATTGTTATCGAAATCATTTGTAGAGTAGTTTTTATTTTTGCCAATCTTGTTACAGGTAAACTCACGCTTACCTGAGCTAAAAACTCACGAAGTCCTGCAACGGTAAACTCTCTAGCTAAAATTAACAGACACGGTACTTCATCTGCTCTATCGGTTTTTACAAGCATAATTAATGTGCAACCAACTAGTACTTTATCTGCAATTGGGTCGAACATCTGGCCAAAACTTGAAACTATGTTATATTTTCTGGCCAAATAGCCATCTAAAAAGTCGGTTAAACTTGCCAAAGCAAAGACTATTCCTCCAATTCGATGAGCGAATTTTGAATCTTCAAAATAAAACGACATGATAATAAGTGGTATTGCTACCATTCTTAGAATAGTCAGATAATTTGGTAGATTTTTGCTAATCTGTGTTTTAGAGTTAATGCTCATATTTGTAAGGGATGATGATTATTTATCATATTTATATGCTATTTATTAGAACTTTTAATCTAATTTTTTATAAAAACCAACTAATAACTTGCTTAAGATTTAAGTTTAGTAATAAATTTGTGTTTATGAACTAACATTAATAATGTCAATGACCAAAATATACAAAACAGCTGAAGATGCTATAAAAGATGTGATAAAAGATGATATGTTAATCCATGCTGGTGGGTTTGGTTTGTGCGGAATACCAGAAAATCTTATTTCTGCTATTGCAAAATCTGGAGTCAAAAACCTAACAATTATCAGTAATAATTGCGGAGTGGATGATTTTGGTCTTGGTATTTTGCTAAAAAATGGTCAGATAAAAAAGATGATCTCATCTTATGTTGGAGAAAACAAACTGTTCGAACAAAAATATTTAGATGGATCTCTTGAATTAGAGCTTAATCCACAAGGGACGTTAGCTGAAAGAATTAGGGCAGGCGGAGCTGGGATACCTGCATTTTATACCAGAACTGGTGTTGGCACTGTGGTAGCTGAAGGAAAGGAAGTGCGAGAATTTGATGGTAAGAACTACGTAATGGAGAGGGGGTTGTTTGCAGATATTGCAATAATCAAAGGCTATAAAGCTGACAAATTTGGTAATGTTATTTACAATAAAACAGCTAGGAATTTTAATCCTGTAATGGCTACTGCCGCAAAAGTAACTATCTGTGAGGTTGAGGAAATTGTCGAGATTGGCAAACTTGATAGTGATAATATTCATACATCTGGAATATTTATCCATCGATTGTTGCAAGGAATGAATTACGAAAAAAGAATAGAGAAGGTAACAACCAGAGACGGAAGTAATTAAATAAAAGGAGCGCAAGGAATGGCTTGGACAAGTGATGAAATGTGTAAAATAGCCGCTGAAATGGAAATTAAAGACGGTTTATTTGTAAATCTTGGTATAGGGATGCCAACAAATATTCCAAATTATATTCCAAAAGATATTAATGTATGTTTTCAAAGTGAAAATGGCATGCTTGGTATGGGCCCATTCCCTTACAAAGGAGACGAAGATGCTGATTTAATCAATGCTGGCAAACAAACGATAACCGCTCTTCCAGAGAGTAGCTACTTTGATAGTGCTGCATCATTTGCAATGATCCGAGGAGGTCATATCGACCTAACAATCCTTGGAGCGCTAGAAGTTTCAACTACCGGGGATCTGGCAAATTGGGCAGTGCCTGGGAAAATGATTAAAGGCATGGGCGGAGCTATGGATTTAGTGTCCAATATCAAGAGGGTTGTAATATTGATGGCCCATAATTCAAAAGATGGTAGTCCAAAATTGGTTGATAAATGCAGCTTGCCTTTAACTGGTGTGGGGGTGGTGGATAGAGTAATTACCGAGCTTGGAGTTTTTGATGTGATTGATAATAAAATGTATTTAGCAAAAGTAGCGACTGACGTAACAGTGGAGGAAATAAGACAAAAAACTTCAGCTAAAATAGAGGTTCGGTAGATTTTTGGGACTATTGTGGTACTGAGGAAGTAAAATTTATGCATTTGAGAAATAAACACAGGTTTTTTTATTATTTTTTAGTAGCAATTGTTTTTAGTCAATGGCCATTATGCAGTGCCTATGCTGCTAATCGCACGATAATGGATTATGCCTTAAGTAACATATTATTACAGTTGTTAATTTCTGGTGGGTATTACACTCTGGGAACACTTGGGGTTGTGGTACTTCTTTCATTGATTTACAAAGAGTTTAGGACTTATGCGTTGAGCATTTTCATTGCTTTCTGTTTTTTATATTTTTTAATTTTAGTTTACGAAGTACTTGAGTCTACTTCGTGGTTACCAACATATGGCTAACTTATTCAACTGGTCTTCTTAAAATTATGGTATATATCTTTTTATGCTAGGTTTACAACAGAAATTTGTTAATAACATAGATGGTATTTTAGGTCTAAATAAGCCTAAAAGGATAGGAATAGCAGTCTCTGGAGGTGCTGACTCTGTAGCTTTGCTTCATTTGGCAGTGTTATGGTCAAAAATAAATAAGTTGGAAATTACTGTCTTTTCAGTGGACCATAACTTACGACCTGAATCTAAAGCAGAAATTGCTCATGTAAAAAACTTAGCTAATAAGTTTGGTTTTGGTTTTGTTCCTCTTTTTTGGGATGGTGGGTCTGAAAAATCCGCAATACAGGCCAGAGCTAGAAAGGCGCGTTATAGTTTAATTCAAGAACATAGCAAAAGCTTAGGTGTCTCATTGATGCTTACAGCGCATCATTTCGACGATATGCTAGAAACATATCTGATCAAAAAATCTAAAAAATCTAGTATTCTAGCCCTAACTCCTAACATCACTCACTTTATCGATAATATGTGGGTAGTAAGACCTTTATTTAACATTACTAAAAAGGATTTGATGGAGTATCTGCTACAGAATAATATTCATTGGTTTGAAGATGCTTCTAATAGTTCCGACAAATATGAACGTAGCAGGGTAAGAAAAAATATAGCAGCTCTTGATATTGGTCAGAAAACAGCTTTAATCAACGAGTATAATTTAGTTATAGATAAGGCAAAGAAAATTGGTTCGGATTTTATCGCTGCTTTTGCTGAAACTGTATCAATTTATAATTATGGATTTGCCAAAATTGATTTGGCAAAATTTGCTGGACTAGATAAAGAAGTAAAAATCCACCTACTAAATCATATTTTAACAATAATTAGCGGTAAAACAATTATTCCCAGATACAGAAGCCTTTCAAAGATTATCAACTCTATTGATAATAATGCTATGAAAGCTTCTACTTTGAGTTCTTGTAAGTTAGTCAGCAAAAATAAGAGTTTGATAATATATAAAGAAAAAGCCTCTATTACCCAAAATGAAGATGAGTTTAAAAATCAGATTTTTTGGGATCAAAGATTTCAACTTACTACTAGCGATGATTGCGATCAACTAAGGTTCTTAAAACACAAAGATTGCATGATATCTAATCTAGAAATGGCCGATTATGTTAAATTAAAAAAGAACTTAGACTTAAAAAAATTGGCAGAAATTAGTAATAACAGCCATAAAGCAATATTATTTACACTTCCAGTAATAAAAAATCTTGAAAAAGTAATAGCAATACCCCATATATCTTATTATGATGGTGGTTTAAATGATAATATTAATATTAAAGCGAGTTTTTGTCCCAAATTTATTTCACGCTTTACTCATTTTTTTTAGGAACTTATAAATGAATAGTCAAAACAAAAATATCCTTGTTTGGGTGGTAATTTTTATTTTAATGATAGTTACCTTTAACCTTCTGCAGGCCGATGGCTTCGGTGGAGGCAAGGAAAAATTAGCTTTCTCAGATTTTTTAAATAAAGTTGATGCTAAACAAGTTTCGTCAGTTAAAATTCAGGGAAGAATTATTGACGGAACATTTGGAGATGGCACTGCTTTTACTACATATTCAGCAGATTATCCTGGGCTAATTGATAAACTTACCATGAATGGTGTTTATGTCGATGTTACGCCGCCAGATACCAAAATGAATTCATTGTTTAGTGTTTTTGTCTCATGGTTTCCTATGCTTCTTCTTATTGGTGTTTGGGTGTTTTTTATGCGTCAGATGCAAGGTGGCAGTAAGGGTATGGGGTTTGGCAAGTCTAAAGCTAAACTTGTTTCAGACAAAGGGCCCAAAATAACTTTTGCAGATGTTGCTGGAATTGATGAAGCAAAAGAAGAGCTAGCTGAAATAGTAGATTTTCTTAGGAACCCTAGCAAATTCCAAAAACTTGGTGGACAAATTCCAAAAGGTTGTTTACTAATCGGCCCACCAGGTACTGGTAAAACTTTGCTTGCCAAGGCAATAGCTGGCGAAGCTAATGTTCCATTTTTTAGCATATCTGGTTCTGATTTTGTTGAAATGTTTGTTGGTGTTGGTGCTAGCCGGGTTAGAGATATGTTCGAGCAAGGAAAAAGAAATGCTCCTTGCATAATTTTTATTGATGAAATTGATGCGGTAGGTCGTCATAGGGGTATCGGCCTTGGTGGGGGTAATGATGAAAGAGAGCAGACTCTTAATCAGATGCTCGTAGAAATGGATGGTTTTGAAGCAAATGAGGGGGTAGTCATTATCGCAGCAACTAATAGGCCTGATGTTCTTGATCCAGCTCTGCTTAGACCTGGTAGGTTTGATAGGCAGATCACGGTCTCAAATCCTGATATTAATGGTAGGGAGCAAATTCTGAAAGTGCATATGAAAAAAATTAAACACTCAGATAAAATTGATCCCAGAATTATCGCGCGTGGTACTCCTGGCTTTTCAGGTGCAGAATTGCAAAATTTGGTGAATGAAGCAGCTTTGCTTGCTGCAAGAGATGGTAAGAAAATTGTTGATATGGCGGATCTTGAAAGAGCAAAAGACAAAGTATTGATGGGGGTTGAGAGGAGATCTTTAGCTATGTCTGAGGCTGAGAAAAAGCTGACAGCTTATCACGAAGGTGGGCATGCCTTAGTGGGAATTTACTGCCCGGCTTCTGACCCTATTCATAAAGCAACTATAATACCTCGCGGTAGAGCTCTTGGTATGGTTATGCGTTTGCCAGAGAATGATCGTTTATCGATGACTCTTGAAAAGATGAAGGCGGATATTGCTGTGGCTATGGCTGGAAGAGTGGCTGAGGAAATTATTTTCGGCACAGAAAAAGTTACCTCAGGAGCGTCTTCTGATATCAAGATGGCTACTAGCATGGCGAGTGCTATGGTTTTGGAATGGGGACTTAGTGAAAAAATAGGGCCTATTTTTCATGGCAAAAGAAGTGAAGATCTTTATTCTAGCGGTGGATCTGGTGAAAAAAATAGATCAGAAAAAACTTCAGAGATTATTGATGATGAAATAAAAAGAATCGTTGATGAAGGATATAATTTTGCTAAACATATTGTAACTACTCATATAGACCAGCTGCATATGCTTGCTAAAGCTTTAATTGAAAGAGAAACATTGTCTGGTAAAGAAATAAAGCACCTGCTTGCTGGAAATCCTATAGATAGTGAGGAAGACATAGAATTCCCTGTAAAATCTGCCTTGGGTGCTGATATTCCAGTAGTCCCACAAAAGCTTGCTAAGACTAGAATTAGCAAGAGTGCTAATGCTAGCAAAGCTGGTGATGAAAATAGTAACTGACTGTTTTTAGTAACTGACTATTTTTGAGTTGTTATGAAAGCCTTAAGAACTCTAATTAAACTTAGTAGGAATAAGTTAGACAAAATTGCTGTTGAACTTGGTCTGTTTGAAGAGCATAAATTAGAGCTTTTAAAGGAGTTACAGTTAATTATCGAAGAAGTTAGTGCAGAAAAGGAGTTTTGTGAATCTAACTATTCTTTCATGTTGGAGAAATATTTAGATAGAATGTACAAAAAGGAAGCGGTTATTAATCTGCAAATCAAAAAGTTAGAAAATTATATTGAAAAAAAAAGAGAACTATTAAGAGAAGAATATTCAGAATTAAAAAAATATGAAATAGTTTTACAAAAAAAACAAAATGAAGAATACTTAAAAATTCAAAAAGAAGAAGCAAAGTTTTTAGATAGCTTTGCTCATAGCGGCAGCGCTCGAGTTAAGTCGGATTTTTAAAAAACAGTGCTCACTATAGCTTTAGTGTTTATTAGGATGTAAGAAATCGAAAATTGTTTGCGCTAAATCTTTGCTGATTCCATCAATAATTGATAATTCCTGAACACTAGCATCGCTAATTGCAGCAAAAGATCCAAAATAATTGAGTAGCATTTTTTTTCGAACTTTACCTATATTGGGAATATTGTCCAAAGAACTTACCCTAATAGCGTTAGAGCGTTTTTTTCTGTGGCTTTTGATTGCGAAATTATGCACTTCATCACGCAGAATTTGTAGATACTTCATTACTGGTAGGTTTTTGTCGAGTGTAAAGGATTCG
>Ga0075154_10001637_pt1 | contig 15713 bp, 11 predicted proteins | sample JI71714BDNA_FD_70965 | JGI IMG/M metagenome (GOLD analysis project Ga0075154, IMG submission 70965) | Wastewater effluent complex algal communities from Wisconsin, to seasonally profile nutrient transformation and Carbon sequestration -... | ecosystem: Engineered > WWTP > Effluent > Algae... | reverse complement strand
CTTTTGAAGCAATGGTTTTCCATTGCTTGGTTTCTTCTTCGGTAAACTTTTTGAAGAATAGCAAACTTGGTTTTACAGTTGCACCACTTGCAATAAATACATCTTGAGGAATAGAGGTGATAAGGATAATTTTGGCTTTACTTTCTATGAACTCTCTTATTTTTTGGAGATTAGTATTATTCAAAACGCCTTCGGGTAAAACAATTCCCATTCTTCCGCCTGGTTTTAAAAGGTTCAAACAGCGTTCAATAAATAACACCTCTGTTAGAGTGCTCATTGTTCCTGTATGGTACAAATCCAGTAGTGATTTACCAATATTGTCGTTTACTTGTTTTAAAGCATTATCATAGGCAGGTCCATATCTTTTTTTGTATTTTTTGATACGTTCTTCGTCTGTGTACTTGTCTGCTTCTGTAATCTTTAAGGATTTTTCAACCCTGCTACCAAATGGTGGATTAGTGAGAATAATGTCAAAACGATTTTCAAATATTCCATTTACATTTAAAAGTCCGTCATTGTGATGTACTCCACCGTGTCCGTCACCGTGCATAATCATATTCATTTTTGCTGTACGACTCATTCGAGGATTAGCATCTGTACCAAAAATACAGTCGTAACTTAATTCTCTAATTCTGCTTTTAGGATTATTAATATCCAGTTCTGCATTGAGTTTGGCAAAAAGTTCGGTTACAGTTTCGTCTACGGCAGCTTTCTTTTTGTCTGTTAGTTTTTCATAGGCTTCATTATAATAATCCTTTTTTATTTTTTCTTTAGCTAAATGAATTTCATTTTCAATTTTTGCTCTAACAAATTCAAATGCCTTTATAAGAAATCCACCTGAACCACAACAAGGGTCGCAAATGATTTCACTTTCTTGTGGGTCTAATATTTCAACAATAAAATCAACAACAGTTCGAGGCGTAAAGAATTGCCCTAATTCTCCTCTAAATGTTTTTCCAAGAAACTGTTCAAAAGCTATTCCTTTTACATCGTCAGAAGTTGTTGAAAGGTTGTAAATTTCCAATTCTTCCACAATAGCTTCAAAACTATTTTCCCTAATTCTTATTATTTCATTTGGCTCAAAAAGGTCATCATCTTTGAAATCTTCTTTTGTTCTTTCAAATAATTGTTGATAAAAATCAGGACTGCTTTTTGATTTAGTTTCATCATAAGCTTTTTTCAGTTTTTCGAACTGTTTTTTTGAAAATATCTGATTTTCGGAATTGCTTCTTTCGTAGCGTATCTTGATAAAAAGAATTTTACTTATTTCATCAAATGATGCTTCTGGTGAAAGTTTGTCATTGTTGCGAATTATATTGTGGCATTTAAAAAGTAGTTTAGAAAACTCATCTCTTGTAAATGCTTTGGTCTGCTTTAATAGCTCGTTTATTTTCTTCTCGTCATTAACTGTTTTAGCATCAGGAATATTTACAACTTCTTCAAGTTTTTTTGGAATCTTACCTTTTACAACTTTGAAAATTCTTGTTTCCTTTAAGTTGGTTGTAACAAAAAAGTCGGCACCTGCCCAAGATGCATAATTATATCCCTGAAAATAATCTTCTTCACGAACTGTAATGTGTTCTGCTTTACATTCTACAACAATTATGGGGCTATTGTTTTCTCTTTTGTCTTTTTCGTTTTTCCAAATTACAATGTCAGCCATTGCTCTACCTTGTCCACGTTGTGAATTACTTACTTGGATTTCTTGAGCCATTTGCTCTAAAGCAAAACCGTAATCATTTACAAGTCTGCAAATGTATTCTTGGCGAACTTGTTCTTCGGGTTTGAGAACTAACCATTCATCTTTGCCTTTTAAAGGCACTCTTATTTTATTGTTCTTGATTTCTACTTGCATAATTACTTTGTTGTTTTAGTTGAGTTAATTAATTCTCTCACATCAACTTTTAAGAGAGAAGCAATCGTCACAAGATTGTCCATAGATGGCTGAACCTCATTTGTACACCAACGAGAAACAGTTGTTTCGTTTTTGTCCAGTTGCTCTGCAAGCCATTTATTTGTCTTGCCTTGTTCAGCTAAAACCGCTTTTAATCTGTTAATTGCTTTCTTACTCATATAAATCGGCATTTCGTGCAAATATATCAACTTTTTGATAGTATGTCACTATTTGTATTCAATTGTCTGTCGAGTTGGAAAATTGTCCCTGTCCACTTGTAGGGTGGTGGGTGGGCTTGGGTGCGGTTGGGCAAAATTAAATGTGGTGTTTTTGGGTCGGCAAGTGCGTTGGCAAAACACCTCTTTTAATTTTGCGAAGCGTTGGCAATTTCTACTCGTTTTTTGTCGGTCGTGTCGGTCTTTTAGGGTGAGTGCTAACGGTTTTCAGCTATACGCAGGCAGGGATTTTAACCACTGAACTACCTACGAAGAACGGAACTTCAAATTTAGCACTTTCCTGTCCTACGAAGCACGAAACCCCTGCTTGCGTATAGGTGATGTTGGCTGACGTTTTTATTGAACTTGTCACTTAAAATTTTGAATTTGAGGTAGTCCTGTTAATTCACGAACTTCTCTTATGGTTTGAGAAGTAATATCTCTTGCCTTTACGGACATTTCTTGGATTATTTTATCAATTGTTCCCTTATCCTTCATCAATTCACTCTTTCTGTCAATGAAACTTTTTGTAAGTGAAATCAATGTGTCAGCAACCGCATCTTTAAGAGCACTGTATTTAAGTGCCCCTGCGTTAAAGTCATTGGTCAAAGAAGTAGCTATTTCATCAGCACCCGATGCTTTAAGAAGATTAAATAGATTTTCAACGCCAGCACTCATTACTCCTTCTACTCTTTCTCCTGTATCAGTTACAGCGGAACGAACTTTTTTTCTTACATTCTCTTCTGTTTCAAATAAGCCAATAAAGTGCTTTTCTCCTAAACTCTTACTCATTTTTTTGGACGGGTCTGCTAAACTCATAAGTTTTGGTATTTCTGTAAACAATGGTTGCGGTTCAGGGAAATACTCACCAAATTGATTATTAAATCTAACTGCAATGTTTCTTGTGAGTTCAAGGTGTTGTTCTTGGTCTTTTCCAACTGGAACTAATTCCGCTTTGTAAATCAAAATATCAGCTGCTTGTAAAACTGGATAGGTAAACAAACCTGCGGAAACAAAATGTCCTTTTGTTCCTGTTTCAAGTTGTTCTGACTTATCCTTGAACTGTGTCATTCGTGAGAGTTCGCCATATGAAGCTACACAGTTAAAAATCCATGCGAGTTCCGTATGTTGGGGGACTAAAGATTGTGTAAATAGAATTGCCTTTTTGGGGTCAATACCACATGCTAATAGCTCAGCACCCATGCGAATTGTATTCTCTTTTAACGCCTTGGGGTCATAAGGCATGGTCATGGCGTGAAGGTCAACTATACCATAAACGCAATCATATTGCTCTTGAATGTTAACCCAATTTTTAATTGCACCGAAATAGTTTCCAAGGTGCATCTCACCAGTTGGTTGAATACATGATAATACTCTTTTTTTCATGTTGATTATTTTAATGGTTTGAAATTTAGACTGTCCTTTAATTCTTTTGGTAACACTGGCAATTTATCTCTTTCGAGGAAATAAGTGGCAAGTATTGTCATATCGTTGAATACATTGTTTTTCTGCAAAGCCCCGAGAAGATAGGCTGCTCCTGGACTACCACCAGTGCCTGGCTTTGAACCTATCATTTTGCGAACAACCAAATAATGTTTGTAACGCCAAGTTGAAAGCAATTCGTCAATCTCAACTAAGGAGTTTATAAATGTAAAGGGCAATCTTAACATCGGGGACTGCCTATAAAGCATTATGAACATAGCCGCAGTCAATTCATTGGAAGTGAAAGTATCTGAACCTTTTTCAAGAAAGAGAGTTTTGAAAGTCGAAATAGAACTTTTGTAATTTTCTGTCGCCTTCTTCTTTAACTCTTCATCATTGTTCTCATTAGCTAGTATATTGTCTTTTGTTTCCTTTTGGAGCTGGTCATAAATATTGAAATAGTCTGAAGCAAATTTATTGTCACCTATTTTGTTGTAGGGATACATAAGCTGGTATTCATTCCATAAATTGTCATTGAAAAATGGCATACGATTTAACCATTTCTTAAGTCCTTGCAAAAGGGTCAAGCTATTTTCTGTTTCAGTAATTTCTTCGTAGTCCTCTTGGGAAAACCCTCCGTGATGTGTTCCTGTGTTTTTGTAATGTTCTGGCATGTGTCGGCTGTTGATTTGAAGACCTAGCATTGCCTCTATTAGTCTGAACTGTTTGCTCTGAAAACCCGAAGCCGGATTTAGAAGTCCTCTGAACTCAAGGAAGTCCAGCGGTTGCATTGTTTCCAAAATTTCAAATTGAGAGTTCATTAGTTTGATAATTCTAATAACCCTGTCTAGTCGTTGAACAATCTTAGCCATTTCATCAGAATTGTCGTCAATGCTTTCTTTGTCAAGAAAGTCAATTACTGATTTTAGTTCGTGCCTCATTTGAAGAAACCAAAGTTCAAATGCTTGATGAACAATGATAAATAAAGTCTCGTCATGAGCAGGAATGGTCAGTTGTGAAGCACTTTTAGGATGTTGTGCTGTCAGAATTTTGTCTAACTCTAAGTAGTCAGAATAGTAAAGTGGTTTTTCTTTTTTCATATTATGTGATTTTAATACTCATTCTATTGTTCATGGTTTTGTCTTAAAATGGCAGCCAACTTATGGCTAAGCGCAACTCTCCCCTGTAATTAATTAAATATAAACCAGTTAAATAAGTAAAATTAAACACTTGTAAACGCTTGTACTCATTTGCAAACGGTTTGGGCGGCATGTGTTGTTTTATTTCCATAGCATACAGGTTAAAAACCAAAAATAAGTTTTGGCCGGCATATTTCCAATAGGTTGGGTAAAAATAGCTACCTTAGCCTAATAAATAAGGGTTTCCGTATGCATGCATTTCACGCCTGGGTTCTGCGTTTGTCAACTTGGTATGTTTGGCTGTTCTTTTTTGCCGCGTATGTGGTTTTTGCGGCCTATGTAATGCCCGGCGCGGCCAGCAGCATGCAGGCCGCCTGCGGTGCAACCATAAAAGTGCCCGACATTGAAATAGGCTACAATGCCGCCGATCTAAAATCCATGATTGCACAAATGAACACGGAGGAATGCCGCAATACCTACCTGCATATCGCTACGGTTACGGATTCGGTTTATCCGCTGGTTTACGGTTTCTTTTTCTTTTTCAGCATCGTGTTTCTGTATTATAAAGGCAAAAACCCTTCACGGGTACTCTGGCTCTACCTCGTGCCCATAGCCGCCGTCCTTTTCGATTATGCCGAAAACGCCAGCCTGGCCCATATCGTCCGCCACCACCAAAACTTCTCCGATTTCTCAGCCAACCTGGCCTCCGCCTTCAGCATGCTCAAATGGTTGTTTGCCCTGGCCGGGGTAGTGGTTATTTTGGTGGGTCTGGGCAGGGTAGCGGTGAGGTTGTTGGAGGGGAGGAAGTAGGTTTTGGGGGTGGTTAATTGTTATTTGTTATCTGTTATTAGGCAGTAAGCAATTGTTCCGCTACAGTTATTGCTTAGTGCACCGCTTTGCTCTGCGTTGCATACTCTGTTGCGCTTCGGGGAAATGACAATAGTGGCCTTGAGTTGACATTTTTTAGACCCCTTTGCTCGTTTGTGGTTATTGGCAAATTATTCCGCTGTGCTCCATACTCCGCAGCGCTCCAGTTATCTGTTATAGGTAAGATCCAGTCCTTTGTCCTTTTTCTTTGCTCTTTTATCAATTTAAACCCTCAGCATTATTTGGGCATTGACAAATTGTATCACCTATCTGGTATCATGTAGCAGGTATCAGGTATCAGGACGCCAGCACATCAGCACATCAGCAAATCAAGTCATCAGCACATTAGCGTCAGCGATTCTATCATAATACACACCGGCAGGCCAGCATTTCGGTTTTATCAACTTCTTGAAAGGTGATTTGGGCACTTTCGTATCGGAAACTTACGGCCCATATTTTTCCGGCAGATGCGGGGCTGCTTGTCCAGAGGATACTGCTGTTGCCGGAATAGAATTTATCGCCGTTGGCGTTTATGCTATACCCGCCGCCCTGGCTGTAAAAATTGATTATTTCTTTGTTGTTGGGATCTATATCCATTTTGTTGGTCCAGTTGATTTTTTGGAGCTCGGTAGCCAGTTTTTCATAGTCTGCCTTACTGGGAATGCGCCAGCCTTTGGGACAAATACCGCGCGGGTCGCTCAGGGCTAAATAGTTATAAAAACGGCCATATCCTGTGTTTGTGGTTTCGCCGCGTTTGTTATTGTATACGAGGTATGCCGGTACTTTGTCGGAATTTCCTTCGCTGATTTCAATTCTTCCCTGTTGGAAATATTCGGCTCTTAAATTTTCACTTAACCAGCTCTGAGTGCCTATTTTCAGTGTTTTGTATACGTTTCCCCCGGCATCTTCCACCTCGTTTGGGGCAAGCGGACGGGGCTTAAAGCTCGCTTTTAATTTGGCACTTATGGCATCAAAAATTCCTGATTGGTTATAGTTATTTTTCCATTTTAGGGTTATGCCATAAAAATCTTTACTCACGGGGTGTTGTTTAATTATGGCGAAAAAAGAAGTTTCATTTTCCGTTTTGCTGATTCTGGAGGCGTAGATATAATCGGTTCCAAGTTCTTTTTTAACGCTTTGCTGATCATAATCCGTTATATAAGTGGCATCGCCATAGGTTTCCAGGTAACTCGCATGCAATTTGGCCAAGGTTTTGGTTTTTTTGGGATCGTGGCCTTCAAGCTGATTGAAAAATTCCTCGCCGGTTTCCCGTTTTATAAGGTATCTTCCTCCCAAATAGTCGGGACTGTTAATGCTGATGGTGGATACCTCTACGCCGCCGATTTCCAACGTGTAGGTTACTATGGTCTTTCTATCCAGGATACAGTCATCGGGCATATATTCCTTGGGATAATCAAAATTAAAACGGTAATTTTTGTCGGCATAGTATTTTGAATTATCCAGCCAATTGGAATACGTGGGATGCTGCGCCGCAGAGTTAATATATTGCGGAACCCAACCTTCCACGGAACTGATTTGTGCCATGGCCTGTATGCCAATTAAGTAGAGGATTATGGAGAATAGTGGTTTCATTATGTATCGTTTAGATTTTTTTGTTATACTGTGATGCTACGGCCTACAAAGTTCCCTTTACAAGTAAGGTAAACTATGTTGCACAACGTTAAACTCTTTTTTTAATACCTACCTGTCTAACTACTCAATACTAACTACTCAATACTAGTTCATAACACATTTACAGCTCAACTGCTCACTTTTCTCCATCTCTACATAATTCAATTCGGCACTGTCGTATCGAAATACCACTGCCCATATTTTACCCGCAGATGCGGGAGTGCTGGTCCAGATGTAGCTTTTTTCTCCGGTGTAAAACGGATGGCCTGTGCTGTTTTTAGAATATCCGCGGCCAAGGGAGTATATAGATGTTACGGCGTCTTTCTTTTTGTCAAACTCTATTTTGTTCACCCAGCCGATTTTTTGAAGTTCAAGGGCCAGTTTTTCGTATTCGGCTTTGCTGGGCACATGCCAGCCTTTCGGACAAATTCCCCTGCTATCGCTTATGGCCAGGTAATTGTAAAAACGGCCGTCGGTTTCATAGTCGCTGGGTTTGTTTTCGTAAACCAACTGTGAAGGTTTTTTATCCGAATTGCCGTATTCAATTTCTACTCTTCCCTGCTGGAAATGTTCGGTATATAAGTTTTCGAGCATCCAGGTCTGCGTGCCGTATTTTTTAGTCACATAAATCTTACCGCTGGCATCTTCAATCTGATCTGCTTCTAAAGCCCGCGGTTTAAAACTCGTTTTGAGCCGGGCAACAATCTGGTCAAAAAGGCCCGATTTGTTATAGTTATTTTCCCAATTTATCTGTACATAATAAAAATCTTTACTTACCGGATGCTGACGGATAATGGCAAAAAAGGATTTTTCGTTTTCTGTTTTGCTGATTCTTGAGGCATATATGTAATCGGTGCCGATTTCTTTTTTTACACTTTGTTCGGCATAATCTTTTATGTAGGACGCATCGCCATACGTTTCCATATAACTTTCATGCAGTTTGGCCAGGGTTTTGGTCTTTTTGGGATCGTGGCCTTCAAGCTGATTGAAAAATTCCTCGCCGGTTTCCCGTTTTATAAGGTATCTACCACCCAAGTAATTGCAGGTACCTACCGAAATGGTTGACACTTCTGTGCCCGCAACGTTTAATTTATATTTACCGCCATCGGGATACAAGTATTTGGCCCTCATATTGTCCGGCATGTATTCGTCGGGATAATCAAATACAAAACGAAAGGTCATTTTATACAAATAGTTGTAATAACTGTTTTTAGGTACATACTTTGAACTGCCCTTTGCGCTTGATACGTAAGTGGGGACGTAATTGTCTAAACTGCTCAATTGTGCTTCGGCCGAAATACCGATGAAAAACAACAAGAGTGTTGAAATTCCAAGGCTAATTTTTTTCATATCTATTGTAATTGTATTCATGAAGGATTAATCTTTAACACAGCGGCAGGCATTATATTCGGCCTTTGGCAGTTCTACATATTCTGCGGTGTTTCCGTAATCAAGGAATTTGGCGGCCCAAACTTTACCGGCAGAGGCTGGTGTGGATGTCCAGAAAATGGCTGCTTTGCTGGAATAAAAGTCGGTTATATATTCTTTACCCGCTTCGTTATACCGGCAATCGTAACCGCCGCCGCTGGCTGAAAAGATAGCCCCGTATTTATTTTCCCAATTTTGGCTTTGCAGGTAAGTGACCAGTTTTTCAAATTCGGCTTTGGATGGTAAATGCCAGCCTTTGGGGCAAATACCCTGGGGATCTGTGGCGGCAAATCCGTTGTAGTATTTTTTTGTGTTGCGGTCGAGTAAATTGAACGGAACTTCGCCTTTGCTTTCATAGGCCGCTTTTAAATGCGAATTGCCCCTGTATATCGGAATAAATCCACGGTAATGACTGGTCATCAGGTTGTCTTTCATCCAGGTTTGGGTTCCGATCAGGCTTGTTTGCATTACATTTCCCGAATTGTCGTGTACAAAACCCGGGGCAAGTTCTTTTACTTTAAATGAACTTTTTAGGCGGGCTGCAATTTTTTCAAAGCTGCCGTTTTTGTTATATTTCGAATTCCAGGTAAACATGAGTCCATAGAATTCTTTGCTCACGGGGTGCATTTTAATGATGATCATGCTTTCTATCGTTTTGCCTTCATCCGGTATTGATTTTGGTAAATAGATGTAATCTGTTGTTATTTCTGACTTTGACGAATTTCGGAAGAACGGGTTAAACACATGATTAAACAATGTATAATCATACGAATTGTTGTATTTTACACTTGCCCAGTAGGATGCCAGTGTTCTGGTTTTCTTCGGATCTTGTCCGGGTATAACTTTAACTACAGTCTCATTGCCCTCGCCCGTATATTCAAGAAATGTGCCCCGATAGTCCAGTTTATATAAATCGATACTGGCAATTTCATCGTAATCTATTTCCCATACATAGGATTTTCCGGGCCGGTCGGGTTCAAAGTTTTTTGGATAATCAAATGTAAATTCAGAAAAACTGGGCACCTTTTCTTTCGGAAATAAAGGGTTGGAATCAAATATGCTGATGAATTCCGGCACATAATCGTCGGGTATGGTAGGCGTTTGTGCAGTTAAAAAACCCGAACTCATTAATAACAGAGCCGGAACAAGTATGTGTTTTTTGAACATAAGAATTTGATTTACCACAAATATTCTCTGCTCAGGCCTGATTTTGACTGACGGCTTGTTTAAACCGTGTTTTCAATACATGAAATGCTGTTTTTGCTTTGTATGGGAAGTTGGCATTTTAGGTGTAGGGGGTATCAATTATCGGGTATCAAGTAGCAGGTATCAAGTATCAAGACAACGGGACATCAAATCATCCGAAGCGCTGCGAAGCATGCAACGCACGAGAGCAGCGAGTAACTGCAGCGGAATAAATTTTCAAATCACCAAATCATCAAATCACCAAATCATCATGATTTTGGTTTTACAATCCGGTTTCCGCTGATTGATTTTTGGCGGCTGCATTTGAAGCGGGTACCCACAATGGGGTGCCGTTTGGCGTGTTTGGTGGCACGACCCTGCACACGGGCCCGCCATTTACGCCAGTTGCGCGGATGCATTTCACGCTTCATGAGGGCTTTTACCTTGTCTTCCGAAAGGCCGAACTGCATCTTGATGGCATCAAAAGGCGTACGGTCTTCCCAGGCCATTTCGATGATGCGGTCGATATCGGTTTCGCTTAATTCTTTCATCATTTTGTAAAACTGAAAATCAAACAGCCAAAACCCCTCTTTGTTGCGTCAAATGGCCAATTTATGAAGGCTGCCGACAATTTATGGCCGGTTGCCATATTTTCCTCCGTTTTTCAAAATGAAATCCCATTATAAACCCTACCTTTGCACACGAAACATTAGGCGTTTTTTCATGGATAAGTTCACATACACGGGCAATGGAGACCCGTCTGCGATTGATGCTTTGTACCAGATTTACCTGGCCGATCCCAACGGGGTTGATGAAAGCTGGCGAAAGTTTTTTGAGGGAATTGAGTTCTCACAGAAACATTTTCCGCAAAATCCGGCTTTTTTAAGCAGCGGCGGATCGGAAGAATTCCCAAAAGAATTTAAAGTAATTAACCTCATTGCGGCTTACCGCACACGCGGACACCTGTTTACGCAAACCAATCCCGTTCGTCAGCGCCGGGTTTGGGGGCCCTCGCTCGACATTGAAAATTTTGGCCTGACACAAGCCGATCTTGAAATTGACTTTGAAGCCGGAAAAGAACTCGGCATCGGCAAAGCCAAACTGAAAGACATCGTAAAACACCTGCGCGACATTTACTGCAATACCATCGGGTTTGAGTTTATGTACATCCGTATTCCGGAGCAGGTGGAATTCATAAAATCACGCATCGACGTACTGAAAAACGGTACCGGTTTTAACGCCGAAGAAAAACGCCACATTTACGAAAAACTGGCCCGTGCGGTACACTTTGAAAAATACCTGGGCAAGAAATTCGTAGGGCAGAAACGCTTTTCGCTCGAAGGCGGCGAAGCCCTGATTCCGGCCCTGAACACGCTTATTGAAAAAGGCAGCGAACAGGGTGTTGAATCGTTTTTTGTGGGAATGGCCCACCGTGGCCGCCTGAATGTGCTGGCCAATATTTTTGAAAAACCGGCCGAAGATATTTTCGTGGAGTTTGAAGGCTACGACTACGATGACGAAAATTTAGACGGCGACGTAAAATATCACCTGGGCTTTAACCGCAAGGTAAGCACCTCGGCCGGGAAAGATGTACTCATGAGCCTGTTGCCCAATCCATCGCACCTGGAAACGGTTGACCCCGTTACCGAAGGCTTGGCCCGTGCCTTTGCCGAGCGCGAATTTAACGGCGACGTAACCAAGGTTTGCCCCATCCTCATTCATGGCGATGCAGCCGTGGCCGGACAAGGTGTGGTGTATGAAGTAATTCAGATGCAGGCGCTGGATGGATACAAAACCGGTGGAACCATTCACATTGTGATCAATAACCAGGTGGGCTTTACCACCAATTATACCGAGGCCCGTTCATCCATTTACTGCACGGATGTGGCCAAAACTACTTTATCGCCCGTATTCCACGTAAACGGTGATGATCCGGAAGCCCTGGTTTTTGCCATGAAAGTGGCGATGGAATTCCGTGAGCGTTTCCAGAAAGATGTGTTCATTGACCTACTCTGTTACCGTAAATACGGGCACAATGAGGGTGATGAGCCCCGTTTTACCCAGCCTTTGCTTTACAAAGCCATCGATAAACATCCCGATCCGGCCAGTTTATATGCCCAAAAATTAGTAGCCGAAAAAGTGATTGATGATGCTTTCATCAAACAACAGGATGAGGCCTTTACACTCCGGCTGGATGAAAACCTGGATCGTGCCAAGCAGCGGAATAAGGCTGAAATGCAGTTGTTTCTGTCAAAAATTTGGGGTGATAAGCGCAAAGCCACCGTGGCCGATTTCGAAGTTTCTCCGGATACGGGTTACGACTATGCTTCGCTGAAAGACTTGGCCGGCCGCATTTCTTCCTTACCCGAGGAAATGAATTTCTTACGCAAAATCCGTAAGATTTTTGAAGACCGGTCTGCCATGGTAAACAGCACCGATAAACTGGACTGGGCCATGGGCGAATTGCTGGCCTATGCCACTTTGCTTACCGAAGGCCATCCCGTGCGTTTGAGCGGACAGGATTGTGCCCGTGGTACATTTTCGCATCGCCACGCCATTGTGAAAGCCGAAGATTCCGAAGCCGAATACGCTCCGCTGAATCACCTGGGTTTACCACAGGCTAAATTTGAAGTGTATAATTCCCTGCTCAGCGAATATGCCGTAATGGGATTTGAATACGGTTACGCCCTCGGAATGCCCGACGGTTTAACCCTTTGGGAAGCTCAGTTTGGTGATTTCGTAAACGGTGCCCAAATTATTATTGACCAATATCTGTCAGCCGCCGAGGATAAATGGAATAACCAAAACGGTTTAGTTCTGTTATTGCCCCATGGTTATGAAGGCCAGGGAGCCGAGCACTCCAGTGCCCGTTGGGAGCGTTTTTTACAATTGTGTGCCGAGTTGAACATGCAGGTGGTAAACTGTACCACGCCGGCCAATATGTTCCACGTGCTGCGCCGTCAGTTGAAACGTCCGTTCCGCAAGCCATTGGTGGTGATGACACCCAAATCGCTGCTGCGCCATCCAAAGTGTACATCCAGCTTGTCTGAATTGGCCGAGGGCCGTTTCACGGAGGTTTACGATGATGCAGATGCCAACCCGGAAAACGTAGAAAAGGTAATTTTCTGTTCCGGAAAAGTGTATTACGATTTAGTAGAACGCCGGGAGCAGCTTGCCGATGATAAAACGGCCATTGTTCGTCTGGAGCAGTTGTATCCGTTCCCTATGGGGCAGATAGTGGATATCCGCGATAAATACGTGAAAGCCGTAAAATGGCTTTGGGTTCAGGAAGAGCCTGAAAACATGGGCCCATGGTGGTACGTGCGCGGAAGGTTCATGCACAAAGCCCTGCGTGATTTGGATCTGGATGTGGTTTCACAAGCAGCCAGCGCCAGTCCGGCAACCGGTTCATACAAAAAGGCAGCCAAGCGCCAGCAGGATGTGATGGATCGGGCATTGGGTGCCCTTACGCCAAAAGAAGCATAATCAAACATTAAATAACGAAACACAATATCATGTCGTTAGAAGTTACAGTGCCCAGCCCGGGCGAATCCGTTACCGAAGTAGAAATCGCAAACTGGTTAAAAAAGAGTGGCGATTATGTATACAAAGACGAAGAAATCTGTGAGATTGATTCGGATAAAGCTACGCTTACCGTAAGTGCCGAAGCCAGCGGAAAACTGGAAGTATTGGTTGAAGCCGGTACCAAAGTGAACGTGGGCGACGTGGTGGCTAAGATTGATACATCTGCCGAAGCGCCTGCCGGTGGTCCTGCCCCTGTAGCCGAGTCTCCCAAAGCGGCCGAGGCTCCCAAAGCCGAAACGAAAGCTGAACCGGCTCCCGTTGTCGCTTCTGATTCGTATGCCAAAGGAACACCTTCGCCGGCTGCCGCAAAAATGATTGCCGAGCAAAATTTGCCGGGAACTAAAATCTCCGGTTCCGGTCCGGGCGGACGGGTTACCAAGCAGGACGTATTACAATTTGTATCGGCCGGTTTTGGACAGAATGTAGCCGCCATCAACGGTTGGGCAGGCGAACGCGAAGAAGAACGTAAGAAAATGACGGCTCTTCGCCGCAAAATTGCACAACGTTTGGTTAGCGTAAAAAATGAAACGGCCATGCTCACCACCTTTAATGAGGTGGATATGGGTCCGCTCATGGATTTACGTAAAAAATACGGCGAAAAATTCAAAGAAAAACACGGGGTAAACCTCGGTTTCATGAGTTTCTTTACCAAAGCCGTTACCGAAGCTTTATATCATTTCCCGGCCGTAAACAGCATTATCGACGGTGAAGAACAAATTTTCCACGATTATGTGGATGTGGGTATTGCGGTGAGTACGCCCAAAGGCCTCATGGTTCCTGTTATGCGTAATGCCGAAATGCTTACGCTGCATGGTATTGAAGGTAAAATCAAAGAATTGGCTATCAAAGCCCGTGACGGAAAATTATCCATTGACGAAATGACCGGCGGTACTTTTACCATTACCAACGGGGGCGTATTCGGCAGCTTGATGTCGACTCCGATTTTAAATCCGCCACAGAGTGGTATTTTGGGTATGCATAAAATTCAGGATCGTCCCATGGCCATAAACGGTAAAGTAGAAATTCGTCCCATGATGTACCTGGCATTCAGCTATGACCACCGTGTGATTGACGGAAAAGAAAGCGTAGGCTTTCTGGTGAAAGTAAAAGAGATGATTGAAAATCCGCAGCGTATGTTGTTTGGAAGCAAAGAACCGGAAGAAATTCTGTTAGGATTGTAATAAACTCCCATTTTTTAAGCCTTAATTGTTAAACTGGACTTTTAAAGATTTAAAATAGGTTATTTTATGTGGCTTGCCATTATATTTCTGTTACTGGGATTAGTGTTTACCGTATTCGGTGCAAATTGGTTAGTTAGTGGAGCATCCTCCCTGGCGAAAATGTTTCGGGTATCAAACCTGGTTATCGGCCTAACCGTAGTTGCTTTTGGCACATCCATGCCTGAGTTTGTGGTCAGTTTTCTTTCTTCTATTAACGGAAACACGGATATTGCCATCGGAAATGTAGTAGGCTCCAATGCATTCAATACCTTGGGGATTTTAGGCATTGCTGCTTTAATTTATCCGATTGCTGTTCAGCGAAGCACGGTTTGGGCAGAAATACCTATTTCGCTTTTTGCGGCTTTTTTACTAATGGTTTTAGCCAACGATAGCTGGATTTTCCCTGAGGCCGTTAATATTCTTTCCCGCCTAGATGGCATAATTCTATTGGTATTCTTTTTGTTGTTTCTCTATTACACCTTTCGTTATGTACCCAAACAAAATGAAGAAGATGTAGAGCCCGTTAACCAGTTTCCCGTAGCCAAATCGTTTTTCTTGGTGCTGATTGGCTTATCCGGCTTAATAGGTGGCGGCCATTTGATGGTTATGGGTGCCGTAGATTTAGCCACACTTTTTGGCATCTCAGAGGCTGTGATCGGACTAACCGTTGTTTCTATCGGTACCTCAATACCGGAGTTGGCCACTTCGGTTGTGGCGGCTTACAAGCGTAATTCCGACATCGCCATCGGAAACGTGGTGGGTTCGAACATTTTCAATATCTTTTTTATTCTGGGTTCTTCGTCATTGGTATCTCCGCTTCCGTTTGATTCTACATTGAACTCGGGCTTGTATATGTGCATCGGATCGGCATTGTTACTCTTCTTATTTATGTTTTTGGGCGAAAAACGCAAGCTGGGCCGCGTGCAGGGTGGAATTTTCCTTCTTATCTATATCGGATATACGGCGTATCTGGTTGTGAATGCTTAATTGAAGCAGCCATTTAGCGGCTGAAGGCTTTTTTAAGCTGCTCCAACACATCAAACACTGCCGGGCAGTATGGAGCATTGGCCAGGGTTGTTTTGGGGCGCTTAAGCAGTACATCACTGTCGGTGTAGGGGTATTTACG
>Ga0075154_10001635_pt1 | contig 15720 bp, 14 predicted proteins | sample JI71714BDNA_FD_70965 | JGI IMG/M metagenome (GOLD analysis project Ga0075154, IMG submission 70965) | Wastewater effluent complex algal communities from Wisconsin, to seasonally profile nutrient transformation and Carbon sequestration -... | ecosystem: Engineered > WWTP > Effluent > Algae... | reverse complement strand
GCCGGTATCGCCCGCGCCTATATCGAAAATGGCTGGCAGCAGTTCAGCCCGCTGAAACTGGCGGCCTGGGGGCCATTGTTCCGCTATGAACGCCCGCAAAAGGGCCGCTTCCGCCAGTTCCACCAGCTCGACGCCGAAATATTGGGCGCCGGCGAGCCCGCCGCCGACGTGGAGGTGATCGCGCTTGGCCAGCATCTGCTGGAGGAGCTGGGCGTGGCGGGTGACGTGGTCGTCACCGTCAATTCCATGGGCGATCCCGAAACCCGCGCCGCCTGGAGCGCCGCCGTCGCCGCCCATTTCGCCGCCAACCGCGATGCCCTGTCCGAAGACAGCCAGCGCCGGCTGGACGCCAACCCGCTGCGCATCCTGGACAGCAAGGATCCCGGCGATCAGGCGCTGGTGGCCGATGCCCCGCAGATCGATGCCTTTTTCACCAGCGAAGCCGGGCACTTCTTCGAAAGACTTCAGGCCGGGTTGCAGGCCAGCGGCATCGCCTGGACCCGCAACGCCCGGCTGGTGCGCGGCCTCGATTATTATCGCCACAGCGTGTTCGAATTCGTCACGCAAAGCCTGGGCGCGCAAGGCACTGTGCTGGGCGGCGGGCGTTATGATGGCCTGATCGGCCATATGGGCGGCCCGGAAACGCCGGCGGTGGGCTGGGCTGCGGGCATCGAGCGGCTTGCGATGCTGGTGGCCGAGCCTGCCCAGCCCAAGGTGGACGTGGCCGTTGTGGCGGTCGGGGCCGAAGCCGAAGGCCCGGCCCTGGCGCTGCTGGCCGGCCTGCGGCGTGCCGGTGTGGCCGCCGAACAGGGTTGGCGGGGCAATCTGAAGAAGAAGATGGAACGCGCCGGCAAATCCGGCGCCCGACTGGCTGTGCTGATCGGCGGCGATGAAGTGGCGGGCGGCATCGTCACACTGCGCGATCTGGGCAGCGGCGAACAGGTGCCGGTGGCGATGGCCGAGGCTGTGTCGGCCATTCGGGCCCGGCTGGCCGGCGGTGGCATGAAGGGATGAGCCTGCCGATCGAGCGCATCGCCCAGATCGAGCGCCGCCACGATCAACTGGCGCACGATATGGGCAATCCGGCCCTGCCGCCCGAACAATTTGTCGCGCTATCAAAGGATTATGCCGAACTTTCGCCATTGGTGGAGGCCGCAAAGGCCTGGCGCGCGCTGCTGGCCGAGCGGGACGAATTGCAGGCCATCCCGCCTGGTGACGAAATGCACGGCATCGCGCAGGAAGAACTGGCGGCGATCAATCAGCGCCTGCCCGAAGCCGAACGCGCCCTGGCCCTGAAACTGCTGCCGCGCGATGCCGCCGATGACCGCTCAGCCGTGCTGGAAATCCGCGCTGGCACCGGTGGGGACGAAGCCGCGCTGTTTGCCGGCGATCTTGCCCGCATGTATGAACGTTATGCAGCAAACCACGGCTGGCGCTGGGAAATATTGTCTGCAAATGCGGCCGATCTTGGCGGTTTCAAGGAAATCATCGCCAGCGTCTCCGGTCCCGGCGTGTTTGCCCGGCTGAAGTTTGAAAGCGGCGTACACCGGGTGCAGCGCGTGCCCGTCACCGAAGCCGGCGGCCGCATCCATACCAGCGCCGCCACCGTGGCCGTGCTGCCAGAGGCCGAGGATGTCGATATCGCCATCGACGAGAAGGATCTGCGCATCGATGTGTTCCGCGCCAGCGGCGCTGGCGGCCAGCATGTCAACGTGACCGACAGTGCGGTCCGGATCACCCATATCCCCAGCGGCGTGGTGGTGGCGGTGCAGGATGAACGCAGCCAGCACAAGAACAAGGCCAAGGCCATGAAATTGCTGCGCACCCGGCTGTTCGATGCCGAACGCGAACGCCTGGCCAGCACCCGCAGCGCCGATCGCAAGGCCATGGTGGGCAGCGGCGACCGCAGCGAACGCATCCGCACCTATAATTTCCCGCAAGGGCGGGTAACGGATCACCGCATCAACCTCACCCTGCATCGCCTGCCCGAGATATTGGAAGGCCCCGGGCTGGACGAAGTGGTGCGCGCACTGGTGGCCGAGGACGAGGCCGCCCGCCTCGCGAGCCTGGGGTGAACGCTCACCAACAAGAACCCGTCATGCTGAAACAAGTTCAGCATGACGAATGTTATTGGGGTAGGGCATGACCCGCACCCTCTCGGCCCTCAACGCCGCCGCCGCGCGTATCGGCGGGGAGACGCCGCGGCTGGATGCCGAAGTGCTGCTGGCGCATCTGCTCGGCTGTTCACGCGGGGACTTGATGCTGAACCCGGATCGCAGCTTTAGCCTCCAAGACTATGAAAAAATGATCGAACGCCGCGTCAAAGGCGAACCGGTTGCCCATATCACCGGCACCCGCGAATTCTGGTCGCTCACCCTGAAGGTCAGCCCCGATGTGCTGATCCCGCGCCCTGATTCAGAGACTCTGATCGAGGTGGCGGTCAAACAATATGCCCACCCGCCCGCGCGCATCCTCGATCTCGGCACGGGTTCGGGGGCGCTGCTGCTGGCGGCGCTCAGCGAATGGCCCACAGCCACCGGCCTTGGCATTGATGCCAGCCCGGCCGCCTTGGCGGTGGCCCGCCGCAATGCCGAAGCACTTGGCCTGGCCGATCGCGCCGAAATGCGCGCCGGCAATTGGGGTGAGGGCATCACCGAACGCTTCGATTTGATCCTCAGCAATCCGCCCTATATCGCTGAGACTGAAACACTCTCATCCGAAGTGCGCGATCATGAACCTGCCAGCGCCCTGTTTGCCGGCAGCGATGGCCTGGATGATTATCGCCGCATCATCCCGCATCTGCCCGGCCTGATGAAGCCGGGCGCGCTGGCCGTGCTGGAAATTGGCCACACGCAAGGTGCAGCGGTGCTGGCGCTGGCGGCGGCCCGTGGCTTTGCTGCCAGCCTGCACCAGGATCTGGCCGGGCGGGATCGTTGTGTGGCGTTACGGGTCGCGCCGTTCCAGCCGCCGGCCTGACCAGATCAGCACCTGCGGCACCAGATTCACAAAGCCATCAAACAGCAGCCGTTCCGGGCTGTTGCGCGGGCTGGCCGGGGCCCATTCATCCTTGCCGCTTTGCCGCAGCGCATCGACACCGTTCAGATAAAGCTGATCACCGCGCGCCACGAGGTGGATGCCGCCAATCCAGGGATCATCGCTTTGATATCGCCCGGCCAGCACGGCCAGCGCCGGCGGCGTGGGCGGCAGGCCAGCCGCAGCGCCCGAGCGCACAAAGCGGTCCGAGCCATGATCAAAGGCGATCACTGCACCAGCGCCCGCCTTTGCACCCCCGCGCACCGCCACCAGCGGCCACGCCATCAGGGCGGGATGCGCCGTCACCATCAATCCGTCGCCCACCATCTGCAGATTGGCGCGCTGGCCATCCACTTCAGCGATCATGCCGGGCAGGATGGTGAGTTGGCGGCTCCCGCTGGCATAGCTGCCAACGAAATCGCCGGCATTTTCAAGCAGGGCGCCCAGCGCCGGCGGTACCGGCATGGCTGCACCACTGGCCGCCGCCCTCAGCGCGCGCAGCGCATAAAGCGTGATCTGCCGCGGGCGATAATTGATGCCGCCAACGGCGCAACTGGCAAAGGCCGCCACGCCCGCCGCGGCATCGACATGCATGGACGATGAAAAACTGACCATCCCGCCGGTGTGATGCAGCAACGGCCGGTCACCGTCCATGCGGTGCATCAGGCCCAGGCCATAGGTTTCGGCCGGCAGCGCCGGATCCTGGACCACCGGGCTTTCCAGCCACAGCCGCGCCTGCGCATCGGTCAGCAGCGGCGCGCCCTTGCCCTGCCCAACGGCGATCAGAAAGCGCAAGTAACGCGCCATGTCGGGCAGGGGGGCCGCGACCGATCCAGCGCCCAGATCGGCATCAACCCAGGGTGCTGGTGCCAACGCCATGCTGGCCAACACCGGCAGATCGGGCCGAACCGGGGCATAGCTGGCTGGATAACGGCTACGATCCCGCCACTGGATCGCCCCGCGCGTGGCGGCCATGCCCAGCGGCTTGCACACCCGCGCCTCGATCACCTGATGCAACGGCTTGCCTTCGATGCGGGCAATCATCTTGCCCAGCAGATCATAACCGGTGTTGCTGTAACTCCAGCCCTTGCCAGCCGAAAAACCGCGCCACAATTTCATGCCCATGGCCGGTGCGAAATCCGGCAGACCGGTGGTGTGATCCAGCAGGCCGCGGATGGTGAAGGGCCCGCCCGACGATACGCCGGGCAGCCGGGCTTCCGGCAGATGCTGGCGCAGCTCATCATCCAGAGTGAGCTTGCCTTCGGCCTGCAGGCCCAGGCAGACCAGCGCGATGAAGCTCTTGGAAATACTGCCGACCTGCCACAGCTCGTCTCCGGCAAGCGGCTGGGTTTCGCGATAATCGCGCGTGCCCGACAGGATGGTAAAGCTCTTGGCCCCGCTCACCACCACCAGGCCCAGGGCCGGCAGGCCATGATGGCGGCGATGCGCCTCGACATAGGCGGCGATGGCTTCCAGTGCCCGGGCTTCAGCAGACGTGGCACCGGGGGCGATGATGCTGGCGCCGGCTGCGCCGGCCAGGGAGACACTGGCGGTTCCAGCCAGAAACACACGGCGATTCAGTGGCATGTTGCTGTCCCCCTGATGACCATCTTTGGCACCAGCATGCCGCCCGCCAGACCCGAGTGCAAGCGCGATCAGCGGCGCTCAGCCGCCTTCACCCGCTGCCAAAATTCCTCCTGCTCATCCAGCGACAGCGACGGGAAATCCGGCCCGGCCAGGGCCTCCATGGCGCGAAACCGGCGCTCGAACTTGGCATTGCCAGCGCGCAGGGCCGCTTCGGGATCAATACCATGCCGCCGCGCCAGATTGGCCATCACGAACAGGACATCGCCCAGTTCTTCTGCCCGGTTGGCGGCATCGGGGGCCGAATCAAACTCGGCCAGCTCTTCATCCAGCTTGGCGCGCACCCCAGCCACATCATGCCATTCAAAACCCACGCGCGCGGCGCGCGCCTGCAATTTCTCTGCCCGCATCAGGGCGGGCAGGGCACTCGCCACCCCGTCCAGCGCGGAAACCGGCCTTTCGGCTGCGCCTGCCGCCGCCCGTTCAGCGGCCTTGATGCGTTCCCACTCGTCCTTCTGCGCAACGGCATCGGCCGCGCGTGTGCCGTCACCAAAGATATGCGGGTGCCGCCGCTCCATCTTTTCGCACAGCGCCGTCACCACATCGGCGAGCGCAAAATGCCCTTCCTCTTCGGCCATGCGGCTGTGGAACACCACCTGGAACAGCAGATCGCCCAGTTCCTTCTTCAGCTCTGGCATGTCGCGCAAGGCAATGGCGTCGGCCACCTCATAGGCTTCCTCGATCGTGTAAGGCGCAATCGTGTCGAAATCCTGGGCCAAGTCCCATGGGCAGCCCCGTTCGGGATGGCGCAAGGCAGCCATGATACTGGCCAGGCGATCAAGCGAAAGCGAGGAATTGGTCATGGCATTTCACTGCCCCAGCTCTGGCCCGCTTTCAATCACAGCGGCCAATTGCTATGGCGCGCCACAAAGGAGGCCCCGAATGTTCACTCTCTATGGCGACAAGGTTTCAGGCAATTGTCTGAAAGTGAAATGGGTCGCCGATCTGCTGGGCCATGCTTATCAGTGGGTTGATGTGGATGTCGTCAAAGGAGAGGCCAAGACGCCGGAATTTCTGGCAAAATTCCCGATGGGGCAGGTGCCGGCAGCAGACTTTGGCGATGGCCGGTGGTTGGCACAGTCCAATGCGTTGATGCTGCATCTCGCCGAAGGCAGCAGCTTGGTGCCGGCTGACAGCTTCGCCCGCGCTCAGATGCTGCAATGGCTGTTCTGGGAACAATATAGCCACGAACCGGCCATTGCCGTGCGGCGGTTCCAGAAATTCTACCTCGGCAAGGCCGAAAGCGAGATTGATCCGGCCCTGACCCGCAAAGGCCGCGCTGCCCTTGACCAGATGCAGGGCCATCTTGCCGGGCGGCTTTGGTTTGTGGGTGAGGGGCTCAGCTGTGCCGATATTGCCTTGGTGGCCTACACGCGCGTGGCCCATGAAGGCGGCTTTGACCTGTCCGAATGGCCGGCCGTGCAGAGCTGGGTTGTCCGGGTTGAACGGGCCCTGCGCCTCGAATCCTAAAGTCCCTGAACAAATGCCAGCAAGGCCGCATTGGTGGCGGCCGGGGCTTCCTGCTGCACCCAATGGCCGGCACCGTCGATCAATGTTGTGCCACGAAAGTCACAACATCCGTCACCAGCGGCCGCATAAAGATCCACGCCAGGCGCAAAATGGCGCACCGGATCACGGGTTCCAGCGATGAAAGCGGCCGGCTGCGTGATCTTCTGGCCGCGCAGGGGCGCGGCCTCATCGAAATCCATGTCCTGCGCACGATATCGGTTGAGTGGCCCGCGCCAGCCGCCGGCAGCAAAGGCCGTCTTGTAAACAGCCAGGTCTTCGGCGGGCAGCCAGGCCGGCAGCGGATCGGGCTGGGGCAGGCCGGTCAGCACCCTGTCATCCGGCAATTTGCGACCAAAACCTGGATATTGAGCATCGCCCGACAGTGCGAAATACAGCTTGGCCAACGCATCAGGATCGCTGGCAAGCTCCGCCTCGGCCAAGCCTTCGGCCTGAAAATAGAATTGATAGAAGAACTTGCCGGCGTGCATCATGCGCATCATGTCAAGAAAACGGACTTCGCCCCAAGGCGAGAAGGGCACACTCAGCCCGGCCACCGCGGCAACGGCATCGGGATGGCGCAGGGCGGTGTTCCACACGATCGGCGCGCCCCAATCATGGCCAAACAATATGGCCCGGCCGCCCAGCGCCGCGATCACCGCCGCAACGTCGGACGCCAGCGCCGACAGGCTGTAGGCCGCAATGGCATAGGGTTTGTCGCTGGCGCCATAGCCGCGCACATCCATGGCAGCGATGCGCCGACCCTGGGCAGCAAAATAGGCAAGTTGGTGACGCCAACTGTGGGACAGTTCCGGCCAACCATGCACGCACAGGATCGGCAACTCCGCGCTGCTGTCTGGCCCGGCAACCACAACATTGAGCGCAAGGCCGGCGTTGTGGACAGTGAGGTTGGGCATGTGGTTCTCCGCAATCCGTGATGAGGTGGCCGCGGTAGGCTAGGCTTGCCTGAGTGGCTCGGGCAAGCTGCAGCAATGGCAGGGAAGTAGTTTCCAACACAGCAATTGCGGCACCAAGGTACAATGATAATATATATTATGTATAGTTATGGCCACTGCCACTTGGCAGATCAGCCGCTGCAGCTTAACCCTGCACCATGGATCAGCAACCATCCACCCTGCCGCAGGCCGCCGATCTTTACGGTGATATTGAACGCACACCCACAACCCGTTGGCGCGATTACCTTCCGGGATTGGCTGTTGCAGTGCTGGCGACGCTTGCCGCGGCTTCGCTGGCCGATCGCTACGGTGCACCGCTCACGCTGCTGGCGCTGCTGATCGGCCTGGCAATGAATTTCCTGTCGGCCGATCGCCGGCTTACACCCGGCCTCACGCTCGCCAGCCGCGAGTTGCTGCGCTGGGCCATCGTGCTGGTTGGCGCTCGCATCACGCTGGATCAGATCATCACACTGGGGCCGCAGTCCTTGCTGGCGGTTGTGGCAATTGTCGCGCTCACCCTTGGCGCGGGCGTGGTCGCCGCGCGAGCGTTGGGCTTTGGCGCAGCGTTCGGCACCTTGTCTGGAGGCGCGGTCGCCATCTGCGGCGCGTCGGCGGCCATGGCGCTGTCTGCCACATTGTCGGAACGCCGGGTGCGCCAGGCCGAATTGACACTGGTGCTGGTTGGCACTTCAACCATGAGCAGTGCAGCCCTCGTACTCTACCCGGCAATTTGTGAGATTTTTCAGTTGAATGATCTGCAGGCCGGCTTCGTTCTGGGCGCTTCCATCCATGATGTGGCGCAAACGCTGGGCGCTGGCTATGCCTTTTCCCAACCCGCTGGTGAGACAGCAACCATCGTGAAACTGGCGCGGGTGGCCTTGCTGGCGCCGGTGCTGGCTTTGGTGGCGCTGGCCTTCCCGCAGCCATTGAAGATCAGTGGCGCCAAGCGCGCCGCCCCGCTGCTGCCCTGGTTTGTGGCCGGGTTTTTCGTGGTCGCCGGCATCAACTCCACCGGCATCATCCCGGCCAGCGTCTCGGGCCTGGCCGCCGATGTCTCCAGCTGGATGCTGGCCGTATCGGTTGCGGCAACAGCCATCCGTTCGCCCCTGGCGGAGATCATGAAAGCCGGCCCAAAACCCCTGCTGGTCGGCGCGATTGCCAGCCTGACCAGCCTTGGCGCGGCACTGGGCTTTGCCGTCCTTGCGCTATAGGCTGATCACCAGCCCATCAAAGCCAGGTTCCACGCCAGCCGGCAGTTCGGCCGCAAGCGCGGTATAATCCAGAGTCTGGTCCATGTGGGTGAGAACCGCCCTGCCCGGCTCACGTTGGCGGATCCAGTCCAGTGTCTGTTCCAGATGGCTGTGGGTGGGGTGCGGTTCCCGGCGCAGGGCATCAACCACCCACAGGTCAAGGCCTGACAGAGCCGCATCCGCCCGAGCATCAAAGTCTTTTACATCAGTGGAATAGGCGAAGCTCTTCCCAGCATGATCAAAGCGGATACCGGTTGATTCAATGTCGCCGTGCAGCTGCGGAAACGGCGTGATCCGCAGGTCACCCAGCATCACCGGCGCGAAAAAATCATGCGCCGTGCAGGTAGCCGGATAGCCCGGCGCACCCAGGAAGACATAATCAAAGCGGGATTTCAGCACCGAAAAGGTAGCGGGGCTGGCCCACACATCCACCGGGCGCCGCATCGCATGGAAGATCTGGCGCAGATCGTCGATGCCATGGGCATGATCGGCATGATCATGTGTGATCACCACCGCATCCAGATGAGACACCCGTGCCGACAGCAATTGTTCGCGGCAATCGGGGCCGCAATCGATCAGCACGGTCTTGCCGGCGGCCTCGACCAGCACCGACACGCGGCGGCGGCGGTTCCTGGGATTGGCCGGGTCGCACAGGCCCCAATTGCCGGCCCCATCCGGCCCGCCAATGCGCGGCACGCCACTCGAAGTGCCGCAACCCAGAATAGTGATCCTCATCTGGCTTTGGCAAACAGGGTACGGAAATTGGCTGTGGTGGTCGCGGCCAGTTCGGCATCGCTCACACCGCGCAGATCGGCCAAAAAGCGCGCCGTGTGGGCTACAAAGGCTGGTTCACAGCTTTTGCCACGCATCGGCACTGGCGCCAGATAGGGCGAATCGGTTTCGACCAGCAGGCGATCCGCCGGAATGGTCTTGGCGGTTTCCTGCAAGTCCCGCGCATTCTTGAAGGTCACGATGCCTGACAATGAGATATAGAAACCCAGCGCAAGTGCTTCTTCTGCAAAGGCCTGGGATGCCGTAAAACAATGGATGACGCCGTTCAACTGCCCTTCGCCCGGTTCCTTCAGCAGCGCCAATGTGTCGGCTTCGGCATCACGGGTGTGGACGATCAGCGGGAGGCCAGTGGCGCGGGCGGCTTGGATATGGCTGCGGAAACTGGTCTTCTGCCGGTCCCGGTCCGACTTGTCGTAATAATAATCGAGCCCGGTCTCGCCAATTGCGACCACGCGCGGGTGGTTAGTAGCGGCGATCAACGTTTCAGCATCGGTATCGGGATGTTCATCGGCCTCATGCGGATGGATGCCCACGCTGGCCCACACGCCGGCATTGGCATCAGCAATGCCGATCACCGTGTCCCACTCGCTGATCCGGCAGGAAATGGCGAGGAACCCGCCCACGCCGGCACTGCGCGCGCGTGCCAACACGCCGGGCACATCCTCACCCAGGCTGCCGTAATTCAGGTGGCAATGGCTGTCGATCAGCATGGCGATCAGCCGTCCAGCGTGACGCGCGGGAACACGCCGGCCGGCGCCGGAAGTTGCACCCCGGCCGCAACTGGCGTGTTGAAACCACTGAAATCCCTGGTATCAGCGGCCACACCAAGCTGATCTAGCAAGAGCTGCGTGCTGGTCGGCATGAACGGCTGTGCGAGGATGACGATGCGGCGCGTGGCATCCAGCGTGGCAGCCAGCACTTCGGCCATGCGCGTCACGTCGGTCTTGGCCAGCGCCCAGGGTGCATTTTCAGCGAAATAGCCATTGGCCGCCGCCACCATCGCCATCAGCGCATCCAATGCCTTGTGCAGCGCCAGCGCATTCATGGCAGCGAAATAGGCCTCACTGCCGGCCAGAAAGGCCTGTTTCAGACGGATTTCGCTGTCTCCCGCTTCGCCGCGGATTGGCATGACACCGCCCAGATTCTTGGCCACCATCGACAGGCTGCGCTGCGCCAGATTGCCGATGCCATTGGCCAGATCGGCATTGGTGCGTTCCACAATGGCTTCGTCGCTGTAACTGCCGTCATCGCCAAAGGCGACCTCGCGGCACAGGAACCAGCGCAACCGATCAACGCCAAAACGCGTCGCCATTTCAGCCGGATCGACAACATTGCCCAGCGTTTTCGACATTTTCTCGCCGCGATTGAGCAGAAAACCATGGCCAAACACGGTCTTGGGCAGGGCAATCCCGGCCGACATCAGGAAGGCCGGCCAATAGACAGTGTGAAAACGCACCACATCCTTGCCCACGATATGCAGATCGGCCGGCCACCATTCGCCATCCAGCCCGCCGGCGCCTGTGAGATAATTGGCCAGCGCATCGAGCCAGACATACATCACGTGGCGCTCGTCGCCGGGCACCTGGATGCCCCAGTTGAAACTGGTACGGCTGACCGACAGATCCGAAAGCCCGCCGGCAACAAAGGCCCGCATCTCGTTGAAACGGCTGGCAGGCTGGATGAAGCCAGGCTGGCTGTCATACAGGGCCAGCAGCTTGTCCTGATAGGCGGAAAGCCGGAAGAACCAGCTTTCTTCCACCGTCCATTCCACCGGCGTGCCTTGTGGTGACAGCTTCACCGTGGCGCCATTGGCATCCTGGGCCTCGATCAGTTCGGCCTCGTCATAATAGGCCTCGTCCCGCACCGAATACCAGCCTTCATAGCGGCCAAGATACAGATCATCATTGGCCGCCATCCGCTGCCACAGCGCCTGGACCAGCGCCTTGTGATCGGCATCGGTGGTGCGGATGAAGCGATCAAAGCTGATGTCCAGCTGTTCATCCAGCGCGCGGAACGGCGCCACCATCTGATCGACATAGGCCTGTGGGTTCATGCCGGCAGCGCGTGCCGCCTGATCGATCTTCAGGCCATGTTCGTCGGTACCGGTCAGGAAGCGCACATCATGGCCATCCAGCCGCTTGAAACGGGCGATGACATCGGTGGCAATCGCTTCATAGGCATGGCCCATGTGCGGGCGGCCATTGGGATAGGCGATGGCAGTGGTGATATAAAAACGCGGATTGGTCATGGTGCAGCGCCATGCGGCAAGAGCCGCGCAGATTCAAGCAAGGATCAACCCGCCGGCACTGCGGCCAAATGCATGGCCAGCCGCCAGGCCACCTGCGATGGTTCCAGTTGCAACGGCATGGCCTCGCGCGCCAGACGGCTGGCCTGTTCCCACTCCCCAATCGCCTTGTCCCGGGCTGGGCCGGCAAGCCCTTGGGCGCGAGCGGCAATCATCGCCGGCACGTGCGCCAGCAGGGCGGCATAGCGCCCTTCCCGCCCCTTCAACGTCATGGATTTGGCCAGCGCCAGTGCGGCGGGATTGGCCCGTTCGACTGGCTGGCCAGCCAGTGCGGCCAGTTCGCGCGACAGGCTGGTGATGCCGGCTGCCGCCAGGCTGAGCGCGCGGCCCGGGCAGCCGGCGCCCAGTTCGATAAGCAACTCCTCATCCTCACCATCCAGATCAGCGCCGGCCAGCACCCGCCGCACATCGGCATCTGCCAAACGGGAAAACCGCAAGACCCGGCAGCGGGAACGGATGGTGGGTAGCAGGCGACCCGGCGAATGGCTGATCAACAGGAAGACCGTATCATCAGACGGCTCTTCAAGACTCTTCAGCAAGGCGTTGGCTGTATTGCGATTCATGTCGTCGGCAGCATCAATCACCACCACCCGCCGCTGGCCCAGCATGGGCGTGCCCGACAGAAATTCACGCAACGGCTGGCCATCGCTGTCGGGCCGGCGCACGATCTGGCCGATCACGATTTCGGCGCGCAGCTTGCCGGTCTTGGCCGGCGTGCGTTCAATCAGCCGATAATCCAGATGGGATCCAGCCGCCATAAGCCGGGCAGCATCAGTGTCGTCGGAGACGTGGAAATCCGGCGGAGTCCCGGCCAGCAGCCAGGTCGCTGCCGCACGGGCAAACAGGGCCTTGCCCAGCCCCTGCTGCCCCACCAGCAGCCAGGCATGGTGGGGGCGGCCGCCAGTGAAGGCCGCCATGAACGCCTCGATCTGGGCGGCATGGCCAATCAGCGTGATCACAGCACAGCCATGATGCGGGCGGCCACATCGGCCACGCTGCCGGCTGCGTTGATGGCACGGCAGCGGGCAGGGTCGCTGGCGGGCAGACTGGCAAAAAACGCCGCGATGCGGGCATGGAAAGGGCCGCCAAATTGTTCGAAGCGGGCTTCCGCGCCGCCGCGGGCCGCTGCCCGGGCCAGGCCTTCGGCTTCGTCCAGTTCAAACACCAGCGTAAGGTCTGGCCACAGGCCAATCGCATCATCATGCAGGCGGATCAGCGCGGCATCGGGCAGACCATGCCCGGCGCCCTGATAGGCGCGGGTGGAATCAACATAGCGATCACAGATCACCATGGCGCCGCGGTCCAGGGCAGGGCGGATGACGCGGGCAACATGATCCACCCGCGCCGCCGTCATCAACAGGGCTTCGCTCCAGGGCGTCCAGCGATCGGTGGCACCGGTGACCAGCAGGCCCCTTATGGCCTCAGCCCCCGGCGTGCCGCCCGGTTCACGGGTCAACACCACCTCGTGCCCGCGCGAACCAATGGCGTCGGCCAGCAGTCGTGCCTGGGTGGACTTGCCGCTCCCCTCCCCGCCTTCCAGCGTGATGAAGCGGCCGCGTGCCATCAGCCCAGCAGGCCCGTCAGCCAGTTCCACGCCTTGCGGAACAGCCCGGCCTCTTCAATCGCCACCATCGTCACCAGCGGTGCGCGCACCGGCGCCTGGCCGGGGATGGTCACCACCGCCCAGCCCACTTGTTGGCCGGCCTTGAGCGGGGCGGCAAGGCCCGGCAAGCTCTGCACAACCGTCTTGCGTTCCATGGCAAAGCCGCGCGGCACGGTGACAAACAGATCACGCCCGGCGACAGCGGCGATGGTGGCATCGGCTGCGCCGGCAATCGGCACCTGGCCCATCACCTGGCCCTTTTTGCCCAGCGGGATATTCTGCCAGGCAGCAAAGCCCCAGTTCATGAAATCCACGCTGGTCGAAATCCGTTCACCAAAGCTGGGCAGCCCGGCCACCACCATCACCAGGCGCCGGCCATTCTGCACCGCCGAACCGGTGAAGCCATAGCCGGCCTCTTCGGTGTGGCCGGTTTTCAAGCCATCGGCGCCCGGCACCTTGCCCAACAACGGGTTGCGATTGCCCTGGCTGATGGCCTGGCCGCTGCCCATGGTCTTGCCCCAGGTGAAGCCTTCCTTCTGATAAAAGCGCGCATAAAGATCGGGGAAATCGCGGATCGTGGCTTCGGCGATCGTGGCCAGATCGCGCGCCGTCACATATTCGTTCGGATCAGGCCAGCCATTGGTGTTGGCAAAATTGCTGCCCTTCAGGCCCAGCCGCTTGGCTTCCCGGTTCATCAGCGCCACATAATTGGCCTCGGTGCCGCCCAGGCCTTCGGCCAGCACCACACAGGCATCATTGCCCGACAGCGTGACAATGCCGTGCAGAAGATTTTCCACGCTGACCTGGCTGTTCACATCAAGGAACATGGTGCTGCCCTGGTTGTTCCACTTCTTCCAGGTTTCTTCCCGCACCAGGATCGGCTGCTCCAGAGTGGCTTCACCGGCCTTGATCAGCTTGAACGCGACATAGACGCTCATCATCTTGCCCATGGAAGCAGGCGGAATGCGCTTGTCGGCATCCTTCGCCAGCAGGATGCGGCCGGTCTGCATGTCCTTCAGAAAGGCAATGGGGGCCGCCGTGTTATAGGCGGGCGCCTGCGCCAGCACCGGCGCGGCGAGGAGTGAAGCAACAACAGCAGCAACAACACGCATCGAAAAAATCATCCTCAGTCTGTCAGGCCAAGCCGCAGCTATCGCGCGGATGGGGGTGGAATCAGCCGTGCATCGCCATAGCCGGCGCCGCGCACCTGCGCCAGCGCCGCGCTGGCAGCGGCCTCGCTGGCAAACGGCCCCAGGCGCACCCGGGTCAGGCCACCGGGGCCGGGCTGGCTCAAAACCGGGCCAAAGCTGGCCAGATAGCCGCTGAGCCACGCCGCCCGGCCGGCATCCGACAAGGCTGCCACCTGCACCAGCCATTCGCCGGCCGCAATTGCGCGCGTCGGCGCCGGCAGCGCAACCGTGGTGACAGCTGGTACCGGCACGGCCGCCCGAGCAGTGGCCACCACTGGCGGCGGGAGGGATTCGCGCCCATCGGGATAAACCCGCGTGAGGCGCACATTGGCAGTGCCAGCGCGATCAACCCCCAGCAATTGCGCCGCCTTGCGCGACAGATCGATGATGCGCCCACGCGCAAAGGGGCCGCGATCATTCACGCGAACGGTCAGCGACCGGCCATTGTCCAGATTTTCCACCCGCACCCAGCTCGGCATCGGCAAGGTGCGGTGCGCGGCGGTGAGATCATCCTGATCATAACGTTCGCCGTTGGCAGTGCTTCCGGCGTGAAATCCAGGGCCATACCAGCTGGCCACCCCGGTTTCGCGATAGTCGCGATCATCGGCCGGATAATAAGTGACGCCGGCTACCTGATAGGGCTTGCCAATCTTCACCGGCCAATTGCCCAATTTGGCGGCATCGCGCGCCACCGCGCTGGTGTCATCCGAAACGCTGATGTCGCGGCTGGCTGGCGGCGGCGGCGACTTGGGCCGCACCGGCGGCCGGTTGTTGTTGCTGCAAGCGGCCAACAGCAGCAGTCCAGCCAAGGGCAGCGCCCGCTTCATGGCGCGCCAGGGCCGGCACCGTGCCCGACGGCGGCGCCCGGCGTTTGCGGCAGGCTGATGGCATCGGCCAGCAACGTAACCGACAGCGCATAGAGATTGGAGCAATTATAGCCCAATATGGCGCGATAGCTGCGCGTGACCAGGAAGGCGCCCTGCCCCGGCCCGTCCGGCTCGATCAGGCTCATCATCACATCGTCGGCCGGCCACGCCCCATTCACCGGAACCAGGCCAAGCGCCCGCCATTCCCGCGCCGGCTTCAGGGCCGAATGCCGCGACAAGGGGACGGTGCAGCGGGTCGGCGGTTCGGCCGCGGCCAAGCTGGACCGGTCAAAGCCATCGGGAAGCAGGGTGCGGAAACCCCAGGGTTCGTTCGCCTGCCAACCGGAGCGCGCCAGATAATGGCCGATGGAGGCAAACACGTCGGGCAGATTGGTCCACAAATCAATCCTGCCGTCGCCATCACCGTCGCGACCATAGGCCAGGTAGCTGCTGGGCAGAAACTGGGTCTGGCCAAAGGCTCCGGCCCAGCTGCCCTTCATGGCCTCCCGCGGCGTCAGGCCTTCGCCAACCATGCGCACCGCCGCATCCAGTTCCCGCGTGAACAGCTCGCGGCG
>Ga0075154_10001633_pt1 | contig 15739 bp, 18 predicted proteins | sample JI71714BDNA_FD_70965 | JGI IMG/M metagenome (GOLD analysis project Ga0075154, IMG submission 70965) | Wastewater effluent complex algal communities from Wisconsin, to seasonally profile nutrient transformation and Carbon sequestration -... | ecosystem: Engineered > WWTP > Effluent > Algae... | reverse complement strand
AGTACCTCATCAATCTCAGCAATTAGTGCTTGAATTTTGTACTTCTGAGAATTCAAGGGCGGAACCTCTAAGAATGCGGCTTGCGAAAAACTTTACCAAAAAAAGGCTGAAGTCATGGGATAGTCATGTTCAAATACATAGATTAATCTGGATGCAATCCCCCTGTTTCGGGTGTAGTATTTTTGGGCCCGACCATCTGTAGGGTTCTTTGTACTTCTTGCCAACTACTATCTATGTTTTGCCTTGCGATCGGTAAGAATTGATGATAGCTTTTTATCTTTATCTATGGCTAGACATTAATGGTACAATGTTTTGGGGGTTCTCCGATAAGTTGCTAAGACAACTCGCCAGTCTCGCAAGATCGATCGCCAACCTTGAGGCTACTATTCCCCCGAATGTTCCATTGCTGCTGACCTGGGAGAGTTGCTCGCCAGTAGAAAATCCTATTTTGTTACTGGCATGACATATTAGCGGACTGTACCAATAGACTGTTGGGGTCTCCTGACAACAAAGCTCTCAGCAGTGTTAAACTATCTCTCGCTAGCTGTTTGACAAAGGTAGTCACATCCTCTGACTCGGAGACTAGGCTGCTACAATTATGTAGCTAAACTTCGGTTACAGGTCTTGGCCTCAAAAATTGTGGTATATTTTTTAGCTTCTAGCTCCCAATCAGAGATTGAGGCTATTGATTCCATTTTTTGACCGGAGACCGCAAAACTTTAGAGGTAAAACTCCTAATTTTAGACTCTTGTTTCTGGTTTCTTAAATCCAATGACTCGGCTGCAAGCTATTTTTAACTGCCCAGCAAAGCTCAAGCGCATAAATTAAAATGATGGCCTCATGGAAGACCGCTTTAACACCCGAGATCCGCAGTCGAATATCAATCAATTGATACTATCCACTCCTTTCTTTTTAGGCTTACCCGATCCTGTAATTGAGAGAGCAACTGTCCACATTGTTACCCGCAGCCATCCTTCAAATCAAGTGATTTTGTTGGAAAATGACTGGGGTACATCTGTGTATTTTATATTGGATGGTTGGGTGAAAATTCGCACCTACAACCTAGACGGAAAAGAAGTAACGCTCAATATTTTAGGCAAAGGAGAGCTATTCGGTGAAATGGCGGCGATCGAAGAAACACCGCGATCGACAGATGTCATTACCCTAGCTCCGACACTGATCGGTAATATGCCATCCCAGGATTTTGTGCAACTAATTCACACCGAGCCGCTAGCAGGGATTCGGCTGGCTCAACTGATGGCTCGCAGGCTGCGACAAGTTAATCGTCGTCTCCGCTTGCGAGAGTCCGACAGTACCTCACGAGTAGCAGATATTCTATTATTTTTGGCAGAAGGACAAGGGAAAATCATGTCCACAGGAGGTACAGAAATTCCCAACCTCCCACACAGAGAATTGAGCAGTCTCAGCGGTCTAGCAAGGGAAACAGTAACGCGGGTGCTGAGCAAGTTGGAAAAAAAAGGAACTATTCAACGCGATCGCGACATTTTGTGTATTCCAGACTTGCACGCCCTAGAACGGCTGTTAGTGTAGAAGTAAGAGAGATTGTCAACTGTGAACTAAAGTCGAAGGCGTTATCTCCCTTGTCGCTGTTTATTAATTACCATCGGAGGTTAATCAATGAGTTTTCATAAAATCTTTGCGGCCTTAGATGACTCTGAATTGAGCCACCGCGTGTTCAGCGAAACTTTAGAATTAGCTAAGGCTAATCAAGCTGCTGTGATGCTATTTCATTGCGTCACCGTCAACTCCTTGGGCGAGTCTGCCGTACCAATTCCGGTAGATTTGGGCATGAATGTACAATTAATGGATCAGGCTTATCAAACTCAACGTTTGTTGCTGGAAAAAGAAGTCAAACAAGGGGAGAGTTTGCTGAAAAATTACTGCGACGCAGCAGCAAATCAAGGAGTCAAGGTGGAATTTGACTCCCAAATAGATGGCGATACAGGCCATTGTATCTGTGAATATTCCCAAAATTGGGGCGCAGATTTAATCATCTTGGGGCGGCGTGGGCGCACGGGGATCGCAGAAGCTTTCCTCGGTAGCGTCAGCAATTATGTCGTTCACCACGCATCTTGCTCGGTTTTTGTGATTCAAGAACCCAAGGTCTAAAAATAATCGTGGTGATTGTTTGGCTGAGAAATTTAATCTCACATCACACTGACGACCAGAAACCAGAAGTTTGGGATAAATATTAAATTGGGCTAGGATTTATCGACTCAAAAAAACTGGTTTCTAGTCTGGTGAAAGCTAAAATTTAAAATATAAAATCTAAAATCGGATGAGTGATTTTTTCTCAGCAGATTCTGCATCAAATGTGAGCAGTTCGCCTAATACAAATAACGACCCGCAGCACCCAGCTATTTCAGCTTTGTCCGCCGATCGCACCAATCCAGACCCAACCTCAAACAGAAACTCAGCACCTTTGAGGCTAGTGGAAACGGCATTTTTAGCAAGTACCGCTAGCTTGATTTGGCTAGTAAATTACTATTTTCCACTGGGACCTTTGCTGCGAGTCTTCTTTCCAGTCCCCATTGCCCTAGTCTACCTGCGCTGGGGTCAGCGGGCGGCTTGGATGGCGGCTTTAGTTTCGGGTTTGTTACTATCGGTACTGATGGGTCCGACCCGCAGCATTTTATATGTCATACCTTTTGGGATCATGGGAGTTGCCCTTGGAGGACTGTGGAGGCGCAAAACCAGTTGGTCTGTTTCCATTAGTGTGGGCGCGCTAATTGGGACTTTTGGCTTCTTTTTTCGGTTTTGGCTGCTGTCAGCCTTGGTGGGCCAAGACCTCTGGGTTTACGTCACCGCCCAAGTAGCAGAGATGGTGGAATGGGTGTTTGTGAAACTAGGTTGGCTGAGCGTGCCGAGTTTGAACACGATTCAGGCGATCGCGGCCGGGATGATTTTAGTTAATAATATTATCTATTTATTCGTAGTACATTTAGTAGCTTTGCTGTTGTTAGATCGTTTAGGAAATTCCATCCCCCGACCACCACGCTGGGTACAAGTTTTGATTGATTACGAAGAATAGTTATTGAAGACCCAATAACTAATAACTAATGATGATTAATATTTATACAGAAATTCAACAGGGCAACAGGTGGGTGGAATCCTACCGGGGGAAAAAACCCCTATTTGCCTGCATTTTAGGATTTACTGATACTGGCTTAATTCCCGGTATTTCCGCAGCAGGTGCAACCCCCCACGATCGCCAATTTACCTGCTTAGCAGATGCAGAATTTTTGTATAACGGCCCCCAAATTCAGCCCCAATATCCCTTGCCACCCCTAGAAGCAGGCGCCTCACCGGTACTGATATCTCGCGCTGTAGTCGAGGCTTTGGAAATTCCCCTTTACCTATTTAACGCTGGTTTGCCCTTGCTTCCTCCCGTACCTACCATAGATTTAGGGGGGCAAAGGGCCAAATGTCTGACATCGGGGAAGGCTTTACCACTGGAAACAGTGGAACATTTGCTGGTACAAGGATTAATGTGGGGAGCTAAATTAGCTGCTACCACCGATGATAGCTACCTCATTTTAGGGGAGTGCGTGGTTGGGGGTACGACTACGGCTTTGGCTGTATTAATGGGCTTGGGTATAGCGGCGGCGGGGAAAGTTAATAGCAGTCACCCTCAGTGCAATCATGCTCAAAAATTGGCGGCAGTCACCACAGGACTGGAAATGGTGGGCTGGACAATGGGCGGGAAAATATCTCCTCTGGAATTGGTGGCTGCGGTGGGAGATCCCATGCAGATAGCCACGGCGGCAATGGCGATCGCCGCGAGTCGGACTTGTGGTGTCATGCTGGCTGGTGGCACTCAAATGCTGGCTGTTTATGCTTTGATGGAGGCGATCGCCCGCGAATATGCTCTTGTATGGTGTCCCGAAGGAGTCGTGGTGGGGACTACTGACTGGGTGGCTCAAGACCCTACAGGGGACACGGTAGGACTGGCTAAGGATGTTGGCGGTGTACCTTTGTTGTCGGCACAGCTAAGTTTTGCAGGTTCTACTTATCCCCAACTTCAAGCTTACGATCGGGGATATGTCAAAGAAGGTGTCGGTGCTGGAGCCTGTGCGATCGCATCTAACATCATGGCAAATTGGACTCCATCTCAACTTCTAGAAGCTGTTGAAGTTTTAGCCTCGCGCTTATAAAAAAAACTAAATTCCTGGTGGAAGTGTCTATATTTGCTGAGGAATTTTTGTCAGATATTTACTATCATTTTTCAATGAAACTTGTCTATTTTTGTGAGTGTATTCTTTTTGACAGCAACTGTTCCTCCAGGGCGGCAATCCGATTGTAAGCTGCTGTGAGCTGCGCAGTTAGGCGCTGGATTTGAATATCGGTTGTTAGTTCTTTTTCGAGGTTTTGAGAATTCTTGTCAAAGTAACTGTCATCCAATAAGATGTCTTTGTGATCGAGCATCGCGTCGAGACTGCTGTAGGCGGGATAGACAGAGATCGGCTCACTGGCTTCGATGCTCGATCGCTGATTGTGTTGTTGCTGGGTCAGCTTAGTTTGGTTAGCTGACTCCAATATAGTTTGATTGAGATTTTCTATGATTTTGTAGAGGTCATTGACTTTTTCAGTCAATAGTGAAACTTGTTGACGAAGCGCTTCCATAAATCAGTCCTGTGTATCTTAACTTATATGTTTATATCTTAGGCAAATCGTTACATAAGTGTGATTTATCACCAAATTATTTAATTTTTGAGCCAACTCTTGTGATATAAATCATGAGGGTAGATTGAGGCGATACACTAGAGCAAAATTGATAGGTATTTGTTCCTCAATTTGAAAGTTTCCTTGACCTTCATCCCTTGGGTCTCTTCCCTCAGATTCATCCGTTGTTAAATAAAAAATATGGTCTGCGATCGACCAGATCGTCAATCTATCCATGGCGTCACTTAGCGGTGTTCCCCTTAGTAAAAGTAAATTGCCCCTGGGCTGCTGTAGCTGATGTTTGCGCCAAAGTGATGGCCACGGGGGCTTGGGGACGATTACGCTCTGGAAAAGAGAATTTTAAGCAGCCCAGGCTGCAACTTTGTGTGGAAAAACCGAGTACAATGGCTCTGTGTTTGAGGAAGAAATAACACAAATCGCCTCCCCATACCGGATTCGACCAAAGATTATTTCTCGGACCACAAAACACAAAACCATCGGTCAATATTTAGAAAAGCGCATTCAAAAGTGAAACGAAGGTCTTTGCTATTGGGGACAGCTACCCTAACTTTAAGTCAATTGGCGGCCGCGTGTGAGTCGAAGCCTAGTCTCAAAATTCGATCGCTCAAAAATGCGATTCCGGCCCAACTCGTCAGCAAGTTTAGCCTCGATTCAAAACCCTCTTCAGTTTTGCAGGTAACGCAGTCAACCCAATTAACAGAATTGTTCGCCCTATTGCAAGACTGGAAACGGAATCCCCAAACCAAAAATCAAGCTGACTTAGTGATGCTGGGAGATTACTGGCTGACTTTGGCAATTAGGCAAGAATTAATTAGACCGATCGATCCACAGAAATTTTCTAACTGGCCACAAATCCCCGAAAGATGGCGAACACTGGTAAGACGAAATAATCAAGGTCAGTTAGACCCTAAAGGTAAAATTTGGGCCACACCTTATCGGTGGGGAAGCACTGTAATTGCCTACCGCACTGACAAATTTAAGACTTTGGGATGGACTCCTACAGATTGGAAAGACCTCTGGCGCGAGGAATTGCGCGATCGCCTGTCTCTACCAAACAATGCCAGAGAAGTCATTGGTTTAACTTTAAAAAAGTTAGGTAAATCCTACAATACCGAGGATTTAGATAAAATTTCTAACCTGAAAACAGAACTTGCAAAATTACATCAGCAAGTTAAATTTTATAGTTCCGATGCTTACCTGCAACCTTTGATTTTAGGTGATACTTGGTTAGCCGTTGGTTCATCAGCAGACATCGTACCGCTGTTAGCAACTCAAAAAGATCTAGCCGTAGTAGTCCCTCTTGCTGGAACTGCACTTTGGACAGATTTGTGGGTAGAACCTGCGTCAGGGAATCCAGTACCCTTAGTAGCAAAATGGATTAATTTTTGTTTACAACCTTCTGTTGCGCCTCAATTATCTTTGCTGAGTAAAGTTAGTTCGCCGATTGTTGTGGGGATGAAACCGGAGAATTTGCCTGCGGAGGTTCGGACTAATCCTGTACTATTACCCGATGCCAAGATTCTCGATCGCAGCGAGTTTCTACTGCCTTTTGGGGATCGGGCGATCGCACAATATCGATCGCACTGGGAACAAATGCGACAAGTTATCAAAAGTTAAATATGAGATATCTGCTGTTTAACTATCAAGGCTAGATCCCCCCTAGCCCCCCTTAATAAGGGGGGGACTGGAAGCGCTCAAAGTCCCCCTTATTAAGGGGGATTTAGGGGGATCTGGACTCAGGTAGAAACGAGATTTATCAAGGCTTTCAGGCGATTGTTGACACGCCTTGGTGGGAATCGGGCGGCAAATTCCCGACTTCTGCTTGAGCCAACTCCCTCAGCCTTTCTTCATCCAAAACTTTAATAGGTTTTCTTTGACCATATTTTGCCGCATCACCTCTAGCAGGTATTCCTGAGCTTCATTTTGACTTAAGGTTTTGACTTGTTCTCGCAACACTTGCAGTTTGAACTGCTGTTCCATGCTCAGACTTATAGGCATATCCATAAATCGCTCCTCCACTTTGCTACATGAGATAAATCGAAATCAGATATATCGAAATCACGTTTCGCTGGATTTCTTTTGTTCCTACATTGTAAACTATCATAACATTCACTTGACAATCTGTCCAAGGTGCACATTTTGCTACTAATTTGTGCCACAAAAGTACATCTAAGTGGGGGGAGCTTTATCATAAAAAAACGTACAAACCGGGAAGCCTCAGCCAAAGGAGCTATTTATGATGGATGCAATGGAGTTTTTTCACAGCAGTGCAGGGAAGTGGCGATCGCAGCGCAGCACTCACCACCTCCCTTTCCGCCAAACGGAGATTGGGGATTCCAATATTGAGGTGACGGCCCTTGGTGCCGATGACACGCGAGTAGCCGAGATTTGTCAGATGCACGAAATTGACCCCTGTCGGGCTGCCGGAGGTGCTTTTGTGACTTGGCATGGCTCCATGGCCTGGGATAAGGATGATGAGAATCATAAAGGCTCTACGGTGTTCGCGATCGTCCCCGATCCTGAAAATCCGCGCCAAGGTTTGATGTTGCGGGAACGTGGCTATGCGGAAATTGTGCCGGTGGCTGGTCGTTTTGAGATGGATGATGAGGATGGGCTGATGCTGATTACCGAATACGAGACGATGAGTTCGATCGAGCGTTTCTGGTTCGCAGGTCCCAATGTGCGGATGCGGACAAGTACGGTAAAGCGCTTTGGCGGTTTCAGCACTTCCACTTTTTGTACAGAAGTTCGCGTCGAACCCGATGCCGAGGCCGCGAAGCCAGCAGCAGAGGAACCCGTAGTCACCAACAAGTTTTACTCAGCCTTGGGCTGGTAATGTGGCATTCCACCGTCAAAAAATGTTACAGATTGTTGCAAAAATTCAGGAAAATCAGATCTAGACCGCGAGAATCCCCTAATCTGTATGTTGGCTAGTTGTAGCATTACGCTGGCCGATCGCAGTGTCAGCTATTTCTGAAATTTGAGATAACGGAGATTATAACGTGGCGCTTCCTTTGTTAAACTACGCTCCTAAGAGCCAAAACCAGCGCGTAGCTGGTTATGAAGTCGGAGGCGACGAGCAGCCCAGAATTTTCACAACCGAAAATGTGCTCTCGTCCGGGGACATGGAAAATTTGATTTGGGCTGGATATCGCCAGATTTACAGCGAACACCAAATCCTTAAGAGCAACCGCCAAAAGTCTTTGGAGTCGCAACTCAAGTTCGGCCAAATTACGGTGCGGGATTTTATTCGCGGTTTGGCAACTTCGTTCCCTTTCTTGGAACGGAATTATCAAACTAACAGCAACTACCGCTTTGTCGAAATGTGCGTTCAGCGCATTTTGGGCCGGGATGTTTACAGCGAGCGCGAAAAGATTGCTTGGTCGATCGTGGTAGCGAATAAAGGGCCTCAAGGCTTTATTGACGACTTGCTCAATAGCGATGAGTACCTGAATAAGTTCGGCTACGATACAGTGCCTTATCAACAGCGCCGCATCTTGCCTCAGCGAGTTGCAGGGGAGACACCCTTTAACTTGAAGACTCCTCGCTACGGTGAGTACCACCGCTCGCAGCTTGGCTTCCCACAAATCATTTGGCAGAGCTCTGTACGCCGTTTTGTGCCTCAAGAGAAGCAGCTCAGAGCTGGAGATCCGGCAAATTACCTGGGTATGGCTCGCAATATGCCAATGCCTGCTACTCCTCCACAACGTGTTCCTCTGGCTAATATCAATATCGAGACGATGGTGCCTCGCCGGGGTCGGTAATTGATAGTCTCAGGTCTACTTCATTGTGTCAGGCGATCGACTGTTTTTATCAGTTATTAGTCTGGGAGAATTTTGAGTTTTGAGTTTTGAGGTTTGAGTTTTTTACTAAACTCGGAATCCGAAACTCAGAACTCATTTTTGAAGGGAATTCTCTATCATAAATTTATGGCATTTTGTGATAATTTTTTAAGTCGCCATCTAGTGACCAAATGAAAACTTCACTCATTTTAAAAAAATTACAGGACTTATGAAATTCCTGAATGATGCTGAGATCCCCGAAGCTTGTTCCTTCTAATTTAAGAGGTGCTTTGTTTTTACCAGCCAGATCCGGAAATTGGTCAATCCATAGCAATATCTCTTCGGTGTTCGGGAATGTAGTAGGTTTCCAGGGAGCTTCGCCTGTGAATGCAGCTTTAACTTGTTCAACAAAACGTATGGCCGTTTTCCTTCGCATTGTGCCGTCCCCGTTTTGGGCGATGTGGTTCCCTGTTTCGAGTATCGTTGCCATCGGTAACAGAAAAGTACAGCCAGCTTGAGAATAAGTCTTAAAATCTTCGAGAACTGATGCTCTATGCTGATTATAGTTGGGAACGTTGAGTATTTCGAGGAATATGCTGGTATCTATCAGGCAGATACTACTCATTGCCGTACTCCTGTAACCGAGACAGCCATGCCATAGCTTGCTGTTTTCTGTCTTCAGCGGTGTGTGGTGATTTGACGAATCGATCGACTATCCCAGCAGTTACCAGTTGACCGAGCGGCCCCTGAGATATCAGACTAGGAAAATCGTACATCTCCCCAAGCCGTACCAGGCGGCTATCTCCTGCCTCTGGATTGCGGTAACAAAACACTACATCACCCAGGGCAGCATCGGGTAAGGCATCCATTAAGGCTGGGTTGTGGGTAGAAAGCAGCACTCGTAATTTACGCCTCTCGGCAATATCTCGGATGCTGGCGAGTAAATGCTTGGCGCGGTTGGGATGAACGCCGTTGTCGATTTCCTCGATGACGACTAAACTGCCAACGGGTGCTGATAGCATAGCAGCGGCGATCGCCAAAACTCGCAAAGTACCATCAGATAACAATGCGGCATCACAATAGGTGCGGGTATTGCCAAAGGTTTCTGCTAGTCGCACCATGACTTCATCCCGTGGGCCGAAAAGGAAATCTAGCCCATCTATAGCCTGTTCTGGTAAACTCTGGATAAAGTTGAGAATTGCCTGTTGATTTTCGGCTTGGTTCTCCCACAATCGATACAAAACGCTGGAAAGATTTGTGCCATCTTCTTGTAATCGCTTATCAGATTTGAAACTGTACTCGCGCATTCTGGGGGGGACGGGATCTAAAAATAGGATATTTTGTAAAACTCGTTGATATTCGCGGACGGTTTGAGGAATGCTTTTTTGGGATTTGGGGTACTTTGGATCGAAATGGGCAGAAGTGTCTAATTGCACGAATATAGCCATTTGATCGCTGCACGTTATTCGTGGCTTGTTCTTCCCTCTTGTAAAGTTGTTATAGGCCACACCAACATCAGTCCCTACTCCTTGAGAAGGCCGATCTAAGTCATATAGCGGGACTTGACTTGTTGAGTTAATGATTCGCTCATTACTAATGTGCAGTTCTCCGTCACGCACATTTAGGGTGATGTCAAGTTGGTTCCATTCTGTTGAGTCCAAACGGCAACCGATGGTAAAATTTGACTCTCCCCGATGGCACAAGTCATTTACTCGACCGCGTACAACACGCTCTGCACTATTCACGGCATATTGAATGCTGGAGAGTTTTTGCCCTTGTGCTAGCCACGACAGAAAGCGCAAAGCTTCAAGGGCGTTACTTTTGCCTGCGGCATTGGCTCCGATTAGTACGGTTAGCGATCCAAGGGGTAATCGGCTTGTGCTGTAACTTTTGAAGTTGGCGAGGGTAAATTCGGTTAGCATGGCTTCATGTTAGTCCTCTCTCTTCTTCTCTGTGTCCTCTGTGCCCTCTGCGGTTAAATCCTTCAAAAACAACCGTAAAAAACATCAACCAAACAACCGCTGCTGTGCATTCGCCACATCCTTCCCCGCATAAATCTCGCGAGTTCCCTTCGGAATATAAATCCAACCAAACTCTTGCAAACGATTAGTCAAATTGGAAATACTCACTCCCAACTCATCCCTCATTTTGTATAAATGCGACCATTTAGTTAAATCCCGTCCCTGTCTTTTATCCTCCAAAATACCTCGTGGCATCAACAAACAACTGGCAAAATATTGTGCTTGCCATTCGATCGATGCAATTTTGGTATCAGCACTCGCACCCCGACATACAAACGGTTCCTCCACATCCTGCGCCCTGTTTCCCCCGTTGTCCAAATTTAACTCCAACGGTTCCACATCACCGTCTGCTGCGTCTTGATTGATGTGCAGCACCCAGTGTCCAATTTCGTGGGCGATGGTAGATTCGATGAATCCAGACGGCTTTGCCAAAATCTGTTCGTTGATTTCAATTAACCGTTGCTGCGGCAAAATTCTCGCAGCGATCGCACCCTCTTCATCAGGTTCAATCCAGTCCCAAACTACTCCTAAATCCAGGAAATCAGCCACCATTGTCGCCTCAAAAGGCCATCTCGGAGCAAAATTTCGGGTTTTTTGCATTTGCATCAGAATGTCATTTGCCAAACCCTCGATCGATTCTTTGGGGTAGAAGCAATACGGCTTAAAGATACTCACTTTGAGAGCCCTCTCTTACGGTTGCAAAGAATTTTTCAGCCAATCGGGATTTTCTTGCATCCGCCGGAAAAGAGCCTGCATTTCCTTCGGATTCTGCTTCAGCAAAGCTTCGTACTGCTGTGGCAGTCTACCCGCCAAGAAAATTAGTTCCTCCTCATTGATGTCTAGATTCCGTGCTAGCGATCGGATTACCTCCTCTTTCGGGGCATAATCCGCGCGATCGTTCTCCAACTTCGATAAATATGTAAAATCCACACTTAGCATAGCCGCTAGCTCACGTTGTGAGAATCCTTTGTCCTTGCGAGCTTGACGGATGAGTCTTCCAAAGGTCTGTTCTAATGTCTGTTCCACGGTTTTTCGCCTCCCTCCAAGCATTCTAGCCTGTTTTGATGAAAAATTCAACAAAGCACTTGACGGGAAAATCAACATAGGCTAAACTAAGTTTAGTTGACGGTTTAATCAACAAAAAAACCATACTGGTAGAGTCAAAAGCCCAAAACCGAAGACAAAACACGCTAGATACAGCCAGTGAATTGTCAAAACAATCAGAAGTGCGATCGGTCAAAACGCTTGTACTGAGAAAACAAGGAGGAACAGATAGCCAATGCTGAGAACCTGGACAGACACCCATTACAAGCTAGAAGACGACGACTGGCTATACATCGCCACCCACGAAGAACAAAACTCGGCCTCACTTGTTTGTCCGGGTTATGCAAGGGATGGCGAAGGCTTCAGCATCCACTTCACCCCAGCCCACCTAGAAATGTTAGAGCATTTACTCGCTGCGCTGCGGATAATTAAAGCTCAGCAAGAAGCGATGCTGGAATACACATATCCCGAACCAAAAAAAGCCAAACATCTCATTAGGTAATTGAAGGAAGAAGGAAGAAGAAAGAAGGAAGAAACTATTCCCAATGCCCAATGCCCGATTCCCAATGCCCAATTTGCTGTCAATCAATAATTAAAGGAAAAGACAATGACTAAAACACAAGAAAGACCAGTATTTTCAGTATTTGGAGCTAAACCTACCAACGCTTTACTCGTACCAGAAATTCCCATCGCCGTTCGTAACAATTGTCAAAGCGGACAGTGGACAATCGGCGATACCGATTATGGTAGTAAATGCTCCATGACAATCCTCAAATTCTCCAAATTCTTCGGCAGTTTAGGTCAAACTTCCCACACACTTTGGGGTCAACTCTGGTTTGTCGCCGAAACTGGCGAACTACCGCAAGGAGTTGTGATGGTAACATACATCAAAAACCGCAGTCTGAACGATTTTAATCGCTTAGTTGCCTCCGTTCAATCTCGCGGAGTAGAGCCAGCTACAGGTATCTTCATTCCCGAATTTACCAAACATTCCGGTCAAAAACCAGATGATAGCGGAGTAGTAAAACCAATCAATTACTACAGCTTAAAATGGTCTTGGATTGAGCGCAAAGACTGGGGAATCATTGACCAAGCCGCCGCAGTATTGTCCGATATGAGCAATCAATCTCGGATGATAGATTTGGAAGGAACGCGGCAAATGATCTGTTTGGACAATCTCCCTCCCCAGGAAGTTGCCTGTTTGATGGCAGCCCATGCTAACGGTGAAAATGATGCCCTTTCTTTGAACTCTAACGGCGCTATCTCACTGCCAGCAGCCCAAGATAAATCAACTGCCGACTTGTTCTAAATCTAGGGAAAGGGCGCGATTATATCTCGCCCTTTCCCTAGATTATTACTAATTTTAACCGATGCCGAAAATAACGAACATCCAAAACCCATCGCATCTGATAGAGAGCCGTTTGAGAGCAAATTTAGAGCTGATAGAACAAATTCGAGCCGATTCTATAAACGACATTGAAAGTCTCACAGAAATGTGCCAACACATGACTTTAGTTACAGAATCTATCCAGCAAAATTACCAAGCTTTATTGGCGCAGAATCAATTGCTCACAAGCAAACTGTTGAGTATAATTGACGAGTGTACTTGCCGGGAAGGGAAGCGCTGCGGGCGCTGTTTGGAAATTCTCAAAACTTTAGGAGGCGAAAATCTAGAACCCAAACCGGATGCAGTTCAAAAATACCAAACTCTCCTTACCAAACTCCGCAAGTTAGGATAGCTAAACACCTCTGTACACACAGAAATAAAAATTAGAATCAGGAGAAACCAGCATTATGACACTAGGAACAGCCAAAGAAAGCAAAGCCAAAATCCAGCAAAATTTTCAGCAAATTATAGCGGAAAGAAAAAAGATTGAATCGAAGGTAGAAACGAAAGAACAGTCAGCCGAAAAAGCCAAAAACCAACAACTCCTCGAAGTCGCTTCTACCTATACAATTGACAGTATTGTCAAAGGCTTAGCGGATTTGCAATTAGATTTTGGTAACATCATCAGCGGACTTTCGGAAAAATTAAATACGGAATCATCAAAATTAGATGAATTAAAGCGCGCCATTGAAATAGAAACAGCACAATTGCAACAATTGCAGCAAATCCGAGTTGTAGCAGATGCACTCTATATTTTAACCCAAGAACACCAAGAGAAAATAACAGCCTTAGAGCAAAGTGCAGCCCTTCAGCACGAAGTTATCGAAAAAGACAGGCTTCAAAAACGCAAAATTTGGGAAAAAGAACAACAAGAATTCGACGTAGCAGTTGCCGAACAAACTGCTCTAATACTCAAAGAACGTCAAGAGGAAGCAGCCGATTATCGCTACGAATTGGAACGCACTCGCAAAATTGAAACTGACGAATACGAAGAAAAGAAACGCAAACTAGAACGAGAATTGCAGCAATATACCCGCGAAAAAGACAAGAATTGGGTAGAACGTGAACAAGTCCTGAGTGACAATCAATCTGAGTTTGAAAAGAATCAAACTAAAGCAGCCGGATTTGAAGAAGAACTCAAACAGGCTTATATCAAAGCCAAAGAAGAAGCGATTCAAGAGGTTTCCCGCGAAGCTAAAGTCAAAGCAGATTTAGTGGATAAAGAATGGGAAGGAACTAAGCAGGGATATGAATTGAAAGTGCAATCTTTGCAGCAGACTATTGGGCGAAAAACTGAACAAATTGCGGAAATTTCGGCGCAACTGCAAGCTACGATGAAGCAAGCGCAAGATTTGGCAATGAAAGCTTTTGCTACTAAAGCTTAAAGATTAGAACTTCGGCGGTTTAAACCGCGACTACACAAGTGAAGTCCGCGGAGGCGGACTAAGAATTTGAAGTTAAATTCAGCAAAAATTGCCCAATTATTAGGAGATGAAAAGTTGTGAACAAAAAAGTAAGTGATAAGAGTACCAAGGCTGAAATTTTGGAAGCATACAAAGAAGCATCAGAAGCTAAGGCTGCTTTGGAATTGCAAGTGAAGCAGGTTAATAAAACCCCACCTGTCAATGTTTCTCAAAAGCAAACTGTAGTTCCAGACAAAGCTATTAGCGAGGTAAATAAACCAATGGTTTTAACTCAAACTCAACAAAAAATGCAGGCTACGATCGACAATTTAATTTTACTGCAATTTGGCTTCGGTGGTGCGGTCAGCGAATTGTCTGAAAAACTGACCTCCGAAGCGTCTAAACTGGAGGAATTGCGGCGGAATGTGGGTGAGGAAGTTCAACAACTGCAAGAGTTGCACAGTTTAGAAGATGTTGCGGAAGACACCCTGGATAATTTAATCCAAGAATACGAAGAAAGTGCGAAAACATTTACTGAAGAAATCAGCCAACAGCGAGAAACTATTGAACAGGAACTCCTGGAATTACGCAAAGCTTGGGAAAAAGAGCAACAACTGCAAGCCTTAGCAGTTCAAGAACGGAATGATAGCGAGCAAAAAATTCGCGATCGGGATGAAGAGTTGTATGATTATGATTTGGAGCTTCAGCGCAATCTGGATATCGAAGAATATGAACAGCGCCAGCAAAGGCTGTACAAAGAAATCGAAGAATTTAAGCAGGAACAGGAGAAACAGTGGGCGGAACGGGAGAAATCTATTGCGGAACGGGAAAAACTTTATGCTGAGGTGAAAGCAAAGGTGGAAGCTTTTCCGAAAGAACTGGAAGCTAATATCAAGAATGGTAAAGATAATGGTCGGAACATCGGCAATTATCAAGCTAAAGTGAAGGCGGATTTGTTTGCTAAAGATTTGGAAGGACAAAGGCAAAATTATGAACTGCAAATCCAAGGTATGTTGCAGACTATTCAAAATCAAGAGTCTCGGATTGCTAGTTTGTCGAAACAATTGGATTCTGCGTTGAAACAGGTGCAAGATTTGGCGGTGAAGGCGATTGAAGGTGCATCGAATTTGAATTCGTTTCAGGCTGTGAAGGAAATTGCGATCGAACAAGCTAAGACTCAGCAGAAAAATAAGTAGTTTTTAGGGATTTTAAGAGTTAGTTAGGTGGCTGTAGATACCCGATTTCTTTGAGAAGTCGGGTATCTGGGTATTGAATTGAAGAGATTTTTGCGATCGCCCGCGAACTGTGCAAATATATAAGTATTTAGGATTAGGACAACTGCTATGCTTGATACTAACAACTTCGATCCGCGCGACATTCCTATATATTCTATCCCTC
>Ga0075154_10001632_pt1 | contig 15743 bp, 10 predicted proteins | sample JI71714BDNA_FD_70965 | JGI IMG/M metagenome (GOLD analysis project Ga0075154, IMG submission 70965) | Wastewater effluent complex algal communities from Wisconsin, to seasonally profile nutrient transformation and Carbon sequestration -... | ecosystem: Engineered > WWTP > Effluent > Algae... | reverse complement strand
ACTGCTGACATGACAAGACTGCTGACATGACGCGACTGCTGACGTGAAGGGACTGCTGACGTGGCGAGATGACATGGAGATGATGGGACTGAGTCATTGAATGAAAGGGAGAAAAGGAAATAAACCGAAAAATTGAGTCTAGCTCATAATTTTTAATTTATTAGCATGCATTACCAAAACCCTGTGCATTCAACATAAATTTAAAATTATACCCTGTATCTACCATGGTAGATCAGGTACCATCCAAGGAAGAGACCTCCAGTGGAGCCCATGGTGGTGACCCCAATGAGAATCGGGTCTCGCCAGGAAACAAGGCTTTTAGGAAGAAAGGTTCAAGGAACAGCAACTCTGATTGCAAGAAGTATGAGGGAGTACCAGAGCTACTGAGGGGTGTAGGCTTTACCATATCTAGGGATGGACCTGATCTATATCTTAAGGCCTTGAAGAGACTAGGACTCTATGTGTGTGCTACCTACAAGAATGGTTCTTAGCCAAAAATGTGCCTACTGTACATGGCGCCAGTTAAGCACCACCAAATGTACAAGAAAACCCATGTTTGGTGCCTATCATCCATCACTGTGACAAAAAAATGAAAATGACCATGAATGATCGTGACAGCTGTAACATTACACTGGTGTTCACTTGAATAGGCGCCACTTGAATCTTAGGTATGTAAAAAATTGCAGTAGGTGGTCATACAATGCCCACTAAATCATGTGCAAGAATCACTTTACAAGACTCACTTGTAATTTATATTAAGTCAAGTTATTTTTCATGACTCTTCGATATAAAGATTTGAAAAGTTTTTAAATATAATTTGATTATATTTCAAGCGTATTTAAATTGGATTCAATTCTGAAGAGAATCAGTTTTAATCATATAATTATATGTTGTATTAGTTAAATACTATAGTAAGTATGTTTTGAAAGTTAACAGAAGGTGCAATAAAAGCAATTACAATTATATTTATAGTAATTATACAAAGATATAAAAGATTTCAAATATAATTCCATTAACCTTTCTATACCAAGTGTATTTAAAATGGATTAAATTTGTGAATAGAATCAGTTTTAATCTTATAATTATAGGTTATATTAATTAAATACTTATAATAAGTATGTTTGCAAAACTCACAGATGATATTAAAGTAATTACAATTATATTTATAATAATTGTGCAAAGACTTAAAATTTTAGTTCCATTAACCTTTATATATCAAGTGTGTTTAAAATGGATAAAATGTTTGAAGAGAATCACTTTTAATCTTATAATTATTATTTAGATTAGTTAAATACTTAAAATAAGAATGTTTGAAAAATACAGAAGGTGCAATTAATGTATTTATGCTTACACAAGAAAAACATGTTCTGCTGGCAATGACCCACAGAAGTGGTGGTCATAGCATGACTACTGTGTCTGCTGCATTCCATTGCAATAACTTTTACAGTTATTCCAGGTGGATGAAAGAGAAAGATAGACATAATATATATTAAAATAATTCTATTAAAATACTCTATTTAGATAAACCGGAAATTCTGTGAAATGTTCATTTTTGAACGCATGGCAACCAAATGTACATGAAAATGACTTTTGGCGCTTATTAAGCGGAGATGCTTAACTGGCACCACTTACAGTAGAGGCCAAGGAGCTGATACTACCAGAAGAACCAAGTGCATCAGCGAAAAATTTTGGACCTGCATGCAGCAGCAGTAGTGAAGAATGAAAAGGCCTTGAGGCAAAATATGCGGTCACTCTATGCAGTCATGATGTGATTCTACTATGGAGGATAAGGTAATGGCCCACAAGGACTACAAAGATATCAATTGAACTAGGAACACTTTGAAGCTGATACATCTGATAAAACAGCTCATGTACTCAAATGGTAGTGAGGAGTTGCACACTATCCATAAGCAAGTCATGTCTACAATCAGCCTGTTTCAGATGAGACAAGAAAGAGGGCAATTGGTGCAGAATTTCCACGACTAGTTCACTCATGAGACAAGTATACAACCAGCTTGGGCTAGGCATAGGGCAGACAGAACAATGAACCAGAGCAATACTGAAGGAATAAGGTGTGACAGAACCAACAGCTGGGCAGTTGAAAGAGGCAAAAGTGAGAGCAACAGAAGAGTTCTTTGCAATACTGTTACTGTACATGGCTGACTGCCAGAAATATGGTAAGGTAATCGAAGACATGGAAAATGCGCTACTATGAAAGAAGGATCGATCCCCAAAAATGTGAGTGATGTGTGCAGACTGCTCAAAGGGATGCGAGACAACTAAGGAGGACATTTGGTACACACCGAGGCAAATGAAGGAATTGCGTTTTTACTGTGTCTGAAGACAAGGATGAGGCTAATAAGACAGGAAAGAAAAAGGATATTATGTGCTTCAGATGCAAAAAGTTTGGGCACTATGCAAGCAAGTGGAAAGCCTCCCAAAACACTATAGAGTGGATCCAATATGTTAATCTTGGACAAGGAAAGTACCGTGAACCAGGATAAAGATGAAGATGACATGAGTGAGCAACATGATGAAGGAGGCAATGATACTACTCAGATGTAGCACATGACATCAGACATATTGATCCATAAAGTGGATGGCAATAAATCTAAGTACTCTAATAGACAATACTCTAATGCTAAAAAGCACGTGCTCTGCAAGATGAAATATGAAGACCAAGTACTCAAGACTTTATAAAATATGTTGAAGGCAATGATCCCAAACTGCAACATAACAAGGCAAGATATTCTAAGGGCAGAAGACATATTCGGGCCAATTTCATTGAAGGGCAAGAACACAAGGCGAAACTGAACATGTTAACATTACATGGACCAAAGTACCAAGAGAACTACTAGAAAAATATGGGGACATGGCACTGGCAATTGACATAATGACAATAAACAAGATACCATTTATAGTCAGCACATCACAAAACATACATTTGGTACTGCCAAAATCATATGCAACAAGACAAATTGAACACTCATGACGTAGATACAACAAATTGCCAGGATATACCAAGCAAAGGGTTTTCGAATACGTAATATATTGGGTGATGGAGGTTTCGAATTCATCCGAAATTGTCTGTCAGAAATGGGCATTACTCTAAATGTTGCATCCAGAAATTCACTTGTGCCAGAGGTCAAGAGTTTCATAGAACAATCAAGGAGAGGGTAAGGGCTATAGCAAAGTCCCTAACATTTAAGAAATATCCACAAAGATTTATAGTAGAAATGGTGTACAACATCGTATTTTGGCTGAATAGCTTCCCACATAAAGATGGCATACATGCAACAATCAGCCCAAGGACCCTATTAATGGGACTGTCTATAGATTACAATAAACACTGCAAAATACCATTTGGTACATATGTACAGGTACATGAAGAAGGCAATAATTTGCATAGACCCAGGGCATTGAGGGCCATAGTATTGCAACCAACAGGAAATGAACAAGGTGGGAACTACTTTCTTAGCCTGCATTCATATGCCTGGACTGAATTGCCCATGCCAAATGAGGTAATTGCGCAGGTACATATACATATGTTATCTGCCACAGCAGAAAAATATGAAGACATAGTTTTCACAGACATGAATGGCAATGTATTATCAGAACAATTCACAGATGAGGAAACTGACAAGGACACTAAAAGTGAGAGATCTGCAGAACAACAGCCCACAGGAGTGGAGGCAGGCATGGCTATTGATGAAGAGTCAGCAAATACAGTTGACAACAATCAGATGATGGAACTTGACAACAGCGAGGTCCAGTGCAATATTAAATGTAATGATAATAATATCATTGAAGACAGTGTTCAACACAATGCTGAGGATGAATTTAATGACATACATGCTGAGCAGGAGGAAGCAATTGAAAAAGCAACAATTGAGCATGAGAAGGAAGAATTGCTGGAAGCCAGGATTACCATATATGACATCAAAATTGTCACTGAAATGAACACGTCACAAAAAGCAGTACAGCAACAGATTGGAATATACCACAAAGATGATGTAACACTAAGTCAACTGCACACACATTACAACAACCTTAGAAGATCTTAAACAAAGAAAAGAGAAAGAATTTCACTGGCAGTTATGGATGAGTCTACAGGAGTAAGGGACAAAAGTCAATACATGACAGTCTACCCAAAATGCATTCCCAGATAATGCTGACCCAAATGAACATTTGGGAAGGATTACAAACCTTTGTTGAGAGAGGAAATGAGGCATTCTAAAAGAATTGCAACAATTACATGACAAAAAGGCATTAATGCACATACAGAGAACAGACAGTTCATAAGAATAATGAAAGAATGCCTTACGATATCTCATGTTTTTAAAGGAGAAACGAGATGGGTCTATCAAAGCACGTGGATGCGCTGATGGAAGAACTCAGTGGGAATATACAACAAAAAATGAAGTGAGCTCCACAACAGTCTCTCTAAAGGCAATGATGCTATCATGTGCTATAGATTGTGGTCATAACAGACATACCAGGGGCATTTCTGCATGCAGACATGGAGGACAAAGTATATTTGCTGCTAGAAGGAACAATTGCTGAAAGGATAGTAACACTGGAACCATCCCTATATAGAAAACACATATGGCATAATCAAAAAGGGAAACCAATGCTATATGTACAACTGAAAAACGCAAGATATGGAACATTACAAGCCGCCCTGCTGTTGTGGAAACTACTGTCTATGCCAATTCCAGGAGTGGGGTTTCAAGATCAATGAATATGATCACTGGATTGGGAACAAGATGGTAATAGGCAAGCAGTGCACAATATTATGGCATGTTGATGATTTGAAAATATCGCATGTAAAAAAAGAAATAGCAAAGGACATTATCAAGAACTTATGACAAAATTTGGACTAGATAGCACACTTACCGCATGTAGAGGGAAAGCTTTATTATCTAGGCATGCAAATTGACTATCGAGAAAAAGGTAAAGTGACGTTTACCAAAGGAATATATTGAGATACTACTGGATGAAGTGCCTTATGGCATGGGCGGTGTGACCAAGACACCAGCCACTACCCATTTGTTTAATACAAATGACAATGCAAAAAAAACTGACAGAAAAAGGGTACAACTGTTCCACCATATAGTAGCTAAACTACTATACTTAGTTAGGAGGACATGGCAAGATATTCAAACAGCTGTGGCATTCTTGTGTACAAGGGCAAGAAGCCCAGATGAGGATGACTACAAGAAACTAGTTAGAGTTATACAATACATTAGGGACACACAACACATGACATTAACAATTGAACCAAAGCCAAACAATGATCCAATGTGCTGGGTCAACATTTCATATGCCATAAACCCTGACATGAAAAGTCACACAGGCATATTCATGAGTATTGGTAAGGGTGTAATGTAAACATCATCATGCAAAGAAAAAATGACACGGAAATCAAGAGAATCATCCGGAGCAGGGACTTCTTGTGCGCTCAATCCAGAGAATAGCAATCTTTCAACCCATTAAATTCTCCTCAAAGACATTTTACAAACGTATGAGGAGGGATCTGTTCCTATTTTATCTAGATACTCTGTTCTGTTACATTTTCAGCAGATAAATACATTTGAGAGTCATGACATGCACTAGTTGTTACGAACTTGCCTATACCCAGGTAAACGCAAGAACATGCATATCTTGTCTATGGTTTATTGTTATTTTTTGATACTCTTTGTACCAGGTAAAATAATGAAAGTAACTTTAGAGTTAACAGTATACCTATTGATTTAAGCTATTTTTAATAAGCAGCTTCAGTTACGTTTGATTCAGATTCAGTTTTATTAGAGTCAGTTTTTAAGTTATCTTGAGGTTGAATTTCATGGGAGTTCGTTTTCTTCAGAATCAATTTGATTTCTTCATCAGTTCCATTTTTCTTAGTGTATTTCATCCCTATCTGTTAATCAATAGAATATCCGAAATTTTGGACAATAATAGAAGCATGAGTGTCTAAGAAAAAGTGGTACGTGCAACATTCTTGGGAAATCAAGTTCAACAGGTCTCTTTTGCATTGTGCCCATTTTTCAGAAACATTCATCTAAGGTGAACAAAAGAGACGATTCTGTGATAGATTTGTTGCCAGAGATAATGCTAGGATGGTACTTGGCATGTATGGTAATTGTACTGCAGTTGGTGCTTGTTGACTATAGTCTTGAAAATGATATTTGGCATAGTATGTTTTTCTGTCATTTTCAGAAAACTTACAATTGGGACAGAACCTCGAGTATTTCCATAGAGTGGCAATTTTTTAAAATCAGAAGCCTGCCAATTTTTCATGGATCCAGTTGATACATGAAGATCAGCTTCAGCTAATCATTCACCATGGTATCAAAAGATAATCTTCATGAAGTAAAATGTTTAATCCTCATATATCTTGAGTTACAGAGCCATGACAAACATCCAAAAGCGCTGGAAAAGTCTTCAAATTACCTGTAATGAGAAAAAGCGAATGTGAAGTTTTTCAATAATGTTTTGGAGAGATGAGATTCCAACAAAGAACATGATAAGTACAAAGAATCTGTTTTGGGATGCTTTTAGAAGTTTATTTCTCCAGATACCAATCGAAATTACTAGATTGCAATCATATCTTCTATAGAGATCTTGAGATTTTTCTTGAAGCTCACTCATCACATTTCTCCCAATATTAACAAGTAAAAGTTTGGCTGAACATGTTCAGCAATTAAGATTTCTACTGTTAGACTAGATCTATCTTTGTCCAATTGATTAAAGAAGTTCTCGTCATCCATCAAGTTTAAGCACATTCCTGGATTCTCACTTTCACTGAAGCTCTCCATAAAAAACAACATAGCATTTAGGTTGTGGCACTGAGTTGCATACCTCGAATGATATCCTAATTGAAGATCCCAGTTATCCCAGGTTATGACTGAGGATTAACTCCACCCATATTTAGAATGTTTCCAGTGTTTGAATCAGGTGTCGCTGTCGGTAGATTTACCCCTATGTTACTTCAATCGAAATTTCTATTTATTTATTTCTTTGTAAAATATTTTGAAATGGTTATTAGCTTTGTTTGTCAGCGTCGTTAGTTTAAATTATATAACCAATAAATACAAAAAAAATTGAAAAGCGTTTCTAAGAAAAATAACCTACCACAACAGCAGTGTCACCGTTTGTAACTACAGATGAGGTTAATCCAATGATATATGATCATCAAGATATGGAACGAGCTTTAAGGGAATCGGAACAAGAAGCAGTCAAGATGGAAAAAGTGCAAGCACACAAGATGAAGAACAAAACAAAAGAGAATGTATGGCCGAATAGCCAACGCAATCAAAGCCAACTGAGAAAGCAAGAGTTACTAAGAGATATTGAGAACGTTATTATTAACATTATGTTAGACCAAGAATGGAGGGAGAATAATTGTATCAAAGTACAATATTAGAAAGCATTGCGAATCACCTATTTAGAGAGGGAATTTCAGGCGACAGTATGAGCCGCGGTATTAGAGTAGACGATACAACTGTAAAAAATTGGTGTGATATAGTCTGTTAATACCTAGTTTCAGCGACAAAAACAAGTGGCAAAGTATTTTATTATCTTTGAAGAAACAGCAATGGACATAAGAGATAATTTAGACACGTTGAACAGCACTAGCCACAATTGGAATTATGTTATTCTGTACTATGGTCGCAATGGAGCATAGCGTGGCAACATTAGACACACAGGGTGCATTCATTCACCAATATGGATTTTGAGATAATACACCTATATCTTCATCGTATAATGGCAAAGCTACTAGTGCAATTATCTTTGAACCTTCTAGAGAATATGTTCATATTGGACAAGGCAAGTTAATCTATGGTTAGTCAGTTTTTTCACAGCATTCATGGTGGGAGCAAGAGAAGCGACAATGTAATCGGCCTAAAAACATAATTGCATATTTCAAAAGTGCAGAATCTTCGAAGAGCACAGAAGCCAACTAATTAACCATTCAACCCAAAAAGATGATTCAGGATTAAAAAAGTGTGGTCAACAAACCAAAGCAAAGTGGTAAAAACCATCTTTGCCAATTAACCCTCATTTAACAACTTGTGAAGTCGAGAGAATGGTTGCCAAGAGACAGCACTGGTACCAAGTATTGCATAGAGGAATAGTATAGCGACGAGATATCCGACAGGAGCAGGAAAAATCTTATAAAGAACATGATACTAATTTCACCTATCACAAAAGTTGATTATTTAGGACCTTTGAAACATAAACATCGTTTGCCTATTTCATGGTTTCTCAACAGACAACACGCCCCAGTCAGTGTTTGTAAAGGCAATTTTAAAGAATGCATAATGTGCAAATATTTCGTCTTTGACTTGTAATCCACATTTATATGATGTATCCAATATGAGCGTCGTACTCATTATTTGAACAATAAGAATAAAGTTCTATAATTTTGATTTAGACATAAATAATAAACTCCTACTGTGAAGAAAATTTAAATATTCCGAATATTGAATCACAACTCAAATCATGCTTTAAGTTACCTCATCCAAGTGAATTTTTTAATGCAAATGAAGTTTAAAAATCGCAACAATATACTTTTTACTGTTTTATTGTTTAAACTCTGTATATTCAGCAAGATTAACAAGTTCATATAATGTCATCATCCTGATTAAATAAATTTGAGTTGGTGGATCGGGTCGGATCACTGTACATTCATTCGGAACTGACGAAAGGACCAACAAACAACAAACAAGCTGGGAATAAAGCTGTTATCTGCAAGCGAGCATACTGCCTCAATTCTCAGCCAGCCTACACAAAAAATGACGGCCAAAATTGATTCAGTTTACGTCCGAAATTCCCCAACCTTCTAACCAGTTTTAGTGATAAAATTCGTAAATTACTTATTTTGGCAGACTCCTGTCTGAACAAGTGTTCATGAGTTTAATGAGATATGTTATGTAATAGAAATCTTAGAATATATATCAGATATAGAATTTTATTACAAGCAGAAACTAGATACAAAGATCTGCGAATAACAAAACTCTTCAGAACTTTTCATTTGTGCTATATTGTGCTTTTTCTCAAGCTACTAATGAGAAGAACAATTTAATGCTTCAAATGCCAATAATTAGGCCAACACACCAATGATCCGGAATGTCCTGATAGAGTTTGACCTATGTAGATGTGGTTGTCCTTTTCTATCAAGGGTGTAGACATTTCATCATTAAATGATGATGATACTCTTTGGCTGGAACATGAAGAACAATACAATGATCAGTTTTCACAGGAAGGAATTTTTTTCTATTGTTTCTTATTGTGACAGTGGAGCCGCTTTATTACTTGGGTTTCGTGAAAGTTTGCCAAGAATGAACTCCTAATGAGTTAATAGTAATTTTATTGTCAGCCTGATTCTCTAACATGCAAGAGTCACAAAGAATCCAGAATGTTCATAGGATGCCCATTACCACCCTCTGTTGCGTCTGGAAGAGGTCGCTGGTCTTGAGGTTGTAAAACCACGAAGTTCACGATAGAGCATGAGCGCAAAACTTGATGCAGCAAAACTCGCAACATAACGGATTATTAACTCGTGGTGCATCCTGCATAAACGAAGTTAATCGATACAAGATTGAGTTACAGTAGGTCACATTATGACACTAAATTTAGTTCACGTACCATGGATATTCTTGGTCCCAATTTCGCAAAGTGGATCGAATTTCAATCTCACGTTGTGCTCTATCGGCGTGATGTTCGATTGTCCGCAGTCCATTTTGCAACCTGAAATATATGTAACTTGCAATCAGAAACCATGCTTGGATTTTGAGCAAGCATTTAAATGAATACATACCAATTGCTTACACCAGCTCCTTTTCCTGGAACGATGATGTCCAAAATTATCTCTATCGCCTTGTCCACAATTTTCGCAGGCTTAATCTTACAGTTTTTGTATCAGAGACAAAAGAAAATGAGAAATTGCGATATGAAAGGCAAATCTCACTCGCTAGCCATCGTTATCTCTTTGTCGATGCTGAGAGAGTAGATGTAGTTCTCACCTCTTGAAATGTATATGCAAAAGATAGATTGCCGATTAGAAATTCAACAAAAGTCATTTCTAGTGCACCAAGTATCAATAAGAGGGTTGATTCACTTATTCTAATGGGATCACAAGCGAAATTGACCAGTCCGAGTTTTCGTATCCTGCGAAGGAGAAGGAAGTGGGAATAAAAAATTATCAAGAGAAATCGCCGCTTCATTTTCAAATTTTTATTTCCTTTGCGCTATAAATGGATTGTTGTCTATAAAAATAACTTTATCCATCCATATGATTAGAAATTTACAGACTCAATAATCTGCAAATTCGCTTAATGTTAGATAAGATCGATCATGTTTGAAAAAAGGAATTTTCTGGTGATGGTTAATATGGAAATCAAAATAGACTCACAAACACAGCCAAAATTACAAGCCAAAACAAAATTTTCAAGCATCTCCAAATAAACTAAACGAGTAGAAATCTTGCCTCTGTTCAGATCTTAAAAGTATATGCAGCAATTATATTGACAGCTAGTTCATAACGAGAGAAAGGAAGTATCGAAAAGTTTAACGTTATATTACTAGGTACCCATCAGGGTTCACTCTAAAAGTGGCATATCTCACTGTTGAGCGTATTTTGGGAAGACCGTTCCCTGACAAGTAGCATCATACTGATTTGTTGGCAGACCCAATCTTCGTCGAATAGGAACTACCACCATGGGCATGGCGACACCAACAGCCGAGAGGCCAATAGAGAACGCAACGATTCTAAAGCGGAGAGATAAAGGGATTAATTAGAGTAGATCAAGCAGAGCCATAAATATTAAATCAAACTTACGGGTATCTGTGGATTAGAATTCTTGACCATCCTTTCCCAAGTGCTCCGGTTGTAATTTGCCACAACGATAATGCCGTTCCCGCAAACATTAATTCGTGACCCTCCCAACGAACCATTTTATAGATCTAAAGGAAAGAAATGTAGTAGGAATGAGTTTTAAGGAAAACGGACGGTGTGGCTCACACGCCAAAGATTCAAACCATATTCAGTGAAAATTCGCTAGGGTTAGGTTCGATTTTTATCCTTCACGATTCATGGAAAATGGCGAAAATGTTGTGTCCAGATTTCTCAACTTGAAATTCACACTAAGTATCACCTGAGGAACTCCATCTGCATCAGACATAAACCAAATATCCATTCCACGTCTAAACAATCAACATGAATATCTGCCAACTTCTCACCTATACTACCAAAAGCACTATTCAGTGATCGATTTCCGATTTGGATTTGAGACGATGATGAGACGACCGTTTTTCTCAAGGTTTAAATCGCTGCTCGCTAGCATCCTGCGTCTCTGTCCAGCCCGAAGTTCGAGATTTCAGTAATGGCCTGCGGGACTGCGCGGTCCATGTGGCCCCTTTACGCCTATTTTGATCTTTTGAGGCAAACTTATTTACAATTACAGTAAAACATGAGCGTTTATAATTTGATTGATTTATCCATCGATCGATATTTCTGACTTGAACAGACCACTTACTATATAGTTTGACAACCTGGGATTTTCCAATTGATAAGTTTGTACATCCATAGGTCAAAAAATCAAATTTCCTTTTGCAGAATACTTACTTGAGATTGGTTGATGACCAATTCCCAAATCATTTATCTGCTCCTTTTCTCTTAAATCTTGACATTAAATTTGGGCCATTTTTCCTTGATATAACAAGATTAGATCATGCCTTAAATATAAAGCTAAACCTGGACAGGTTATATTCTTGATTATCTGGATGTGAATCATGAAATAACGCGTATATTCGACAATTTACATGAATGTAGAAAACAGCGCTCAACCGATGCTATTCTCAAGTTCTGTCGCTTTCTTCTATGGTCGCGTCAACCAGGTCCTGTTGAGCCATGAGCACTGCTCGAGTCGTGTAAAACTGTAACATGAGTTTATTCGGAATGCTGAAGAAACAGCACGAATCTTAACAGGTTGTAGAACATCCTTCAAAATTAATTCGGAAATCGGAAGGCATGCTAATTCTTTTAGTACCCAAAAATGGCTTGAACGACCAAAAACCATTCCCAATTCACCCCAATCTTTGAGTTTCAATGCTTAAATTATTCGCGATTAATTGACAACATGATGAAGAATACCCTTAAAGGACGAGAAATACCCTGGAGGAAACAAACCAAAAATGATGTTGTAGACTCTAAAAAAGTTGACATAAAGAAGCTACCGAGCCAACATGATCGAGAGGCGGTCTTGGTAAGATTATAACTATATCACTAATTCGCCCGATCAGGTATGGCTCACAGATGATATGGTTTTAACTCTATTTCTTGTAAGGGATGCTTATCGCGAGTTTTAGCTATCATGTACCTTTATGAGAAGGATGGTTACGTCAAGGATGAGATCTGCAAATCCTCTTTTTCTGAGCGGGATTCTATAAACAAGAACACACAAAAGTTAATACAAGTCAACAGTCCATCTGTATTCAAATCGCAAACAGCTCCAGAGTTGTCATCCATTTCTTACAACAAAATCTTGGAAGATCACGAAAAGGGAGAAAATGCCTCAATCAGGAAGAATTATCAACAATACACTGGTTCAATCGACAACGCAAGTTCATCGAGTGACAAGGCCAATTGCCAGAATTTGGATGCTAATACTTCAGCTTTAGGGAAAAATGTTTCAGTCACCAAACCAGCTCAAAATTTGGACAAATCTGATTCTCCACCGCGCATTCGATCTCGGTCAAGTACTTCATTATCTTTAACAACTTCTGAGGTGCAAAATCAAACCTTAAGATTGTCATCGGATGAACACCATGGTCGTGTTAGAAGTTTTCAATGTAAATTCCTTCGACTTGCAGCAGATTTATTAATGGTTGATCAACACTATGCGAAATGTCTAGAATCAGCATTCGACAATCTAAGAGAAAATTGTATGGATGTAGAAGCACACAGGAAGCTAGTAGAGCCTTATTTAGATAGACTTACTGATCCAAGTGCAGGTTTCAAATGCTTATCACTATTGATGTTTCGTTTTTTACTTGTAAGCGGCGAACACCAGCGCCACGCTAAAGACAATAAAATCCTCCATGAGGATGCTTATATGCTGATCGGATATGATGCGCGTATTCGACGTGCTTTCAAGATGTTGGCTTTCTTTATTCTGTCATTCGACTTTCAACAAGCTAATATGGAAGACGCTAATATACACATTTCACGCAAATTCGAAGCATTAGAATATCATGTTTCAAAACTCATAATGAAGTTGGCTAAAACTCAAGGCGAAGCCGGCAGAAATGAGGAGGAAAGCGGAATTTCTCAAATAGAAAAACAAATGACGGGTCGCGACCAACTGATACGCGGCCTGAAGGTGGGAGGCGTCGGACTGGCTGCGGGAACGCTCTTTGCCATAACTGGTGGTATGGCAGCACCTGCTATTGCTGCGGGCATCGCTTCGATTGCTGGTGGCACAGCAATCGCAACAGTTGCAATTTTGACCTTACAGAGTGCTGTTGCTGTCACTACCATATTTGGCGTAGGAGGGGGTAGCCTAGCAGCAGTGAAAATGATGAAACGAACAGCCGGTCTAGAACAATTTGAAATCAATAATAAAACCCATTCGCTATATCAAGCCCAACTTTCACGTACGGTTTGCATTAGCGGATGGATCAAAGATGTGTTTGATTTTGAACGCCCTTGGGGTGTGACTCCTGACCAACTAACGGATGAACGCGAGTTGCTAGAAAGATTCTATTCCGTTCACAATCCTAGTATGGTTTCGAATGTTGCAAATGTTCTAAAGGAATTTTCTGATAAAGGTGAACTGTGGCAATCGCTTGAAAAGAAGTTTGGCTCCGATCCCGATCATTTGTTGCCGCTTTGCGGTCCTCGTCAAGAAATCAGCTTAAGTGGGAAAGAAAGGGAAGACATATGTATGGTTGTTAAAGCTATTGGTATCAAGAACCTAACGGTTCAAGAGAAGGATTCTGATCAGACCATTACAAATTCTTGGTCAAAGATGCCCTCACGTAAAATGTTTGCAGAATTGAGTGAAATCTCAATAGACTCAGTAGATCAACAGCAAGTAGAAAAGCAAGCGATAGCTTGGGATTTTCAATCATTTTATTCGGGTGAATTGTATACTGTGAAATGGGAAACAGATTTGTTGCTGAAAATTAATGACTCTCTGAAAGGAATGGCAGCCAGTTTAGCAACTGATGCCACAAGAGAAGCTCTAAAGCAAACTGTGTTGGCTAGTCTTGTAACAGCAATAGCATTGCCAGCAGGAGTGTTGATGGCATGTAGCATGATTGATAGTGATTGGACATTAACATGTGAACGTGCAGATGAAGCAGGGCGCGAGCTCGCGATTTCTCTGATGGAAAGCAAGGCAGGTCATCGTCCAGTTACATTGGTGGGCTACTCTTTTGGAGCCAGAATATTGTATGCATGCCTAGTTGAGCTAGCACGCCACCAAGAATTATGGGAGGCCCAACAAGGAAAACAGCAGACCAGAGACCAGCGAACTGATACCTTGAAACGTAAGCCATCTTCTGCGAGCTATGACATACATGATTTTGAACCTGATAGCTATAAGCGCGAGCCCGCCAGTATTATTGAAGATGCTATCATAATTGGATGGTAAGTGGTGATTCTTTTCATTTAACGTGTGTTCAACTTTTTTTCTAGCTTCACTCGTTTGTTAGCCCTGCATCTCTAGATAGACAGAGTTGGCTATCCTGTCGTCGTATTGTAGCTGGTCGGCTCATTAACTGCTATTCGCCCAACGATTTGATGTTACGATTGATGTTTCGTGTACAGCGCATATCCACCATTTTTCGTTCGCCTTGCGGAACGGTTCCAATTAAAGTTCCAGGAGTCGAAAACTTTGACGTGTCTAAGTTTGCAAAATGGCATTCCGACTATTGTTCTGCTCAACGAGAGATACTAGAACTCGTAGGCTTTGGTCAGGCTCATACTACACCACGGGCGGACGCCACTACTGGAGAAAACGTTCAAGTTGCAGATATTCTTCCGGATGATGGAATAGTAAAGACCAAAAATGATTGCAGCACCAATGATGATGTGGGGATTGTCCAGTCACTTACCGTCACAAAGCCTTGAGATGTGTCAAAACTTGGCAAGCGCACCAAATTTATCATATTTGATTATGAATTTAGTTTTAGCGTGTATATGGACTCATAAATAGTATGTCCGCAATGGTAGTATAAAACTACATCAAAAGGAATTCTGCAACATGAAGTGAAACGCATGATCTCTTGAGCCTTTTTTTAGATAAATAAAAAATTTGACTTTGAATGTGCAAGAAAATGCGCAGTGCAACTGCTGTGAACTTAATCAAAATAACGTGCTTTCACCTTATAATTGCGCCAACCTAACAATATTTGATTATGAATTTAGTCTGAGAGTGTATTAGGACTCATAAATAGTGTGTCCGCCATGGTAGTATACAACAACATCATATGGAATTCTGCAACATGAAGTGAAAACGCATCATCTCTTGAGCCTTATTTGAGATAAATCAAATTTTTGACATTGAGTGCACAAGAAAATGCGCAGTGCAACTGCTGTGAACTTAATCAATATCATGTGCTTTTCACCTTACTTTGAATTGGCAAATTTTAAACACAGTGTGCCACGACTCTATCTTAGCAACCGATAGCGGTGATTCCAGACAAATCAAAAAGGAAATGCTCAAATTGTGGTG
>Ga0075154_10001631_pt1 | contig 15744 bp, 11 predicted proteins | sample JI71714BDNA_FD_70965 | JGI IMG/M metagenome (GOLD analysis project Ga0075154, IMG submission 70965) | Wastewater effluent complex algal communities from Wisconsin, to seasonally profile nutrient transformation and Carbon sequestration -... | ecosystem: Engineered > WWTP > Effluent > Algae... | reverse complement strand
AAGGATTTAGCTGACAAGAAAAAAGAGATTACTGATTGGGACTTGGAGGCGATCGCCAACAACGAAGTCCATCAAGCACCGGAACTTTTCCGGTTAGAATTGGTGCAGGTTTCCTGTGGAGACAAATCTCGTCCCACAGCCACAGTCACCGTGCGGACTCCGACGGGGGAAGAATTGACTGATGCTGCGATCGGCACTGGCCCAGTAGATGCAATTTACAGAGCAATTAACCGGGTAGTAAATCTCCCCAATGAGTTGATTGAGTTTTCGGTACAATCGGTGACAGCGGGAATTGATGCGATCGGCGAAGTCACAATTCGCTTGCGTCACCAAGGCCAAGTATTTTCCGGCCACTCAGCCAATACAGACATTCTTGTAGCCTCCGCCGAAGCTTACATCAGCGCTTTAAATCGCCTTTACGGAGTATTGCAGCAGGAATCTACTGCTGGTAAGACATCCAAAGTTGTAACAGTCGCTCAGTCATAAATTGCCAATTATTTAGCAGTTTTCAGTTAATTTGTAGGGCGGGCATTGCTCGCCCTACTGCTGTAAAATTACCAAAAAATCAGCGAAAATGTTGTTGGCAGCGAGTTAGATAAAATCCGGTAGCATCTGAATTATTCACCTCTCTATTCTCTTCCTCTGTGCCCTCTGTGTTCTCTGCGGTTAAATCATTCCCATGCAACTAATTAAGATTCCATAATATGCAAGAAGAAACCTTACAAAAAGAGCGACAATTCCACGATGCTTGGGCATCCACAATCGACGTAGACGGCATCCGCGTCAACGATTACTTTGAAGCTTGTACCGCCCCAGAAAATAGATTCATCGTCCAACAAATGGGCGACATCACGGGCAAACGCCTCCTAGATTTAGGCTGTGGTGCGGGAGAAAATAGCGTTTATTTTGCAAAAAAAGGCGCGCTGTGTACGGCGGCTGACTATTCTCAGGGCATGGTAGAAGTTGCTCTGAAATTAGCAGAGACAAACGGCGTCAAAATCGAAGGTTGCACGGTAAATGCCATGGCGCTAGATTTCCCCGATAATAGTTTTGATATTGTTTACGCTTCTAATTTACTGCACCATATACCAGAACCCGAAAAGGCGATTAGTGAAATGCACCGCGTGCTGAAACCGGGTGGAAAAGCTTGTTTTTGGGACCCGATGAAGCACAATCCAGTCATTAATGTTTACCGCAGGATGGCGACTGAAGTGCGCACTGAGGATGAAACTCCTTTGGATATTAATATTGTGAAATTTGTCAAGTCTTTGTTTTCCGAGACAGCTTACGATACATTTTGGTTGACATCGCTTTGGATTTTTTTACGTTTTTATTTAATCGAAAAAGTGCATCCCAATGAGGAACGTTATTGGAAGAAGATTATTATTGAACAAGAGAGATTAAAACCAGAATATTCTCGGTTAGAAGGGTTGGATGGTTTGTTAAAGAAGTTGCCTTTGATGAAACGGTTGGCTTGGAATTTGGCTGTGGTAGCCACTAAGTAATTTCAGGAAGTACCATCAGTTTTTTGCCGCTAGCGTCTTGCAGCTTTCAACTAAACGGAGAAAATCTGCACGGTAGCCTTCTTTGTCTTCACCTTTTGCCTGACTTGCCAGCCTCAATACTTCATCAAAATTGGCTGTTCCCTTGTACTCAGAATCTCTCAAAATCATCCCAAAAGCAGCTACAGCAGCAGCAAACCTGAAGTTAGCAGAGGTATTTTCCAATTTAACGGGTTTGTCAATTACTGACTGTGTAATTAACTGGCTGACTGTCTCGTTAGGTTTTTTATAACGGAATTTGACTTGCATCAATTCATCAGTTTGAGATGCAGACTGAGTGCCTGGGTTTGGTTGATATTTTAATGGATCGACTGCGGGTAATTTGACATCGCTGGCGACACCAACCGGAATAATTTCGTAAATTGCCGTTACCGAATGTCCTGCACCTAATTCACCCGCATCTTTTTTGTCGTCATTAAAATCTTGATTTTGCAAAACTCGATTTTCATAGCCAACTAGACGGTAAGCTTGAACTTTAGCTGGATTGAATTCTACTTGAATTTTAACATCTTTGGCGATGGTAAATAGCGTGCCTCCCATTTGAGTGACTAAGACTTTTTTGGCTTCTAATAAACTATCGATATAAGCGTAATTGCCGTTACCTTTATCGGCTAGCTGTTCCATTTTGGCATCTTGCAAATTACCTGTGCCAAATCCCAAAACACTTAGAAATACTCCTTGCTCTCGCTTTTCTTCTATCAGGCGCACCAGTTCCCCATCGCTGGAAGTGCCGACATTAAAATCGCCGTCTGTTGCCAGAATAACGCGGTTGTTTCCTTGTTTGATAAAGTTTTCTTTGGCAACTTTATAGGCAAGTTGAATGCCCGCCCCGCCTGCGGTAGAGCCGCCTGCTTGTAACTTATCGAGGGAATCTAAGATCTTTTCTTTTTGGTTTCCTGGTGTTGGGGGCAAAACTAATCCGGCGGCTCCGGCGTAGACTACGATTGTAACGCTATCTTTGGCTCTCAATTCGCTGACGAGATATTTTAAAGATGCTTTGAGTAGCGGCAATTTGTCTGGGGAATTCATGGAACCGGAAACATCGATCAGAAATACGAGATTGTTCGGTGGTAAATCTTTGGTAGAAATGCTTTTTCCTTGTAAGCCAATGTGGACTAATTTGTGTTGGGGATTCCAGGGTGCATTGGCTACTTCTGTATTTATTGAAAAAGGTCGATCGCCTTTTGGCTGTGGATAGTCGTAGGTGAAGTAATTAATTAGTTCTTCCAAGCGCACTGCATCTTTTGGCGGCATCACACCGCTATTGATAAAGCGTCGCACATTGCTGTAGGATGCTGTATCGACATCGATGCCAAAGGTTGACAGTGGGTTGTTGCTAGCTCGCTGATAAGAGTTTTCGTAAATGCGGTTGTATCCTTCGCGATCGAATTCTGGTGCAGGCAGATTTGCCGGAGATGATATTGTAGGTGCTGGCGGATTCATGCCCTCAAAATTTCTACTTCTTAATATATCAGTGCCTGTAAAATTGCCAGGAGAACGATTGTTAGATAAAGGAGTAGAATTTTGAATTGCTGCTTGTCGCTGGGGAATTGTTTCTGGAGTAGGTGGCGGTGCTATTCCACTAGCTGGCTCTGAAAGTGGGGGATTTTGGGGCCTAGGATCAAGTGTTGCTTTTGGTAAAGGACTGATTGATGCTAAGTCTGAGGCAAATTCCGATCGCAAACGTTGCACTGTGGCTAAATCTTCGGGGCTGACTGTGGGTGTACCTGTGGCGATCGCCCGATCGACTTTTTCCAAACAACTATTTAAACTTACCGCAAAATCCGAGCGTTTTAAAGGTCGATCGCCTAAAGTTGTACCAAGTGAGGGGACAATTGGGCAACTGTAGCGTTTTGCTAAGGATAGTAGTGCTTGGAAAGCCCAGCTATTCGCTGTAATTTCCGCTGCTTGAGAAACATTGGTGGGAGTTGGTGCGCCAGTTTGGCGATCGATTTCTTGGGCGATCGTACTTTGGGGAGCGATGGAGTAACAAGTTAAAATTACTGGACTTAATACCACTATTTGCAACAAAAGTTTACGCATCGACTTTTACTCCTGAAGATATTGCGATCGCCCTCTAGAATAATATACTACATCGGTTTCCTAATTCGGAATTATTTAACCACAGAGTACGCAGAGTACGCAGAGAGACTGTGAACAGAGATGAATAACTCTTATGAATAGAGAAATTGATAATTTAAATGATTCTATTTGCTACTATGATAACATATAGTAGTAGCACCGCTTCTGCCATCTCAAATTTTTCCTATAAAATCTCAAATCGAATGACTATTTCTTCTCCAGTAGCAGATACCAAAAACCAACCCCGCCGCGAAACAGATTGGCGGTTATTCATGAGGTTGGCCACTTACGCAGGGCGCAGCAAACGCTTGTTAATTATTTCCATCGTCCTATTAGTACCCCTAGCAGTATCCGGCGCAGTTCAACCAGTCTTGATCGGGCAGGCAATTTCGCTAATTCGAGCTGAACCTACCTACGAATTTCTGCGGGGAATGTCTTTGTCTGCCGGATTGAATATTCTGGCAGTTATGCTGATGCTAACTATCACATTTCGGCTGGCACTGCAATCTGTTCAAGGCTATTTAGTCACGAAGGTAGGGCAAATAATTACTACTGATATTAGAAATGATTTGTTCGCCCACGTCACTTCCCTAGCCGTCCGATTTTTCGATCGCACTCCTGTAGGGAAACTAATGACTCGTCTCACCAGTGACGTCGAGGCTTTGGGCGAAGTTTTTTCTTCCGGGGCGATCGGGATTATCAGCGATTTATTTTCAATATTAGTAATTGCCGTATTCATGTTTACCATGCAGTGGCAATTAGCTTTAATGTTGGTGTTAATGATGATTCCAATTACCGCCCTCATAGTTTATTTTCAGTATAAATATCGGATTGCAAATTACAAGACTAGAGAAGAACTTTCCGATCTCAACGCACAACTGCAAGAAAACTTGACTGGTATTGGTGTAGTACAGCTATTTCGTCGTGAAAAATTCAACTCACAATTATTTCGCGTCACCAATAAACGTTACATTAAGGCAATTGATGAAACAATATTTTACGACTCCGCCGTATCTGCGACATTAGAATGGATTGCTTTAGTCGCGATAGCAGCAGTTTTGTGGATGGGCGGTAAAAGTCTTCTGGGAGGTACAATTAATTTTGGAACTCTCTCTGCATTCATTTTGTTTGCTCAGCGTCTTTTCGATCCCCTGCGGCAATTTGCAGAAAAATTTACCGCTATTCAAGCAGGATTTACGGCGGTTGAACGGATTAGCGATATTCTCAACGAACCCATCGAAATTAAAGATCCAACTAGCAAACAGAAGCCAGAAGTAGGAAGAGGGAATAGCAAACCAGGAAAAGCAGAATATTATTCACCGTTGGTGATAACTGGACATCCAGACGCAATTGGTTATAATTTGTCTCCATTCCAGCCAGAATTGAGCGAGGATAATCCTCAAAATCCGCCCACTTCGGAATATCGTCTATTGTCTAAAAATTCCCAAGTCACCCCGCCCAATTTAGCCTTAGCAAAAGAGGGAAAAAATCTTCAATCGCCGGATGGTGAATCGGGAGAAATCCAATTTGACAATGTGTGGTTTGCTTACAAAGAAGACGAATATGTGCTGGAAAACCTGAATTTCACAATCAAATCTGGGGAAAAAGTAGCATTAGTTGGGCCCACAGGTGCGGGGAAAAGTTCGATTATCCGTCTGCTGTGTCGCCTTTACGAGCCTACTAAAGGACGTATTTTAATTAATCATGTCGATATTCGGGATTTGGCTCAAGCAGAATTGCGGCGACACATAGGGGTGATCATCCAAGATGGATTTTTATTTGCTGGGGATGTGAAAAGCAATATTAGTCTGGGTGAAAATTACTCGATCGAGGAAATTCAAGCAGCAGCAGAAAAGACAAATGTTGCTGGTTTAATTGAACAATTGCCCCAAGGTTATGATACGCAATTGCGGGAGCGAGGTACAAATCTTTCTGGGGGACAAAAGCAGTTATTAGCCTTTGCTCGTGCGGCTATTCGCAATCCCAGTATTTTAGTTCTAGATGAAGCAACTGCTAGTTTGGATGTGGGTACAGAATCTTTGATTCAAGAAGCTCTAGAGCGTTTGATGGCGGAAAGAACGGCGATAATTATTGCTCACCGACTCTCGACTATCCGAAATGTCGATCGCATTTTAGTGCTTAAACGCGGCCAATTAATAGAGTCTGGTAGCCATGAGGAATTGTTGCAACAAGAAGGGTTGTATGCTAGTTTGTATAAGTTGCAAATGCTAGGAAGTTAATATTGGAAGGAAACAGCAAAAATCTTCCCTTATATCGTTTCCGGCTGCATCGGAATGATTTAACCGGACCTAGAACGCAGAGAACACAGAGGGAGAGAAGAGAGATGAATAATTCCGATGTTACCGGATTTGATATTATTTCTTAGTCTGCCCAGGCGGACTTAGTTTTTATAGTCGCGGTTGAAACCGCCTATTTTTCAACTTAGACAGTTCAATTTACTTGCCAGAAATGGTTTTCCAAAGCGTTTCTGGCAGGTGAATTATGTACTGAAATAATTGATTTGGCCCGATGCCAAACATTAACTGCATCGTCAGCACAATTACGGCCAAAGCAATCGCCGTCCCGATGCTAGCCTTCAATACTTTCACTGCCCAATTAAATACTAACCAAGATACAAGTAATGAGGCAATTAAGATAATTAATTCTAGGGGCATATAACATTTTTAACTCTTATTTAATTATAGTTGTGATGGCTAAGGCTATAAAACAATTTGTATATTTCAAGCAATGCTGCCACGTTTCCGTGTTTCTTTGTAAGAAATTCCCACATTTTGTAAACCTGCTTTAATCATTTCTTGCTCCAATAAAGCGAAAAATCGACCTCTATCTCCTCCTTTCACCACAGCTTGATTGTGGGCTTCGGCTAAGGTGACTGGATAGCCACCGCCTTTGCGTACCTGAGCTAGCATCATTCCCAAGGCTAAATCTAGCTGGGCTGAATCTTCTACTACCCATTCCGGCACTTCAATTCTAGCAATTTCTGTCCCTACATGAACGTAACAAAAATAGACCGAATTCAAGCCGTACAAATCTAAAATTCTCGCTTGGGATTTCCAGAAAGGACTTCTTTCTCCCGGTGACAAGATTGTGGCCCATAAAATGACATCTCGCAAGGGTTCAAATACTTGACAAGGTGCTTTTTCGGCGTAGGAAAGTGTGGCCGCAAATCCGACATTAGGGCAATTAGTTATGCAGTCGGGTACTTCGTGGGTGCAAGCTTGAAATCGTAAAAAAGATAAGCTATCGCTGCTGCGAGAAGCACTCAGATATCCTAATAGGGGAATTCCTGCTAAACGTAACTTGTCCCATGCTGCTAAGATGGGCTGCAAAATTAAATCGCGGGCATCGGTGGGTAAGGGTTCTAAAAACCAATAAATCAGGGAACCGTCTACCATTGCTAAAGTTGGTGCTGGTAATTTATGGTTATTAACTTTTGCCCAATTTTCCCCCATTTCTGCTAAGAAGATTGCTTCGGAAACTGCCCGCCGATATCCCATCCATTCTTCTGTTCTAATTCCCCACTGTCGGGAAATATACAAGTCTTCTGGTTTGTAAAAAACTTCTGGTACACTGTCTAAAACTGGGTGGCGACTTTGCCCGTAGTGCAACATCACAGTGCCGATGTTGAGCAGGTAGCAGTAGGCTATTTCGTGATGGTTTGGTGAAATTTGTGAGCCGTCTGTGGCAAAGACTGTATGGGCTGTGGGAGGAGTTGGGATATAAGTGCGATCGGACAAGGACTCGATCGGTGTGGCAGAATTAAATAAAGTGCGATCGCGCCAACTCTCTTGTAATTGTACCAATTCTTCCTGTCTCGCTGCGGCTTTTTGTAACAAATTCTGAGCAACTTCTAAACGCTGGCGAGCCGCCAGAGCCTCCACGGTTAAATGTTGGCTCATTCCCTGCATTGCTTTTGCTGCTTTTGTTAAATCTAACATTTGTTATTGGTTATTGGTTATTGGTTATTGGTTATTGGTTATTTGTTATTTGTTATTTGTTGTTGGTTTTTGGTTATTTCTTGTTTCTTGTTTGTTGTGGTTGGTTGTTTGTTACTTGTGTTTTTTTACTCATTACTACATAACATCATGTTTCCTCCGGGAGCCAATGGGAGAAATCTGCCGCAAACTGGGATAGAGACAACAATTGAACTGGTGGATTTTCAGCTACTGATTCCCGTTCAGCCAAAGTATTGTAACCCCAATCAGCTAAAAATAACTTGACATCTGATAAATCAGGCTGCTGTTTCACCGAGAGCAAAGTTTTCAACCTGTCTTCCACAAACCAAATAGTAGTATTTTCGCCAGATGCTGCCAAAAATTCCCGCAAAATTTGATGTTTTGGCTTGTTATATTCCTTGCCATAAATTAATTCCGACGGTAGTTGTACACCGGCTAACTGCAAAAGTTCTCTCACAAAGCGACCTTCCTTTGTCGTAACTATTGCCACTTTTACCGCAGTCTCCTGCCATCTGCATAAACTTTCGGCTACTCCTGGATAAAAACGGTGCAAAGAAAGCCATCCCGGCAAATCTTCGGCAATCCAATTATCCCGCAATCCATCTAAAATAGCCCCAACTGATGCAGCTTTTAAATTATTTTCTGACATCAAGTGTGGTACAATGTTTGGCCAATCTAGCAATATTTGCTGTTCCGTAATTCCAGTCAGCAGCGCGCGAATCAGCAGGGGCATTTCCCACCCAGTTTCAATGGCTGGACGCACTCTATAAAAACTGGAAGCTAAATCGGGATCTGGGGCTGTTTGAGCGGGCTTCCAGATTTGACAGTAGGTGCGCCAAGCTGTTTGAAAATATTCGATTAATCCGTCGCAAATCACGCCGTCAAAATCCAGAGCTAGAATTGTGGGAAACTGATTATTCATTAGTAAGCTGTCAGTTGTATTTTTTCAGGAGTGATTATTAGAAAGATTGAACTAGGGGTTGATTCATCACTGCATCTAGTTTTTGAGACTGCAATAATTTAGTCCACTCTGCTGTCAGCTTGGCATCATCAGGAGCCTGACGCCGCAATTGGGCGAGATTAGCTACTGTTTCGTACCAAATCCCATTATTAGCGTAAATGCTCACTCTAGCGATCGGGTCGGGAGTTGCTAAATCGGTTTTCAGTCTTGGCTGAGGTTCAATCCGCTGCACAGAACCGTTGACAAAATAATCTCCCGCTCTATCTTGTGAGTTGCAAATCACCGCAAAGAACCACTGATATCGCTGACCTACCTGAAGAGTTTTCTGAGGATTATCAGTAGTCGGAATAGTCACCTGAACAATCCCTGGCTTGTCAACTTTGAAGGTAGTTTTGTAAATTTCCGTTGCTTTTTCATCTTCTGTTTGCAAAGTAAACTCCACTTCAGTACCACCCCCAGAAACGTAAGCTAAAAATGTTGGCGAGGCTGCTAGGGTTAAACCAAAATTGCTGTCTGGGACTAAGGGAATAATCGATAATTCTTTTTGACACGCATCCCCTCGATGGGTTCCACCTTGGCGATTGTTGGGAGCTTCCACATCTGGGGGCTGGAAATTAATATTCTGGCTCAGTTGCATAGGGGTAGACTCAGCTAGCAATGGTGCTGGTAGACTAGAAATAATAGCTGAGATCGTCCCTAGAGCCAGATACTTAGTATAAACAGTAGTAAGATGCAGAAAACCTTTCATTGCTTTGACTCAATTGTTGAAATGTGGTATGACATTTTTGTAGGGTTAACCAGGAGTTGAAACTTCTGATTAACACTACAACCATCTCAATATTGACACAATCCAGAAAAAATTAAAGAGATTCAACCAAGGGTTGAGTGGCTACGGAATCAAGTCCTTGGGAGTGCAACAATTTATTCCACTCTGCGATCAAAACAGAATCTCCTGGTTTCTGACGGCGCAGTTCGGCTAGAGTTGTGACAGTCTCATACCAAATCCCATTTTGGGCGTAAAAGTTCACTCTTGTCATCGGGTCTGTTTTTTTTAAACTGTTCTGGACATTGGCTTCTTTTTCTACTCGTTCTACCCAGCCTTTTACTACTAAATCCGCCGATCGATCTTGATTATCACAAATCATGGAAAATGACCAGACATAACGCTTACCTACTTGCACAGATTTGTCTTTTGCTCCGGGTGGAACATTGACCCCGACAATCCCTGGCTTGTCAACTTTGAAACTTTTTTCGTAGACTAATTCGTCTTCCTTTTCTGTCAGCAATGTGAATTCTATTTGGGCCTCTGTTTGAGGAACATAAACAAAAAATGTAGGCGAATCTGTCAGTGTTAAACCAATATTACTAATGGGTACTAAAGGAGTAATGGATAAGCCAGCCGGACATTCACCATTACCACGATGTGTCCCCCCTTGTCGGTTGGCTGGGGCTGTGACGTCGGGAGGCTGGAAGTTAAGACTCTGGCTCAGAAGAATTGGTTGAGATTGGGCTCGCACTGGTGTAGGTATTGTGGGGATAGTGGCTGCGATCGCAGATAAAGCCACCGAAACCGTAGCAAGATGTAAAAAACGTTTCATTTTTTGTACCTTTGAGTATAATATTGCAAACACAGAAATTGTCTGTTTCCGAGAAATTTTTTCGAGCAACTAGACTCGCTGTAGATACACATTTTTAACCTTGACATATCCATAGCATTAATTAATGCGATCGGCAAGTGTATTCTCAACAGCCCAAACATCGAGTTGTCCAAGTCGTAAGGATTATTACGGAGACTGAAAGCTAAAAACGGTAAAAAATTTTTGACCAAGTTGCGGAATCTTCGGACTGTTCTAAGATAGAAACAGTCGAGGGTTAAGGCCAGCGCCTACAAACTGCTGCTCCACAAACGACTCAAACCTTTATCCAGGGACCATGAGTAATATATTTAACCAAATTCGATCGGTAACAACCCCATTGAGTAAGTTTTATAAACCTTCGGTAACATTTGCGAGGTCTGTACTAATAGCTAGCGCAGCCGTAACCTTGTCCTTAATTGGGGCTAGACAGCTTGGAATACTCGAATCAGTAGAGTTAGCGGCTTATGACCAAATGGTGAGGTGGCGTCCTGACGAAAGTCCAGACTCGCGCTTGTTAATTGTCGGAATTACCGAATCAGACATTCAGAGGCTGAAACAGTGGCCCATATCCGATCGCAAAATAACTGAAATCTTACAAAAACTAGACAAACTACAGCCACGAGTCATCGGTTTAGATGTCCTGCGAGATGTACCCCAAGGAGAGGGGCGGGACGAGTTAGCTAAATTTTTGCGCAGAAGCGATCGCACGATCGGAGTTTGTTTAGTCACCGATGGTACTGTCGATAGTCCCGGTACTCCGCCTCCCCCCGGAATGCCAAAAGAGCGGATTGGATTTGCAGATTTTGGAGTAGATCCCGGTGGCATAGTCCGCAGGGCTTTATTATTTATGAAACCCCCGGCTATAGAAACTAACTATCCTACCGAAAAACACCTTTGTAACGACAATTCCCAAGTTTTATTTTCCTTTAATCTCCAGCTAGTATTGCGCTACCTGCAAGCGCAAAAAATTTACCCCAAACTCGCGAAAGACCAATCTTTATGGCTTGGTCAAAAGCAGTTTAAAAAATTGGAACCCAATGACGGAGAATATAAAAATGTAGATCTCAGAGGATATCAAATATTAATTAACTATAGGTCGAGAAGTAAAGTAGCAAACCAAGTCAAATTAACAGATGTCTTGGAAGGTAAAGTCAACCCGAACTTGGTTAAAGATAAAATAGTTCTCATCGGTTACACCACGGAAACTGTTAAAGACTTTTTTTATACTCCTTACAGTGCGGGAAAAGATAAAAACCAATTCATGCCGGGGATAGTTACTCACGCACAAGTCGTTAGCCAAATTTTGAGTGCGGTTTTAGACGATCGACCTTTATTTTGGTTTTGGCCCGAATGGGTAGAAATCCTGTGGATTTCAGGATGGTCGATTTTGGGAGGAACCTTGGCTTGGCGAATAACTCACCCTACGCGCTTGATACTCACCTTTGTGGCAATGCTGGGAGTATGTTGCATCACCAGCTTGGGGATTTTTTGGTTAGGAGGGTGGGTGCCGATGGCAACACCTGCCTTAGCTTTAGTTGTCACTGGTGGCAGTATTGTATTAGCCGACAGATTTAATAAATCAGGTTACGGGAAAGCAATTACCGATCGCGTCAAACAAGTTTTCAAAATTGAAATAGACCAAGCCCAAAAAGATGAGCAAGTAGCAGAAATTACGCAATCGCAGTTCTTTAAAGAATTGCAGCAAAAAAAAGATCGACTTAGAGGGAGCAAAAAAGAACTCTCTGCTCAAGCTCCTTCTGGACCTGCAGAAATACCCAAAATAATTCCTGTTTCGGCAACACCTCAAAACGCTGAAAATCAGCCCAAGGATTACTTAGCTCAGTTAAAGCAAAAAGCTCAAAAACACAAGCAGCGCGGGGTACTGAGTGAAGCTGAACAGGCATCCCAAACCCCTGTGCCTGTTGAGGAAAAACTGCTTGACCGGGCGATGGAAACTCCAACCGATGGGGACTTGAGCAATTTGTCAGCTCAGGCATCCCAAACCCCTGTGACTGTTGAGGAAAAACTGCTTGACGGGGCGATGGAAACTCAAGCTGATGGGGAGTTGAGCGATTTGCAAGCCAAAGCCAGACAAATGCGACAGCGCAAATCCGCAAAAAACAGGCTCAAAAATCCCACCAATCAGGACTAGACATCTCCAGAACAGTATCTCAATAAACTGACGATCGACTGTTAATAGCTTGTCAAAGGGTCGAATGGTAGCGGAGGATGTGAAAGTAGTAATTTGCTTCCTCATCTCACACTCCAAACTAAACCATGTCCAAAACCATCTCTGTCCACTCCTACCGGGGTGGAACTGGCAAATCGAACACGACAGCAAACCTGGCATCTATCATCGCTAGCAAAGGAAATCGGGTGGCTATTGTAGACACCGATATTCAATCCCCTGGGATTCATGTATTGTTCGGTTTCACTGAAAACAATATGGATCGCTGTCTGAATGATTACCTATGGGGCCGATGTCCGATCGCCGATACAGCCTGCAAAGTAACTTCCCTATTGCCCCAATTAGCAAATAAGGGCGAACTCTACCTGATCCCTTCGAGCATTAAAGCAGGAGAAATCGCACGAGTTTTGCGCGAAGGCTACGACGTAGGATTGCTGACGGACGGTTTTGAAGAGCTGATCGAGGTTCTGGATTTAGATTACCTATTTATCGACACTCACCCTGGCCTCAACGAAGAAACTCTGCTCAGTATTACAATTTCCGATATTCTGCTGCTGATCCTGCGTCCCGATCAGCAAGACTTTCAAGGAACGGCTGTGACGGTAGATGTAGCGAGGCAATTAGAAGTGCCAAAGATCTTGATGACTATCAATAAAGCCCCGGAATCCCTGGACTTTGATGATTTGAAGCAGCAAGTAGAGACGATATACAAGATCCCAGTGGTAGGAGTTCTGCCCCACAGCGACAAAATGATGCTGCTGGCGAGTAAGGGAGTTTTTGCTTTGCATTACCCCAACGATCCCCTAACTGCGGTGGTGGAAGGGATTGCTAGACAAATTATGGCCTGATCCTGGGATGTCCTGCTGTGCGAGGCGATCGACCATTTCGACTCACGCCCACCGGGCGAGATGGCCAGATGGCGGGGGCGATCGAACTTTCAGTGGCAAAGATTAGCTTGTTTAGTCTGAAGAATGGTGACACAATAAGATAAAAATAGATTATAAAGAATAGCCGGAAAACCTGCTTGACTTGAGTCGAGGGATCGAAGGTAGTTGCAGGATAAATCCTGCCTTGATTTACCGATCGTGCCGAATCATGTTAACCCAGTGTTTTTGCCTAGTCAAATACACCTCTGTCATCATGATTGTGGAATAGGTATCCGGCCTGTTCAAGACTTGCTTTTACGCAGAGGTCTCCAAGGACTTGTCAGTACAAGACATTAAAACCTACCCCCCGACAGGGGGAAAGTTACGACCGAGGAGCTAGTGGCCACACTAGGATAGCAGACCGCCATGTTTGGCAACAGGATTGCGCCCGGAAACCCCAGCAATAGGGATATTAAGGCCGCCCAGTCTTAAGCATCCCGGCGTGAGCTTAACTGGGGAGAGTCAACAGAATTTGTGAAAAAACTTTAGGAGGAGAAACAATGGATTTTGACCTGCGGATACTAATAGTATTGATGCCCGTTTTGTTGGCGGGCGGCTGGGCCGTATACAACATCGGCGCTATTGCTCTGACACAAGTTCAGAAATTGTTGAACAAGCAAACTTAAACTTAGCTTATTTACAGCTACTTTCCGAGCCGACTGTTTCTTAAGATACAAAAACAGTCGGCTAATTCATGTTTATTTACTGTAAAATTCTTGGGAAAAGTTAGAATCATTTCTCAAAAACCCAGAGAGCATTGATGAACTCGGAAAATGAATCTATCGGCTGCGATCGCTTAAGGAAAATCAAACTATTGGTCAAACACACTCCAACCAAAATATGAGACAATCACAAAAGTAATTGCACTGAAAAAAACCCGAAAAACTCCGAAGTTTAACCTGTAGGGAAGATCGGTAAAATTGTCAACGTTGAACTCCTATATCTTGAGATAGATTATGCTTTTTCCCAGATCTAGCGGTATTCTAGTCCACCCCACATCCTTTCCCAGTCGATTCGGCGTAGGCGACATGGGAATAGAAGCCTATCGCTTTATTGACTTTTTAGTAGAAAGCGACCAGCAATACTGGCAAATATTGCCACTGGGCCCCACAGGATACGGCAATTCTCCTTATTCGTGCTATTCAGCAATGGCAGGAAATCCGATGCTGATCAGCCCGGAAATATTGCGAGACGAGCAATTGGTAACAGATGAAGACTTGGCTAATTGGCCGGAATTTCCCCTCGACTATGTAGAGTTCGAGCGCGCAGTGGCTCTGAAATTGCCATTGCTCAAAAAAGCCTCCGAAAATTTTAAGACGAAAGCATCGCCGGTTCAGCAAAGAGAATTTTCGGCTTTTTGTGAAAGCAAAGCGATATGGCTGGAAGATTATGCCTTGTTTATGGCTCTCAAAGAATCCTTTGGTGGTGTTAGCTGGAACAATTGGGAACCAGATATTGCTCATCGAAAACCCGATGCGCTAGACAAGTGGCGGCAGCAGCTAAATGCTGAAATTTATTACTACAAATACGTCCAGTTTGAGTTTTTTCGCCAGTGGACGGAGTTGAAACGTTATGCTAACCTGCGGGACATTAAAATTATTGGTGACATTCCAATTTATGTAGCTCACGATAGCGCAGATGTGTGGTCTCATCCCGAAACATTCTGCTTGGATGAACCCACGGGAGAACCAGCTTTAATGGCGGGAGTTCCCCCTGATTACTTCAGCAGTACAGGTCAATTGTGGGGCAACCCTGTCTACAATTGGGAGGAGTTGCAAGCAAATAATTTCCAGTGGTGGGTGCAGCGTTTTGAAGCGATTTTTGATTATGTAGACGTGACTCGAATAGACCACTTTAGAGGATTTGAGGCATACTGGGCTGTTAAGCGTGGCAAAAAAAATGCGATCGAGGGAGAGTGGATTCAAGCGCCGGGAACCGCTTTGTTTGAGGTAATTAACGAGAAGTTTGGCAACCTGCCAATTATCGCTGAGGATTTAGGGTTAATTACTCCTGAAGTGGAAGCTTTGCGCGATCGATTTGAGTTTCCGGGAATGAAGATTTTGCAGTTCGCTTTTAACTCAGGTCCCGATGAACCTTTTTTGCCTTTTAACTACGAACGCAACTGTGTAGTCTACACCGGCACTCACGACAACGATACGACTGTCGGATGGTTCAATCAACTTCAACACTACGAAAGAGAAGATGTTTATCGTTATTTGGGCTGCCTCGATCCCCAAGGGATTCATTGGTCTTTAATCCGCATGGCTTGGGGATCGATTGCTAATTTGGCAGTTGTTCCGTTTCAAGACTTGTTGGGTTTGGGTACAGATGCCAGGATGAATTTTCCAGGGAAAGCAGAGGGAAATTGGGGGTGGCGATATCGGGCAGAAGCTTTGAATTGGGAAGTGCGC
>Ga0075154_10001630_pt1 | contig 15750 bp, 14 predicted proteins | sample JI71714BDNA_FD_70965 | JGI IMG/M metagenome (GOLD analysis project Ga0075154, IMG submission 70965) | Wastewater effluent complex algal communities from Wisconsin, to seasonally profile nutrient transformation and Carbon sequestration -... | ecosystem: Engineered > WWTP > Effluent > Algae... | reverse complement strand
GCTCCGATTTTAGCAACTTTTGCTGATTCAATTATTGCTGAGTTTAAAGCAAATAATACTTACACAGTAAACCAATGGAAAGGTGGTACAAAAACTGAATTAATTGGTACTTATACACAAACAAAGTCTTCCGTAGGCTCTATTTATACTATCAAACTAAACCAATCATCTCCTACTGCATTGACTGCTGAAGGGATTTTTGAAGTAGCAGCTGATAAATTGAGCATGAAATATGAAGTAGCACAAACTGAGCCTTCTATCCCAAATGTAACACCACCTACACCAGCAGGTGGATTCGGTAGTACTTCAGGCGGTGCTTTTGGCCAATTAAACATCCAAAACTACGTTAGTGTAAAATAATATTGTGGCTTTAATAAAAGACGTGGAAAGGAGTTTGGTCTCCTTTCCCGTTTTTATTTGTCTTTTTCTAAAAATATTTTCAGTGCATGTTTAGAAATATCATTTTTTCGATTATCCTAGTTTTACCTTGTTTGCTTGCAGCACAAGAATCTGGTAGCGATGGCTTCAAAGGTTTTGACAAAACATTACCTACCAAAGCCAATCGGCAACTGCAAGCATATGTGTATTTTTATCAGCAAAATGTAGCTATGAATATGGCTCCTGAAAATGATTTTCTCAAAGGACAAATCGTAGGAAGACTCTTCGGAGCCAATACGACAACAACATCCAAAGATTTCAAAGCCCGATATGCTGAGCAGCGAGCCATTCCTTTTTTTATATACACACCTAGTATTTTTGATGGGAGAGCTACACTCAGGGCATCTTTTGAGATAGACTGGACATGGGGCGATGTTGCCTATGGCACAGGTGGAAACTTTGGTTCGGCAATCTCCGCTGATCAAGTTAACCTGCAAACCCAAAACCTTGAAGTGGAATTTGTTCCAGCTAAATACTGGACAGTCAATGTAGGCTTGCAAAGGATGTTTGATTCACCACATGATTTATATCGTACTTTTTTTGATAAATTTACCACAACTGGTTACAGACTTGCCTACTTCGGGACAGATGGTGTAGGTATCAGTGTGAGAAGACAAACAGACAACAAAAAACTAAAAGCTGGATTCTATAAATTGTATGAAAATAACGTAGAATTAAATGATGATGTGACTCTTTTTGAACTCAATCAGCAAGTCACAGTATCTCCCAAATGGAATGTCGGGGCTTCCGTTTATTACATCAAAGACAACTCTTCTGGCAAAGGTGGTGTCAGTATTCTCGGTCAAGGATATGGTAGCCAATTGACGACGTATAATGGTGCTTTCCGTTTTCCCATAGGCGCAGATCCCTACAAATCTGATGTATTTTGGTTGGGAACTTATTTTTCGAGAAATGAAGAAATTATGCTTGATCGCTGGTTTATGTCAGGTTTCGTCAATTATAATATTGGATCTATCAGACAAAAAGCAGCTGGTAGCGAGACCTACACCAAAACAGTTTCCATTGGTGGTATTGCAGCCAATCTTCGTGCAGGTTATCGTTATGGACAGACCACAGGTGATGCCATCACAGGCGATGTTATTTTCACAAGTGGCGATGATAATGGTATAGCAGATAAAAAATATAGTGGTGTTATGACTGCCAATACATGGGGAAGTCCAGGTGGTATTTTTATAGGTCATGGTGGATATATCCTATTTCCTCATGGCAATGTTGTTAATCGTTTTGTAGCTGCTGTCACAGACATTTCCAATATGGGATACGGCATTGCAGGCGGTACAGTCAATTTTTCTCGTGATTTGATTCCTAATAAGCTTCACTCAAAAATTGGAGGAGCCACAGGGTTTTCTACGATCGCTCCTAATGGCGGCGGCAACTTTATGGGTTGGGAAGCCAATGCAAAAGTTGGATACGATTTCGGTGCATTCTTGACCGTGGAAGCGCATGGAGCGTATATGGGTTTAGGCGATTTTTATGATAGTACATTGACCAATGGTGGAGTCACAGAAAGACCAATAGACCCATGGTTGGGTTTTGTGTGTCTCAAATGGTTGATATTCTAAATTTTTGCAAAACAGTAATTTATTTTCATTTATAAAGATCAAATTCAATAGCATGAAATCGTCATTCACTATCATATTTACCTTTTTTATAGCTAGTTTTATGGTGGCTCAAACAGGATCATTCAGTATGGCTGACTTAGATTATGGCTTACCCACGCAGACTGTCACCATCAAAGATGATATCAAAATAGCCTACTCTGACCAAGGAAAAGGCAGCGAAACCATCCTATTTATCCACGGTCTAGCATCCTACATTCCCGCATGGAAAAAAAATGTCTCAGCGATCCAAACTGACTATAGATGCATCGCCATTGACTTACCTGGATATGGTAAATCTTCAAAAGGTAACTATAAAGTATCTATGGACTTTTTTGCAGAAGTTATACACGATTTTTGTGTAAAATTGAATATCAAAAATGTCGTGTTGGCTGGGCACTCTATGGGTGGACAAATAGCTATTACCACAGCACTCAAATATCCTGACTTGGTATCCAAATTGATTTTGGTTGCACCAGCTGGATTCGAGACATTTCACAAAGGTCAGAGACAATGGTTCCGAGATGTGATGACGGTAGATGGAGTAAGACTAACTACTGTGGAGCAAATCAGGGTAAACTATGCCTACAATTTTTACGACATGCCAGATGAAGCACAATTTATGATAGATGATCGTATTAAAATAAGGGCTGCAACTGATTTTACAGATTATTGTTACCACATCACTCAAGGTGTCAATGCTATGGTGGATAGTCCCGTTTTTGAATTTCTACCATTATTGAAGCAACCCACATTATGTATTTTTGGTGCCAATGACAATTTGATACCCAATAGATTTCTAAACGGTGGCGCTACTGAAAAATTTGCCAGAGAAGGCGCTGAAAAAATACCAAATTGCACCCTAAATTTAGTTGAAAAAGGTGGTCACTTCATCATGTTTGAGAAAGCGACAGAAGTAAATGGATTGATAAAGGGGTTTTTGAAATAGAGCTTAAATGCTATGATACATTAAATTATAAATTTACCAATTTCACTCCAGTGGTAAACAGAGTATATCAGTTATTATTCGTGTTAACTTCTTTTTGTTCTTGGGAGGTGAAATAATATTAAAACTAACTATAAAACCAATCAAGCGTTTTCCCAAAATTCTCGTTTCCAACAGCTATTCTTCGGTTTTTGTCGTATATATTTTGAAGATTCTATTAAAATGCACAAATTTACACCTTCAAGTTGTAAGGTTTGGTCATTCGATAAAGATTTACACTTGCTAAAACAAAACATATAAAACGTATAAAAAATGGTAGAAAGCCATATCGATTCGACAGAATTGCACAAAAAGATAATCGCTCTCTTTGAATATCGATTATTCCCTGAGTTATTAGCCCTTGCTCAGGATTTTTCAGAAGAATCCAAAGCTGATTTGTGGGAAAAACTTATTTCACTACAGACTTCCATCTATCATTTGGATGCACATTTGGAGGCAAATTGGAATACAAAAGATGAAACCTTGGCTTTTCATTGGCAGAATATTGGGCAAGAATTATTAAAGTTAGAAATACCTACCGAAAACCATCATTTATACCTAAATCACATACGGAAATACGAAAAACATGAGCTAGAACTCAGACAAGATCGGTCTCCACTTCGATTTGCCATGGAATACTTTTATTTCTATAAGTCATGCGATGTTAAACTGCTCAGAAGACTTATTTATGAAAAACTAAAACTCAAGGACATTGTAGGCACACTTGCAGATTGGCGATATTATGATTTGATCACTGAAGTAAATGATGATGTAGAAGATGTTTTTGAAGATTTACAGTTTATCAATGGTAATAGAATGTTGTTGTCCATATTTAATAAAGGCAAGGATAAAACAAGACAGGAGTTTTTGACGTTTATTCAACAAATAAAAGAAAAGTCAACACTTAAATATAAATCTTCAAGTAAAAGTAAAATGCATAAGGTCATTTATGATATTACAGAGCAAAGGATCAAAGAGACAATTTTGTTACTTGAAAAAAATATAAGTGAGATCACAGAAAACGAATTGGCAGAAGCTAAAATAATTCAGTTTTTAACACCTGTCAAATCGTAAAAAATACTTAGTAATTCAGTCCACATGTGCTTTTTTTGGGCTCATTAGTTACACCTTAAAATTAAAAGAACATTGAATAATCAAGATATAGAATCCCTAAAAGAAGCCATAGAAGGATCACCTGATAACCTACCTTTGAGAATAATGTTAGCTGGCAAATATTTGCATTTCGGCAGGTTAGAAGAAGCTGAAGTCGAGTATCAAACTGTTTTGAATTATGATTCCAACCATATCAAGGCCAAGGAAGGTCTTGCGGAAGTCTATTTCAGAAGAGGCAGATATTCAGGTGTGATCGTCATTGTAGAAGAGCTCATGGCACGAAATAAAGCCACTGAAAGGATGATGGTTATATGTGCAAAATCACTCGTAAGAGAAAAGTCTATCGATGAAGCACAAGAGTTGTATGAGAAAATATTGGATGAAAATCCAGATTTCGAAGATAAAGAATTGGATGAAAACCTAAGAATGCCATCATTTGATTTTGAAGAAGATGATGAATTTGACGAAGACGATCCATTTGGATTTGGGTTTACAAATGGTCCTGATGATAAAGATTTTTTGATGGAAAAACCTAGCATTTCATTCAAAGATGTTGGAGGAATGGACAAACTCAAAGAAGAAATTGACCTTAAAATCATCAAACCACTCGAAAATGCAGATTTGTATGCTGCTTACGGCAAAAAAGTAGGTGGTGGCATATTATTATACGGGCCTCCAGGTTGTGGCAAAACCTATCTGGCAAAGGCCACAGCAGGCGAGATCAAAGCAAATTTCATCAGCGTGGGTATCAATGATATACTTGATATGTGGATAGGGAGGAGCGAAAAAAATATGGGCTACATCTTTGAAGTAGCTCGACGCAACACACCATGTGTCCTGTTTTTTGATGAGGTAGATGCTTTGGGCGCTAGTCGTTCGGACATGAAAAATTCGTCTGGTCGTCATGTGATTAATCAGTTTTTGTCCGAACTTGATGGTGTAGAAGGTAATAATGATGGTATTCTTGTGTTGGGCGCTACCAATGCTCCTTGGCATCTAGATCCAGCTTTTAGAAGACCAGGAAGGTTTGACCGAATTATATTTGTACCACCACCTGATACCGTGAGTAAAGAAAAAATTCTGGAGATCATTATGAATGAAAAGCCTAAAGAAAAGTTGGACCTAGGCAAAGTTATCGAACAAACTAAGTTTTATTCTGGTGCGGATCTCAAGGCTATGGTAGACATTGCTGTAGAAGAAAAATTGAGAATTGCCCTAAAAACAGGAGTACCCGAACCTATCACCACAAATGATCTGATCGTAGCTTCAAAAAAGCATCATGCAAGCACTAGAGAGTGGTTTAATACAGCAAAAAATTATGCGCTTTTTGCGAATGAATCAGGTATCTACGACGAAATATTAAAGTATATTAAGTAGTTGGCAAGATAGTATATGGTAATTTTATGTAATGTTTAATGTGTTTTAGATGAATGATATGGATTTTATCCGACAGGTTTCAAGGGTTGATATTTTATTGAGTCAATCAAGATTTTCGCAAGCTGAAGAATTGCTTGAAGGTCTTATGTCTGAAGGATATAATGATATTGAAATTCTCAAAATGATGTCTATTGCAAAGATGGGCTTACATAATTATGAAGATGTAAGTCAACTTTGTACCATGATTATCGACCAAAATCCCAATGAATCATTTGCTTTTTACCTTTTATCCAATGTCAAAAGTGTAAATCGTGGGTTTCAAGAAGCAAAAGATCTGATAGATAAAGCCATTATAATCGAACCAACCAATCCCGATTACCATGCTTACAAAGCAAGCTTATTTCTTCAGACAAAAGACTATGAAGATGCATTAAATAGTGCCAATATAGGACTCCAAATAGACGCTGAGAATATCACTTCGCTTAATGCTCGATCATCAGCGTTGGTAGGTCTTGGAAGAAGGCAAGAAGCATTCGAAACTATAGATAAATCGCTAGCTACGGATCCAAACAATCCTGACACACATGCTAATCTTGGCTGGGGATTGTTACATCATGGTAAGTCAGATGATGCATTGATGCATTTTCAGACAGCTCTTAAGGTAGATCCGATGAGTGAATATGCTAAAGCAGGCATGTTGGAAGCCATGAAATCTAAGTTTCCTGTATACAGGTATTTTCTACAGTTTATGCTTTGGCTAGGTAAGATGAAGGGCAAAAATCAGTGGATATTTATCATCGGTTCATATATTGCTTTACGTCTTTTGGGTAATCTTGCTGACAACAATGAAACATTGAAGCCATATTTGGTTCCAATTATAGCCTTGATTGTAATCTTTTTTATTTCCACCTGGGTATTTTCACCTTTGATGAATCTATATCTCATGACCAATAAATTTGGTAGATATACACTTTCTGAGCAACAAAAAAATACGTCTACTTTCGTAGGTGTAGCACTTTTAATTTCTTTGATTTCTTTGGTTGCTTATTTTGCTTTCATTCCCAATGAAGGTGTATTGGCATTAGCTTTATTTTCGTTTTTAATTATGATTCCTTTGGGTAGTATGCACATTCCTGAAAACATCGCATCTCAGAAAAAGTTGCAATTAGCTACAGTTGTGATTGCTGTTTTAATGTGTATAAGTGTAGTGATAAGTTTTACTGCAAATATAATCTTTACATCTTTTACCATCATACCGGTAGGATTATTGGTAGCATATCAGTGGTATGTCAATTATCTGACAATCAAGGAATAAACATCAAGATACTCTTCCCCAGTCTTTGTTTTTTCTTCTTAATACGCTGACTTGTTTGCTGATGCTGTCATTTTCTGGTTTACTGAGATTTGGGTCATCATCTATGATCATAATTGCAAGGTTTCTAGCCGCATCCATTATAGGTCTATCCGAACTGATGTTTAATAGTTTAAAATCCAACAGTCCACTTTGTTGTGTTCCTTGAATATCACCAGGCCCGCGTAATTTAAGATCGGCATCAGCTATTTCAAAACCATTATTTGTTCTCACCATAGTGGCGATACGTTCTTTACTTTCTTTGGATAATTTGTAGTCTGTCATAAGAATGCAGTAAGACTGATCTGCCCCTCTTCCTACACGTCCACGAAGCTGATGTAACTGTGACAAACCAAATCTTTCTGTATTTTCTATAACCATTACAGATGCATTCGGCACATTGACGCCTACTTCTATCACAGTTGTGGCAACCATAATTTGTGTAGTTTTATTTATAAATCTCTGCATTTCCCAATCTTTGTCCTTTGCTTTCATTCTTCCATGAACGACACTAATTTGGAAGTCAGGCTGAGGGAAATATTGCAATAGTCTTTCATACCCATCTTGTAAATTCTGTAAATCAAGTTTTTCAGATTCTTCTATCAATGGGAAAACCACATATATTTGCCTGCCTTTTGCTATTTCACTATGCATGAATTGTATCAACTGCGGTCTTGCTGCTTCAAATTTATGAAGAGTCTTTATTTCCTTCCTACCAGGTGGAAGTTCGTCTATAATCGATACATCGAGATCTCCATATAATGTCATAGCTAATGTCCTAGGTATAGGAGTCGCAGTCATGACTAAAACGTGTGGTGCCAATTCGTCATTCTTTTTCCAAAGACTAGCTCGTTGCGCCACACCGAATCTATGTTGCTCATCTATAATTGATAATCCAAGATGCTGGAATGCAACATGATTTTCTATAAGTGCATGGGTGCCAATGATGATGTGGATTTGACCACTTTTTAAATCTTCTAGAATGATCTCACGTTTTTTGCCCTTGATGCTACCTGATAAAAATGCCACTCTTATCGGCAACTCACCCAAGGCTTCAGTGATGGATTCATAATGCTGCTGAGCTAATATTTCAGTAGGCGCCATCAGACAAGCTTGATAACCATTATCGATGGCAATGAGCATGGACAGCAATGCTACGATGGTTTTACCACTACCCACATCACCTTGTAATAATCTATTCATTTGAACATTTTTGCCCATGTCCGCTCTGATTTCTTTGATGACTTTTTTTTGAGCATTAGTAAGTTCAAACTTCAGTTGATTGTTGTAAAATGTATTAAAATATTGGCCAATCGTAGTGAAAGCGGCACTTTTGTACTTATATTTTCTATAAATTTTACTTTGAAGTAACCTGATTTGTACATAGAAGAATTCTTCAAATTTGATTCTATTACTTGCCAATTCCTTCTGAGCATCGGTTTCAGGAAAGTGAATCCATTGTATGGCTTGGTATCGTGAACATACTTTCAGTTTCTCTAGCAAATAAGGTGGAAGTGTTTCTGGAAGGTCTTTTTCGGTAATTGCAGAAAGAAGTACTTTAAGGATTTTGCGACGTGCTTTACTATCTAATCCCTTTCCATCCATTTTTTCTGTGCTGCTATATACAGGATCAAAAGTTTTGGATAAGGATGTCGATGCTTCTGATATCAATTCCATTTCAGGATGTGCCATCGTTTTTTTGCCAGAAAAGATCGTCACACGTCCATAAATAATATATTCTTCACCTACGTGTAGCGTTTTGTCCAGCCAAGTAGCTCCTTGAAACCATACCAACTCTAGGAAACCCGTACTATCTTTAAACATGCCTTGGATGCGCGACCTATTTGTTTTTCCTTTTATTTTTTCAATAGAAACAAGTTTCCCTTTCAATTGGATATTATCACCATCGGCTTTAATGTCTTTGATCAAGTGAAAAGTAGTACGATCTATATACCTAAATGGAAAGGTAAAAAGTAAATCTTGTACCGTATGAATGTTGAGTTCTTTACGGAAAGTTTCACCTTTTGTGGGTCCGATTCCTTTGACATAATCAATAGGAGTTTCCAGTATGTTTGGATTATTGATCAAATTATCCTGTCTTTATGATTTCTATTAGGGCAAAAGTATTAATTTTGTGGCACTAATAAAAATAATGGATAATAAGAGACAGTTACAGGTCAGTGAATTGATCAAAAGAAATCTTGGTCCCATCTTCCAACAAGAAGGACCTTATATGTATGGAGAAGCATTTGTAACAGTGACTTCTGTCAAGATTACACCAGATTTAGCGCAAGCAAAAGTCTACCTAAGTGTGTTTAACGCTCCTGACAAATCAGTGGTCTTAGGCCAAGTGGTAAAACACACAGTTCCCATCAAAAAAGCATTAGCTGCTAGAATCAAGCATCATGTGAGAAGGATTCCTACAATATTTTTCTATTTTGATGAAACCATAGACGAGATGTATAGAGTAGATGACATGTTTAAAAATCTAAAAACCATGTATCCTGAGTCTGTACAGAGAGACGAAGAAGAATAATAAGAAAATTAATAAAAAATAACAGAATATTGAAAATAAAAAAGCCTCGCATTTATAAATGTGAGGCTTTTTTATTTAAGATATACTGGATCCTTGTTACTTGGTTATGAATACATTATGTGGAATAGGGCCTTGTATGCCATGGGTATCCCACGCATTTTTGACTACTTCTTGTACTCCGAAAAATACATTCCAATATTCTGATTGCACACAATATGGTCGAATAGCAAGCATGGTCATCCCGTCGCCAATTTTTAAGATATTGATTTCTGGTTTTGGATGTTGTAGAATATTTGGTACTGATTTCATTGCTTCTAGAGCTACTTGCCTAGCTTGATCTACAGACTGTTCTACACCTATGGCCATATTTATATCTACTCTTAAACTGCCATGTGTGGTATAGTTGATAATTGTTCCTGTAGAAACTGCACCATTTGCTAAAATAATGGTTTTGTTTTCTGCTGAAAGTAGGGTAGTATTAAATATCCCTTGTTCTAAAACAGTCCCTGTATTTCCTTGAGCTTCTATAAGATCTCCGACTTTGAATGGTTTAAATAATAGCATCATGACGCCACCTGAGAAATTACCTAGCGTCCCATTCAATGCTGCACCGACACCTACTGCCAAACCAGCAAGTATGGCTGCAAACGAAGTCAAGTTTACACCAAGCATTCCGAATACTGTAAGGAGAAGGAGGATGTTCAATAATACTTTTACAAAAGAAGATAAAAAAGATTGAAGGGATACGTCAACTTTTTTAACGTTCATTGTTTTTTGAATCAATTTACTGACCCACCCAATGAGTACTGATCCTATAAGATATACAACAATTGCTCCTGCTAGCTTTGGTGTATAGGTAATGGCGAGCTCCTTTACAAAATTTAAGGTATTAAAAGTGGGCTCTAATGTTTGAATTTGAAGTGACATGATATTTCGTTTTGTTAGTTATTTGACAACTAAAAAAATATATTGTCACATTTTTTTGAATAAAAAAAATAATTTATTCATTGATCATGTCACTCAAAACGCCTTCTTTGAGTGCAAAAGGAGATACTACAATTTTTGACGGCTTCACAAGGTCTGCGATGATTTTTTTCAAAGCAATGCCAACGACAATTAATTTTACCCTTTCTAATGGTAGACCGTGCAACTTAACTCTTTCTTCATAGTTAGTATTTACAATTATGCTATAAATTTCTTCAAATTCTTCCATAGAAATTGCACTAATACTATTATCGTCAATCTCTTTAGATGTCATTGACTGGAGTACCTCAAAAGATCCCGATGCACCAATTAAAAATTCTATGTTGTAATTTTTTAGAATGTCCTGCATATCTTTTAGCGTTGCATGGACATGCTCTTTCATTGCAAGAAGTGATGATTTAGCAATTGGTTCATCATGATGAAAAAGATTGTGGAGTACACCTACACCTAAGGTATAACTTTCTGACCATAATTTTTTGCCTTCAGAAACTAATATAAATTCAGTACTTCCACCACCGATATCCATGATCAAATGTGTCCCTACTCTGAGTACTGGCAATAACATGATACCTTTATATATATACTCAGCTTCTTTTTGACCATCAATTATAATTATTTGAGCATTTAGGATTTTAGTAGCTTCGTCTATAAATATTTGTCGATTTGATGCTTTTCTTAATACTGCCGTACCTATTACTTTTACTTCCATTACCTCATGTTCATCTAATCTATTTTTAAAATGACGGAGAGTTTCTAAACCAAAAGCTAGTTTTTCATTACTTATTACATCAATTCCTCCATCTGAAAGACCCGTAAATACCCTTTCTCTGTAGGTGGTTTCAAATGTGTGATCATCTCCTAATTTTACTATTAAAAGATGAAATGTGTTTGATCCCAGATCAATGACTGCTATTTTTTTCATTGGTTATGCTGTCATTATTGATTTACGGCACCACGTGCTCTTGAAGCCATGTCAGCATAAAACTTTAAACCATCTTCTGTCATGTAATTGGCAAAAAGTGGTTTATTGTTTTTATCTACAAATACATAAAACCTACACTGACTGCTTAGGTATACATCTACGTCATAGACAATTTCACCTTTTATATGAAAGAATTTTCTTCCTATAGGTTTACAGTCTATTGGTATTCTACCTAGTGGCCTTTTGTAATCTATAAAACTTACATTCATATCGATACTTGGGTCTTCATTTTGACTGATACTGTATGGTAGACTGTGGAAAATATAATCTACATAAGTGCATTGATCTAGCAGTCTGATCATCACTTCTTGTGTCACGCCAGGGATTTCGGGTTGTGACATGTCCACAGCAGGTGGTGTTTTTTCCACTGGCTGGGTTGGTTTTTTAGCTTCATCTTTGCAAGAAAACAAAATTAAAAAGCCAAAAATTACACTTAAAAGACTTATTCTATTCATGGATAGTGATATTAAAAGTATTTATTGTTAAAAACTATATTCAGACCTTAACGTGAGGAAATAACTTAATAGTCCTGTATCTTCTACATTATCTGTTTTATATACTTTTATAAATGAAGAAGTATATCTTAATGACATACCAAATCTTTTTGTAAAATTTATCCCTGCACCTATCAAGTAACTCACATCATGTGTTTTAAAGTTTGTTTCATCATATCCTGGAGCATCTATTCCGAATAAGTATCCGTAGGAAAGACCAACATCTGCTCTGACTTTATAGAAACTTTTTTCTTCAATAAACCAATCTCTTATACTAAAGACGACAGGAAATTCAAAATAATTTAATTTGATTTTAAAATTTGGAATATTATCATCTACAGGTTTTACGAGCGATCCTCTTTGACTATACAACATTTCAAGGGATAAATCATAACTTTTTTCCGTGGCATATGATAATCTAGCACCTGCACTCCATCCCAATTTATGGAATCCATAAGAATCGTCACCATCTATTTGTGATGCATTGAGTCCAACAATTCCCATTGCCTTAAAACCCTGACTATTCCCATCAAGAATAAATCCTGTTAAAAAAATGAATACTAATGTTACTATCCTGCTCATATCTATGGTATTTTGAATTTGAAATAAGTCCAACACATTAATTTTTAGATTTATTGTTTAATTAAATCAGAATTTATGTCTCCTTTAAATCATTTCAGTACATTTGTGGTGCAAATTTATAATTTTTTGTCAATTTATCATGATAAAACATACAAAACCGACCTTACAGAAAGTAGAACATATATTTAAGGAGTTAGATTATGTAGTGAGATATGAAAAGGGGAATTTTAATTCAGGATACTGTATTGTTGAAAATAAAAGGGTAGTAGTGGTCAATAGATTTTTTGACACTGATGGTCGAGTGAACGTTCTTATAGATATTTTGTCCGTGATAATGGAAGATGAAAATATTCTCACTGACAAATCCAAAACCTTTTATAGAAATCTTATAAAAAACTTAGAACTTTCTAACATTAATCAAGAATAAATTTAAACCTTTAGCGTGCAAATAACTTTTCTCGGAACTAGTACATCTCAAGGCGTACCCGTCATAGGTTGTGAGTGCGATTCTTGTCTTTCTCATGACCCTAAAGACAATAGATTAAGATCATCTGTATTGATTTCTGAAAAAGGATACAATATATTAATAGACGTCGGTCCTGATTTTCGTCAACAAATGCTTATTAATAAGGTAAAAAAGCTCGATGCAATTTTATTGACTCATGAGCACAATGATCATATTATCGGTATGGACGATATTCGCCCATTTAATTTTAGACAGGGTAAAGAAATGCCTATATATGGTCTACAAAGAGTGCTTGACGAAATAAAAATGAAGTTTGCTTATGTTTTTGAATCAAGTCCATATCCTGGCTCTCCGAAAGTTGTTTGCCATGAAATAGTTGGCCAAAGAGTTTATGAAATATTACCTCAAATTACTATTATAACTATTAATGTAATGCACGGCACATTGCCTATTTTGGGGTATAGAATCGGTGATTTCGCTTATATTACGGATGCTTCCTACTTAGATGAAGCCGCAATGCAAAGTCTTAAAGGTCTAAAAGTTTTAGTACTTAATGCACTTCAGTATCGTAAACATTACTCTCATTATACATTTGATGAAGCTGTAGATGTAGCGCAAAAAATTGATGCAGATCATACCTATTTCACACACTTGTCCCATGATCTGGGCAAACATGAAGATATTTTACAAAAATGCCCTCCAAATATCACTCCTGCTTACGATGGACTGACATTTACTATAATATAATAATAGGTGAAGATCATATTTCCAATCCAGATTGTAGATCCATATTCTCTTTTACAATACAATCAAAAAACATGATTATATTATCTCTATAAAGGTGACTAACGACAAATGCTAAGTATTTTGTTAACTTTATTTGGTATTAAAACAAAATAATCTTAATATTGTATTATATATCGAATGTAATATTATGAGGTACCTTATTTTTACAATAGTAATGTTTGTTGTTCATACTATGTATGCTCAGCAGCGACCTCAGTTCACCCAATATATGCTTAATAAATTCTACGAAAATCCTGCTTATGGTGGTTTAGAAAGGTCATTGAGTGTATTTACATCTTACAGAGATCAATATAGCGCTTTTCCCGGCAACCCTAGGACTTTTTATGTTGGAGCAGATATGCCATTTTATTTGTGGAATGGCGCATTGGGTTTTACGCTACACAATCAAAAAACAGGTTTGTTTGACAATACTAATTTGAAATTCTCCTATAATTATGTGGCGGGCACTCCAGTAGGTTTTCTCTCATTTGGTGGTCGCGTAGGGATTGATATACTTAGTATTGATGGGTCAGGTATCATTACACCTGATGGAACTTACGAAGGCGTCTTTAACCATAATGATCCTTTTTTACAAACATCGGTGGCTACTGGTTTTGGGCTATCTTGGGAGGCGGGTACATATTTCATGGGTAAAAATATAGAAGCAGGGCTTACATTAGGTGAATTACCAACCCATCAGTTTGGAGTCGGAGATGCTACATATAATAAGGCGTTTTTTGCAAGTTTATATGGTCAGTACAAATATTTTTATGATCAGAATACAGAAATCATACCTTCTGTTTTAATAAAAGCAGATGCAGCAGTTGTTCAGATTGATTTAGGTGTTTTAGGAAGATTTAATGAAAGTTTGTTTGGGGGCATCAATTTTAGGGGGTATAATGCCACTTCAATAGATGCTTTCTCTATCATAATGGGTACAAATTTAGGGAGGAAGTATAAAATTTCATATAGCTATGACTTTGGATTGTCTGCATTAAGAAAATTAAATCAAGGAAGTCATGAAATTTTATTGTCTTACAACTTACAAAAAATTATAGGTATTGGATTGCCGCCGAAGATCATTTATAACCCACGTGATCTCTGATAAAAACGGTATATTTTCTGTTTTATCAATTATTTTCTATTTTCAGTAAATTTACTTATACGAAATTAATATTATTTTATTTAGAATAAATGCTATTATTTATTCTGATTTTGTTTTATATATGGAATAATATACTTAAAATTAGATATATTTATTTTTTTCATATGAATGCCTAATTTTATTTTGACTAAAATGCAATATTTGATTGAAATCGTCGTTATTAAACTGCTAAAGAGTTTTTCAGAGATAAAAATATTTTAAAAAACGAATTTAAAATAGTTGTAGTTTTAAAATAGTCAGTTATCTTTACGTCGCTTTATTCCGAAGCCCATATTAATTATAGGTTAAATCGCTAAAAGAAATGAAAAGTTTATCAAGTTTAAGTGCTTTATTATTAGCCGTAATGCTAATCTCTTCTTGCGGTAAGCAAGAGTCCGGTCAGCTTACCGGTGCCCAAAATCGTCCCAAATGGGCAGGCTTTAATCCATTTGGAATGGTGTACATCCCTTCAGGTACTTTGACTATAGGTCAGAGTGATCAAGATGTTTTTTCTACTTACGCCCAAAGACAAAAAGCAATTTCCATCTCAGGTTTCTTTATGGATGATACAGAAATCACCAATAATGAGTATCGCCAATTCGTAGAATGGGTGAGAGATTCTGTAGCTCACGAAATATTGGGAAACAAAGAAGAAGATGAGTTTGGAAATGAAAAAATAATTTGGGATGAACCAATTGATTATGAACTAAGTTCAGAAGAACTTGGAGATATGTACTACCAAGGTGACATGGCATTTGAAGGAAAGAGAGAGCTTGATTATGCATCTTTAAAATTCAAATATCAATGGATTGATTGGCAAAAAGCAGCTCACGACAAAACAGCAACAAGGACATCTATTATAAATAAGGATGAAGTAAAAGTTTTCCCTGATA
>Ga0075154_10001625_pt1 | contig 15765 bp, 11 predicted proteins | sample JI71714BDNA_FD_70965 | JGI IMG/M metagenome (GOLD analysis project Ga0075154, IMG submission 70965) | Wastewater effluent complex algal communities from Wisconsin, to seasonally profile nutrient transformation and Carbon sequestration -... | ecosystem: Engineered > WWTP > Effluent > Algae... | reverse complement strand
AGCCACCCGCGCAGCCCGGCGCTTCGTTTGCCAGTAGTGCCAGGCCAGGAACAGCGCCACCGAGGCCAGACCTATCTCGTCGGTCAGGGGCAGGGCCACCACCAGGAAGCTGGCCGCTGCAATGGCCAGAATGCGCTCCCACCAGGCCAGCGGGCTGAACAGGTAACCGGTGGCGCCGGCGCCCCACATACCAATCGCCACCAGCGCCTTGAACACCACCCACACGGTGGCCAGCCAGTCCCCGCCCTGCAGCATGAGCGCGGGGCTGTACACCGCCATGAAGGGCACGATGAAACCGGCAATGGCCACGCGCAGCGCCTGCACACTGATCTTCAGGCCAGTCTCCTTGGCAATGGGTGCGGCGGCAAAGCAGGCCAGCGCCACCGGCGGTGTCAGGTCGGCCATGATGCCGAAATAGAACACGAACATGTGCGAGACGATGAGCGGCACACCCAGTTCCAGCAGCACCGGTGCTGCCAGCGAGCTGGTGATGATGTAGTTGGGAATGGTGGGAATGCCCATGCCCAGCACCAGACAGGTCAGCATGGTGAGCACCAGCGCCAGGAACAGGTTGTCACGGCCGAGCGCAATCACATGGCCGCCCATTTCCGCGGCCACACCCGTGAGGTTGATGGTGCCGATGATCACGCCCACCAGCGCACAGGCAATGGCCACCGGCAGGGCGTGCTTGGCCCCGTCCACCAGCGCCTGCACCGCCAGTTTGCGGGCATCGCCGCCCCTGCGGGCAATGAACGTGATGGCAATCAGCACCGCGGTGATCACGAAGAACGTGAGCACGCCAAACTCCAGGAAACCCGCGCAGGCCAGGCCCAGCAACACCCAGAACAGGCCGCGCAACGGCAGGCCCTTCACCCCGCTGATCACGGCAGCGCCGAAGATCAGGATGATGGTGAGTGCCAGGCCCACGGTGCCCGAGAACAGCGGTGTGTAGCCCGAGAACAGCAGCGCCACCAGACCGGCCAGGGGCAGCAGCAGGTACCAGCGTTCTTTCACCGCTGTCCAGGGGTTGGGGCATTCGTCCTTGGGCAGGCCCATGAGGTTGCGCCGCCCGGCCTCCAGGTGCACCATCCAGAACGCGGTGGCGAAGTACAGAATGGCCGGAATCAGCGCCGCCTGCACGATGGCGAGGTAGGGCACATCGATGGTCTCGGCCATGATGAAGGCCACGGCACCCATGACCGGGGGCATGATCTGGCCGCCCATACTGGCGGTGGCCTCCACACCACCGGCAAAGGCAGGGCGGTAGCCGAAGCGCTTCATGAGCGGAATGGTGAACTGGCCGGTGGTGACCACGTTGGCCACGCCCGAACCGTTGATGGTGCCCATGAGGCCCGAGGAAATGACCGACACCTTGGCCGGGCCGCCGCGCGTGTGGCCCACAGTGCCCATGGCAAAGTCGTTGAACAGCTTGATCATCCCGGCCTGTTCCAGGAAGGCGCCGAACAGGATGAACAGGAAAATGTAGGTGGACGACACGTAGGTGGGCGTGCCGTAGATGCCTTCGGTGCCAAAGCTCAGCTGGGCGAGTATCTGGTCGAAGCCGTAACCTCGGTGCGCGAAGTTGCCCGGCAGGTGTTCGCCAAACACCAGATACACCAGAAAGATGGCACAGATGAGCGGCAAGCCCCAGCCCATCACGCGCCGCGCCGCCTCGAACACCAGGGCCAGCGCCACCACGCCCACGATCCAGTCGAAGCCCACAATGTCGCCGGCCCGCACGGTGAGTTCCACCTCGAAGTACCACTGGTACAGCCCAGTGGCAAAGCCCGCCAGGCCCAGCACCCATCCCAGCAGCATGCCCACGTGGCGCAGCGGCCCCTGGCTTTTGCCAAAAGGCGGAAACAGCACAAAGATCATGAGCAGCACAAAGCCCACGTGCAGCGCCCTGATCACCTGGCTGGAGAGCGGGTGGAAGGAGGCCATCAGGATCTGATAGGCCGAAAAGGCAATCGCAATCCAGAACACCGCGCCCCTTATGGTGGGGCCGTGCGGCTCGTGGGTCTGGCTCATTCGTTACTCCAATAAAGAAGACGGCCCCAGTGCGCCCCGTGCGAGGGGCCCTTGGAGGCCGTCGGTGGCCTTGAGAGGCCTAGGTGGTGTGGACTCAGGCCACGCTTACTTGATCAGGCCCACTTCCCTGTAGTACCGCTCGGCGCCCGGGTGCAGCGGCACCGGCATGCCCTTGAGCGCGTTTTCGCGCTTGATGGCGCGGGCCGCGTTGTGGGCGGCGTACAGCGTGTCGAGGTTGTCGAACATGGCCTTGGTCATGCGGTACACCACATCTTCCGGCACGCCGCTGTGGGTTACCAGGAAGTTGGGAATGGCGGCGGTGGCCACGTCGGTGGTCTGGCCGCTGTAGGTGTTGGCCGGGATGATGGTGGGCTGGTAGGCGGCATCGCCGATTTTGGCCACCACATCGGCGGGCACCGGCACCACAATGATGTTCACGGCGGTGGCCAGGTCACGGATGGAAGCCACGCCCAGGCCCGCAGACTGCAGGGTGGCGTCGAGCTGGCGGTTCTTGATCAGTTCCACCGATTCGCCGAAGGGCAGGTACTCCACCTTGGCCAGATCGGTGTAGGCCAGACCGGCGGCCTTGAACACGGCACGGGCGTTCAGTTCGGTACCAGAGCGCGCAGCGCCCACCGAAACGCGCTTGCCTTTCAGGTCGGCCAGTGTCTTGATGCCGGAGTCGGCGTTGGCCACGATCTGGATGACGTTGTTGTAGGTGCCGGCCACACCGCGCAGCTTGTCGAGCTTGGTGTTGAAGCCCGCTTCGGCGTTGCCGTTCCACGCGTCGGACAGGGAGTCGGCCAGGGTCAGGGCCAGTTCGCCACGGCCGGCCTGCAGCAGGTTCAGGTTCTCGGCGGAAGCGCGGGTCACCTGTGCGGTGGAGCGGACGTTGGGGATGTCCTTGGAGAAGATTTGCGACAGCGCCACACCCAGGGGGTAGTACACGCCGGCCTGACCACCAGTCAGCACATTGATGAATTGCTGCTGCTGGGCCGCAGCGGTGCCAGCGACGAGGGCCGCGCCGAGGCTCAGGGCCAGGCCCACTTTGTGTAGCAAACGCATGGTGAAAGTCTCCTTGGTATAAGAATGGTCGAGCGATGCATCGTAACGGCAAGGGGCGCCGGCCGGCCCCCCGGAAAACACTTACGTCGGACTGACGAATTCCAGCCGGCGGGCCGACCAGTCCAGCACCGCCGTATGCCGGTGCATGCGCTCGGCGAGGGCGGGGAAGGCTTCGGCAATGACGCCGGCAGCGAACTGGCCCATGAAGCGGGCCTTGAGTTCGGCCCGGGCGCGCTCCACGCCCAGCGTGTCGTAAGGTACAGAGGCCAGTAGCAGAAAACCGTCGTCGGGAATGCGGCCCTGCTTCATGTTGTCCTGAATGATCTGGGCCGCGGTGCGTATGGGGTGGGCCAGATCGGGGCTGTAGGGACCCACGATGAGCGCGGTGTTGGGGGTATGCAGGAAGTCGAAGCCGCGCCCCAGGCAGATGGCCCATTCCCGGTGCTCGGTCACCAGATCGCGCTCCCGGCGTTCGGCCAGGGTGCGCAGGTGGGCCACGTGGCGCAGGTTGCCCTGCAGCAGGGGGAGCAGGTCGGCGCGCATGGGGCCAGGCATGTCGGGCAGGAGTGCGGCCACCTGTTGCTGCAGTTCCTCATGGGTGGCGCCGGTGCCCTCGTCGGCCATGTTCAGGCTCTGGCCGTGCGCGCTGTGCAGCAGCAGGGCTTCCTGGTCGGTCTCGAAGCCGCACACCAGCGGGTACACCGTGCTGCTGTCCTGCCCGAACAGCTGGCGCACCTGTTCGCGGATGGCCCAGGCGTGCGCCATGCTGGCCTCGCGGTTGTAGTGGAAGCCGGCGCAGCCACGCAGCGGGTCTCCGCGCGACCAGTGGTAGGTGATGAGCAGCAGCACGCGGCGGCCCTCGCGCACCCGGTCCATCACGTACTGCGTGAGGATTTCTCCCAGGTGGGGCCAGCCCAGATTGAACATGCCCCCCAGGTTGCGAAACGGCATGAGGATGCCCACCGGCGTTTGCGTGGCCACCGACAGGTTCACCCGGCCGTCCATGCACTTCAGGGCTGCGACGGCGGTAGGGTGCCGGGCCAGATAGCGTTCTCTGGCCAGCCAGGAGTCCGGGCCCCGGAAGGCCTGCCCGTGCCGGTCGGCCAGGCGGAACAGCCAGTCTATCCGTGCGGCGATCGGGGCATGGTGCACGAAGGGGTCGGCGCTGTGGGTCGTGCCAGTTGCACCGCCCGTCGTGGGCTCGCTCTGCAAGGCGGCAGCAGGTTCGGGGGCGTTCATCCGGGGCGTTGGCAAGAAGAGCTGTCAAACCACCCAGTGTAGGCCGCCGGGTTCAGCGCCGCATCAGGGCTTCTACCGCCCGTCCCAGTTCAATCACGGCCATCGCGTAGTAGCTGCTCTGGTTGTAGCGGGTGATGACGTAGAAGTTTTCCGTCCCCACCACATAGCTGCGAGGGCGGGGGCCGTTCTCCAGTTCCACCAAGGCGAGCTTGCCGCTGTGGTTGGCGTACTCGGGGGGCAGCACGGCGCCCAGTTCCTGCATCTGCTGGGCCGTGAACGTGGGCAGGATGTCGGGGCCCATGAGCGTGGCCAGCTGCACGCGACCGGCATCGAACGCCACCGGGAAGTGGGTCTGCATCCCGGCCTGCCAGCCAAAGCCCTGCAGGTACCGCGCCACCGAACCTATGGCGTCGGCGGGGCTGTTGCGCAGGTCGATGTGGCCGTCCGCGTCGAAGTCGACGCCGAACTTGCCAATGTTGCTGGGCATGAACTGCGGCAGGCCCATGGCGCCGGCAAAACTGCCTAGCCAGGTATCGGGCGCCACACCTTCCTTGCGCGACAGCGTCAGAAGCGCCTCCAGTTCGCCGCGGAAAAACGCCGCACGGGCCTCCGCTCGGGGGTGCTCCGGTGGGAAGTCAAAGGCCAGCGTCGTCAGTGCATCGAGCACGCGGAAGCGCCCGGTGTGCTGGCCGTACAGTGTCTCCACTCCGATGATGCCCACGATCAGCCAGGCAGGAACGCCAAATTCGGCTTCGGCGCGCTGCAATGTGGCCGCATGGTCCTGCCAGAAACGCAGGCCTGCCTGGGTACGTACCGGTTCAATGAAGCGGTCGCGGTAAGCCTCCCAGTTTCTTGGCACGCCGGTGGGCGTGGGGGCCATGAGCCGCAGTACGGTGGGGTTGCGCTGGGCTTGTCCCACCCAGTTCTGCGCCCAGTCTGCCGGCCAGCCGTTGCGCTGTGCCATGTCTTGCGCAAAGGCCATGGCGGGGCCGTGCCCGGCATAGCTTCCGGTGGTGGGTGCGCTGGCGGGAGACACCGCGCGTTTGGACGGGGTGAGGGTTCCGCCGGACTGGGCCTGGACGCTCGCGGGCGCCACACAGAGCAGCCCAGCCAGCGCCAGGGCCGAGCAGAACACTGCCTGCAAGCGCAGCCACCGGGGGCGGGAAGTTGGAACGATTGGCACGGCGGGGTCCAAGGCAAGTCGGCTCAAAAGCGTGGGTCAACAAACATCGCGGCAATCTCCGTGAGCAGGAATCCGCAGGTGCGAGGGTATCACCGCCGAAGCGGTTCCCCGTGGCTCATGAGCCGGCGTGCCGCGCGCGGGCGGCGCCGGGCCAGGGCAGGCGGGTGGCCATGCGGCGCAACTCGGCCACGCTGGTGGTGCAGTCCGGGTCGTAGCGCTGTGCTTCCAGCGTGTACAGCCAGCGTTGGAGCGTCTGCAGGTCTGGCGGGCTCAAGGCTTGGGCACCCGCTGCGCTGGACAGCAGCGCCCGCAACTGCCGCGGCGTGGCGTGCTCGGCTACCTCAAAACCCGCCTGGCGCAGCCGGCGGCGGGCCTGCTCCAGCAGCCGCACCCAGGGGTCTTGCCGCTGCCGGTCCCACAAGGCCCATCCGGCCGAGGCGGCACTCACCAGCGCAATGATGCCCACCAGCACATAGGCGAGGTCGTTCCAGCTGGGTGACTGAAAGCCCAGGGCCTTGAGCAGATCGAGCTGGCGGCTCTGGGTGTAGTTCAGCACAGTCTGGTTCCAGCGGTTGTTGACAGCCTCCCAGAACGCACGCACCTGTGCCGACAGCGTGGGGTTGAAGGTGGACATGGCCCTCTCCACCACGTTGGGAACCGGGCGCAGACGCTCCAGCGAACCGGTACGCCCTGGGGCGACCATCTGGGTGGGGTCCACGCGCACCCAGCCTTCGCCCTCGAGCCAGACTTCTGCCCAGGCGTGGGCGTCGCGCTGGCGTACGGCCCAGAAGCCATCGACCGGGTTGCGCTCACCACCCTGGTAGCCAGTCACGACGCGGGCCGGAATGTCCATGGCGCGCATCAGGATCACGAAACTCGACGCAATGTGCTCGCAAAACCCTTCCTTGCGGTCGAACCAGAACTCGTCGGCCGTATGGACTCCGAATACGCCGGGCTCCAGCGTGTAGCTGTAGCCGCCCGTACGCAGCAGATCCAGCGCGTCGTTCACCAGCGCGGCGGGAGCCAGGCTGGCCCCCGGCCGGTTGCGAAGGTCCTGGGCCAGTTGCAGGGTGCGCGGGTTGAAGCCGGGCGGCAGGTCGATGTGGTTGCGCAGCGCAATCATGTTCTGGTCCACCCCCGAGCGGTACTGGGGGTAGCTCACCGCCTCGTAGCGCAGCAGGTCGGTAATGGGCCGCCGGGTAATCCATTGCAGATCCGGGCTCATGAAAGTCTGGTGGCCCGGCACGTCGGGGGCGTCGGCTGTGGCGTCCAGCACCATGAGCCAGGGGCGGCTGCTGGGTTCCAGGGTGACCCGGTACCTGACTGGTTCGCCCAGGGGCTCGAGCTGCGCGGGCGGATCGAAGGCGCTGCCCCTGCCGGGAAGCTGCTGTCGCCATTCACGGCCGTCGAAGCGGCTCAGCACCGGCCCACGGAAATACATCTGTTCCTGCGGGGGCACTGAACCCATGAACTCCAGCCGGAAGGCAATGCTGTCGTCCAGCGCCAAGCTGGCAATCTCGCCCACCCTCATCTCGCCGGACAGGCCGCTACGCCCGGTGGGTCCGTCGCTCGGGATGCCCCAAAGTGGTGCCATGCGGGGGAACAGCATGAAGAGCACTACCATGATGGGGGCGCCCAGCAAGGCCATGCCGCCCGCCAGACGCGCGGCGTGCCACAGAGAAGGCTTGCCCACCGGCATGTGTGCGTTCACCAGCGCTGTGAGCAGCCCCAGCAATGCCAGCAGGATGCCCAGCGCCGTGAGCAGCGACTGTGAATGGAAAAAGTGGGTGAGCAGCGTGAAAAAGCTCAAGAAGAAAACCACGTAGGCGTCCCGTCGCGCCCGCAACTCCAGAGTTTTGAGCGCCAGAAGCACCACAATGAGCGTCACGCCCGCCTCTGGCCCCAAAATAGTGCGGTGCGTGAACCAGGTGGCCCCCAAGGCCAGGGCCAGCAGCCCGAAGCGGAACATGCCTGCGGGCAGGGGGCGGCTGCGCCACGCCAGATGGGCCCGCCACGCCAGCACAGCCGCCGTCAGGAGCGTGCACCACACCGGAATGTATTCGGCTTGAAGCAGGACCACGCCACCCACCACCGCCAGCAGGAACAGCGTGTCCCTCGCTTCCCGCGGCATGCCGCCCATCCCGTTGCCGGGGGCTGCGCGACGCAGTGGAGGCAGGGTCGGCAGGCTCAACATAAGGCCAGCGCCTCCAGGCAGCGCTTCTGGTGCTGGGGGCCGTGGTCGGGGGAGATTTGCAGGCCAGGCAGCCGCAGGCCGTAGTCCAGACCCGCCTCTTCGGCTTGCAGCACCCAGGCGCACAGGCGGGACAGCTTCGCCTCCGGGCCCAGACCACCGCACAGGCTGGCGTCCAGCCACAGCTCGGCCGACTGCGGGGAACTGAAGTCGCGGCTGACCCAGGGGCTGCCGGGTTGTGCCCATGACTTGGCGGCCTTTTTCCACACCACCCACTTCAGGGGATCGCCGCGGCGGTAGGGGCGGATGCCATCGTATTCATCGCTCTGGCGGGTGGCCGCCGGCGCACTGTGTGGCTGTTCTTCGGATTCCTGCGTCAGCCCCAGCGGCAGCGGCGGAGCGGGGATCTCGGGTGCGGGGTACACCAGCACTTCGCCGGCAGGGCGCCACCACGACCAGACCCGGAACGTCCCCAGGGGAAAGCGGGTCTCGGTGTTCAGGGCGGGAAGTGCCAGCCGGCCGCGCTCGTGCGTGGGCAGTCCCAGCTGAACCGTCTCCGAGGAGCGGGCATCCACATTGGCCCAGACCCAGCCGTCGGGGCCCAGGTGGGCTTCCTGACGACTTTCCGGTGCGGCTTTGTCAGCGGGGCGGTGCACCGGCGGGGGGGCATCGGGGTCTTCCCGCCAGCGCAATGCCACGGCGTAGCGCGCGCGCTGGCCCGGGTTGTGCAGCACCACGTCCACCCGTGCAGCCTGCCCGGCAAACACCGCATCGCCCGGGCGCACTTGCAGGCTCAGGCCTCGCAGGTTGTTGTGGCCCACGTGCATGCCCACCACCGCGCTGCCGGCCAGCAGGAAGGTGAGCAGATAACCCAGATTCAACTGGTAATTGATGCTGCCTATCAGCAGCACCAGCAGGGTGGCGGCCAGCATGAGGCCAGGCCGGGTGGGCAGTATGTAAAGGTTGCGGTGGGTCAGGGTGACCGTATCACCGCCGGGCTGGCGCGCCAACCACCAGTGTTGTAGCGCCCGCCAGCCGCGCAGCAGTACATGCCCCGGCCTCGCCGCGGCGGGGATTCTGTCTGCGGACGGCATCACCCGGGTACTCATGGCAGCGGTGTGGCCTCCACCATGGCGCGCACCTGCTCCACCGGGCCGCGCCCCGCTTGCCCCAGGGGAACCAGCCGGTGGGCAGCGCTTTGCGGCAATATGCCGGCAATGTCGTCGGGGGCCACGTAGCGGCGGCCTTCCACCAGCGCACGGGCTTTGGCGGCGCGCAGTATGGCCAGGGCAGCGCGCGGGCTCAGGCCCTGCACGAACCAGCGGCCATTGCGGGTGGCATCCACCAGGTCCTGCAGGTAGTCCAACACGGCAGGCGCTGCGGCCACCGCCAGCACCTCGCGCTGCAGCAGGCGCAGCTCCTCGGGGCTTAGCAGGGCAGGCAGGCCGTCGAGCAACGCGCGGCGGTCATCGCCCTGCAGCAGGGCGCGTTCGGCGTCGCGCGCCGGGAAGCCCAGGCTGATGCGCATGAGAAAACGGTCCAGCTGCGATTCCGGCAGCGCGTGCGTGCCCAGCTGGTCGTGCGGGTTCTGTGTGGCAATCACGAAGAAAGGGTTGGGCAGGGGCCGCGTTTCGCCTTCCACCGACACCTGCTTTTCCTCCATGGCTTCCAGCAGCGCGCTTTGCGTTTTGGGGCTGGCGCGGTTGATCTCGTCGGCCAGCAGCACCTGGGCAAACAGCGGCCCGGGGTGGAACACAAACGCTTCGCGTTCGCGCTCGAACACCGACACACCCATCAGGTCGCTGGGCATCAGGTCGGAGGTGAACTGCACGCGGGAGAACTGCAAACCCAGGGTGCGCGCCAGCGCTTGCGCCAGGGTGGTTTTACCCACCCCGGGTACATCTTCAATGAGCAGGTGGCCGCCCGCCATCAAGCAGGTCAGGCAGTCGCGCACCTGCTCGTCTTTGCCCACAATGACCGTGGTAAGCTGTGACAGCAATGAGGAGATTTTTTGTCGGGTTGGGTCCATGGGCCCGACGATACCGGAAAACCGCCACCATGAAGCCCACCGGTTATTACAGCCACAGAGCTTGCTGGAAACACGAAATGGGCGCCGGACACCCGGAATGCCCGGAGCGGCTCGATGCCATCGAAGACCGCCTGCTCATCACCGGTGTGGGCGACGCGCTCGACCGGCGCGACCCCACCCCTGCTTCCCTGTCCGACCTCGAACTGGCGCACGACCGCCTGCATCTGGCGGCGCTGCGGGGCCTGAGCGAAGAACTGCGCGAGGAAATCGCCGCTGGCGGCCCCAGCCACACCCAGCTCGATCCCGACACCGCCATGAACGTGCACACCTGGGAGGCCGCGCTGCTGTCGGCCGGTGCGGCCATCGACGCGACCGACGCGGTCATGGCTGGGGAGCTGGAAAATGCCTTCTGCGCCGTTCGTCCGCCGGGCCACCATGCGACGCGCGGTAAAGCCATGGGCTTCTGTTTCATCAACAACGTGGCGGTGGCGGCCAAGTACGCGCTGGAGCGCCATGGCCTGAAACGCGTGGCCATCATCGACTTTGATGTGCACCACGGCAACGGCACCGAAGACATTGTGGCCGGTGACCCGCGCATACTCATGTGCAGCTTCTACCAGCACCCCTTCTACCCGGAGTGGAACCACGCCAGCGCCGACAACCTGGTGAACCTGCCGGTACCCGCTTACACCAAAGGCATGGACATACGCGAGTTGGTGGACATGTGCTGGCTGCCGCGGCTGAACGCGCACAAGCCCGAGATGATTTTCATCAGCGCCGGCTTCGATGCCCACCGCGAGGACGACATGGGCCAGCTGGGCCTGGTGGAGCAGGACTACACCTGGATGACCCAGCAGATCAAGGCGGTGGCCAACCGCCACGCCAAAGGCCGTGTGGTGAGTTGCCTGGAAGGTGGCTACAACCTGAGCGCGCTGGCACGCAGCGTGGAAGCACACATCCGCGCCCTGGCCGAGATTTGAGGAGACTGGTATGCAAGATCCCACCCCGCAAGAACCCATACTGCTGCACCAGCGCGACGCGCGCGGTGTGCACACCCTGACGCTGAACACGCCCAAGGCCTTCAATGCGCTGAGCGAAGCGATGCTGGCCGCCCTGTCGGACAAGCTCACCGAAATTGCCGCCGACCCCGAGGGCCGGGTGGTGGTGCTGGGCGCGGCCGGCAAGGCCTTTTGCGCCGGCCACAACCTGAAGGAAATGAAGGCCCAGCCCGAAGAGGCCTACTACCGGCGCCTGTTTGCCCAGTGCTCCCGCATGATGATGCAGATCCAGCAACTGCCCCTGCCCGTGATTGCGCGGGTGCAGGGACTGGCCACGGCGGCAGGCTGTCAGCTGGTGGCGCAGTGCGATCTGGCGGTGGCAGTGCAGGAGGCCAAGTTCGGTGTGAATGGTATCGATGTGGGCCTGTTCTGCGCCACGCCCAGCGTGCCGCTGGTGCGCAATGTGCCCACCAAAACCGCCATGGAAATGCTCCTAACGGGCGAGTTCATCAGTGCCGAGACCGCCCAGCAGCGCGGGCTGGTGAACCGCGTGGTGTCTGCCGAGGCCCTGGACGCCGAGGTGGAAAAACTGGTGGCCGCCATTCTGGCCAAGCCCCGTGTGGCCATTGCCATGGGCAAGGCCGTGTTCTACCAGCACCGCGAGACCGGGATTGAAGCGGCCTACCAGTTGGCGGGCCAGACCATGGCCTGCAACATGGCCCACGAAGTGGCGCAGGAAGGCGTGCAGGCTTTCATTGAGAAGCGGCCACCCGCATGGCGGGCCGCCTGACGGTGCCGTTGAACTGAGTACACACCCCATGCTCCAAGCGTCTGTGCCACAGGCGCTTTTTTTGTGATCCGTCTGCCTTCATGACCACTCCGAACCTGATCCCCGCGGCTATCTCTGCCCCCGCCACCCCGGCCACCCCGGCTTCCGCTCCCGGCTACTCACCCAGCGCGCTGCTGGAGTTCGACGTGTGGCTCTCCGCGTTCCGCCAGCCCAGTGTGCTCATCGAACTGGCTGTGCTGGTGGGTTGCACCTTGCTCGCGTTCGGTCTGGTGTTCCTGCTGCGCCGCTCCCTGGGGCAATCGGAGGCGCGCTCCATCTGGTTCGGCCGCCGCTGGGTGGACGGCGTGCTGTTCCCGCTCCTGTTGCTGGGTCTGGTGTATGCCAGCCGTACAGCGCTGGATGGGCACCTGGCGCTGGCGGTGCTGCGCGTGGCGGTACCCGTGCTGGTGGCGCTGGTCGTCATCCGCGTCGGGGTCAAGGTGCTGCAAGTGGCGTTTTCCGATGCGCCGTGGCTGCGCCCCATAGAGCGCACCATTTCCTGGGTGGCGTGGCTGAGCATGGTGCTGTGGGTGAGCGGGCTGCTTCCCGTCATCTGGCACGAACTCGATCAGATCACCTGGAAGATTGGTGGCTCCACGCTGTCGGTGCGCACCCTGATCGAAGGCGCCCTGACGGCGGGCGCGGTACTCATCCTCACGCTGTGGGTGTCTTCGGCCATCGAGGCGCGGCTGCTGCGCTCTGCCGTGGGCAACTCCGAGCTTTCATTGCGCAAGGCAGTGAGCAACGCCACACGCGCGCTGCTGCTGTTTGTGGGCCTGATCGTGGCACTCACTTCGGTGGGTATCGACCTCACGGCCTTGTCGGTGCTGGGCGGCGCGGTCGGCGTGGGCATTGGTTTTGGCCTGCAGAAGCTGGCATCCAACTACGTCAGTGGCTTCGTCATCCTGACCGAGCGCAGCGTGCGCATTGGCGACATGGTGCGGGTGGACAACTTCGAGGGCCGCATCACCGACATCAACGCCCGCTCCACGGTGATCCGCTCGCTCACGGGCAGCGAGTCCATCGTGCCGAACGAGTTCTTCATCATCAGCCGGGTGGAGAACCTGTCTCTGGCCGACCCGAAGGTGTGGCAGTCCACCACCGTGAGCGTGGCCTACGACAGCGACGTGGAACTGGTCCGCCGGCTGCTGACGGAGGCTGCCCTGGCGCAACCGCGGGTGCTGCGCGACCCGGCGCCTACAGCCAACCTCGCCACTTTCGGTGCCGACGGGCTGGAGTTCACGCTGGGCTACTGGATTGCCGATCCCGAAGCCGGGCAGTTGGTGCTCCGCTCCGCCATCAACCTGCAGATCCTGCAGGCGTTCCGGGCGCATGGCATACAGATTCCGTACCCGCAACGGGTGGTGCGTGTGCAGGGGGCAGAAAAAGTGCTTGAAGCGGGCGAGTGAGGTCTCTATAATTCACAAAAAAGAACGATCGTTCGTTTTTTCTGGACCGACCGGCTTGGGTCGCTCTACAATGTGACGTTTACGTAAACGTCAATCCCAAACAGATCCCAGATCACAGGAGCTAGTCATGAAGATTTTGGTGCCCGTCAAGCGCGTGGTGGACTACAACGTGAAGGTGCGCGTGAAGGCCGACGGCTCCGGCGTCGATATCGCCAACGTGAAGATGAGCATGAACCCCTTCGACGAAATTGCCGTGGAAGAGGCCGTGCGCCTGAAAGAGAAGGGCGCTGCCACCGAAGTGATTGCCGTGTCCTGCGGCGTGGCCCAGTGCCAGGAAACCCTGCGCACCGCCATGGCCATTGGCGCCGACCGCGCCATCCTGGTGGAAACCAACGAAGAGCTGCAGCCCCTGGCCGTGGCCAAAATCCTGAAGGCCCTGGTGGACAAAGAGCAGCCGGGCCTGATCATTCTGGGCAAGCAGGCCATTGACGACGACGCCAACCAGACCGGCCAGATGCTGGCGGCCCTGGCCGACCTGCCGCAGGCCACCTTTGCCTCCAAGGTGGAGATGGTGGACGGCAAGGTGCACGTGACCCGCGAGGTGGACGGCGGCCTGGAGACCGTGGCCCTGAGCCTGCCGGCTGTGGTCACCACCGACCTGCGCCTCAACGAGCCGCGCTACGTGACGCTGCCCAACATCATGAAGGCCAAGAAGAAGCAGCTGGACAACATCAAGCCCGAAGAGCTGGGTGTGGATGTGGCGCCGCGCCTCAAGACCTTGAAGGTCAGTGAGCCGCCCAAGCGCAGCGCCGGTATCAAGGTGGCCGATGTGGCCACGCTGGTGGACAAGCTCAAGAACGTGTCCAAGGTGATCTGAGCGCGCTGTCCGCGTTCCTTCACCTCACACCCAACAACCCACAAGATTCCAGGAGTCCTTCCATGAGCAACCTCATTCTGGTCGTGGCCGAACACGACAACGCCAGCCTCAAAGGCGCCACGCTCAACACCGTGACCGCCGCGGCCCACATTGCCAAGCACACGGGCGGAGCCATCCATGTGCTGGTGGCTGGCTTCAACGCCGGTGCTGCCGCTGCCCAGGCGGCGCAGGTGCAGGGCGTGGCCCAGGTGCTGCATGCCGATGCCGCCCAGCTGGAGCACGGTCTGGCTGAAAACGTGGCACCCCAGGTGCTGGCCGCTGTGGCCGCTGGTGGCTACAGCCACATCCTGTTCGCCTCCACCGCGCGCGGCAAGAACATCGCTCCGCGCGTGGCCGCCAAGCTCGATGTGGCGCAGATTTCCGACATCACCCGTGTGGACGCCGCCGACACCTTCGAGCGCCCCATTTATGCCGGCAACGCCATGGCCGTGGTGCAGAGCAGCGATGCGGTGAAGGTCATCACGGTGCGCACCACCGGCTTCGATGCCGCCGCCACCGGTGGCTCGGCCGCCGTGGCTACGGCCGCCGCCGTGGGCGACAGCGGCAAGAGCAGCTTCGTGGGCTCCGAACTCGCCGTGAGCGACCGGCCCGAACTCACGGCCGCCAAGATCATTGTGTCGGGCGGCCGCGCCCTGGGCAGTGCCGAGAAGTTCAACGAAGTCATGACCCCGCTGGCCGACAAGCTGGGTGCCGCTCTGGGTGCCAGCCGCGCTGCGGTGGACGCCGGCTACGCCCCGAACGACTGGCAGGTGGGCCAGACCGGCAAGATCGTGGCGCCCAGCCTCTACATCGCTGCCGGCATTTCGGGTGCCATCCAGCACCTGGCGGGCATGAAGGATTCCAAGGTCATTGTGGCCATCAACAAGGACCCGGAAGCCCCCATCTTCAGCGTGGCCGACTACAGCCTGGAGGCCGACCTGTTCGAGGCGGTGCCGGAACTGGTCAAGAGCCTGTAACCTTTCCCTGAAACTCTGGGCGTCCCGCAAGCTGGCGCCCTTTTTTTGGTCTGCCTGCCGCTTTCTGCTTCTTGCTGCAGGCATGGCCGCTATCAGTCACCGGAGACACACGCATGAGCTACATCGCCCCCGTCAAAGACATGATGTTCACCATCGAGCATCTGGCAGGCCTTGAACAGGTGGCCCAACTGCCCGGTTTCGAGGAAGCCGGTCTGGACACGGCCGAGGCGGTGCTGGAAGAGTGCGCCCGCCTGAACCAGGAAGTCATTGCGCCGCTGAACTGGGAGGGCGACAAGTACCCGTCCAGCTTCCACGATGGCAAGGTCACCACCACGCCGGGTTTCCGCGACGCCTACCGCCAGTACGCCGAGGGCGGCTGGCAGGGCCTGCAGCACCCGGCCGACTTCGGCGGTCAGGGCCTGCCCAAGACCATAGGCTCGGCCTGCAGCGAAGTGCTGAACTCGGCCAACATGAGCTTTGCGCTGTGTCCGCTGCTCACCGATGGCGCCATTGAAGCGCTGCTCACCGCTGGCAGCGATGAGCTGAAAGCCACCTACCTGGAAAAGCTCATCAGTGGCCAGTGGACCGGCACCATGAACCTGACCGAACCGCAGGCGGGTTCCGACTTGTCGATGGTGCGCAGCCGCGCCGAGCCGCAGCCCGACGGCACCTACAAGGTGTTCGGCACCAAGATCTACATCACCTACGGTGAGCACGACATGGCCGAGAACATCGTGCACCTGGTGCTGGCCCGTGTGAGCGGGGCGCCCGAGGGCGTGAAGGGCATCAGCCTGTTCGTGGTGCCCAAGTTCCTGGTGAATGCCGATGGCTCTCTGGGTGCCCGCAACGACGTGCACTGCGTGAGCATCGAGCACAAGATGGGCATCAAGGCCAGCCC
>Ga0075154_10001624_pt1 | contig 15774 bp, 14 predicted proteins | sample JI71714BDNA_FD_70965 | JGI IMG/M metagenome (GOLD analysis project Ga0075154, IMG submission 70965) | Wastewater effluent complex algal communities from Wisconsin, to seasonally profile nutrient transformation and Carbon sequestration -... | ecosystem: Engineered > WWTP > Effluent > Algae... | reverse complement strand
TGATGATGAAGTGAGTGACATCGATGAAATTGCTGAACTGATTTCCTATGATCCGGTCCTTTCTTCCAAACTGCTGAAACTGGCAAACAGCGCCTTATACAACTTTCCAAAACAAGTCGAGTCCGTGCAAAAAGCGGTGCAGGTTCTGGGCGATAAACAAGTCTACAACCTGGTGGTGGCCAGTGGCGCGGCCGAAGCTTTTTCCAGCCTGCAACCCAATGTTATTGCACTGGATAAGTTTTGGGAGCACAGCATCAATACGGCATTGATCGCTAAACATCTGGCTTATCAACTGGGGGTTAAAAAAGACGAACCCATCTACTTGTCCGGCTTACTGCACAACATCGGTGAGTTGGTGGTCGTGCAGGTGAAACCAGATATAGCCCGCATTTGCGGGCAGTACCAAAAAGGCAAAAAGCCTTGGTTGAAACAGCAAGAACTGCTTGGGTTTAGCTATGCCGACTGTACGGTGGAACTGCTCAAACAGTGGCAATTACCGGACCGCATTATTCAACCGCTGAAGCAATTGAACCAACCAGAATACTCTGCCGCCAATAAAATTAGCCTGATCCTGCATTTGGCCAGTTGCCTGGCGCTCAGTGAAGCCAATGCCGATGCTTTTCATTTGTATGATCTGGTCGACAAACAAATCCTCGAAGTGTTAGGGCTGAGTAAAGATGACTTGCACGATGCCAGCAGCTTTGCCTTTCTCGAAGGTATGTCGATTCTGAGTTTACTCAATCCGGCGTTATTCAGTATTTTTTAACACTCATCAACCGCATGCAACTGACACATGGGCGACTGGCAGCCAACAGCCAACCGCTCATGTGCACAGCGCTTAGCTCAGTTTCGTATGATCGTCATTTCATCCAGCAAATTTTGCGCGCCATCGACATATTGCATCATCCACAACACAAACCGGATATCCACATGAATGGCCCGGGTGATCGCCGGGTTGAAGTACCAGTCTTTACTGATGGATTCATAGGTTGAATCAAAATTCAGTCCGACCAGTTCCCCTTTACCGTTCATCACGGCAGAACCTGAGTTACCACCGGTAGTATCCGCACTGGACAGAAAATTCAGCGGCACTGAGTTAAATGGCAGCGCCGGTGTTGCAGCCAAATCGCCGTAATAGTAACCATCGTACTGCTTTGCCTGATAAGCCTGTACCAGTTTGGCCGGGAGCTGGAATACACCTGACGGTTGTTGCTTTGCAATCATGCCGCGTACTGACGTAAAAGGCGTCTTGTACACACCATCTGCCGCCGGGTATCCGTCGACATGGCCATAAGTGATGCGCAGCGTGCTGTTTGCATCCGGATAGACAGGTTTGCCTTTACTTTGCTGGAAGGCAATTACCGCCTGCATGTAGGCCGGACGAGTCTTCAATAGCGCTCCCTGAATGGCTTTTTGTTGCTGCTCCAGCGCAATTTGCTGGGCATATACAGCGACCGCCGCTTTGATAAAGGGGTCATGACTGGCGGCAAATTCGGCAGGGGTTTTATCCAACCAGGCCAGCCGGCCTGCGCTATTGCCTAACGTGGTGTTGTCGTACCATGGCTTTAAGCTGGCGCTGATTTGTGCTGCCGTCATGCCCGGCATCAGGCCTAAAGCTTCATCCAGCGCTTTGATCCGCAAAGTAGGTTTTTGCTGCAGGTATACCGTCAGCTGCTGGCTCCACAAGGCCAGATCGACGGTCGGGGCAAAGCTGGTGTCCAAACGTTTTAACCGCCCCTGCCACATCTTCAAGTCGCGTTCCTGATAGCCCAGTTCACGTTCAGCGTCCGGTTTTTGCCGCTCTTGTGCCAGCCGGTACAGATCCTGCGCCGCTTTGAGTAAATCACTGCGTTTGGCATTGTCGAAATACCAAGTCTGTTGCTGATATTGCTGTTCAGCACTGACCACTTCTTTTAGCGCTGCCAGTGCTTGCCGGTGAACCTGACGGCGACTGTCGGCGGCGATCCAGGCTGCTAGCTCTTGCTGTTGCTGCTGTTTGATCGCGTGAATATCGGTGACCTTGAAGCCATCGAGCAGGCCCTGCATCTTTTTCATCCGATTGTTATAGCCTTTGACCACTGAGGCATAACGTACCTGGAGTGCCGGATCCTGACTGCCGAAGGCGTCTATGGTTTGGATCATCTGGGAGAATGTGGTCACACTGGCCGGATATTGCCAGTCGCGGGCAAATGCAATCTCTTCTGCCAAACGATAGCGGCTGGTCTGGCCCGGATAACCGGCCAGCAAAATGCCGTCGCCGGCTTTGACACCAGCGGCGTTGATTTTTAAGTGAAACTTTGGCTGATAAGGCACATTTTCTTCAGCAAAAGGCGCCGGTTTGCCATCTTTGCCCACATAACCGCGCAGAAATGCATAGTCGCCGGTATGACGCGGATATTCGTAGTTATCGATATCACCGCCAAAATTACCGACAGCTTCCGACGGCGCATAGACCAGCCGTACGTCCTGGATCATCAGTTGTTTGATCAGGAAAAATTGCAGGCCATGATGAAAACTCACGACGTTACACCGATAGTTGGCATCGCTTTCACAAGCCCGGATCAGTTGTTTGCGATTATTTTCAATGGCTTCGAATCTGGCCAAATCGCTAAGTGTTCCGGCCAAACTCCCACTCACTTTCGCCGTCACATCTTCCACTAACTCGGTGACATACAATCGTTCCGACGGACCTGCCGGTAACTCTTCGGCCTGAGACTTTGCCAGAAACCCATTAACGATCAGGTTGTTTTCCGCCGAAGCGTTTTGCTGAATAGCGCCGTAAGCACAATGGTGATTGGTGACGACTAATCCCTTAGGTGAGACAAATGACGCAGAGCAGTAACCAAGACTGACAATTGCGTTCATCGGATACTTACTCAGATCGGCAAGATCAGTGGCCGGGATGACAATGCCGCGGGCGCTGAGTTGTAGTTGTAACTGTGGCAGCTGATGAGGCTGCCACTGGCCTTCATCGGCAACGAGCGCGGCACTGAACAACAGTGCCGCCGGAAACAGGAAGTGCTTATACATCAGAAAAATCCGGAAGAGGAAAAGGCCTAGCCTATAACTCAGTTCAGGCGCCGGCAAGCATTGCCGCTGCCAAGCGCACTGCACTGACCAGTTATCGGGTTGGGGCGTGGCGATAGCTCGCTAAAAACGGAACTGCGCCACCAACCGGTTTAAATCCTGCGCACGGCCTTGCATACCATCCATTAGCTTTAATGCGCTACCCGCTTCATGACTTGAATTGGATGCCAGCGCAGCCACTTCACGAATTTGCCCCAACATTTGCGTCAGCGTTTGCGCCTGCTCTGTCGTCGCATTAAACATCCGGTTCACTTGCTCAACCACCGACTTAATTTGATCCTGTACTGAAGCTAATGCAGTACCGGATTGTTCGCACGCCTCCATACTTTGATCCGCCAGCAGGACAGATTGTTGCATCTGTTGATGGGACAATCGGGTTTCCTGCTGAATTTCAGCAATAACCGCCGAAATCTCACGCGACGATGATTCAGCCCGTTGGGCTAGATTGCGCACTTCTTCTGCGACCACGGCAAAGCCCCGCCCCTGTTCGCCGGCACGAGCCGCTTCAATTGCGGCATTCAGCGCCAGTAGGTTAGTCTGCTCAGCGATGCCGCGGATCACACCGACAATTTGGTCAATTTTTTCAGCTTTCGCAGTCAGTTGCTGTAATGCATTTGCTGATTGATGCACGGTATCGCTCATCTGCTGCATTTGGCTAATAGTGCCGTGAATAGCAGCATTCCCCTGCAATACGGCTGTGGAGGTTTGTTCAGATTGCTTCGCGACAATGCCACAACTATTTGCAATATCCTGTGCCGAATGATCAAGCTGCTGCATTGCACTGGCAAGGCTGGTGCTGTGTTGCTCAGTATCATCAGCTTCTTGTTTCAGATGCTTCGATAAATGCTGACTTTGCTCAGTGGCTTCAATAAGAACCTGCGCACTTTGATCAATATCCTGCACGATATGCTGGATCTTGCCAGCGAACACGTTAAAGTTCTGCGCGATCCGGCCTAATTCATCATCACTTTTCACTTCAAGTCGCCGGGTCAGATCACCATCGCCACTTGCGACATCATGCAAACTTTTTGCGACCTGTTTTAACTGCGCTAACATACCTTTACGCACATAGACGCCGATCAGCGTTAACAACAGCAGCGTCACGCCACCGGTGATCAGCAGCAGTCTGGCAACATAGCCTGCCGTTTCAGGTCCTTGTGCAACAATCTGTGCGGTGCTGACATCTAATGATTGCTGCAGATTGTTCAGCGCACTGATCAAAGCAGCGGTATTTTCCCGGTATTCTTTTTGCTGTTTTTGCATCTGAACCAGCGCGTCGAGCGTCAGCTGGATCTGTTGTTTATGCTGGTCAAACAATCGCTGATAGGTATCACCTAACGACGCGCTCCCGAAATTTTGCGGCGCAGCGATGGCAAAAAGGCCCGTCGCGAGGAGACCATCGACAGCCTCCTGTTGGAAGGCAATCGAGTCGTTCAGTTCTTTCAACAGCTCAGCTTTGGGTCCCTGCCGCTTGATTTGCTCCAGAAAATACAATTGACGGAAAAAGCCGATATTCGCTTCCATGCCGCCATCGGCAGCATCCCATTTGCGCTGCAGACCACCTTCCCAGCTGATAGTTTGAGTGGGCGCCTGAACCAAGGTTTCTACCTGGCTATCCCCGACTTCCTCAACGACTTCGCCGATCTCCACAATCTGCGCAACGGTTTTATCAAGGCCAGATGACTGTGTTTGGTACAGGGTAAATTGTTGACTAAGCCTCTGCTGCGTATCAATAAATTGAGTCAAAGTGGCTTGTAATTTTTTTAATAACGCACTATCTGGCAGAGGATTACTAGTCAACTGATTGACCACCGTAGTGAGTTTCTGCTCGCGCAACATAATGGCCGCTGCATCAACCGGTAAGCCCTGCAGCAACTGCTCCATGGCAAAAAGTTGTTCGTCGATCAGAGCAACGGCGTTGCCGGAGTGCTCCATTGCTGGCCAGGCCTGCTCTATCGTGCGCGCCAGGACTTGCGCCTGTTGTTGGTTGCCCCACCAGCCTACTCCTGCAACGGCCACAAACAAGGCAAAAATCAGCAGCAGCCCCCAGTTTGCTTTTTCTCGCAACGTCATGATGTTCTCCCTTCAGAATTGCGCCATCAGCCGCAGTGTGGTAACCAAACTACGGTCCAACGCCGGATCAATATGATGTATCCACTGCACGACCGGCTGCAGTTGTATGTGAGGCGTCACAGCACAGAGCCAGTAAGCTTCAAGCATTTGTTCAGACTGGCGGTCCTGCGCGGTCACTGTGCTGTGCATCAGGCCAAGCTGGTTTCCCGCCACAGGCAACTCCCATACCACGCCAAACATGCGGTGCTGGTGCAGAATATCGACATCATCATTAAGACCTGACCACTCGGCGAACACAGTCACCTCTGCACTGAGCTGATGCTGGTGGTTTAAATACCAGCCGGAGATGGCTCTTAATTGCTGTTCATTCAACGTGGTCCAGTCACCATGATGGTGCCAATAGCCGTAAGAAGTGCGACTTTGCGACGTGACATAACGACCTTCTGCCACCATAAACTGGGAGGAAAAGTCGGTTTGGTTCTGACCTGCAAATAAGCCAGCCATCCATTGAAAACCTTGCTCAGGTTCATAAAACGCACTGCAGGATACGGCAGGGTCGTAATAAGTGGGCAGCGCGATAGCCGTTGGCGTGATCCCGAGCGGAGGCGAAATAAAGCCACCGGCTACGGGTACAAACGCAAACTCAAGATTGGCATCCACTTGCCCGCATTTGACCCTGGTTTCGTCATCAAATTTGTATTGCAGATAAAATTCGTAGATTTTGCTGAACTGGATCGCATCGATGTTGGAAATACCCTGGATATTACCCGTCAGCAATTCACCATTGCGGCCACGAAATGCTTTTAGATTACCAGCCAGCAGCCATTGTGGCCCCATATCCAGCTGCCAGTCCCAGGTGAATAAAGCCCGGGACGCCTGCGATTGCTGGTCCTGATAGCCGGAAAGCCAAGAATTATCATTAATGACACTGACTTCCTGATTAAAGTCAGCAGCGAAAGTAGCAGTGGATAGCAATAAACAGATCCATGCCGGAATAGTTTTAAGTGCCAATTTCATACTTCCCTGTCCCGCATTTTCCAAAGGTATAGGTAGCTGAATGCACGCTGTCAAAGGACTGATAGAAAAACAAAAAACCGGTATCTACCGGTTTTTTGCTGGACTTATCAGGTATCAGGGTCTAATGAAGTGATGCGTTATTGCCGGCACGGCAACTCAGTTATTGTGCGCCAGCGCCCTCTGTACGGGTGAAATCGGGCAACGAAGGTGAACCACATGACCGAACCTGGTAACGATAGCCATAAGGCTGCTTCGGATCGGGTGTGATCACCAGCACTTCATAAAGATTCAGATGGACCAGGTGCTCAGCACCTTGCAACAAACATTGTGATTTACTCAGGCTCTCGACGTGATACAAAAACCAGGCAACCGTTTTATTGATCCAGGGGACTTCTGGGTTAATGCCACTGATACCGGAAGAGCCGGTTCCAAACACATTGATCTCGACATCTTGTGGTCGCGACACGTCACTTGATGCAGAAGCCGATTGCACTGAGGTGCCTGACGGCTGAAACATCTCAGCTGAAACTGCGTTACCAGACAAATACCCAGTCATTGCAGCTGCCAGATAGATAAACACCACCGGCAAAAACACCAGCCTCGCAAGCATCGATGATTTGGGATAAGAACCTTTTAGTAGGTGGCGGCTACGCACACCGAGCGGCCTCAGCATCAATAACAGCATCATGTTCAACATATGTAGCATCATATAGACACTGAGCAAGGCGAACGCCAACAAGAAACTCCAGAACGGTGCCATCAGCATTAAGGTAAGATTGGCGCTAAAGGGCACCACATCAGGTCTGACTCCAATCAGGCTATTGAGCGAACTGTCGGCCAGCGCAAAACAAAAATTGGCGAGCACTGCATAACTGATCAGAATGAAGGCCTTACCGGGCAAGCTATGCCAAACCCGCAAAAAACCTTGCCAGATATCAGTCAGGACCGCGCCAAACAAACTCACACCCAGCACGCCGAGCAGCCATTGCTGGCTTCCCAGGCTCAACATCCAGCCACACGCCAGTAACACAGACACCAGATAACAGCGCTGTGCCAAATCCAGTTGCAGCCAGATCTGACAGGCCTGACTGCGCCAGTGCGTAACACAAGGCTCTGCTTTGGCCCACCAGACTGTCAGCTGTTGCATCTGTTTAACCCTGAGTCGGCTGGGCGCGCCGGATCAAACCGGTGAGCAGCGGTGACAATACAAACATCAAGACGGCAGAAGCGAGACCGATCCAACCTAAGGTCGCAAATACGCCGGCATAGATATTCAGCGCTTCCGGCACTGCCGTGCCTGCGGGCATTGATGCCAAAGCGCCAAAGCGACCCGCGAGCATTTCACCGAAGGCGGACGCGAGGAACCAAACCCCCATCATCAGACTGACCACTCGCGCCACCGATAAGGCGGTTACGGCAGACAGACCAATCGGTGACAACGCCATCTCCCCGATCACGAGGACAAAATACGCCAGAATAAACCACCAAAAGCCGGCAAGCCCGGTCTCAAGCGGGTTGAGTGCGGCATATTGCAAAATAAAATGCGCAAGACCGGCACATAACAAGGCAATGCCAAACTTATTCGGTGCCGACGGGTTCCAGCCTTTGCGGTCCAGCCAAGGCCACAACCAGGCAAAAGGAATGGCCAGCAGGACAATAAAAAACGACGCAACAAAGGTCAGCTGTGATGAATTAAAGGCAAAACTGAACAAGCCAAGATCAAAAGTCGGGCTTTCCATCACCCGGTCCGAATAGGCCAGCCAACTGCCATAAGTTTGCTCATACAAGCCCCAAAACACCGCGGAAATTGCGGTCAGAACCATCAGCATGATCATATTGGCGCGTTCCAGCGCATGGCATTGAATAAAAATAAAGCGGAACCACCAAACCAGCAGAACCAGCGTCAGAGCGACCGCCACGACTTCTGTCGCAGTAATTTCAGCACCCGGTGCCATGCCCAATAAAGCGCCTAAAGCGCCAAAATCGAAACTGATCTGCAGGATCTGTTGCACCACGCCAACGCCGACCAGCGCCAGCAGATAAATCAGCGTCTCACGACGGATGCCTGCTACTTTTTCGGTCAGTAATGCCGGATCGCCGGGCTCCGCCTGACCATGGAAATGTTTGGCGCCTTTGACAAAGATCAGCAGGCCGAACAATAAACCGATACCGGCAGAGCCAAAACCGTATTCCCAGCCATAGGCAATCCCAATCCAGCCAACAAACAAACTGGAGAAAATGGCCCCTAAATTGATGCCCATATAAAACAAAGTGAAAGCAGAATCGCGGCGTGGATCAGTATCGATATAGAGGCGGCCAACGATAGTGGAGATATTTGGTTTAAGAAAACCAACCCCTACCGCGACCAGCGCCAGTGACGCATACATCACCTGCAGCGCCACCACATCAGCACCATTTTCCACCGTGGCCTGTGTCCCTTTGTATGCCATTCCAAGCATCCCGACGGCCATCAATACGCCACCAAAGGTCACCGCCTTACGCATCCCGAGATACTTATCCGCCAGTAAGCCGCCGACAACCGGCAGCGCATAGGCCAAGCCTGCGTAGGTTCCAAGCAGCAGATAGCCATTTTTGTCATTAAACAGATGATGTTGTGTCAGATAGAGAAACAACAGCGCTTTTAAGCCATAAAACGCAAATCGTTCCCACATTTCGGTAAAAAAGCAGACAAAGAGTCCGACCGGATGGCCCAGCCATTGTTTTTGGCGAGCCAGCACGTCATGTGTTGAGGTCATAGGGATCCCGGAATTGATTGTTATCATTATGTACCGCCGGATGCGGCAAGCGCAGTACTATACCATGCTGAAATGATTTAGGAAGTGGCGCCCAGACTGTCTAAAACGACCGTGTCGCGGCCACTCGCCTTCGCCTGATACAGGGCTAAATCTGCACGATGGACGCAATGATCGATGTCCTGGCCGGCATGCAAAGTCGCCACACCATAACTCGCCCGCACAACGATTTCGTCATCGAGGTAAACCAATGGTGATTGTGTTAATTGCCGCTGAAACTGAGTCAACAACTGTAAAGTTTGCTCAGGCGTTTTATCGGTCAGCACCAGCACAAACTCTTCGCCGCCGTAGCGCACAATCAGATCAGCGGCACTGAGTTGTTGTCGCAGTAATGCCGCGAAATGACGTAATACGGCATCGCCGGCCTGATGGCCATACCGATCATTGAGCTGTTTAAAATGATCAATATCCAGCAAAACAAGGCTGATCTGCTCTCCGGCGGCCGCGCGCTGTTGATATTGTGGTGCGACTTTAAAAAAGTAGCGCCGATTGCTCGTTTGCGTCAATTTGTCTGTATTGGCATCACTTCGCAGCTTATCAATCAAATCATAGATATATGAAATCGCCAGACCACCAATACACAAAGTCTCCAACGTCAAAGTGACCAACGTCATCACCATCAACTGCCCTTGTTGGTCGGGCTTGAGCAGATAACCGAAGGCCGGATACAGCAACGGAATCAACACTAAAGCAACCACCGTACAGAGCAGCAGGACACGGTCGCCAAGATTGCCGGGTCTTTGTTGTTGCCGGATCAATGAAAAAGTAATCAGTACCGGAATACAAAAAGAGCCCAAAGCTAATGGCAGCCGGATAAAAATCTCGTTATGCACCGCGGTAAACCAATACATTGCTGCCGCTAAGGCCACCACATGCGCACAGATCCAGCCAAGGACCTGCCAGGTGATGTCAAGTTGATAGCGGGACCTGACTCCGCAGTAAAACAAATAGACACCGCACAAATACAGCACATTGTTGAACACCACAGAGATGAGGTAGAAGTCGGCAAATCGCAGGCAATACACCAGATAAGCGAGAAACTCGACGATAAAAAACCAGCTGAACAGCTTTAAAGCCCGGCGTTGATATAAGTTAGGCTGACCAGGCAAAGAGCGGATGAACAAAAGATAGGCAGCGGTCGCAATAAACAGCACTAACACACTGAACAATATGCTGCTTTGCAGAGATCCGGTTTCAGGCACAGCCATGCGACAACATCCTTAAGTCCAGAGACAATCCGGCACTTCATGAACACTAATCAGGAAACCTGATTTGAGCAAGTACAGCGGTTTATTTTGTCTCTGTTTCTGTAACAGCCAGCTCTTTTTGCTGTTGCTGCCATAAGGCCAATTGCTCGCGGTAATAATCCCAGACACAAGGGCAACAACTACCACTGCCACAACATTCGTTACTGCCGGGCGGTTCAGGTTTTTCAAGCAATTTGACAGGAATGAGCGCTGCAGGCATAAAGACTCCGAAAACTTTACTGGTATCAGGTGCAGATGAACCCACATTACAACCGGATCTGGCAGACAGTGCAACAAATCCCCGCCGGAAAGGTAGCCAGCTATGGTCAAATTGCCGATTTAGCCGGGCTACCCGGCCGTGCACGTCTGGTCGGCAAAGCATTAGGTTATAGTCCGACACCGCTGCCCTGGTATCGGGTAGTGCGCAGCAATCTGAGCCTTGCGTTTGCGCCCGGAAGTCAGGAAGCTTTAGAACAAGCGGCCTTGTTAAGAGCCGAAGGGGTATTGCTACGGGGTGTTAAAGTACCGGCGCAGTGCCACTGGCAACCGGATTTGGCTGAACTGTTGTTTAAACTTCAATTCTAAACACAGGCATTGTTCTGGCCAAAAACCGTTGACCCACAGCAGACTGATGCCATAAGCGCTATCAGCTGCCAGCGCAAAGGCGACCGCTATTTGCGTTCATTGCCCTGAATAAAATAACTGACCTGCGCGCGCGGGTTCAGATATTCATAGACGGCTTGAGGTAAAGCGGAAGGCTTCAACACTTTGCTGATACTGAGTTTGCCTTCCTGCAGGGAAATCACCGGCGCTTCCAGTCGCGGAATTTGTGAGTCATACACCAGCACATTCGGATAGAGGAGTTGGTCACTGTTCACCGACATCACCAGGCCGACCCGGTCGTCACTGAGCTGTACGATAGTGCCGGGCGGATACACCCCCATCATCTTAATCAACTGGCCCATTTCATTGGCGCCGAGCTTGCCTTTCATCGACTTAAACAGATAGGACATGGCGTGATGTGGCGAGCGGGCCTTGGCAACATCGACCGGGTGACACAGATTATCAAACTCATTGACCACGGCGACCACTTTAGCCATCGCATCAATCTCGGCTTCTTTCAGGCCCAGCGGATAGCCGCTGCCGTCCAGATATTCGTGGTGTTGTTCCACCACGGGCCAGGCAGCTTTGGGAAATGACTCCGTCAGCTTGAGCAGTTCGATGCCATAGCGGGTATGCATTTTCAGCAAATTCGCTTCAGGCGCGGATAAAGGCTCAGTCTTGCGCAAAATTTGGGTTGGGATTTTCAGTTTGCCGATATCGTGAAACAAGGCACCGAGGCCCGTCAGTTTGACCTGCTCTGCGCTCATCCCCAGATTCTTAGCCAGCATCATGGACAGGACCGACACGTTTAGCACATGAAAATAGATGCTTTCCTGCTCTTTACTGGCCTGTGAAATCAAATGCAGCACTAACGAATCCGCATTGATAATGGTATCGGCGATTTGATGCACCAGCTCGCTGGCTTCATCGACCGCTTGCAGTGGGCGGCTGCCAATTTTTGACATGACATTGCGCACCTGTACCATCGATTGTTCAAAGGCTTTTTCGGTGCGCTGCAGCTGGCGGCGTTGCTCTTTCGCCTGCTCTATCCGTTCATTCTTTTCCCGTTCCAGTTGAAAACGCAATTCACTGGCATGCTGCGCCAACTCTGCCGCAGGTGCTGCATCTTCATTCGATGCCACACTGCTTTTATCAGGAAAAAAATAAACAAATTCCAAATCCAAAGTCTGGATAATGGCAATTTGCTCATGATTTTCAACTTTGAATTTGTTAGTCAAAAACGGGTGTTTCATCCAGTTCACCGGTAACTGAATGAAATAACCAATTTTGACCTGAGATGGACTTATTTTCGCAACTGACACGCCACACCCTTGATTCGGCACAGAATTTACTGATGCCGGGTAGAAATGACTACTGGAACTGGACTGAGTCTAGCAATCTATCACACAAATGTCTTTGATCTGACTGATGTTCTGTAGTTTTTTGCCGAGAATGGCGGTGAAGTTGTAATTTAAATGCAAACAAGTATCTAATCTGATGTAAGCGGTGCCAATCGACGCTGATAATACTCTGCTAATTCAGCAAAATGCTGCAGCACAAAGTCTGCCTGCTCACGATAATGGCCGTTATCCGGATTCAGATACAAGCAACTGGGCATGCCCGCCGCCCGCGCTGTAGTCAGGTCAAAATGAAAATCACCAATAAACAATAAGTCTGCCGGTGCTTTTTGCCAGTGCCCGGCAATGATCAGCAAGCCGGTCGGGTCCGGTTTGGCCGGTGCATCTTCCCGCGTCAGTACCAGGTCAACTTCAATCCCCAGTCGTTGCAGACAATGCCGGGTAGCGCTGCGCATATTCCGCGTCAGGATCGCCGTCGGAATTTGCTGTTGTTGCAGCAGCGCCAGCAATTCAGCAGCGCCTGGCATCCACTGCGCCGCTGCCGCGCCTGCCAGTTCAAATTGCTCAATGATCGTCACTGCCCGTTGATATTCGGCCCGGTCGGTGATCGTCGACAGATGTTCCAGGATCGGCGTGCCAGCCGGCCAGCCCAGTTGTTGGCACAACAGACTAAAATCCAGTTTAGAGTCGACCAGCGTGCCGTCTAAATCAAAAATCACGCCCTGATGTTCACCCAATTGCATCGATGTTTCCCTCTGTTGCGGTATGGGTCTGAAATACGGCGGCCCAGTCATATTGGCTCAGTTGCTGAATAAACCACAGCAGCGCCTGCCCCGGCTGCGACTGCCGGCGCCAGCCCAAATACAGCATGCTACCGGTCCGCGGCACCTCACAGGCTTTAGCGACCAGAGTGCCTGACTGAATTTCAGCACGGACCAGATGTTCAGGCACAAAACCCACCCCCAGCCCGGCTTGTTGTGCGGCGATTTTGGCTTGCATACTGCTGACCAGCACCCGGCGGCGGCTGTCGTAAATGCCGGAATCCCGCGCCGGTAAATCCAGCGCCGAATCACTGACGACAATAGCGGTTTGTTGTTGTAAGTCTTGCTGCGTCACAACCCGGTCCAGCCGGGCCAGTTCATGATGCGGTGCCACGACAAACACAAAATTCATCTGCGCCATCGGTTCCAGCTGAAACTGACCCGACACCCCTTCGCCGGATAAACCAACCGCTAAATCAGCGCGGCCACTTTGTAACGCTTCCCAACCGCCAGCCATCACTTGTTCTGTCAGCATAATTTGCGTCAAGCGGCCCAGCTGATGGAATTGGTCAATCAGGCTGAACAAAGGCTGCAACGGCACCACCGAATCCACGGCAATCACCAGCTGCCGCTCCCAGCCGGTATCAAGCTGACGAACGGCTTCTTCTAATTGCCGGCTCGCCAGCAACAAATGCCGGCCTTGTTGTAATAACAAGGTGCCCGCTTGCGTCAGCTGGGCTTTTTGCCGGCTCCGGTCAAATAATTGCACGCCGAGGTCGTTTTCTAGCCGCGCGATGGTGTAACTCAGTGCCGAAGGCACCTTGTATAACGACTCGGCCGCGGCGGCAAAACTTCCTTTACGATCAATCGCATCCAGCGCTCTGAGCGCCTCCAGCGTCAAGACAGGCTGTAGCGCCATCCGGACATTCCTTTTGATTCAAATTTTTTGAACATAGACGTCAATTTATTCCGCTTTTTTCAAGATCGCAAGCCGATTACATTGAACTCAACGCAGCAGAACGCACGCAGTAACAGCGGAAGCGGCAGAACTTAACCAGCATATTGGAGCGATACAGATGAAAAATTTAATCAAAACTTTCGTACAAAACACGCAAGACTCAAACAACAGTATCGCCAGCCTGGCGCTGCGGGTTCCCACCGGCATCATTTTCGCTGCACACGGGGCGCAAAAACTGTTTGGCTGGTTTGGTGGTTATGGCTTGCAAGGCACTGCAGGCTGGATGGAAAGCATCGGTCTGACGCCAGGCATTCCGCTGGCACTGCTGGCCGGTGGTGCTGAGTTCTTCGGTGGTCTGGCGTTAATACTGGGTCTGCTGACCCGCCCGGCCGCTCTTGTGCTGGCTATCACGATGCTGGTGGCTATTTTCAGCGTGCACTTTACCAACGGTCTGTTTATGAGCAACAACGGTTATGAGTTTGCCTTGTCGCTGCTGGCTATCAGTGTGGCGCTGACCTTCAGCGGTGCCGGTCGTTTCGCCATCGACAACTGGCTGGCGAAAAAACTGGCATAAACTGGTCACAAACACTTCGGCAACCTGCGGGTTGCCATCCTTCTCGTTTCACAGGTGTTCAGGAGTTAACTTATGATCGAATTAAGAAAATCCAGTCAGCGCGGCAGTGCAGATTTTGGCTGGTTACAAAGCCGCCACAGTTTTTCCTTTGGCCGCTATTATGACCCGGCTCACATGGGGTTCTCTGCCTTACGGGTGATCAACGACGATCGGGTCAGCCCGGGTGCGGGCTTTGACACCCATGGCCATCGCGATATGGAGATTATCAGTCTGGTGCTGGATGGTGTGATTGCTCACCGGGATTCCACCGGTGAAGTCGCGGAACTGCCAGCCGGTGAATTTCAACTGATGAGCGCAGGCCGCGGCATTATGCACAGTGAATTTAATGCCAGAGCCGACCAACCCCTGCATTTTCTGCAGATTTGGCTTGAACCAGACAGCGTCGGTGGTGAACCGGGATACCAGCAAAAGCCCTTTGCGCAGACGGCAGGTCTGACTCTGGTTGCGTCAAAAGATGGTGCTGAAGGCAGCCTGACACTGAAGCAAAACGCCAAGCTGTATCAACTGCGGCTGGATGGTCACAGCACGCTGGACTACCAGACTCAAGCCGGGCGCAAGCTGTATGTGCATCTGGTGAGCGGGACCTTGAGCGGTCACAGTGGCGGTCAGACTTTTGCTCTGCAGCCGGGCGATGGTGTGAAAATCGCCGATCTGAGCGACTGGCAATTCAGCAGTGCGGCAGAACCGGTGTTTGCCCTATTGTTCGATTTGCCCTGATTTGCAGCCCGATGGGCTCTCATCCTAAGCAAAAGCCAGTCGCAGCGAGCGACTGGCTTTTTTATCATCAAGCGCAGCGAAGGTCTGCTTAACGCCCTTGTACTCTGATCGTTCCTGCAACGGACACTGCAGCAATATCCTGAATATCCACATGCCCTTTCACATAGTGCTTCAGATGCTGATATACCGCAGTATTCCCGGCCTGAAAGGCGAAGCTGGCAACCGGTAAGTCGTTGCACAACAATTTATTGGCAGCGACCGCCGGCCGGATCCGGTTGAACCGCAAGTCTTGCTTAAAATCACTTTTAGATGCAGTGGCGGCACTAAGACATAACGCCGTTTCCATCGACTGATCTGCTGCAACATAACGGCTTTCTGCGGCCAGAACTGAGGTACTGAAAATACAACAAAAAACGAAGGTTAATGTACGCATGATGGCTCTCCTGTTTGCGATGCCGTATTCAGAGTCGCACATCAGTCGCAAATAGTTGTGAACAGCCGGCGTC
>Ga0075154_10001619_pt1 | contig 15811 bp, 13 predicted proteins | sample JI71714BDNA_FD_70965 | JGI IMG/M metagenome (GOLD analysis project Ga0075154, IMG submission 70965) | Wastewater effluent complex algal communities from Wisconsin, to seasonally profile nutrient transformation and Carbon sequestration -... | ecosystem: Engineered > WWTP > Effluent > Algae... | reverse complement strand
GGTCGCTGCCCTTGCCCTCCCAGGAATAGCTGAAGATCTTCGGGTGGGACCCGGCCTTCATCGTCTTCAGCCCGAAGCCGCGCCCGACACGGTCCTTGCGATGGGCGACGGCCCAGACCACCCAAGAGACATCGTTCTCGATGGTCTTCTTGAAGCGGTTGGTCGGGCAGGTGATGACGGCCATCACTTCAGCCGCGCGCATTTTCAGGTCGACGCGCAGGGGCGTGTGGTCTGCCCGGAATTCAAGGCTTTGCAGCCGGGCCAGCATCGGCGCGCCGCCGTGTGAGCTGTCCAGCTTCCAGCACGCGTAGTCCACAAAGGTAACGTCCTGCGCCGTGGGCGGGCCTTCGCCTTCAAGGGTGTAGGTCAGCGTGTCCGGGTTGGTGAATTGCAGTCGGATGGGCACGTCAACCTTGTAGGCGGTGGTCCCATAGACTCCGGCATTGTCCTCCCACCGGCCCGAGGCCTTGGCGGTCAGCTTGTAGCGTCCGCAGGCTTCCATCGCGGCGCGAAGTTCGGCTGACCGCTGGGGGTCGGCGATAGCCTCGCCGCTGACCCCGACAAGCTGGCGCTGGCGTTCGTAGGCAAGGCCGAAGGCGGCCAGCTGGGGCAGATCGCCGGTCGACTGGCAGATCTTCACCTTTTCCGGGAAACACATCTCCCAATAGCGATCCAGAAACTTGGCGATGATGTCCTGATCGGTCAGCGGGTCGCTGATGCCCAGCAACTGCCGTAGCTTGTCGATCCCGTTGACCGACCGGGTTGCGGCTTCGATGGTTTCGCAGTCGGCGGCGGGACTGGCCACCAGCTTTTGCCAGCCACGGAGGATAAGGCGGGAAGCGTCGTCGCGGATCAGTCTGGTGGCCTCGGCCGCGGCGGCTTCAGAGGTCTCCTCTGAATCGAGCAGCTGGGCAACACGGATGTCGGCGGCGATTTCGGTGCGAAGGCGGTCTTCCAGCCGGGTTTGCTTCCAGCGGTCGAGTTGGAGGTTCGCACGGTCGGCAAAGCTGACACCCGCGCCGGAAAAATGGTCGATGGGGAGGATGATCTTGTCGGTGCCATGCACGGGAATGTGCAGGAAGGCGTCGGCCCCGTCTGCGTAAAAGCCCCAGTGAAGCCGACTTTCCGGCGGGATCGCGGTTTTCGGGGTGATCTCTAGTGTGGCGGTCTGCGCGAGTTCCAACCCGTCGGGTTTCAGGACCAGGCCGATGATCGCGCCTGCGCCGTCGGGGAGGCCCGAGGTGGTGGCGATCGGGGTCGCGGTGATGCGCGTATCGGTCAGAAGTGCGCCTTCGGGGAGGGTCAGGACGAAGCTGTCACCGGCAGCGTTCTTCAGCTTGAGCTTGCCGCCATCGGGGCCGAGGATCGCGGTTTCAGCCCCGTCCTCCTCCAGTGCGAGCGTGAGATAAAGCGGGTTGGCTGGGGCGTCGAGGAAATCGTCGATCTCGTCGGCGAGGACAGACAGCGGCCAGAAGGTCAGCAGAATAACCCATTTGAACATGTGAGTCGCTCCGGAAAACGGAGCGATGCTAGCACGTATCCGCTACAGTTCGATCTCGCCGTTCGGGCCGGGCTGAGGCAGGGCGTCGGGTTTTGGCACCAAGGGCGCGTTGCGGCGGATCAGGATGTCGCCGTTGTCGAGCATCACCGGGGCGTCGTAGTTCTTGATGTCGTCGATCAGGGCGATGAGTTGCTGAAGTTTGGGGCCCAGTTCCTTGAGATGCGGCTCCATCTCGTCGAGCGCCTTGCCCATTTCGTCCAGTGCGGGCTGCATTTCCGTCATCATGCCGCGCATCACCAGCTTCATGCCCTCTTCCATCAGGCTGAAGCCGTCATCTTCGGAGGGCGGCACGGCAGGGGCGTCCTCGGCAAAGGCCGGGGCAGAGATGAGGCAAAGGGCAAGGATCAGTCTCATGTCCCGAATATGGGGACCGAGGGCGGCGATTTCAAATCACATCTGGCAGGTCGATGGTCACGGGGAAATGGTCGGAGGCCTGCAGGAGCGCCTCGCGCAGTTCGGGGACGGCCATGATCCGAGGGTCGTTGAACGGGTGCCAGATACGCCAGTCGGGGCCTTTTGCGGCAAGGTCGGGGGACACCATGATGAAGTCGAGGAGCGCCTCGAAGAAACGCTTCTGCGGGGCAAGGTAGAAGCGGGCCGAGGTCGGGGTGATCCCGACCTTGGATTGCAGGGCCATGCTGGCATGGGGGTCAGTCAGACGGGTCGCGGGGTCGGGAGCGGTGCCGAGGACGATCTCGATCCCGGAATGGCCGAAGAGTTTCTCGAATTCGTCGATGCCGGGGCCGTCGTTGAAATCGCCCATCACGATCAGGCTGTCGCCATGCGCAAGGTGGCCTTCGACGCGCTGCCTGAGCCAGAGGCATTGGGCGAGCTGCTTGCGACGGTTCTCGATGGACAGGCGGATCTGCGCCTCGCGGCCGATGGCGCCGTAGGGGTTCTTCGACTTGGCATGGACCGAGATGGTGCGGAATGTGGTGCCGCCGGAGGTGGTGAGAGCAAGTTCCAGCGGCGGTTTCGAGAAGCGGATGGTTTCCGAGATGTTGTCGGCGTCAAGGTCGTAGCGGAAGGTGGTGTCGAAGCGGGGTGCGTCGTGCGAGCCGTGGCTGGTCGAGGGCTGGCCCTGCGGGGCGTGGCGGGCGGTGAGGCGGTCGGGGTCGTAGAGGAAGGCGATTTCCTGTTCGGTTTCCGAAGGATAGCCGATGATCGCCTTGCGGGCACGCAGGCCGGCGGCGCGGGCGAAGGTTTCCAGCGCCTTCACGGTCGAGCGGCGGCCGTTGGTGTCGGGCGCCTCGATGATGGTGATGCCGTCGGCGTCCAGCGCCGTGAAGACGATGGCAAGGGCGGCAAGTTGTTCGCCCCGGGTGATCTTGTAGCGGGTGGAGGGTTCGCGGTCGTCAAGCATCCGCCCCGCGTCGTCGAAGAGGGCGTTGAACCATTCGACGTTGTAGGTGGCAAGGCGCAGCGGGCGCTTGGTCATGCGGCTTCTTTCGCGCTGATCTCGCGCCAGGCTTCATTGATCAGTTGCAACCGGCGTTCGGCGAGTTTCATCGCCTCCGGGGGCACGCCGCGGGACTGGAGGACATCGGGATGGGTGTCGCGGACGAGGGTTTTCCAGGCCTTGCGAGCCTGGTCCCTGGTGGCGTCATGCGGCAGGCCGAGGACATCGTAGGGGTCGCGGGGGGCGCCTTCCACAAGGCGGGAGCGAACGATCTGGAAGCAGCGCTCGTCAAGGCCGAACTCTTCGGCGACATGGGTGAGGAAGGCGTCTTCACCGGGGTGGTAGGACCCGTCGGCGATGGCGATCTGGAACAGGGCCTCCAGGATGTCGACCAGGACATGATGGTCGTCGGCGCAGATCCTGTGGCCGTCCGGGTTGAAGAGGCGGGCGATCTTGCGGGCGTAGGCGTCAAAGCCTGCCACGTCCTGGCGGGCGAGATTGTAGACATGGGCGGCGTGGTCTTCCTCGCCGTCGGGGAAGGTGAAGATGCGGCGGAAGGCGGTGACTTCGTCGCGGGTGACGGTGCCGTCGGCCTTGGCCATCTTGGCGCCAAGGGCAAGGACGGCGATGGTGAAACCGATGGACTGTTCCGGCGCGGGATCGGCGCGCAGGCGGTCGAAGACCACGGACAGGGGTTCACCCCGGGCGAGGGCGGCAATGGCTTCGGAGATGCGGGTCCAGATCGACATGGGGGGAGAATAGCGGGCGTGGCGGCGGATGTCAGAGGAATTTCTGCATCAGCACAAGGTCCATGTAGCGGCCGAACTTGAAACCGGCCTGCGGGACCGTGGCGATGTGGGCATAGCCCATGCGGGCGTGGAAGGCGCGCCCGGCCGCGTTTTCGCCCGAGACGCCGGCGATCATCTGGTGCGCCCCACCCGCGCGGGCATGGTCCTCGATGGCGGTCAGCAGCGCGCGGCCAAGGCCGTTGCGGGGGGTGTCGGGCAGGAGCGAGATCGAATGTTCCATGCAGGTCGCATAGCCCTGGCCACCGCGGAACTGACCATAGCTCGCCTGTCCGACCACGGTGCCCGCAACCTCGGCCACCAGGAAGGCGTGGCCGTCGGCGGCTTTGGCGGCGATCATGGCAAGGATGTCGTCGGCGGTCTTCGGGACCGGGTTGAAGGTGACGGCGGTGTTGAGGATCCAGTGGTTGAGAAGCGCGGCGAGGGCGGGGGCGTCGGCAGCCCGTGCGGGGCGGATCATGTCAGGACGCGGGGGCCCTGGGGCGTGTCGAAGGTCGCGCGCAGCGCATGGTAGGGGCCAAGCTGGATGTGGACGCGGGGGTCGGTCAGCCCGTGCAGGGCGGCGTGCAGGGCGGGGGCGTCGGGGTGGGTGATGTCCAGTCGGGTCAGCCGGATGCCATGGTCGCGGAGCGATTTCGCGGGGTGAAGGTCGCCTTGCCACTGGATCAGCGCGGGGAAACAGTCGTTGTAGGGAAGCTTGCCGGTCACGGGGACAGCAAAGCGCCAGCGGTAATCGCCGCGTTGCAGATCGGTCGCGGTGCCGGTCCCGGCGGGCGCCGCGGCAAGTGCGGCATCGAGGTCGTCGGTGCGGCAGATCCAGTTCGTCAGCCGCGGCGGACCCCGGAAATGATCCAGGTCGAACCAGCGCGGATGGTCGGGTTTCGGGGCAGAAGGATCGGTGGCGATGACCTCGAGATAGAGGTCTCCCAGCGACAAGAGCCGGTTGTGCGTCGACATGAGCGGGTGCTTGCCACCGCCCGTGACCGGCACGCCAAGCACCCTCTCGACCCAGTCGGCCCCTTCTTCCAGCGTCCCGGCCGAGACGGCGATATGATCCAGAGCCAGCATCATTCCCCCGGCCTCAGGACGACCTTGGTCTCGGCCTTCATCGCCAGTGCAAGGGCCGCGAAACGGGCCTGCGCGACTTCGCCGAACAGGCCGAGGCCGTCTTCGGTGAGGGCGAGGGTCAACTGGCGCTTCTTCAGGTTCCAGCGGAGTTCCCCGGCCTGTGCGGGATCGCCGATCGAGAACATCGCGCCGAACCGCATGGCCTTGCCCAAGGCTTCGGCCTCCTGGATGTCGGTTTCGGTAAGGAGGCGGAAGAGGGGCTCCATCCGGCTGCCGGCCCGGCTGTTCTTGTAGCGGTGCAGAAGCGCGAGGCCAAGGAACACGCGCCCCGGATGGTCGAGCCCGCCAAGGTTGGCGCGCGTGGCATTGTCGAAGCAGGCCTCGGCCCGGTAGTCGGGGTGGGCGCGCCAGGTGGTGTCGTGCAGGAGGCAGGCGGCCTTGATCAGGCGCAGCCGGTCCTCGGTCGCGCCCTTGAACAGGGGCTCAAGGAACGTGAAGAGCTTCTTGCCGAAGCCCGGGATCCGGGCCTGCGTCAGTTCGGTCATCCGTGCGGCCTCGATCAGCGGGTCGCGGGCGCGCAGGCGGTCGGGCATCTGTTCGAAGAGGAGGCCCTCACGGATGCCATAGGCCGAGACATCGATTTCCGAGGGTTTCAGGATGCGGATGATCTCACGCAGCACCTCGCAGGCGAGGGGGACCAGCTCCATCCGTTCGGCCGAGGTGCCGGTGCGCCCGCGCAAGGCGGGCAGGTCGGTGGTCTGGAGCCAGTCGAGCGTGGCCAGAAGACCGTCGGGCGTCATGCGGTATTCGTGCAGGACGGTGAGCGGGTAATTGCGCCGCTCCATGTCCAGCCGCGCGATGACCCGCCAGCTGCCACCGACAAGATAGATGCGGTCACTGTCCGGCTTGATCTCTTTTGCGGCGGATTCGAGGATCGCGTCGATATGCGCCTTGCGTTTCTTCGGATCGGTCGAGACCTGCTGGAGCCGGAACGGGCCGAGGGGGGTCGAGACGCGCCTGCCGACGCGACCCTCGCCGATGCGGGCCAGTTCCATCGAGTTGCCGCCGATGTCGCAGACGATGCCGCGCGCCTCGGGCCAACCGAGGAGGACGCCCTGGGCGGACAGCCTCGCTTCTTCGTCGCCGTCGATGACGTGAAGTCTGAGTCCGGTTTCGCGCAGGACCTGGGTCTGGAACTCGGCCCCATCCTCGGCCTCGCGCGTGGCGGCGGTGGCGACGACGGTGAAGGGGGCAATGTCCATGCCCTTGGCGAGAAGCGAGAAGCGTTTGAGCGCAGCCAGCGCCCGGGCCTTGCCTTCGGGATTGAGCCGGCCGGTCTGCGCAAGACCCTTGCCAAGCCCGCACATGATCTTTTCGTTGTAGAAATAGGCAGGCGAACGCGCGGCGCCGTCGAAGACCACCATCCGGACCGAGTTCGAGCCGACATCGACCACGCCGACACGGGACAGCGCACGCGCGGACGGGTCATTGAACAACGGCTTGCCGAAGGGCCCCCAGTCGCCCGCGTCGTCATCATCGTCGGATTGGGGCGCGGGTCCGTCTGCGGCCATGGAAGATTCCTCCGGGGTCGTGCGGCGGTATGGTGCCGCTGCGGCGGGGCAGGGTCAACGGGTCATGGCTGGACACATGCTCCGTTGCAGTGACCGTGCCCCAGGGTCGCCGTCAGCGCCGTTTCGGCTTCGAGCCGGCCTTGTCCGCCATGACGCGGGCGGCCTCGGCGGCAGCGCGCAATTCCTCGGCGATTTCCTCGGCTTCCTCGGGGTCGAAATCGAGCGGCAGTTCGATGCCGCCTTCGGCCTCGATGTAGATGCGGACCATCCCCGAGTCGGTCGGCCCGATCTGGATATTCGCGGCGATGTCGCTGGGGTTGTTGATGCCCATGGTCGATGCTCCGGCTTTGGCCCGGGGTAGCGGGCGACAGGGCAGGGTGCAAGGAAAAACCGTGGCGAGGGCGATGGCAAAGGCGCTTGCATTTCGGGGGGAGGGGGGCTAAATCGCGCGCTGAGTGCAGCTTTAGCTCAGTTGGTTAGAGCACCAGATTGTGGATCTGGGGGTCCCCCGTTCGAGCCGGGGAAGCTGTACCATCCTTCCTTTCACCGATGGGTCAGGCCGACCGCACTTTGCGGCAGCGGGGCTTTGTGCCATGCTCTGCGCATTCAGGCGGTTGCCCGCCAAGGCATTTTGTCACACACCCTTTTGTGCCGGAGGTCCCCATGTCCGCCGAAACCGTTGCGTCCCCGCCGATCACCCCGCCCTGGCGCGGAAAGAAGATCGTGATCTTCGCCGATGGGACCGGGAACAGCTTTGCCACCCAGGAATCGAACATCTGGCGTCTGTATTCGGCGTTGGACAAGACCGAGAAATCCGGCGTCACTCCGGCAGAGTTGCAGCTTGCGCGGTACATTCCCGGGGTGGGGACGGCATCGAACCGCCTTCTGCGGGCGATCGACGGCGCGACGGGGATCGGTGTGCCGTCGAACGTGCGCAAGCTTTATCGGTTCCTGTGCTGGAACTGGCAGCCGGGAGACGAGATCTATCTGTTCGGCTTCTCGCGCGGGGCCTTCACGGTGCGCACGCTGGCCGGGATGCTGCGGTTTCAGGGCTTGATGCCGATGATGATCGGCGACCGGGCCGTCACCGATGCCGAAATGAAGCGCAACGTGAAACGCGCCTGGGAGGCCTACCGGGCGCAGACGGCTCCACTTTGGGACGGGGGCCTGAAGACTGCGCCCTGGATCGGGGCCTTGCGATGGCTGCGCGACCGGGCGATCAGCGCAAAGCGGCGGCTCTTTCGCCAGCCCACCCATGCCGACCTGCTTGCGGCGCGCGACGCAAAGCTGCGACCGGCCCTCTCCGGCGAGGTGCCGACGGATCAGCAGGGCGGCGAGGTAGGCATCCGCTACATGGGCCTCTTCGATACGGTCGAGGCCTACGGCTTTCCCTTCGCCGGCTTGCGCGAGGCCTGGAGCTGGCTGGTCTGGCCGATCATCTTCCGGAACCGGGTTTGCGCGCGGATCGTCACCCGGGCGGATCATGTTCTGGCGCTGGACGATGAGCGCAAGACCTTTCACCCGTTGCAGTTCGACCAGACCGATGCGGGGACGCCCGCATCGCCGACCCTTGTGCGCGAGACCTGGTTTGCCGGAATGCATTCGGATGTCGGCGGCGGCTATCCTGACGATGCCGTGGCAATGGACCCGCTACTGTGGATCATGGATGCGGCGGAGGACGTTGGCCTGCGGTTCGGGCCCGGCGCGCGCGAGGCCTTTGCCGCGCGGCGCTATCCCCGCGCGCTGATCCACGATTCGCGCGGCGGCCTGGCTGCAAGCTACCGCTATGCGCCGCGACCAAAGCCCGCGGACGACAGGCATGGCAGGGGCGCGCCGGTCCTGCACCGGTCGGTCCTGCAGAAGATCCAGACCGGGGCGGATGGCTATGCGCCGCTGTTGCTGCCTGCGACCCCCAGCGTCTGCGATGGGCCGGCGACGCATGAAACCTGCGGGCCCGCGCCGATGGAGCGCGATCCAGGGTTCGATGAGCGGGCGCGCAGGATGGTCGGCTGGCGGGAAAAGGTGAACCGGGCGCAGATCTTCTTTGCACTCCTGTTCGTGATCCTGCCGGCTCTGGAGCGGATGAACTTGCCCTTGGCCGCGAACCTCTGGTCCAGCATCAAGGCCATCGTGCTGGCCTGGGCGGCGGCGCTGCGCCTGTCCTTTGATCCGCTCTGGGCGCTGTACCGCGACATCTGGCCCTGGGCTGCGGTGCTGCTGGCGGTTTCCGCCGCTCTTTGGGTGTGGTCGGGTGCCTTGAAGGGGCAGATCAAGGACCTGGCGCTGCGGGTCTGGCGGATTACCGGCTGACGGGGTTTTCCCGGTCTGGGGTGGCGGCTAAGGTGCTCGCCCCAAGCCTTGAGGATTCGCATGAGCCTGACCCAGATCCCCCGCCTGATCGCCACGGAAATCGCGGCGACGCCGCAACAGGTCTCGGCAGCGGTGGACCTTCTGGACGGCGGCGCGACGGTGCCTTTCATCGCGCGCTACCGGAAGGAAGTGACAGGGGGGCTGGACGATACCCAGTTGCGGAAACTGGAGGAGCGGCTGGGCTACCTGCGTGAGCTTGAGGCGCGGCGTTCGGCAATTCTTTCGTCGATCACCGAACAAGGAAAACTGACGGAGGCCTTGGCGAAGTCGATTGCCGGGGCGGTGACGAAGGCCGAGCTGGAGGACATTTACCTGCCCTACAAGCCGAAGCGCCGCACAAAGGCGATGATCGCGCGCGAAGCGGGGTTGCAGGGGCTGGTGGACGCAATCCTGGCGGATCGTTCCGCCGACCCGTCGGTTCTGGCGCGCGGGTTCCTGTCCGAGGGGTTCACCGACACGAAGGCCGCGCTGGAAGGGGCGCGGGACATCGTGGCGGAAGGGCTGTCTGAGGATGCCTCGCTTCTGGGCCGGTTGCGCGACCACATGCGGAAGGTGGGGAAGCTGTCGGCGAAGGTCATCGCGGGGAAAGAAACGGCGGGGGCGAAGTTCTCGGACTATTTCGCGCACACCGAGGATCTTTCTCGGGTGCCCTCGCACCGGGCGCTGGCGATGTTCCGCGGGCGGAACGAGGAGTTTCTTACGCTGGACCTTGAGGTGGATGCCGACAGCCCGCGCGGGGAAAGCCCGAGCGAGCGGGCCTGTGGCGCCGCGGTGGGGGCCTCGGGTCAGGGCGCGGGGGACAAATGGCTGCGCGAGGCAGCTGCCTGGGCCTGGCGGGTGAAGATCAGGACCTCGCTCACGCTGGACCTGATGGCGGAATTGCGCGAGGCGGCGGAGGCTGAAGCGATCCGGGTATTTGCGCGGAACCTCAAGGACTTGCTGCTGGCCGCGCCAGCGGGGGGCAAGGCGACGATGGGCCTTGATCCCGGCATCCGGACCGGGGTGAAGGTCGCGGTCGTGGACGCGACGGGGAAAGTTGTGGCGACGGATACGGTCTATCCGTTCCAGCCGAAGAACGACCTGAAGGGCGCGCAGATGGCGATTGCGAAGGCGATCGGGGCGCATGGGGTCAAGCTGATCGCCATCGGCAACGGGACCGCCAGCCGCGAGACCGAAAAGCTGGTCGCCGACCTTCTGGCGCTGCTGCCGGGGGAAAAGCCGGTGAAGGTGATCGTGTCCGAGGCGGGGGCCTCGGTCTATTCGGCCAGCGAGCTCGCGGCGCGGGAGTTTCCCGATCTGGACGTGTCCTTGCGCGGTGCGGTCAGCATTGCCCGGCGCTTGCAGGACCCCCTTGCCGAGCTGGTGAAGATCGAGCCGAAGGCCATTGGCGTCGGCCAGTACCAGCACGACGTGGACCAGCACCGGCTGGCAAAATCGCTGGACGCGGTGGTGGAAGATGCGGTGAACGGGGTCGGGGTGGACCTGAACACGGCATCCGCCCCGCTGCTGGCGCGGGTGTCGGGCGTGGGGCCGGGGCTGGCCGAGGCGATCGTGGCGCATCGCGATCAGAACGGACCTTTCGCCACGCGGAAGGACCTGCTGAAGGTCGCGCGGCTGGGGCCGAAGGCGTTCGAACAGGCGGCGGGGTTCCTGCGGATTTCGGGCGGGAAAGAGCCGCTGGATGCCTCGTCCGTGCACCCGGAAGCCTATGACGTGGCGCGCAAGATCGTCGCAGCCTGCGGGCGGGACATTCGCGCCATCATGGGCGACGGTGCGGCGCTGAAGTCGCTGAACCCGGCGAGTTTTGTGGATGAGCGGTTCGGCTTGCCCACGGTGAAGGACATCCTGTCGGAACTGGAAAAGCCGGGCCGCGACCCCCGGCCCTCGTTCAAGACGGCGACCTTTGCCGAGGGGGTGGACGAGATCGGCGACCTGCGGCCCGGCATGGTGCTGGAGGGCACGGTCACGAACGTCGCGGCTTTCGGGGCATTCGTGGACATCGGCGTGCATCAGGACGGGCTGGTGCATGTGAGCCAGTTGTCCGACAGCTTTGTGAAGGACCCGCATGCGGTGGTGAAGGCGGGGGACGTGGTCAAGGTCCGGGTGGTCGAAGTCGACGTGCCACGCAAACGGATCGGGCTGACGATGAAGTCGGACGGCGGGGCCAGTGCGAAGGACCAGGCGCGGGAGCGGGGGCCTTCGGCGGGCAAGCCGGTGCGGGGACCGATGCAGTCGGGGCCGCAGGGGGGCGGAAATGCCTTTGCCGATGCGTTGAAGGGCAAGTTCGGGCGGTAGGGTGCAAAATCCTTGAGTAAGGATTTTGACAAGTTTCTTTCTTAGGAAATTCGGGTTCCCCGGGTCTGTCGGCGGCTTCTGGACTTCGCCGATTGCGGTTGTGCAGGTCGACCAAGGGACCAAAATCCTTCGAAGGATTTTGCAAAACTTTTCGAAAAGTTTTGCGCCCCTGTCAGGCCGCAGCGCCTCCGACCGTCAGGCCCTGGATCAGCAGGGTCGGCTGTCCGACGCCCACCGGCACCCATTGCCCGGCCTTGCCGCAGTTGCCGATGCCGGGGTCCAGGGCAAGGTCATTGCCGATGGCGCGGATGCCTTTCAGCGCGGTGGCCCCGTCGCCGATCAGGGTGGCCCCCTTCACCGCCTCGCCCACCACGCCGTTCCGCACCCGGTAGGCCTCGGTGCAGGAGAAGACGAACTTGCCCGAGGTGATGTCGACTTGCCCGCCGCCGAAGCCCACGGCGTAGATCCCGTCCTTCAGGCTGGCGACGATCCCTGCCGGGTCGTCCTTGCCGGACAGCATGTAGGTGTTGGTCATCCGGGGCATCGGGATATGGGCAAAGCTTTCGCGCCGCCCGTTGCCGGTGGGGGCGACGCCCATCAGGCGGGCGTTCTGGCGGTCCTGCATGTAGCCGACGAGGACTCCGTCATCGATCAGCACGTTCCGGGCCGAAGGCGTGCCTTCGTCGTCGATGGAGATGCTGCCACGCCGGTCGGGAATTGTGCCATCATCAAGGACAGTCACGCCTTTTGAGGCGATCTGTTTCCCCATCATCCCGGCAAAGGCCGAGGTTTCCTTGCGATTGAAGTCACCCTCCAACCCATGCCCGATCGCCTCGTGCAACAGGATGCCGGGCCAGCCGGGGCCGAGGACCACGTCCATCACGCCGGCCGGGGCGTCTACCGCGCCAAGGTTGACCTGGGCGATGCGCAGGGCTTCGGCGATCATCGGTTTCCAGGTCTCGGCGGCCATCAGTGCGGCGAGACCATGCCGGCCGCCCTTGCCCATGCCGCCCTGTTCGCGGCGGCCGTTCTCTTCGATCATCACGCTGACGTTGAGGCGGGCCATAGGGCGGATGTCTGCAAGGCGGTTGCCTTCGGGGCGGAGGATCTCGACTTCCTGGATGCTGGCCGAAAGCGCGGCGGAGACCTGAACCACCCGGGGGTCAAGGGCGCGGGCATAGGCGTCGATTTCGCGCAAAAGGTCGATCTTCACCGGGAAGGCGGCGTCGGCCATCGGGTCGTCGGGGCGGTAAAGCCGGGTATTGGTGCCCCGCGGAGGCGGCGCAAGCGTGCCGCCACCGGCACCCACGGCAAGGCGGGCGGTTTCCGAAGCGCGGCGAAGGGCGGTCTCGGTGATTTCGGTCGAATGGGCGTAGCCTGCGACCTCGCCCCGGACAGCGCGAAGGCCGAAGCCCTGCGTGGCGTCATAGGTCGCCTGCCGGATCCGCCCGTCGTCAAGGACGATGCTTTCAGCCCGGCGGCGTTCAAGGAACAACTCGCCATCATCCGCCCCTGCCGTCGCCTCGCGCAGGGTGGCGAGGGCGGCAGCCTCGTCCAGATGGGTGTCGAACGGGCGGAAGGCGGCTTCGGTCATCGGCGGGGCTTTCTGAGGGTCAGGGTGCAGAGATGGGCCGTCGTGCGGGCAGGGTCAAGGACCGATGGTCCGGTCGATGAAGTCGGCCTCTGCGGCCCAGGTGGCGGGAGAGAAGAGCGCATCATGGCCGACGGGGCCAAGCGAGAGAAAGGTCTTGGGGTCGCGTGCCGCGTCGAAAAGCCGCCTGCCGAAGCCCTGCGGGATCACGCGGTCGTTCTGTCCATGCAGGATGAGAAGCGGTGCGCCGATCCGGTCGATGTGATCGCGTGAGCGGTACTGGTCCTTCATCAGCAGTCCGACGGGAAGCCAGGGGTAGGCCTGGCGGGCGATGTCGACGGCGGCGGAGTAGGGGGCTTCCAGGATCACTGCTGCGACCGGGTTCTGTGCGGCGGTGACAACGGCGGGTCCGGTGCCGAGAGACTCGCCGACGAGAACGATGTGATCCGGCGGGATGGCACGGGCGCGCAGGTGGTCGTAGGCCGCCTTGGCGTCAGCGAGAAGGCCGGTCTCGGACGGCGATCCGGTTGAGCCGCCATAGCCGCGCCAGGACAGGAAGGCGACGCCGTAACCCCGGGACTGGTAGAAGGCGAAACGGTCGGCCCGGTCGGCGATCTCCCCGGCGTTTCCGTGGAGAAAAAGGATCGTGGGCCGGTTCGCACGGGCCGGGCTGATCCAGAGATCCAGCGTCTCACCATCGGCTGTGCGCAGCGCGACACGGTCAACCCCCGCAAGCCCGACCGACTGCGGCGAGGGGTCGCGGCGAGACGGAAAATACTGGAGATCCCGCTGGAACGCATACATCCCGGACAGGGCCACCGCGTAGAGAAGTCCGAAGGTGACGAGGGTCAGCTTGAGGAAGCTCAAAGGCGTCTCCGCTCTTCTGTGGCGGCCCGAAAGCGTGGCCGGTCTGTCGCTACGGTTTTGCTTGTCGCGGGCAAGCTAATATGGTTTGAGGGCCATGGGAAACAGCGGGATTCTGACCATCGGGTCGGGGTCCCCGGAAAGCGGCGGAAAGCCGCGACGTGAACGGGAACAAAAGCATGCGTCTTTCGACAGTGATCGGCGGGATCGCCGCGGCAGGGATGACCACGATCGTGGCCGGACAGGCCCTTGCGCAGCAGGCCCTTGAAATCATCGGTCAGCCCGCGCCGGGCGGGATGGGCTTCCAGCCGTCGGCAACCGAGTTGAAGCATGACATCGTCTGGCTGGACACGATGATCCTCTACATCATCTCGGCCATCGTCATCTTCGTCACCGGGCTGCTGCTGTATGTGATCCTGCGCTACAACTCGAAGTCGAACCCGACGCCGGCCCGCTTCACCCACAACAGCCCGCTGGAAGTGGCATGGACCTTGATTCCGATCGTGATCCTGGTCTTCATCGGCGCCTTCTCGCTGCCGATCCTGTTCAAGCAGCAGGAAATTCCCGTGGGTGACGTCACGATCAAGGCCACCGGCAACCAGTGGTACTGGTCGTATGAATATGTCGACGAGGGCATTGCGTTCGACAGCTACATGATCGGCTCGCCCGCAACCGGCGGCAGCAACATGATGACCCCGGAAGTCGAGGCGCAGCTGAAAGCCGCGGGCTACGGCAAGGAGCAGTTCCTTCTGGCGACGGACACTGCGGTTGTCGTGCCGGTCGGCAAGGTCATCGTCGTGCAGACCACGGCGACGGACGTGATCCATTCCTGGAAGATCCCTGCCTTTGGCGTGATGCAGGATGCCGTCCCGGGCCGCACGGCCGCGCTCTGGTTCAAGGCCGAGCAGGAAGGTATCTACTTCGGCCAGTGCTCCGAGATCTGCGGGCAGATGCATGCCTATATGCCGATCACGGTGAAGGTGGTGTCGGAAGCGGCCTACCAGCAGTGGCTGACCAAGGCCAAGGCGGGCGACGTGCAACTGTCGTCGGCTGTCGTGGCGTCGGACGTCAAGGTGGCCTCGAACGACTGAGGCCCTGGCCTTTGGACCTGTGCGCGGGGCTTGGCCGGGGGTCAGGCCCCAACCGTCTGAAACGGAACCGGAATGAGCGATATCTCGGCATATCAAGGCACGACCGCAGCCCCCTATGAGCCGGGGTTCGGCGACTATGTGCAGCTTCTGAAGCCGCGCGTGATGTCGCTGGTGGTCTTCACCGCATTGGTGGGGCTGCTGGTCGCGCCGGTCAGCCTGCACCCGGTCGAGGCTTTTGCCGCGATCCTGTTCGTGGCGCTGGGGGCAGGGGCCTCGGGTGCGCTGAACATGTGGTGGGATGCCGACATCGACGCAGTGATGAAGCGCACGGCGAAGCGTCCGGTTCCGGCAGGCAAGATCCCCGCCGGTGAGGCGCTGGCCGTCGGACTTGGCCTGTCCGGCATCAGCGTCGTGATGCTTGGCCTGGCGACCAACCTGATGGCAGCGGGCCTGCTGGCCTTCACGATCTTCTTCTATGCCGTGGTCTATTCGATGTGGCTGAAGCGCTCGACCCCGCAGAACATCGTGATCGGGGGCGCGGCCGGGGCCTTCCCGCCGATGATCGGCTGGGTCTGCGCGACGGGGTCGGTCTCGGTCGAGGCAGTCTTGATGTTCGCGCTCATCTTCATGTGGACGCCGCCGCATTTCTGGGCGCTCGCGCTGTTCATGAAGGAAGACTACCACACCGCCGGCGTGCCGATGCTGACGGTGACGCATGGTCGCAAGGCGACACGGGCGCATATCCTGGTCTATACGATCCTGCTCGTGCCGGTGGCGCTGGGCGCGGCGCTGACCTCGATCGGCGGGCCGCTGACCTTGGCTGTCGCCGTCGTGCTGAACGCCTGGTTCGTGATCGGTGCCTGGCGCATCTGGCGGCGCGACGAAGCGACGGCCGAGGGTGACAAGTATGCCGTGGAAAAGACCTTCTTCCGTTTTTCGCTGCTCTACCTCTTCCTGCATTTCGCGGCCTTCCTGGCCGAGGCGGCGCTGAAGTCCGTCGGGATCGGGGGCTGGTGAGATGACATTCCGCCCCGAGCACGAACTGCACAGGCGCCGGTTCAGTCGGAACCTTGGTGTCGGGCTGACGCTGGCGGCCTTCGTCGCGCTGGTCTTCGCGCTGACCGTCGTCAAGGTGAAGCGCGGTGAGCCGATGCAGGGCTATGACCATGTCGTTCAGCCGCTGTCGGTCCCGAAG